>Ga0299912_10000667_pt1 | contig 28312 bp, 24 predicted proteins | sample RVTome_2_FD_207667 | JGI IMG/M metagenome (GOLD analysis project Ga0299912, IMG submission 207667) | Soil microbial communities from uranium-contaminated site in the Upper Colorado River Basin, Wyoming, United States - RVT95D214 (version 2) ... | reverse complement strand
TTGTTGGTTTTGCTTTACAAAACCTTACAAATCTATAATCGGGATCATCAGCGGCGGCATTTTTTGGTTACTTTTTTTTGCTGAAGAAAAAAAGTAACAGAAAAAAACAATAAAATGGGGTTTAATTCTGAAATTCCCCAAATAATAAGTACTACAGACCATTAACTGAGTAGCGGTGATCCTAAAAATATCTAAATTATAGCTAATATATTCAGTAGGTATTCTTTACATCAACTATCTATAACTTCGTGCTTCGTTCGATAAATTCTGAGGGTGACATCTGATAGTAGGTTTTAAAACAGCTTGAGAAATAAGCGGGCGAATTAAAACCTACTTTATAACAAACCTCCGATATGGTAAATTCCTGTTGAAGCAACAATTCCCTTGCCCGTTCCAGTCGTATGGTTTTAATAAACTCGTTAGGGCTTATGTTGGCAATGGACTTTAATTTCCGGTGCAAATGAACCCTGCTGATCCCTAATTCTTTACTTAACTCAAGGACTCCAAATTCCACTTCGCTTATTTTATAATTGATCAGATCGGTTACTTTCTGTAAAAACTTATCATCGGCGGTATTCTTAATTGGCAAGTTGGAAAGTACTTTTCCTGTGTTGAATTTTTCGCGTAGTCTGATCCGGTTTTCTATTATTGAGTTCGCCGTGGCGATCAACTGGTCGATTTGAAAAGGTTTGGAAATGTATGCATCGGCTCCTGCTTCATATCCTTCAACCTGATTTTCGAGGGTCGATTTTGCAGTAAGTAAAATAACAGGAATATGACTTGTGACCAGATTCTGTTTTATGTTCTGACAAAATTCAATACCATTCATCTCCGGCATTACAATATCCGAGATGATCAGGTCGGGAAGTATTTCAACAGCCATTTCGAACCCTTCAGTTCCATTTGAAGCATCATAAAAATTAAAATGGTTCTTACACTCTTCCTCAAGATATTGCCTGAGGTCGAGATGATCCTCAACAAGTAATACTGTTGGTTTGTTGTGAAGAAATCTGGTCTGTTTTTCAATTCCTGATTCTCTATGTACAGCAATAGTATCAGGAGCCAGATGAAGGTACTTGTTTACTCCCGGTTTATCGGGGATCACTTTCTGGTCGTCGGTAAGGTGCGCATCACCTGAGGGCAACAGGATGGTAAAGGTTGTACCCTGTGGTGACGTATCGACTGTGATGTTTCCCTTGTGGATCTCAACGAAATTCTTCGTGAGCGATAAACCCAGCCCGCTACCCATATACACCGAGGAAGTATTATCGGCCTGGTAGAAACGTTCGAATAAATTGGGCAGATCTTTTTCCGGGATCCCTTTTCCCGTATCACTTACTGAAATCTGAACATATTCTGATAGTTCTGTTGGACCTTGGTCTGGATTCACACCTTTAAGTATACGTATTGTAATGGATCCTTTCTGCGGAGTGAATTTGAAAGCATTGGATAGCAAATTAAACAGGATCTTGTCCATCTTATCAGGATCGAACCAGAGCATATAGCTGTTGACAGATGTAAGAAGTTTAAAGTTAATGTGTCTTTCGCCGGCATATTCCTCGAAGGAATGAACGATGTCACGCATGAATTTTACAATATCAGAGTACTCTGCTTTCAGTGTCATTTTCCCGCCTTCTATTTTCCGAAAGTCCAGCAACTGGTTAATCAGACGGAGCATCCGGCGGGCATTTTTAAGCATGATATCAAACTGCCTGTGAAAGGTATGTGACTCCTTTCCTTTTCTGAGCAATTGTTCCAGCGGACTGATAATAAGTGTCAGAGGAGTACGGAATTCATGCGAAATATTTGTGAAGAAGCGCAATTTGGCCTGATTCAACTCTTCCGATTTTTCTCGTTTAAGTATTTCCAAACGAACAAGCTCCCGTTCTTTCATTCGCTGCATCGATAAACGCCAGAAATAATAGGCAATGGCCATGAGAATGAAAACATATAAAATATAAGCCCACCATGTTTTCCAGACAGGAGGTGTGATTTCAATTTTAAGTTCGATATACCGATCGATACGGTCAACGATATTTTTATTACCGGCTTTGATACGAAGTTTATAATCGCCCGGATTCAGGTTTGTGTAAGTGATTACCGGATACTGTGCTTGGGTATAGTTCCAGTCGATATCGAAACCTTCCATACGGTAGGCATAAACTACATTTTCGGGTGATATAAAATCGAGGGCTGCAACTTCGAAGGAAAAAATCTTATCGGAATACCGCAATTTGATCCTTTTAGTTTCACCAATTGAGCGCTCAAGTATTCTTCTGCCATCATCGAGTTTCCCAATTGGGATTGTCTCATCAAATATCTTGAAGTTCGTGATTACTACAGACGGGATGTACTCAATTTCTTTAACTTCATCGGAAAAAAAGGCATTAAAACCATTAAGAACAACTCTCCCTTGGGACTTTTATAACACGAATTTCTGAAAAACTCATTACCCTGAAGACCATCGGATTCCGTATAATTGTTGACTTCCTGTGTTTCGGGATTAAATCTCGTTAATCCTTCATTACTGCTGATCCACAGATTTCCCTGATTGTCTTCAAGAATTCCATAGATCGAACACCCTGATAAACCTTCCTGGGAAAAATAGTAGAACCCGTTTTCTTCGTAACTGAAACGATTTAATCCGTTTCTGGTACCAATCCACAACCGGTCATTAGTGTCTTCATAAAGACAGAAGACAGTATTATGACTTAGAGAATTGCCCTTCGATTTTTCTTCGAGATAATTATAAAATTTGAATTGCTGTGTGTTAAAGCGACTTAATCCCCAGAAGGTCCCAATCCAGATGTCACCGTTGTGATCTTCAGTAAGGTCATTGATAAAATTATCGACTAGTGAATTGGAATCGGCCGGAACATTTAAAATGGCCCTGAATTGTCCGGTATTTCTATCGTAAAGATTTAATCCCCCGCCGTTTGTGCCAATCCAGAAATTTCCCCGCTGATCTTCCATGATCGATGTAACAAAGTTGCTTCTGATACTAAATGAATCGGATGGATTATTCTGGTACGAGATAAATCTCCGATTTTTTAAGTCGTACTTTGCGAGTCCTCCCTGATAGGTTCCAAACCAGTATGTTCCATATCGGTCCTGGTAGATGGTCATCACAACTTTATCTGGGAAACTGCCCGGCAGGTTTTTTACAGGAAGGAATGTGGTCAATGTTCCATTGTTTTGGTTAAGAAGCTTTAAGCCACCTCCATCAGTACCAATCCAGAGGTTGTTTTTCTCGAACTGACAAATTGAACAGACAGTTGAGCTTTGATAATCAGCCGGTAGTATTCTGCTGATGTCGTAATACCTGAAGAGTTGCGGATGGTTGATATAGATATTTACACCAGCCTGAAAGGAGGCAATCCAGATATTTCCCTGACGATCTTTAAAAATAGTGCGTATGTTGTTGTTCAATAAGCTATTTTTCTCATTAACCGAATGTTTGATTCTGAGAAATTGTTCCGAATCGCGATCAAACAGATTCAGCCCTCCACCGTTGGTACTGATCCATATTTGTCCTGTCTCGTCTTCGAAAATATCATACGTTTCGTTGCTCCCGAGACTGTTCTTATCATCTTCTTTATAGTAGAACTGCCTGAATTTATCTGACGATCCGGGTTTCATGAATACTCCTTCTTCGCGGGTCGCTATCCAGATGTTCGATTTGCTATCCTCATAAATGCAATGAATATAAGTAGTCGGAAATGCCTTATGGGCATAATCACTTAGCACATAATGCTTTGTTTTTGCCGATTGAACATCAATTCTGGATACTCCTACCTCGGTCGCGCTCCAGTGTTTTCCCTGGCGATCGATATAATATGTTGTCACAAAGTTTCCTTCATAAGCACTTTCAGATGTGCCTGATCTGATCAATGTATTACTATAATTCACGGGGTCAACCCGGATAATACCAAGGTCAGTTGACACGATGATCGTGCCATCAATATCTTCGGTTATAGCATTTATCGGAACAGGCAATCCGTTGCGGTACGATAAATGAAAATTAAAGTCGTGAAATCTGTCAAATTCTTCATCGTACCTCATCAGACCCATGAATGTTCCAATCCACAAATTGTTATGAGAGTCGGTGTAAATTTTAAATACAACATTGGAGTTGATACTTGTTGTATCACCGGGGAAATTCAAATAATGCCTGAAGTGATAGCCATCGTATCGAAACAAACCGTTTTCGGTTCCCATCCAGATAAAACCTTTATGATCCTGGCCAATACAATATATGTAGCTGTTGGTTAATCCGTCTTCTTCTGTTATATGTTTAAATCGCAGCTTATCTGGCGATATTCCCGAACAGATGGAAACCCGAAGCAAGAGAAACAGAAAAGGAATCCATACCATTATTATCTTTTCAATTTTCTTCAGGTTCATAGAAATGTAAGATGAATGACACAGTTCATAATATTATGTAAAGGTAATAAAGGCAAAAAGTATTCAAAAAATCGTTTTGAATACCAATTCAGTTTGCAGATCTGCATAATAAAATATATTGCAATATATTCAGTTCTTTAATAGAGGGTTGTTAGTTATTCATTTCTGTATATTAGACAATTTAATTTAAATTTACACGAATCATCATTAAGCATTAGAAAAATGAGAATTTCAACATTCATTGCTGTTTTTGGATTACTATTTTTTACTGAGATCAATATAGATGCACAAAATAAAAGACTTCAGAGAGCCTACGAAACATACAATGCAGGTGAATATTTCCAGGCTATTGATATTTTCAAGGATGCCTACCAGAAAATTACAGATAAAAAAGAAAAAGTCCGGATTACTTTTTTTATAGCTGAATGTTACAGGCATATTAACGATCCAAAACAGGCTGCCATGTGGTACAATAAGGTGATCACAAAAGACTATGAAGATCCGGTTGCTACTCTTTACTTTGCAGATATGCTCAAAATGCTTGGAGAGTATGAACAGGCAAAACAACAATACAGCAATTATAAAGAACTTGTTCCCGGAGATAGTCGTGCAACAGATGGTATTTTATCATGCGACCTGGCAATGGAATGGATCGAATTTCCCAGTGGGTATGTGGTTGAGGAGATGAAATTTTTTAACTCAAAAATGAATGATTATAGTCCGGCATACGCCAGTGGCGATTACAGGGAAGTGTACTTCACTTCGTCGAGAGAAGAGACATATGGGAAAAAAGAACATGGAGGCACAGGACAGAATTTTTCCGATATTTTTCAATCAACTATGGATCGTAAAGGGAAATGGAGCACTCCATTACCCATTTCGATAGAGATAAATACCGAGAATGAAGATGGAACCCCCTTTATTACCAAAGAATATTCACGGATGTATTTTACCCGTTGTGAAACGAGCAAAAACAAAACTATGGGTTGCCAGATCATGGTGTCGGACAGAGGCGGTGATGACTGGAAAAAGGCTGAATCGTTGAATCTCGCCAGTGATAGCGTCGTTGTTGCTCATCCGGCTCTCACACCGGATGAGAATACATTATATTTTGTTTCCGATATGGAGGGCAGTATCAAAGATGTTGCTGGGAAAAACAGCAAAGATATCTGGATGGTAACCCGTTCGGGCGGTTCAGTCGACTGGAATGAACCTGTAAATCTCGGAGAACCTATTAATACACCCGGTGATGAACTTTTCCCTCATGTTCACAGGGATGGTACACTGTATTATTCATCGAATGGCTATGCGGGAATGGGAGGATTGGATATTTACAGGGCTGTTCAGGCCCCCGGGGGTAACTGGGATATTGAAAATATGCGATACCCGGTAAATTCTCCTGCCGACGATTTCGGAATCTGCTTCGAAAATGAACGCGAAGCAGGTTTCTTCAGCTCATCGAGAAAAGGAAAGGGTGACGATATCTATATGTTTTTATTGCCACCGATTAAATTTTCGATTACAGGTACTGTGAAAAATGAACATACCAATGAACCCATCTCAGACGCTAATATCAAATCGATCAGCAGCGACGGCATTACCCTGGAAGCAACAACTGGTAATGACGGTACATTCAAATTTCTGCTGAAACCAAATACCGATTATGTGTTCCTTGCTGAAAAGGAAGGCTTCCTCAAGGGTAAGGAAAGAGAAACAACAAAAGGAAAAGAGACCAGTACCGACTTCTCAACGACGATTTATCTTGCTCCTATCGATAAAGTAATTCGCATTGAAAATATCTTTTTTGATTTTGCCAGTGCAGAGCTTCGACCCGAGTCGACCGTATCGCTCGATAAACTGGTTGAGACACTTAACGACAACCCGAATATTGTAATTGAGCTTGGATCGCATACCGATAACCGTGGGAATGATGATTTTAACCTCGACTTATCGGAACGCAGAGCACAATCGGTTGTCAATTACCTGATTTCGAAAGGGATCAATCCAACCCGTATGGTGTCGAAAGGATATGGTGAAACAATGCCTAAAACTGTCGATGCACGTGATCATGAAGCCTATCCTTTTTTGCCCGAAGCGCAGGTACTTACAGAACAATATATCAATTCTATCAAGGACGAAGATTTACAGGAGCTAGCACACTTCCTGAACCGGCGTACCGAATTTAAAGTATTACGAATCGATTTTAAGGAATGAAATTAAAAACCCTGGGCAAAAGGCTTCGTACCCACGTCTGATGTAGTTTCCAAGTTACTGTCATTACCGGCCCTATCGCGTATGAAAAATTCATACCGGATTGTATCGTATTGTGGCATATCGCTCAATGTCAATGTGATGGTACCTTTGATCGTTTTATTCTGACCCACCCTGTCAAGTTTTGTATTGTGCCAAATCGTGTAATAGGGAGGAGGGTTTGAACTGTCGGACTCGATCAGGTAGTAAAGTGTATCCAGTTTCTGATAAGGAGTCAGAAACACATTATAATTCCTCTCATCCCAACCGGTGGTATCGTCAATAACATCCTCTTCGTACAATCCAATATCTGCATTTCCGTCGATAAAAGAAAAAACCAGCTCGCCGATAGGAAGATATTGTTCCAGCAGGGTATCGTATGCATAATATACTTCGAGACTCTTGAATGTAATTTCAGGAATCGGTAAAACCGGTTCGGTTTTAACACACGAAACAAATGTGATCGCTATGAGTATTATTTCGGTTACATGCTTCTTCATTCCCGGTTATTTTTTCCTCATAAAAATCTGTATGGGCGCACCTGTAAAGTTATAATTTTCGCGCAATTTGTTTTCCAGGTAACGTTTATAAGGTTCTTTAACATATTGCGGCAGGTTACAGAAAAACGCAAAAGAAGGAGTCCTATTTGGAAGCTGTGTCACATATTTAATTCGAATAAACTTACCTTTTGTGGCAGGAGGAGGGTAATCATCAACGATTTTAGCGATCAGATTATTAAGCACCGGTGTACTGATACGACGCTTGCGATTTTCGTACACTTCAACAGCTGTTTCAAGAACTTTGTGAATGCGTTGTTTCGTTAGGGCCGATGTAAATAATACCGGAACATCAGTGAAGGGAGCAATTTTATGTTTCAGATTTTTTTCAAAATCGCGTGCTGTATTCGTCTCTTTTTTAACGAGATCCCATTTGTTAATAAGTATAACAACTCCTTTGTTGTTGCGAAGCGCAAGATCGATTATGCTCAGGTCCTGTGATTCAAAACCCGTTGTTGCATCAACCAGAACAAGGCAGACATCGGAATTTTCAATTGCCCTGACGGATCGGATTACCGAGTAGTACTCGAGGTCTTCATGGATTTTCCCTTTTTTCCGTAATCCTGCAGTATCGACCAGATAAAAATCGTAGTTATATTTTTTATACCGGGTATAGATAGAATCGCGTGTGGTACCAGAAATGGGAGTTACAATATGCCGCTCTTCCCCGATCAGGGCATTCAGGAGCGATGATTTGCCGACATTTGGCCGGCCAACGATTGCAAATTTCGGTAAACTTACTGTTTCTTCTTCCGATCCTTTCCTGAATGTTGCGACCAGGGCATCAAGCAATTCACCTGTCCCGCTTCCGTTTACCGAAGAAACACAATACAATTCACCCAGACCGAATTTGTAAAAAATCTGTGCTTCATATTGTCTTGAAGGATTGTCAACTTTATTCACGACAAGGAGTACAGGCTTTTCGATTTTACGGAGCAGGGCAGCGACTGAGTCATCCAGTCCTGTAATTCCGCTTGTAACATCAACCATGAACAGAATGCTGTCGGCTTCTTTAATAGCCAGTAACACCTGTTTTCGGATTTCAGTTTCGAAAATATCATCGGAGTTTACAATGTATCCCCCTGTATCGATTACTGAGAATTCAATGCCATTCCAGATCGCTTTCCCGTATTGCCGGTCACGGGTTACACCCTCGATTTCATCAACTATCGCATCCCGCGATTCGGTCAACCTGTTAAACAAAGTCGATTTGCCTACATTCGGACGACCTACTATAGCTACAATATTTCCCACGGCCTGATTTTTTGCAAAGATATTTTTTTGTTGTCAAAGGCTAAAATCAATTGCTGCACGTTGTAGCTTCAGCGATTTGACAAATTCAACAACTTTTAGATGTTCCGGATTTGACTGGTAATGTTTCAGATCGTTGAACGTGTCGAATGTTGTTTCAAACATGATATCAAAATTCGATCCTGAAGCCTTTTCGTTATTCAGATATAACCTGATCTGCTTCATCACGCTGATCTTGTTTTCCAATTCCAGCAGACGATTACGTAAGCCATTGATGATCACATCTTTTTTATCATTCGTACAGGAAGGATCGAGTTTCCAGAGTACAACATGTTTTACCATAGTTCTTGTTTTTATACTATTTTCATGAAGTTTCATATCCAAAATTGCGCAGCATGCCTGATTCATCTCTCCAGTCTTTTTTAACTTTTACAAAAAGTTGAAGAAATACTTTTCGTTCCAGGAAATCCTCAATCTCCTTCCGTGCCTCAGTTCCGACTTTTTTAAGAGCCATTCCCCGCTGACCAATAACAATACCTTTTTGCGAATCGCGCATAACATAGATGACAGCACTGATCCGGGTAAGCTTTTTCTCTTCGATGAACGATTCAATCACTACTTCGACTGAATAGGGAATTTCCTTACGGTAATTGGTAAATACTTTTTCCCGTATGATCTCAGAGACAAAGAACCGTTCCGGACGGTCGGTAAGGGCATCTTTCGGGTAGTACGCAGGTCCTTCAGGTAGTAATGCCAGTATTCTGTCGAACAGTAACGACAGATTGAAATTCTGTAAAGCCGAAACAGGTAAGATCTCTGCTTTGGGCAACAATGCATGCCACCCGGTAACAAGTTCAGTGACTTCAGCTTCTGATGACAGGTCAATTTTGTTAATCAGAACAAGAACGGGTATTTTCATCTGTTGAAGTCGATCGATGTAATCAATATTTTTATTGAATTTCTCAATCACATCCGTTACATATAAAATAATATCGGCATCAATAAAGGCAGTATTTACGAACTTCAGCATCGACTCCTGGAGTTTGTATGCGGGTCTCAGAATGCCTGGTGTATCGGAATAGACAATCTGAAAATCGTCTCCATTGACGATCCCCCGTATACGGTGACGGGTAGTCTGGGCCTTCGATGTAATGATGCTCAAACGTTCACCTACAAGGGCATTCATCAGTGTCGACTTGCCAACATTCGGATTGCCGAGGATATTTACAAATCCGGATCGGTGCATAATGAACTGCATTTTCAGGTAAGATGCAAAGATACAGATATGATCGGAAGAATGGAAAAAATGGTAAGATGCCTGTCCGTCGAATGGCAGGGAAGAATGAGATATATGATGTACAATAAACTGAATCGAATTATATCTACCTAATTTTCAGAACCTAAATCCCTCCCGGATTGATATCGCCGCCATTTTTCTATAACACCTGCCATATCTTCGGGTAACTCACTGTCGAAACAGAGTTCCCTGCCAGTCCGGGGGTGAGTGAAACCGAGGGTTTTGGCATGCAGCGCGTGCCGAGGTAACATAGCAAAACAGTTTTCAACGAATTGTTTGTATTTTGAAAAGGTTGTTCCTCTCAGAATCTGGTTCCCTCCATAACGTTCATCATTAAAAACCGGATGTCCGGTATATTCCATGTGAACCCTGATCTGATGTGTACGGCCGGTTTCAAGTTTACACTCTACAAGGCTCACGTAACCGAGAGTTTCAATTACCCTGTAATGTGTAATGGCCGGTTTGCCCTCCTTATCATCACGAAAAACATACATTTTCAATCGGTCCCTGGGATTACGGCCTATGTTTCCTTCAATAGTTCCTTCTTTAGTTTCGTATGTGCCCCATACCAATGCCTGGTATAAGCGGCTTGTTTTCCTGTCGTAAAACTGTTTAGCAAGGTGGCTCATGGCATATTCATTTTTCGCAACCACCAGCAAACCCGATGTGTCTTTATCGATACGGTGCACCAGTCCGGGCCTTTCATCGCCTGTATTAAAAAAGGCGACATCCTGAAAATGGTAAACAAGCGCATTCACTAAAGTACCAGTATAGTTACCATGTCCCGGATGCACGACCATACCGGCTGCTTTGTTCACCACAATAATATCCTCATCTTCATGAACGATATCGATGGGTATATTTTCGGGGATAAGTTCGAATTCGTGGGGAGGATGAGGCAATACAACCGATATAACATCACCGGGTTTTACTTTGTAATTGGACCTGACAGGTTTTTCATTTACCAGGATACATCCTGCCTGAGCTGCAGCCTGGATCTTGGTACGTGAAATATGTTCTATTTTCTGCGAGAGATACCTATCGATCCGGAGCAGACTTTGTCCTCTATCAGTCAGAAACCGATGGTGTTCATATAATTCGCTGCTATCGTTCTGGTCTCTGGGGTCGTATGCTTCCAATGATTTACTGTTTTATGAATTTTGCAGTAAATTGTTTTTTGTTGTCTGTTGTAATTACAACGAAATAGATTCCTTTGCTGAGATTATCTATCGGAATTGTGGTCTCATCGGTTATTGAATGATACTGTATGATACCCAATGTATTGAATATTTGCACGGTAACAGATCCCTGGTAATCCGGAGCAAAGGAAAAATTCAGATGGTCGGTGGCAGGATTCGGGAATAACAACCATGTTTCTTCACTGTCAATCTTACTAATTTCATTAGGCAGAGAATAGTTACCAAACGAGGGTCGAATCATAAGAGATCCTTTTGTTATTGAATAGGGATTTTCCCACACAAGATTAGTGTATACATAAAGATTTTTCAGATTGTCATTGTTGATATCGTAGCCAATGTTCAGATAACCGTTGAGTTGTTCGATTACGACAAAGAATGTATCGGCAATGAGTATGGGCGGGTCGATTTCAATTCTTGTGAACTCATTCAGCCGGGCATTATAATCGGGTGAAAACTCGTCGGAGGTGAAAAGTGTATCGTCTGCCGGTATTTCACCGTAGTTTTTCCGGATGGATATCTGGTATTTTGCATTGATGGTAGCAGAGTCGATAGATTTACAAAAATAGATCAATACAGCCTTCAGGGAATCGGGATTATCGCTATGGCGAAACGTACGAAAGCGTAAAGCAATACGGGACTTCTCCTGGGGCTCGCCACCGATACCAAAGCCAAATTCTGCGGAGCCGTCGTCGTAGGCATAATGATCGTAAAAGGTTTCAATACGACGGACCGTATCGTTTATCCTTCTCTGCATCTCTCCTTCGGTTGTTTCGAGATATGCCGTAATTTCAAGCTTTCCTATGGTATCATACTGATCGTAAAATAAGTTGGTTTTAAAATTATCCTGATATCTAAAGTATCTATAAGCAAGTTCATCGTCGTTATGATAATTTCTAAAATTCAATTCTTCTCCTGTTCGAAGATTTGTTGTTTTATATAATCGATCAATTCTGTCGATTGGCCCGGTTTCGTCAGGATAGTATGTTCTGAATGCGAAGGGTATGGTTCCTCTTTCATTATTTTCGGCACTTTGTGCTAGTGTATAATGATGCCAGGGAACAGCGCTGTATTCTGTGAAAGACGAAAGAAGCGGCTCAACGACCATAATATCGTTCAAATTTTGCATGTCCTGTGAGCTTTCTGCTTGTTTTAGCTGGATATAATCGATATGCCACTGGTCGGCGTTGCCGAACATACCCAGATCCTGTCCCTGCGGGTATTTTGGGAGAGAGGTATAATTTCGGAACCTGAAACAGAAGCCATCATGCAGGAATGCATCATCAACCTCAAGTATCACTTGTTTGAAGTGAAAGATATCGGTATTGTCGAGGGTATAAAAAACATTTACCCATTCTTCCTGTGCAGCAGAGTAAAAATCGAGCAAGAGCGAATCTTTCCCCTCGACACCAGCCTCGTCCGATATGATTCCTTCCGGCATATCACCTTTGCCTCCAGCCTGATAAAAGAAACTAAAATAGTAATTGCCCGACAGGGGACTTAAAAATCTGAAAGAGAGAGAAGTTAATGTGTCGGAAGGGGCAGTACTCAGAGTCGGGGAATAATAAGGATAGCCCTTCTCATCATATGCGTCGAGTGTGGCAACACCCAGACTGATCATTGAATCAGCATAAGTTGAATTGATATAGGCATAATTATCGGCCCAATGATTGTTACGGGGGAATACACTGTTCCTGTAATCGGAAAAATCATCGAAAAACTCGTTTTCGAAATCGATTGAATCAGTCAGATTCTTCAAAAAACTCTTGTCGCCCTCGGCAATGGCATTTACTATAGCATGGTTGTATGCCAATCCCCGAATAACCTGGCATTTAACATATATTGTATTAATCAGGATAATCGTAATCGTAAGAATCGTCTTCAATAATTTCAACATTTTCAACTTCATTGAATTCTGGCTTTGCATAATGATTTGAATCCTGTTCAGTATATTCGGATAATTTCGTTGAATCGGCAGTCACCCATACGGTAATTTGAGTTCCCAATGGCACCAGAATATCTGCACGACGCGCCGGATGTTGCCGGAAAATAATCGGTTCGGTTTCCTGATCCTCTTCAATAGTTTCGTCCGGGATCGAGGTATTAACGGTGAAGAATGCATCGGTAGCTTTATCGATTGCTTTTTCCATTGTTAATCCGATAAGATCTGGAACCATACTTTTTTCATTTGAAAGTCCTTTACCGAGAACCAGGTCGATGGCACTTCCTTTTAGGAGTGTATCGCCGGGTTGAATGATACTGCCATCCAATTGTTGTTCGAGAACAACATTTTTAGCGATACTGTAACGGTAACTCAGTTTTCCCATACGCATACCGGCTCCATTGATCTTGGTTCTGGCCTCACGCAATGTGATTCCGACCAGGTCGGGCATGATCATTTTTTCCGGTGAATTGGCATTGATGGTCAAATATATTTTTCGATTTTTCTTCACCTGCAGACCGGGTTTTGGGTGCTGGTCGATAACAACTCCGCGTTCTCGTTCCGCAATGTAAACAGAGTCGAACAGTTCATATCGTAAGTGTCTGGAATCAATTAATTTGGCAGCGACATCCACCGGCAGGTCCGAAAAATCCGGCACTATAATAGAACGGTTATGATGGGTATAGATACGAAGGTAAAGAAGTAAGAACATCAGCAACGTGAAAGCAATACTTACGGCATATACCAGACTTCTTAGAAATACTTTGCTTTTCAAATAATTCACAAATTCTCTCATCTTTTATTACTACATGTTTACCCGACAAAGATAGAACTATATTGAAACCCTGAGAACAAGATTATAAACGGAACAATCAATAAAAACGTATCTTGGTTTTTTATTTCTTCATGATTTAAATCGGAACAGAACTATTGTCAGGGCAATGAATTGACATAATCCATAACACGTTTGGCGTCATATTTTTTACCCTGGATTTCATAAATGCGGGCCACCAATAGATAACTGGGTTTGTATCTGCTATCAACTCTAATTGCTTCGTCGAGGTATTTTAGAGCGGTTTTGTAATCATTGGTCTGGGCATATATGAGTCCCGAATAGTAATATGAAAGGACATTTTTTGGATTGAATTTCATATTCCGTTTGAAAACCTGGAACGCATTTTCGTATTCGTTCTTATTGAAATAAGCTATACCTAATATATTCAGGGCTCTGTCGTAATTGGGATATAATTTCAGGCATTCCGAGGCTGCGTCGATTGCTTTATCATTATCACCAATGTCGAGATATGCTTTTGCTAAATTGAGATACTGCTGTTCATATTTCTTGTCGTTCTTTAAGGCAGCTTTAAAATAGTCAATCGCTGCAGCAGGATTTCCCTGCGATAAAAGTAAATTACCTTTTAAGTCGCTCCTGTCTTTTCTTTCAAGTACTGCGCAGACAGGCATTTTGTCGACAGTAATTGTCTTGATGGTATTTGCAGGGGGCCAGATATGGCGTTTAAGTTGATAGGGATTTATATAACTGTTGGCAATGACTGCAAAATCCCAATCCTTATTTCCTCTTTCATAATAACGAATGTATATTACTTTTACTTTGTCCTTCAGATTCCGGAAATAATATACTGTGTTGATACCCAGATTGCTGGCTACAATAATTTGTTTTCCTTCCGGAATCGACATTTTGTCAATTTTATTTTCAATCAGCCATTCCGAACCGGCCCTGAGTGTATGATAGAAGTAATCCATCTCATATTCACCGTATGCCTTTCTGACACCTCCCGAGATAGAATTATAATAAATGTATTCATGCGGATGATTGGCAATGATGTGTCGCAGAGGCAATACCATCAATAATATAGTCAATGCAACTGTTACCCAGCGATAGATTTTGTTCTGTGACAAGTGGATAAGATTGTTCATTCCCAAAGCTGCAAGTATGGCAATCCCGGGGAAAATAAACATAACATGACGCCATCCTCCGTATACATTCGAACCTTTGAAAATAATATAGGCAACCGGAAATATTGAAACAAACAGAAGAATTATATACCAAGTTATATCTTCTTTCTTCCATTTGCGGTAAAGAACAAGAAAACTCAGAAAGCCGATTATAATGAACTCCGGAATTGTCATGAATATGTATTTTGGCAGGTAGTGTTTCGGAACATTATCGGACCAGATGATCTTCCCTTCGAATACCTGACGAAGACTTGTTGCATATTGTTCCATATACTTCATGGCCTCAAGTGTTTTTTGTATCGGTGCTTTGTGTGAATATGGCCAGAGAATTATACCAATGATGTAACCGGTTATAGAGATCATTGCAGCATAGAGCAACAGCTTTAAAAGTCGCTGCAGTTTTTCTTTTTTAAACCACAGGGTGAATTTTGTTGTGATCAGATAAAAAAGACCGGAAAAGAAAATAAAGTAGATCGCAAGTAAAACTCCTCCAACGCGTATCCCGATTATCAAACCTATTCCCAGTGCAACAGGCCACCCGTATCTGAAAGCTTTTTCGGGAAAATACTTTAGGAACCGGATGATACTGTAAATCGTGAAAATATAAGCAGCAGCGAAGGGAATGTCCTTGGGATTGTTGAATGAGTGGCCGAGAAACCGGGGAGATAAAAACATAAACAACAGTGTAAGAATACCGGCACGCCAGCCTCCAAGTATAACTGCGATCAAAGCAGCAAAAAGAATTGCTGCCCATCCTGCGATGCTGTTAAGGATATGCCTGACCATATATTCATCATCAGGCTTTAAAATTTTAATCGCTGCCACAGTAATCACATCGAATACCGGTCCATACATATGCAATACACTGTTTTCATAATGCAGACAGGTAGTATCTTTCCCCAATGTGGCATAATAATTAAAAACATTTTTGCCATGCGGGTAATGGTAGTTTTCTTCATCACCCGAAATACCTGAGTTCAGACTGAGGACCGGCATAAGTACAAGCAATAAACCGGCCAGAATATAAAAAATATGTTTCTCTGATATCTTATTGAAAGAAAGCATATATCTGATTCCTTACTACGTTCGACATACTATTGCGGATGAATTAATAATTCTTGATAAACCAGTTGAGAGCAGGAATATCAATTTTCAGCAATACTACTAACAATATGAATAGAAAAAAAACAAAGGCGACAAATCCTTTTTTCCGGAACAGCTTCTCAGGGGTCTGTACAATGGAATTCTTTTCGAACCCGATATGTAAGTACCATGAAAACAATAACGCAAGAAATGGAAATGAAATCAATAATTCAATCCTGTGTTTTATCAGAAATATTGCTAAAAAGAAGGACGAGCAGAGGGCATAAAAAACCGTAGCAATCAATAATTTTTCTTCGGTATAATATCGGAATGACTGCCTGTACTTTCCTGCCATCTCATGATCGTTGATGAAACGATATTCAGCAAAACGCTTGGTCGACATGAGAAATGCCCCTCCCATCCAGTAAGCTATCAGAATACTCGATGGAGGGAACAGTGTAATTCCCATCAGCTGCCATCCCAGAACAAACCGGATGGGATTATTAACGGATTCTGACAGAACATCGAGGTATACCTGGTCTTTGGTACGAAAAGGTTTCACGTTGTAGATAAATCCCATCATTAAAAAGAACGCTTCTGTAATAAGAAAAGGTATCGAAACAAAGTAACTAAGAAATAACCCGGAGAGTGCTAAAATTATATATTCGGTGTAAACGATTTTGGTATTCAGATTAGCAGTGAGTGCGGGCCGGTTCTTTTTTACCGGGTGAAATTTATCAAATTCCATATCGAGCCATTCGTTTATTACATAGTTGGCCGAAGCTATGAGGCATGTCGCCAGAATTCCAACAAGCAGTATAGGTATGTATGCTACCTCGAATTTGAAGCCAAGGTAGTATAAGCCCATGACCATTCCCGGAAGCATAAAAATATTTTTAAACCAGTGGTCGGGACGGGCAATGTGCAAGTAATGTTTAATCATACTTTTTACAGATTACCAGGATTGAATCCCTGAGATTAACGGGAATTACGATTTTTCCCAGAAAATCCGGGAGTGGAAATTGCAAAAATTTCGGCAGAAACGAAAAAAATCTTTTACCCAGGTATTTCAGGGCAAAATACCACGACGGTCGTGTCATTTTTATGATCGAAAAACCGGACTTATTCAGTAGAAATTTCAGCGTTTTTTTATTGAAATAACCAATATGAGCAAAGCGGTAATGCCACCATTTGTATCTTAATAATTTAGCAGCGACTGAATTCACATCGGGAGTGACGAGAACGAGAATTCCATCATGGTCAAGTTCCTTGTGGATGTCAGTCAAGAGTTCAGCCGGCTCAGTAACATGTTCGATAACATCGACAAGTGTTATTATATCAAACGGGCCTCTTGCATCCACATGTGGAAATAAACCCTGAATTACGGGTAACTTTAATTCTTGTGCCTTGCGATACAGCCATTTTGATGGTTCAATTCCGATGCAATCATATCCTTTTTCAAGTGCAGCTTCCACCATAATACCACTGCCTGCACCAATATCCAGGAGTTTCCCACGGCTTTTATATTTACTGAAAAACTGAACCAGTCGCACTTCCTGGATCTTTCTTTCGAGCCGGGTATTCTCATACTCAAGGTCTTCCAGTTCTTCATAGAATTTTACGACCTCTTTCAGGTCGGTGCACTGTATGAACCCACAGGAATTGCATCGTTGTAATTCTCCTGTTTTCCCATAATCGAAATTTGTAATTGCAAAATTTTCGCTAGTCAGCTTTCCTGTAGCGTCGGTTGGTTTAATCAGTGTGAAATTGCTACCTCCGCATACATGGCATATTATCTTAGTCTCACTCATCATCAGTGGTAAATAATTCTGAAAGTTCAGAATAAAACATGCCTTTCACAGCTTTCTTCCGGTCGACCGGAATAAAGGATATACCGGCCAGCCGGGCTCCTTCGCCATCGGTATCATCACGGTCGCCTATATAGACTGTGTTTGCAACAGTACTTCCCATTTCAGCGCAAATATAGTGGAGAGCTTTTAAACTAGGTTTCAACTGACCAATTGCTTTATCTGTCGAACAATAAACAGCATCGGCAACTAACTCCAAAACTTTCAGTTTCTCTTTCACGGGATAGTCGGAATAGATTGCAGTTTTTATCTTTTTCCTGCGTAGCATGGTAAAAAAAGTATCGACTCCTTCGTATTTTGTATGTCTTAAAAACTGCAAAGGGAGATGAAACATATAAGTTTCGATCGATTTTCTGACACGTTCCGGTGTAACTCCCAGGGCAGTTGCACAACGCTCAAATTGTTCTTCCAGCAACCTGTCGGAGTGATAACTTTTGAGCAGTTCACGCTGTTTTCTGAAATACGAAATAATTCGAAAATCAAGAAACCGGATCCTTAACGTGATAAATCTGAACAGAAGATTTCGCTTCAGTAAACTACGTAATTTTTTCTGATCGTAGAGTGTACCATCGAGGTCGAAAATTATCAGGTCTGGTTTTACCGGTAATTTATCATTCAGGCAGTTTTGCATAAAGATTCCCGGGTATGGGTTCGATCAAACTAACTGGGTGTAAAAATAATCACATTTCAATAAGGCCTGAAATAAAAAAGGTTGCCATGTAACGACAACCTTTCATGTACTTCTATATGAAGATGATTATTTCTTATAAATCTCATCAGAAACCGTGAGTCTTTTTCTGCCTTTTGCTCTTCTGTGAGCTAATACTTTGCGCCCGTTTGCAGTCGACATTCGTTCCCTAAATCCATGTTTGTTCCTGCGCTTTCTGTTTGATGGTTGAAAAGTCCTTTTCATGTTTTCAACGTTTTTCCCTTTTTATTTTCAGGCTTGCAAAGATATATGCTATTTTTTTATTACCAAAACAATTTTTAGATATTTAAACGTTATTTCAGGAAGGCGAATGATTTCATTTAGAGGGAAGGACAAAAAGATATTACTCATGTATCTTTGAATTACTTCGTATGTGATTTATAAAATAGTAAAGGAAAAGTTACTATTTTTTCAATGGTCAAATTTTATATAAGAAATTTATGAGAAAGGGTGTAATATATTGTAAAAAGGCGATAGTAGTTGGTTGGTTTTTGCTGGTTCTTCTGTTAACCATGACCGGGTGCAAACAGTCTGCCACCCACAAATTCCTGAATTCAGGGGTCAATATTCAAATCCAAAGGTTTGAAGAAGATCTGTTTTCTATCAGTGTTTACGACCTCAGGGACAGTATTGACTATCTGCAGGAGAAGTACCCGGAATTCTTTCCTTTGTTCACTCATAAAATAATTGAAATTGAAGATTCCGATTCTGAAGCTGTTTCACTGGGTTTATTGTCTTTTGTTACCGATTTTACCATATATCGCGTCAGCAGGCATGTTAAAGAAATCTTTCCCTCCCTTGAAGTTTATGAAATGGAATTATCAGATGCTTTCGTCGAATTTCGCAATCATTTTCCTGATCGGTCTGTTCCTCATATTGTTTCATGTATTTCGGGATTTAATCAATCTATCATCACTGCTGACAGCCTTCTGGTTATCAGCCTTGATAAATATCTGGGCACTGACGATGAATTTTATCTTCTGCTTTATCCTCCTGTCCCATACTATTTGAGATATGCTATGCTACCGGAGAAAATTCCTTCCGATGCCATGCTGGCATGGATCATTACAGAATTTCCGTACAAAGGAATAAACGACAATCTGCTTTCGCAGATGATTTATAACGGTCGGGCAAAATATTGCGTTCACCGTTTGATACCCGATATACCCGATTCATTATTCTGGGGATTTAACACACGGCAAATGGATTTCTGCAAAGTGCATGAAAAGAGGATGTGGGAATACCTGATTGAAAATAAAAAGCTATTTGTTACCGATGGATTTATCCTGAATCAATTCATCAACGACGCTCCGTTTACCAAGGACTTTTCGCAGGATAGTCCCGGAAGGGCTGCTGTTTGGATAGGATACCGGATTATCGATTCGTATATGAAAAATAATCGAAATGTATCATTGAATGACCTGATGCGGGAAACCGACTATCAGAAAATCCTGAACCTGTCGAAGTATAACCCTTGATCATCCGCTTTCGAAACATGTGTAACGTAATGGTTTTGCTGCATAGCTGCTCAACAGATACTTATGTATAAAGTTTTCTGTCGTTCCGGATATTACACTGATTCGTTAATTCCAATTGTTCCATTTGAAAATACGCATCATGAATTATAGAACGATACATACGGGTTTAGAAAAAATACCGGGCAACAAATAACGCTGCAAGAACATACAATACAACAGGCACTTGTTTCCATCGGCCTGAAAAAACTCGCAACAACACATAACTGATCACTCCGAAGGAAATTCCTTCACTGATACTATATGCCAGCGGCATTATAATAACGGTCAAAAATACGGGGATGGAATCGAGGTAATTTTCTAGCTCAATTTTTGTAATGGGAGTGATCATAAACAACCCGATAATAATAAGTGCAGGAGCTGTTGCTGCTGAAGGGATCATCAGAAAAAGCGGCGACAAAAACAAAACAAGGATAAAACAAATTCCCACGATCATTGCTGTCATTCCGGTGCGACCGCCTGCAGTGATTCCAGCGGCGCTCTCAACATATGTAGTCACAGTGCTTGTTCCCAACAAAGAGCCTGCAACAGTTCCCAGCGCATCGGAAAAAAGAGCTTGTTTTGCTCTGGGTACACGTCCCTTACTATCGAGCATATTGGCTTTTGAACTCACACCGATCAATGTACCCACAGTATCGAACATATCGACAAAAAGAAAGGTAAACACAACGATGAATATATCGGGTTTCAAAAATTCCCTGAAATTCAGTTTGAAGAATATTGGGCTTAATGAGGGTGGAAGATCGACAAGATGCCCGGAAGGCAGTTTAGTTACCTCTAAAGGCAGACCGATTAAAGCAGCAGCAAGTATCCCTATCAGAATGCCTCCCTTCACCCGGAATATTAACAATATTCCAATGATCAGCAAGCCTGTCAGTGCTACCCAAACCTGGGGATTGTTCATGTTCCCCATTGAAACCATAGTATTGTCATCGGCAACGATGATTCTGGCATTCTGAAATCCCATAAGTGCGATGAATAAACCAATACCCACTGAAATTGCGTGTTTTACTGGTAAGGGTATACTGTTCACAATAACCTCACGAATATTAAAAAGTGTAAGTAGCAGAAATATCACTCCCTCGATAAAAATCGCCGTAAGAGCGGTCTGCCATGAATATCCCATGCCCAGTACAACCGTATAGGCAAAAAAAGCATTTAATCCCATACCGGGAGCCAGTGCAAATGGAAGATTGGCATAAAAGGCCATTACTAGTGTTGCAATAGCCGATGAAAGAGCAGTCGCTGTAAATAATGCACTACGGTCCATACCGGTAGCTCCAAGAATATTCGGATTGACAGCCAGAATATAAGCCATGGTCATGAAGGTCGTGAGACCAGCAATAATTTCAGTTGAAATGGTTGTAGAATTTTTTCGCAGCTTGAATAACTTTTCGAACATAGGGTATTGTTTTGCAGATGTTCAAATATACAAATCCTGTTGATAATGCAATATTTCATGTTCTTTCAGGCTGACAGATTTTTATGATCCCGATAGTATTAACAGAGTTGCTTTGCGGGAATAATGCAATTGTTTTACTTTTATTCCTGCACATCAATTCATACCAGCTATGAAAGTATGCTTATTTGTTTTTTCTATCCTGTTCTTTTTTAATCTGCCCCACAATGGATTCTCACAGGAAATATATCAACCTTACACGGCAAAAGCATACTGGACTGAGCTTAACAAACCTGAATGCAGGTATCTTAAACAAAAACAATTAACTAATGAAATTCTTCTGAATACTGAAAAAAAGTGGTTGCAGCAATATGAAGAATACCTAGGAGATTATTTCCAGTTACTCCCGGCCAAAGAGAAGAACACATATTATCTGAATAAAGGAGAATGGTATGCACAAGCAGATATGATTGATATTCAACCCGCAGGAAAAGAAAAACCACGAAGAAATACGGATTTATTACTCAAGCATATTGGATATTCGGGATTGTCGGGTATGACATACGGTATTATGCTGAACCGGATTTTTGAACTCGATGAGCCGATGAGTATCGGATTGCCTATGCTGTTGGCCGGAGGAAGTATGATGTACCCGATTTTCTCACCTTCGTGTGAATTTCTATCCCGAAAATCTCATCTATACAAAAATCGATACGCATGGATATATACCACCACTGATATCAGCGAGTATGAGATTTTAAATACGTATTTTTGTACACATGTAAAACTTGTGTATGAACCGTTTTATCATCATACTCGCGTTGTTTTTAATTACTGGTTGCGGAAAATATTTGAAAGATACAATCGCTTCGAACGATTGTACAAGCAACAATCCTGAGTTTATTCCGGCAGAAATTCCTGAATCGGATGATTATCGGCTTATTGTCCATGAAAATGCATCGTTATTCTTATTCCGGGATGGAGAAGAACTTAAGCCGCAGATTGAACAGGGCAATAAACTCGTTTTTGAATATCGGTACAGCAAACCTGTACATCCAATGATGCTTGATGCAGGATATACCGAAACGATTCTTTTTGAAGTGAATCCGGAATTGGTAAATTTTCTTCTGACTGGTACTGCCCTGGAAGAAGCCAATACTCTTTACGGGAACCTCTGTTTTTGTCCCGATGCCGGATATCACTTTGTTAAAGATGGTTGTATAAAAGGAAAGAAGTATGGTAAAAATGAGTGGCAAGTCGAAATGAACATTAAAGCTCACGGGCAAACAAGGGAATTTTCAAAAATACTCTCCGGGCGATTTAAATTGACTGAATAACGGTGCTTTATCAGAGAGACTCACTAATGTTAAAATTCCCACTTTACTCCCAGGGTTGGAAACAGTTCAACTCTTTTGCTCCCTACGATAAAATTCTTTGAAATTTTGCATTCACTTCCAAGGGCAAGATGTCCACTGACGTTATACCAAACCTGTGGCTCGGAATAGAACACAAGGATTTTGTTTTGCGGATTTCCAAAAAAATTATCCTGGCTCCATATGTCCAAATACCCTATCAGATTCACCTTGTTTTTAAAGAGCGAATAATACCATACCAATGTCCATTGAAAATCGGGGACACCTGATCCGTTGAGGTATTTATACAGGATCATGGTATTGATCGAAAGCTTGTTAACATGAAAGGAATATTCGGGCCCGGCGAGCCAGGAATTTCCCAGGTTTAATCCTGCGATTGTTGAATCGTTCAGAGCATAGATCGTTTGTCCGTCGTTATATTCCAGGTGAATTCCCAAATTTCGCAATATGGCATGGTGTCGCAACCACGGGAAAGTGAATTCCCTTGACAGTTCAAAATACCCCAGAGAAGCACCCCTCGGATTGCCGGGTGCATTAAACTCAAAGTCGGTAAAAAGAAATGTATAACCGCATGTATCGGGGTGAAATAGTTCGAACGTACTTACGAAGAAATGACGTTTCAGGCCATCTTCCTGTTTCCCGAAATCGTAGTGAAGCTGTATGTTTTGCGCTGAAATTGCAGCCGGCAGGATTGCCAGCAGTGTGATAGCGTATGGTTTCATTTTCTAGTTTTTTACGTGGTTAGCTAGTACACGAAGGCTGCAAAGGTAGAATTATTTTTAGATGAATAACCGAGTAGATAGAGAAACTTGATTTTACTATGGTAGGGATAAGGTACAAGTTGTAAGTTTCAAGTCTCAAGTTTCAAAGTACAGGATATTAATGATAAACAACTACTGTACATGTATACCACCGAAACGAAGAATATCCTCACCGGAAGTTACCAGGTCGATGATCACCTTCCGGGTTTCTCCTGCCTCCTCGAATTCGACTAGGACCTCTGACATAGGAGGGTAGGTTTCGATGCAGGCATAACAAGATACTGAAGCAATGAATTCAGAACAATCGTTATTCAGCCGGTCGACAAGGATTTGCAGGTTGTACATATGACCGGTAGGGTCTTCGGCCTGGGGCTGAGGGTGGAGATCGGCAGTGAGCTTTTCAATTTCCTGTTTGACGATGCTCTCGTTAAGCTCCAGCAAACCGGTTCGTAACCGCTTGCAATCTGGACTTTCGATAACATCCTTTTTGCAACTGATTACGATCAGTATAGTTGCTATATAGAATAGTTTATTCATATTCAATATTTATGATGAGGATGAAGAACGCGCTGAAATAGTTACTTTGCTAGCATAAAATTATAGTAAACCCGAAAGAATACCTAGTTTTACATTCACTATTATGGAGAAAAAATATTGCCATATATTCTTCGATCTCGACAGGACATTATGGGACTTCTGGAAAAATTCCGCAGAAACCCTGATCGAAATGGTCAACAAATTTTCGTTACACGAGATTGTTCATGATAGTTCTGAATTTATTGAACGGTACAATTATTATAACGACCGCTTGTGGGATTATTACCGCCTGGGACGAATCAGGAAGATACAGTTGCGCCCTGAACGGTTTCGTTTGCTCCTAAAGGAATACGGGATAACGGACCGCAAGCTGACAGGAGAGCTCAGCCGCTATTATCTGAATATTAGCCCGGCAAAAACGGCCCTGATTCCCCATGCCCTCGAATTGCTGGAGTACCTGGTAAAAGACTACAGTCTGTATATCCTGTCGAATGGTTTTTACGATGTACAGCTCACCAAGATGATCAACTCGGGGATATCTCGCTATTTCCGGAAACTGTTTACATCCGATCGGATCGGCTATGCAAAGCCCGATACCCGCATGTTCGAATATGCAATTAAATCAGTCAATGCCCGGAAGGAAGAATCGCTCATGGTTGGCGACAATGAAATTGTCGATATAGAAGGAGCCAGGAATGCTCATATCGACCAGGTATTGTTCAATCCCGAAGGGAAGATAGCCTCCCTGCCCGCCACATTCGAGATCAATGACCTGCTGGAGTTGAAGCAGTGGTTATAGCTTAGGAATCTTCATTACCCGAATCTCAGAACGGCACTTCCTCCGAGAAGTCGCTATTGCGTTGCAGGTCGTTATTATCGGGTGGTTCAACAAAATCGGGCTTGTTCATTTTCGATCCAAGGGTCACGGCGTCCTTTTGTTCGTCGGGGCTTTCGCTCACATCGATAGGTCCGAAATAATCGTCGTCGATATCGACAAATTTGGCATAGTCGCTTACGAATTTGAGCAATACATCGCCCAGTGCCCCGTTTCGGTTTTTTGCCAGGATAATTTCGGCAATTCCCTTCAGCGAGTTTCCTTCATCGTCCTGCATGATCCCGTATTTCTCGGGACGATGGATAAATATAACCATATCGGCATCCTGCTCAATAGCTCCCGATTCCCTGAGGTCGGAAAGCTGCGGACGTTTACTACCGGTACGGATCTCAACGGAACGGTTCAATTGCGACAGGGCAATAACAGGTACATTGAGCTCTTTGGAAATACTTTTCAGCGCCCGGGAAATATTACTGACTTCCTGTTCCCGGTTGCCCTTCGAATCGGGTGTGCCGGTCATAAGCTGCAGGTAGTCGATAATGATAATGTCAATATTATGCTGCCGTTTCAATCGGCGGCATTTAGCCCGCAGTTCAAAAATAGAAATCGCCGGGGTATCGTCGATAAAGATTTTTGCATCTTCGAGTCGTTTTATCCTGTAGTCTAAGCGTTCCCATTCCGCATCGGACAGATTTCCCACTTTGATCTTCGAAGAAGGTATTTCTGCTTCGCCCACGATCAGCCGGTTGACAAGCTGAATGGAAGCCATTTCAAGGCTGAAAATGGCAACTGACTTTTTATGATCGACAGCCATATTGCGCGACATGGACAATACAAAAGCCGTTTTCCCCATCGAAGGACGGCCGGCAATGATCACCAGGTCTGAATTTTGCCAGCCGCTGGTCAGGCGGTCAAGCTTTGTATATCCCGATGGTATTCCGCTGAGATTATCTTTACGTTTGGCGGCTTCCTGTATGAGGTTGATCGCATCCCTGACCAGAACATTCATCTGGGCAGCTTCTTTTTTAATATGTCCCTGGGCGACATTAAAAAGCTGGCTTTCGCTGAAGTCGAGAAGGTCATCGACATCGGTACTATCGTCGAAGGCCTGGTTCTGGATTTCGGTGGCTACCCTTATCAGTTCGCGCTGGATGAACTTCTGTTGCACAATGCGTGCATGGAATTCGATATGTGCAGCGGAAGCAACACGGCTCGTAAGTTGTGTGATATAAGCTATGCCCCCGACCTCATCCAGTTGATCCTGTTTTCTTAACTCTTCGGGGACCGTGAGTATGTCGATGGCTTTATCGGTGGCAAACAGATTCAGGATGGCCTGGTAAATTTTCTGGTTTTCGTCTTTATAAAAACTTTCCGCTTTCAGGATATCGATCACTTCAATGATGGCATCCTTTTCGATCATAATGGCGCCCAGAACAGCTTCTTCGAGATCAATGGCCTGTGGCGGCATTTTACCCTGATCGATGGGTATAGCCAGAATTCTAGGTGGTACAACTTTTTTTTGAGCCATAATGCTATGGGTATGATTTTCAGAGAGTTTTATTTGTTTCAGGGATGATGAATCCGGTGTTTAAATTTAGTACGGACCAAACTATGGGGAAGAATATTTTTGTGATTCTTTTAAACATCTTTTCCATGAAAAAAAATCATGCCTGTTGATAAAATGTGAATAATAAAATATACTATTTTGGCACAATGAATAAAGAATTTCAAACTAACTAACGCAGATGCTCCTGTTTCCAAATGCAAAAATTAACCTGGGTTTGAGGGTCTTAGAGAAACGACCGGATGGATTCCATAACATTGAAACCATCTTCCTGCCCATACAACTCTACGACATACTTGAGTTCATTGAAAAGAGGAAAGGCATTACAACTCTGAATATTACAGGGATTTCGCTCGAAACCGAAAATTCCGATAATCTGGTGATGAAAGCATGGCAGATCATGAACAAGAAATTCCATATACCGTCCATAACCATCCATTTGCATAAGTTAATACCTATTGGAGCAGGTCTGGGAGGGGGCAGCGCCGATGCTGCTTTCATGCTGAAAGGGTTGAACGAGTATTTCAATTGCGGATGCAATCATGATCAGCTAAAAAACCTTGCAGCAGAGCTTGGGAGCGATTGTCCTTTTTTTATCGATAATATTCCCTCGCTTGGTACGGGACGTGGAGAGGTACTGGAGCCTTTGGCCATGTCTCTTGAGGAATATGAACTCTTCCTGGTAAAGCCCGGTATCCATGTGTCAACCCGGGAAGCCTATTCAGGGACTATTCCAAAAATGCCTGAAAGATCGCTGAAACTACTGATCCAAAATCCCATCAATGAGTGGCAGCAATCAGTTATCAACGATTTTGAACTTGCTGTCTGTTTAAAACATCCTGAAATTCAATCAATAAAAAGCCGATTATTGGAATTAGGGGCAGTATATGCTTCCATGACAGGCAGTGGTTCGGCTGTTTATGGTGTATTTAAAACCGGTGAAATTGATAATCATCAGGCTTCTTTCGGGGATTGTTTTGTATGCAGGGGGAAACTATTCGTTTAAATTGCTTGAATGCCGGCAATTACGATATTCCTTTATTCAGGTTTAAAAAAGATAGATATTCAGTCGCAAAGTAAATACCCTGGTGAATAGGAAATATTTATCGCGGTCAATGTCATTACCGTCCACCTTTGGGAAGATATTCACCAAGCCATAGGAGTGGCTGAGATCGATACTGAAATTTTCACTGCAATGGCCAATACCAAAAACGATCCCTGCATCAAAGCAATTATGATTCTGCAACGGGAACACATTATTACTTTCTTCACTGCTTTTTAATTCGCGTGCAGAGGCAATATCATGCGTTCCCTGATCTGTATAGCCGTTAAAATATTCCAGCTTGTGATTGTTGGTTCCGCCCAGACAGATATCGAAAAAAGGACCCGCAAACAACCGGAATTCTCTGTAACAATAACCTGCTAAGACCGGCAGATCAAGATAAAGAACCGAATACCTGTCATATCCCACGGTACCTGCTCCATAGAAATCTTCAACGTCGAGAGCATAGTTTTTCGACACGATTGCCAATTGTCCTGTAAAAAAGAAGGAATTTCTGACGGGAATTTCAACAGCACTGCCAATTGAATATCCAAACCGGGGAATGATATCGGGATTATCGAAAAGTTCCCAATCATTTTTTAGGTCAGAAATATTAATTCCGCCCGAAATGGAATATTTGACCTGTGCATAGTCATTTGTAAAGAAGGTCAATAATGCAAGTAGACTGATCAGCTTCTTCAATTCCTAGATAATCAAAGTCCAGTTTCAGAT
>Ga0299912_10000666_pt1 | contig 28349 bp, 32 predicted proteins | sample RVTome_2_FD_207667 | JGI IMG/M metagenome (GOLD analysis project Ga0299912, IMG submission 207667) | Soil microbial communities from uranium-contaminated site in the Upper Colorado River Basin, Wyoming, United States - RVT95D214 (version 2) ... | reverse complement strand
CCGCATCCTGTGGAGCATGGGCGACGCCCTGGTTTTTCCCTACCTGAGCCTGTACATTCTTGCGCTGGGCGGGGACAAGCCCACCATCGGTTGGGTGAGCGCCATGGGCAGCCTGGCCGCGTGCCTACTGTACCCGATAGGCGGCTACATCGCTGACAAGGCTGGACGCGCCAGATTCGTCGGCATCAGCACGCTCCTCTACGTGAGCAGCTTCCTCATCTTCGCGTTCAGCCCGGACTGGAGGTGGGTGGCCCTGGCGTTCACATACCAGAACGTCGTCCTCTTCTACATGCCGGCGCTCAACGCCATCATGGCCGACAGCATCCCGCCAGGCGCCAGGGGAAAGCTCTACGCCCTCACCATCGCCATCCCCAACGCCGTCAGGATATTCACCCCTTACATCGGCGGCCTACTCATCGACAGGATGACTCTGCTCCCTGCCATGCGGCTGGGCTACATGATCAGCTTCACGGTGGGCCTCTTCGTGGCCTTTCTCAGGATGAGGTACCTGAAGGAGACCGTTCAGGGTGAGGGTATGGGCGGCGACGTTGTCAAGATTCTCGTGGAGAGCTACAGGAACGTGCTGGGGAGCATCAGGTGGACGTTCCAGAACATCAGGGGCTACGCCGTCGTGAGCATGCTCATCGCGTTCATGGGGAGCCTGATCCTCAACTTCTGGGTGGTGTTCGCCAACGAGGTCATCGGCCTCACGGAGTACGAGTTCGGTGTCATAATGCTCGTGGGCGGCGTAGCCAAGACCATCGTCAGCTTCGTCATCGGCCCCATCGTGGACAGGATGGGGGCCAGGAAGTGCTTCATAGCCACCTTCGCGATAGCCATCCCGGGTATGTACCTGTTCACGCTGGCTCAGAGCTTCTGGGCGGCTATGGTGATCTACGGTGTCCTCGTCATGGGTAGCGCCTTCATGTGGATAGCCAGCAGCGCGTACCTGGCGGATAGCATACCCCGGGAGATGAGGGGCCGCGTCATGGCTGGGCTTGGCAGCGGCATGAGCATCGGTGTCACCGGGGGCGGCTACAGCTCAGGGTTCCTCGTGTTCATACCGATGACCCTTGGAAGCCTCATCAGCGGCTACATATACAGCTTCGACGCGGTCATGCCCTGGATACTGCAATCCGTGCTTCTCACCTTGGCCCTCATATTCACGGTTGTGTGGCTCAGGGACCCTGAGAAGGCCCAGGTGTAGACTCGGACCCGTGCCCCCATCTGCATAACCTTTAATGTATGTCGCCCGGTGAAGTTATTTTAGTGCAGGCTTAGTGCAGATCGAACCCAAGAGGACACTTATTCCCCGCAACGTGCTTGTCCTAACCCTCAGCCGGGCCATGTGGAGCATGAGCGACAGTAACGTAGATAACTTCATCAGCAGCTACATGCTGGCCCTGGGGGCCAGCGTCCCCACCATCGGCTTCATCAACGCGCTGGGGAGCTTTGGGGCCATGCTCCTCTACCCCGTAGGAGGCTACATCGCGGACAAGAGCGGCAGGGTCAGGGTGGTGTCCTATAGCACGCTCCTCTACGTGAGCAGCTTCATCGTGTTCCTCGTGGCGCCCAGCTGGGAGTGGGCGGCCTTCGCCATGATCTACCAGCAGATGGTCCTGTTCTACGTGCCCGCCATGAACGCCGTGATGGCTGACAGCATCCCTGTGGGTGAGCGTGGTAAGCTGTACGCCTTCAACTTCGCTCTCCCCAACCTCATAAGGATCATAGCCCCCTACATCGCTGGCCTGTTTATTGCTCGGTTCGAGCTCATCCCCGCCATGAGGATAGGGTTCGCCCTCAGTCTGGTCATTGGGCTGGTGGTGGCAGCGATGAGGCTGCTGTTCCTCAAGGAGACCCTGACACAGATCGAGGAGGTGAACTGGAACCCCGTACACCTCTTCGCCGGCGCCTACAGGGACATGGGCTACTCCCTCAGGTGGATCTGGGGCAACATCAGGACGTATGCAGCCCTGAGCGTGCTGCTGTCGTTCCTCAGCAGCATGATCCTGCCCTTCTGGATAATATACGCGTCCATGGAGATAGGGCTCGAGCCTTACAGGTGGGGCGTCATACTTCTGTGGAGCGGCGTGGCGAAGGCCATCCTGAGCCTGTTCATAGGCGAGATAGTGGACAAGTTTGGCACAAGGAAATGTTTCTTGGCGGGGTTCATTCTCTCAACGCCCTGCATGTTCCTGTTCACCGAGGCGAAGGGGTTCTGGGACGTGCTGGCCATCTACACGGTCATAGTGCTGGGCTCAGTCTTCATGTGGATCGCGTCCCAGGTCTACCTGGCTGACAGCATCCCCCGGCAGATCAGGGGCCGCATCATGGCTGGGCTGGGCAGCGGCATAACCCTGGGCGTCACAGGTATAGGGGTCCCCAGCGGCTTCCTCATATTCCTCCCTAAGACGCTGGGCAACCTGGCCGGGGGGCTCATCTACCGCATGAACCCGGTGTTCCCCTGGGTGCTCCAGGCGGCGCTACTGATGGTGGGCCTAGCGTACACGTGGCTGATGCTGAGGAACCCCGAGAAGCCCCAGGAATAACCCATATATCGGCGGCTTGTGTAGCCGTTCACGGGTTTCTATTCGACCCCGGATCGGAGGCGGTTAAACTGATAGTGATTAACTACTTTGACTGGTCGGGGACGAGGGACGCCTTGACGCGCTGGGTCGAGGCCGTGCGCTCAGAGTGCGAGAAGAACAACGTGGGGTTCATGGGCCTCTACGGTCCAAGCCAGGTGAGGTTCAACTGGTGCTTCATCCATGAGGTTGACACCCAGGAGAGGTACCACAGGACGTGGAGCGGCCTCACCATGCCCGCGGAGGTTACCCACCAGGTCATCCACTACTTCTGGCCTGACAGATCGTTCGCAAGGGAGCTGCCCAAGTACCCTCCAACCCACTTCTTCGACGTGAGGTAAGGCCCACACCTTACCCTTTTTTAAGTATGAGGAAAAATAAGGACGCCTTATATTCATCCCTTCCCAAGTTTATTTTGCACAAATTTCTACGTGCACGTGAACAACATGAAACGCGTAAAAGTAGATAAGACTAGGCTTGAAAGGTTCAGCTTCAAGCCTATCAAGGACCTTAAGGCTTCCATTAAGAAAAAACCTGAGCTGTCCTTGAGGCTCAAGGAGGATTTCGGGGCTACCCTTGAAGCCCAAGGCGTTAAGGTTGACGACGAGTTCAAGCGGAGTTTACGTGAGAGCTGGAGGAGCCAGATAAAGGAAGACGTTCGCCGAGTCGCGGAGGAGAGGGGAGGCGACGACTGGTACCTTAAGCGCGTTCTCAGAGGCGAGCCGATACGGGTCCACGTAAAGGTGGGGCCCGAAGGACACTCGAAGAGTCTCAAGGAGGGCGACGACAAGTGAAGACGGGTGGCTACGACGTAGTCGCCGAGCTTAACGAGTCCATGGTCAACAAGTTCCTCAGCCTGGGCCACTGCATAGGCAAGTTCCCGGTGTTCACCGGCGTCTACACTCTCCCCATCGAGGATGTGCCTGAGAGCCTGGAGGAGTTCATGGACATAGGGTACGAGGTCAGCGTGGCAGCCCCGCCCACCGTGGACTTCACCTCGGACCACAAGATGAAGATGAACATCAGGGGCCAGTCCAAGTTCACGGTGCTCGGCAACATAAGCTTCGAACTGGAGGTGGAGTTCACCGTCAAGTTCAAGCCCGTCTTCGACCAGAACACCCGCCAGCTCGTGCTGGACGCGGTGGACGCCGAGATCGACGACGTGGAGCTGAACGACACGTACCACCTGCCCACGAACGTCATCAACAGGCTCAACGAGGTCATGGCCATAGCAATGGAGGAGTACCTCACCGAGGACATCGCGTCCATAGAGGTGAGCCCGGTGCTTCTGAGCTTGGAGCTCCCTTACATGCCCCCCGGAGACACGAACAAGCTCACTGTGGGGCTCGGCAACGTGAAGGTGCTCAACAGCCAGGTCATGGCGGCCGCTGTGAACCTCCTCGGCTACACGGGAGGCGACGTGAACCAGATAACTGACTTCACGGGCGGAAGCCACGTGGGCGTCGGTGTGAACGAGTCCGCGATGCACAGGGTCTACGACTTCTGGTGGTACAGGACTACCCACCCCAAGTCTGTGACCCAGACCGGCAGCCACGAGTTCGACCCGCCAGACTTCGTTGACTGGATAGACGAGCTTGTGGACTGGGTGGCCGCCGTCCTCACCCTCGGCCTTGTGGACGTGGACATAGACATCGACAGAGTCTGGGCCGAGTACGGCGCAACGCTTCACTTCGGGAAATTCGACTTCGACATGAAGCCCGGGAACACGGTCGAGCTCTCCGGAAGCGTCTCGGCGGACATCTGGCTCAAGGTGTACGTCCAGATCACCGAGACCACCGAGCTCTTCTGGGGGGCCCTAGACGTCAGCGAGGAGACGTACACCGTCACCCTCTTCGACCTGAGAGCCAACGGGCTCACACTGAACATCGACAACGCTGAGGGCAAGGTGTACCTGGACTCGAGCAGGAGGCTGACCGTGGAGGTCACCGACCTAGACCTGACGATACCTCTGCCCTGGGCCATACCCGAGTTCCTGCTCGACTACGTTGTGGACTGGGTCGTGGACCAGGTGGTGGACAACATGCCCCCGATAGTGCTGAGCCCCGCAATAATAGAGCAGACGCTGCCGGACACCTCCGTAACGGTGACGGCCACTGCCACGAACCTGGTCATCGACGAGTCTGAGGCTCTGGTCACAGCCAACATAGAGACGGGCAACATAGGGTCGTACGCCCCCTACATAGCCAACAAGAACCCTGAGAGCACGGAGGTCCATAAGCGGGACTGCGAGTGGGCTCACCGCATCAGCTACAGGAACAGGGTCTACTACTGCAGCCTGGAGAAGGCCTTGGAGGACGGCTACGACGGGTGCGCGTACTGTCTGCCGGGGCACCACCACCGCTAACCCCCCTTTTTTATTGGTAACAATTTGTGACTACCTTAAGCGACTTCATACTGTGAGTCCGCTTTATATCCTCAACCTTCGACGGAACCGTGATGAACATAGGTTACAGCGAGTTCCCCGAGGCGAGCATCAGGGGCTCAGGCAGGGTGCACATCGAGGGACACGGATCAGTGAAGGTGTCGGGGAGGGCAGAGCTCTCCCCCCAGCTCATCTCCACCAGCGGCAGCTCACATCTCCCGGGGGGCCTCACGGTGAGAGAACTAGAGTCCAGCGGCTCAACAGAGGTCGACGGAGACCTATCAGCGGACACCATAAGGTTCAGAGGCTCGGCCACCATCCGAGGCGATGCCAGGTTCAGGCGCATGGAGAAGTCAGGCAGCCTAAGAGTGGAGGGCGGCGTCGAAGGGTCGTTCATGGAGGGCTCAGGGTCAACTGAGGTAGGCGGAAAGGCCTCGGTTAGCCACGAGCTTCTGTCTTCAGGCAGCCTCACAGTTGAAGGCGGCATAGAGTCCGGGGGCCGCGTCGAGGTGCGAGGAAGCATCAGGACCAGGGGAGTCAAAGCTGACAGGATAGAGATACTCCTCGGAGGCTCCCTGAGCCGGGTGACTGAGGGCCTTGAGGCCAAGTACATCAGGGTCGAACCCAGGGATTGGCGCGACGGGGAGCTGAGGACGGGCAAGGTGGAGGGCGGGGAGGTCATCCTCGAGAACGTCGAGTGCGACACCGTCACCGGGTCCAAGGTGCACATAGGGGACGGCTGCAGGGTCAACGGTAGGGTCACGTACACGGAGAGCATCCATGTGAGCCCCAACGCGTACCTGAAGGAGCCCCCAGAGAAAACTGAGACTCATTGAGGAGACCGGGTTGGCAGCCGCACTGATCCCGGAGGAGGCAGGCGCCCCGCAGGAGCTTCTGGGTAGGCTCCGCTCCGAGTTCGACTTCGTAAAGGGCAACTTCCTCATAATGGTTCTGAGCTGGCTCGTCCTGGACTTCTTCACCGAGCTGCCCGGCACATACTACACCCTGTACGTTGAGGCGCTCGGAGCGTCCACGACGACCATCGGCCTCATCTTCGCGGCCCAGAACTTGGCCAGCGCACTCGTTCAGTTCCCGGGCGGGTACCTGGCAGACAAGTATGGGCGAAAGTGGCTCATCAGCACCATGACGTTCGTGGCGGCCCTAGCCCGCATCTTCTTCGTCTATGCGCCAGGCTGGGAGTGGATACTTGTTGGGGCCGTCCTATCAGGGTTCGCTGCCATATACCAGCCCGCCCTCAACGCGATGGTGGCCGACTCTGTCCCGAAGGAGAAGCGGGGTATGGGGTTCAGCATCATCAACCTCATAGCCAGCGTCTCCACGACCCCCGCGCCCCTCTTCGCCGGCTACCTGCTGACGATGTACGGCCTCGTCCCCAGCATGAGGCTCACATACAAGCTGGTGGTAGGCGGCTTCCTGTTGGCGGCCTTCTTGAGGCTACGGCTCAAGGAGACTGTCCAGAGCCCGGCCAGGATCAACGTCGTCGAGATGCTCGGGGAGTACCCTGCCTCGCTTAGGGAGAGCATAAAGGTGTGGGGGACGGTGCCCCGGTCGGCTTTCACCTTGTTCCTCGTGGATATCGTCATGAACTTCACCTCAGGCCTCTTCCTGCCTGTGCTGGCCTTCTACATAATACGCGACCTGGGCATAGGCGAGCTGAGGTTCAGCTACCTCATGGCCGCTCTGCCCATCTCCATGATCCTCCTGGCTCTGCCCGCCGGGAAGCTGGTGGATGTGGTGGGGAAGAAGAGGCCAATCATGGCGGCGTTCGTGCTGTGGGGCGCAGCCATACTCATCATGGTTGACGGCGACTTTCCGAGGCTGCTGGTGGCCGTAATCATGGTTGGCCTCCTAAATGTGATGGCTAGCAGCGCCATATCGGCACTGCAGGCCGACCTTGTCCCGCGTGAGCACAGGGGTAAGGTGAACGGGGCCAGGGGCTTCTTCTGCCTCATCGCCGGAGGCATCGGCGTGTTGACGGGCGGCTGGCTCTACGACAACGTGAGCCACAGCGCGCCCTTCCTGCTCCAGGCGGCGATAGTGCTTGTGCCGCTGGTGATGGTCCACCTCTGGGTCGAGGAACCCAAGAAGACGGAGGGGTAGGAAAGAGCCCTCACAGGAGCCCTCTGCTCTGCAGGTAGCCGGGGAGCTCTCTGACGCTCACGAGGACCGTGTCCGGGCCGGCTGCCTCCAGGCGCTGCAAGCTCTGGGTGCCTGTGAGGACGCCGACGGTGACGGCGCCGGCGTTGAGCCCCTCCTCTATCCCGCTCGCCGTGTCGTCCACCTTGACGACGGCCTTGGGGTCCTTGACGCCGAACTTCTTCATGGCGTACAGGATCATGGCGGGGTCGGGCCGCGAGGCCCCCACCTGCTCGCTGCACACCCATGCGTCGATGAGACCCCCCTTAATCCAGCCCAGGCGCTCCGCTATAGCCTCGGCCACCTCGGCTGGGAACCCTGAGCCCGTAACCACCTTGACGCCCCGACCCTTAAGGAGCCTGAAAGTCTCTGACGCGCCTTGTATCTCCTTGACCTTTCCTGTGTTCTCGTTGAGGGCGCTCAGGAATTGGCTGTATATCTCCTCGGCCTTGCCGCCGCCTAGCTCCCTGATGACGGTCCACTTGTCTCTGCCCCTCTGCTCGTTCAGTACCTCCATGGGGACCAATACGCCGTGGGCCCTGAATGCGTCGTCGTAGCACTTCAGCACCAGGGGGACCCCGTCCACCAGGTCGTCCACGGTGGTGCCCGCCATGTCGAAGATGGTTAGCCTGATCTTAGCCACTTAGATTTCCTCCGCTATCTCGGCGAGGGGCTTCCGACCCGTGTTGGCCGTGAAGCCCTGCTTGTCGGGGTAGCCTAGGGGCGTCACGGCCACCACGTGCTGGTCCCCGGGGAGTCCCAGGGCCTCCTTGACCTTGGAGTTGTCGAAGTCGCCTATCCAGCATGTGCCCAGGCCCTCGGCTCTGGCCGCCAGCACCAGGTGGGTGAAGGCGATGCTCACGTCCATTATGAAGCCCATCTCGCCCATGTAGCCGCCCCTGTTGAACGGTATCTTCCAGCCAGCCGCGACGATGACGACGGGCGCCCCAGCGATCCACGTCTGGCCGCGGCACGCCTCGGCCACACGCCTCCTCTTATCCGAGTCCTTGACCACGTAGAACTTCCACGGCTGCCTGTTGCTGCCGCTGGGTGCGATCCTGACCGCCTCCAGGACCCGCTGGAGGGACGCCTGGGGCACGGGGTCGGCCCTGAAGCTCCTGATGCTCCTCCTGGTCTCGACTACCTCGTAGAACTCCATTTCACCTTGAATGCGTCAGGCCCGTATATAGGCTGTGCCCACACCCGGGCAACTGCTATTAGCGCCAGCGACCCTGTATTCGCAGAGTACATTGGATTACTTTGAGGCTTTGAAGAAGTACACCGAGCTCGCCGGCCCCACGGGCTACGAGCAGAGGGTCCAGGACGAGTTCACCCGGGACGTGGAGCCCTACGTGGAGAGCGTGGAGACGACAAACGTTGGCAACGTTGTGGCCCACGTCGGCGGCTCGGGCAGGAGGGTGGTGGTCTTCGGCCACGCCGACGAGCTCGCATACCACGTCCTCAGCGTCACCGACGACGGGTTCCTCCACATCAGCAGGGGCCGGGCCGACAAGCTGTCCTACCCCTACACCCTCGTCGGGCAGAAGGCCCTAGTCATGGGGGACAGGGGCGACGTGAGGGGCGCCTTCGTGAGCCCCACGGGCCACGTCCTCGGGCCCCAGGACAGGGAGAAGCCCCTGGAGCCTTGGGGCGTCCTGGTGGACATCGGCGTGGACAGCAGGGAGGACGTCGAGGGAATGGGGGTCCACGTCGGCTCCGCCATCATCTGGAACCCCGAGACGGAGAGGATGGGGGACAAGGTCTTCGGGAAGGCCATGGACGACAGGTTCACCCACCCGGTGATGATAGAGCTGGCCAGGCGGCTTCAGGGCAAGAAGTTGGGCTGCGACCTGTACCTCGCCTCATCCGTCCAGGAGGAGATAGGGTGCAAGGGGGCCCAGGACCTGGCCCGCCTCGGCTTCGACGTGAGCCTCGCCCTGGACATCGGCATCGCGGGCGACTACCCCACCCTGCCCAGGGACAGGATGCCGGTGAAGCTGGGCGGAGGCCCCGTCCTCGTGTACAGGGACGCTAGCATCATCTACAACGTCGAGACCATCAGGGAGCTCAGGGGCGTCGCCGAGAGGAACGGGGTGCCTTACCAGCACGGCATCTTCGAGCACTACGGGAGCGACAGCGCCAGCATGATGGCGGGCGGCGCCAGGCCGGGCCTCCTCTGCGTGCCTTGCAGGTACAGCCACAGCCCCGTGGAGATGATCCACCTGGGCGACATGGAGAACATGGTCAAGCTCCTGTACCACTACGTGGCATCGTAACCCCTATCTTCACACGCGCCTAATTCATTCCCCGTGAAGCAGGGCGGGTTCCTGGCGCCGGTCGTATTGGTAGCGATCCTGGGGGCGTGGTGCCTCTTCCTCGGTAAACCGTTGAAGCCTCCCGTTCAAGGGCTCGGCTGGCAGGTAGCCGAGGAGCCCTGGTCCCCCGTCACAGGCTTCACGAAGGTAGACCCGTACCCCCTATACGTTGCCACATACACGGCCGACTACAGGCTCAGCAAGTACCTTGAGACGGGCTCATACTCGCCGTCAATGATACAGGGGGAGCCCAGTTGTACATGCTTCTACGCCGCGGGCAGCGGCGTCTACGGGAGAAACTTCGACTTCCCGCCCAACCCCGTCCTCCTGCTGTTCACGTACCCTGAGGATGGCTACGCCAGCGTCTCATTGGTGGACCTGGGCTACTTCGGGTACAGCTTGAGTGAACTGCCGGATGCCGAGGACCTTGAGAGCCTGACGACGACTCCCTACCTGCCCTTCGACGGCATGAACGAGGCCGGCCTCGTGGTGGGCATGGCCGCCATACCACACGCCGAACCCCCCTTCAGCCCGAATAAGGTTACCATAGGCGAGATACAGGTGATACGGCTGCTGCTGGACAGGGCGGTCACCGTGGACGAGGCCCTCGCGCTCCTGGACAACTACAATGTGCAGATGGTGGAGCCCCCCATCCACTACCTCGTGGCCGACGCCACCGGCGCCTCAGCCATCATAGAGTACGTGGGTGGTGAGAGGCGTGTTGTGAACGGGTCGAGCTTCAACGTGATGACCAACTTCCTTGTGACAGAGACCGACATGACTGGAGGCGCCCCCTGCTGGAGGTACAGCCTGGTGGCCGAGGGCCTGACCGAGGCCCAGGGAATGGTCTCCCCCGACGAGGCTATGGCTCTGCTGAGGGGCGCGTCACAGGACCACACCATCTGGAGCGTGGTCTACAGCCAGGCGACGGGTGAGGCACGCGTGGCCGTGGGACGGGGGTACGGCCACGTCCTCGTCTTCAAGCTGGGCTCAGCCGAGACCGGTTAAAGCATGGTCCAGTGCGGCCTCCACGTGGATGTCCACCGTGTCCAGCAGCGGCAGCTCCGAGTCTCCTTGCCCCAGGATGAGCGGCAGCTCGGTGCAGCCGAGGATGACCCCGTCCACCGGGTAGGCGCCCACGATGGCCAGCAGCCTCCTCCTGCTCTCCTCTTTGTGAACCCCTATCACCAGCTCGTCGAAGATTATGCGGTCCACCTCGTCCTGCTCCTCCTCACTGGGGGTCACCACCTGGACGCCGTGCCTCCTGCCCGCCTCTTGGTAGAAGGTTCCCCGCATGGTGTGCTTGATGCCGAGGAGCAGGAGCCGCCTGAAGCCCAGGCCCCTCGTCCTCGCCAGGGTCGCCTCCGCTATGCTCAGCACTGGGACCCCCGCCAGCCGCTGAACCTCGTCGTAGACGGAGTGGGGAGAGTTGGCGGCCATTACTATGAGCTCGGCCCCCGCCGCCTCCAGGCCGCGGACACCCTGCATGATGTAGCCTATGTAGGCGGCCCTATCTGTGTTCTCGTGGTCGGTGAACCTTTGGAAGTCTAGGCTGTAGATGACGACCTCCGGGTAGTGGTAGTCGCCCCGCCTGGCATAGTACTTCTCGTGGATGAGGCTGTAGTACCTGGCCGTGGACTCGTGGCTGATGCCGCCCAGAACCCCTATCCGCTTGGCCATGCGTACCAAGAGGGTGTGCCGTGATAAGTCGCTACCGGGTCGTGAAGTACTCCGAGTACTGTTCGCCCATGCTCTCGCCCTCGGGTGTCATGACGCTGATGACCAGCCGAAGGGTCTCGAACCTGGGGCCGGTCAGCTTCAGGGTGTCCGACCTGGACTCCTCGAAGGCCAGGCTGAATGCTGGGCTCTGGGTCTCTGCTCTCACCTCGCCGCTCTCGTCCTCCAGGACCACACGGACCCTGTAGCCCTCGGCAGTGAGCCTCCCCTCGTTGGTGGACTGAACCTGGACGGTCACCTTCTCGTTCCTTATGGTGGCGGACCAGCTTGGGTAGACGTAGGGCGCCGTCCCCACGGGGAAGACCTCAGCGGCGTAATGGCTGAACTCCGGGGGGATCTGGCCAACGTTCCAGCCGCTGGTCGTGGTCTCAATATAGTAATAGGTGACGTTGTCCATCGTCCAGTAGACGCCAGTGGCGTCCACGGCCAACCCGACGGCCATATGGTTGGGCAGCAGGAGCAGGGACACCTGGTAGCCCATGGACTCCAGGAGGCTGGCCAAGAGTATGCTTGTGTCCTCGCAGTCGCCCCCACCGTCCACCAGGGTCTCCAGCGGGTAATTGGGGTAGTCTCCTATCCCGCCCGACGGGGAGTCAAGTACATACTCAAAGCTCTGGACGAAGGAAATGGCCAGCCCCATGAGCTCTTGCTCGGTCAGGCCCTCATCGATCCTGAACACCTCGAACTCCCTGGCCAGCACCGCGACGTAGCCGTCGTCGAGGGGGTGCAGCACGTAGCCGCTGTAATCTGCTGATAAGTACCTCGCCTTGACGCTGTAGTAGTCGTAAAGAGCCTCCGGCACGCTTATGCTGACTGATCGCTCCGCTCCCTCCCAGGTCCACGTGTACTCCCGCTCCAAGACGGGTATCGATCCCGGGGAAATATCGAGTCCCCCGAACGCGGCCTCGTAGTCGCTCAGCAGGGACTCGTACTCGGACGTGAGCTGCTGGTACTGGCCCTGCAGCATCTCGTACTCACCCACAAGCGTCTCGTGTTCGCCTTGGAGCGTTTGGAACTGCTCCTGCAGCTCCTCGTGCTCGTCTGTTAACACGTCGAACTCGGCGTCGAGGGCCGACAGGTCGGCTTGTAGGCCTTCCATGGTGACCTGCAGTGCCTCTGCCTGGGGTGTGAGCACCGCATAGATGTATGCGAGTCCCGCGCCGCCTCCGAGGATGACGCCTATGAGCAAGGCTCCTAGTGTCTTAGCGCTCAAGACAAGTTACTAAGCGTCGCGGGGTTATAAAGGAATATGCCGGCCGTAGTGGAGCCCTGCTACATGCCGAGGCCGGGCGTCCTGTGCCGCTTCTCCCACTCGGCCCTCATGGCCATGTCCCTGGGGTCCTTGAGGTGGTCGCTGCAGACGACGCCGTCCAGGTGGTCTATCTCGTGCTGGAGCAGCTCGCTCATCCCGTCCCTGAACGTCTCCGTGTGCTCGCCGCCCCTCTCGTCCATGTACTTGACCCTGATGGCCGTGTTCCTGGTTATCCTGACGAAGAAGGCGGCCTCCAGGCTGAAGCAGCTGTCCCAAACAATGAAGGTCTCAGGGCTCCTCCACTCGATCACCGGGTTCACAAGGTAGAACCTGCGCTCCGGCGTCTGGACGTAGACGAGCCGTAGGGGGCGCCCGATCTGGGGCGCCGCTATGCCCCTGCCCAGGCCGTAGAACCTTTGGTGCCTCGTCAGGGTGTCCCTGAGGTCAGCTAGAACCGGCTTGAGGCCCCTGAAGTCCGTGACCTCGGCCGACACCTCCCTCAGCCTCGGGTCGCCGAGGAGGACTGTGTCTCTGACAACCATGGGGGAACCATGGTTCACGGGGGATATAACCTGTAGCGTTTGCACAAACGATTTAGTAGAGGGTGGCTTTATCCAAGTCATGGACCCCGTCCCCTTCTACCACGTTGACGCCTTCACCGAGACGCCCTTCAAGGGCAACCCCGCGGCCATCTGCTTCATGAGCACCCGCCTCCAGGACAGCCTTTACCTGGCCATCTCGGGGGAGATGAACCTCAGCGAGACCGCTTTCGCGGAGCCCGAGGGCGAGGGCGTCTACAGGCTCAGGTGGTTCACGCCCAGGCGTGAGGTGCCCCTCTGCGGCCACGCCACCCTGGCCCTCGCCCACGTGCTGTTCAACGAGCGAGGGTACAGAGGCGACGAGCTGACGTTCAAGACGGCGTCGGGCGACCTCCACGCGTACAGGGGCCGGCGCGGAGTACAGATGGACTTCCCCCGCAACGACCCCAAGCCCGTCGCCCCCATAAAGGGGATACTGGACGGCCTGGGCGTGGGCGAGTATCTGGCCTTCCAATACAGCGACACCAACCAGAAGCTGCTGGTTGAGCTCGGCTCCGAGGAGCAGGTCCGCTCCGTGAGCCCCAACTTCAAGGCACTACTGGCCGTCAATAACACCTTGGGGTGGAGGGGTGTCATTGTCACCTCACGGTCCGCCGAGTACGACTTCGTGTCCAGGTACTTCGCGCCATGGATGGGCGTGGACGAGGACCCTGTGACCGGGTCAGCGCACACCGTCCTGGGCCCATACTGGGCGGAGAAGCTTGGGAAGACCAGTCTGCGGGCCTACCAGGCGTCAAGCAGGGGCGGGGCGCTGAGGGTCGACATCACCGATGGCAGGGTAAACCTGGTCGGGGGAAGCGTCATAGTCGTGCGGGGCAGCCTCAGCCTCTGAGCAGCTTCAGCCCCGTCTTCGCCGCGGAGGCCACTACGCAGAGCCCGAGGACGACCAAGCTGAGGCTTGATGCAGCCTGAAGGGCTCCTGCCATGGGCAGCCTCATTCCTAAAACCGTCCTGTACTCCCTGAAGATGTAGTCCAGGGCGAGGTACAGGCCGTTCATGAGGCAGGCCCATGCCAAGGCCAGTAACGTGACCCCCCACACCGTCTTCTCGGAGCCCAGGTCTAGGCTCAAGCCCGGCGGCTTCTGAGCCACCTGGGGCTTAGGGGCTGCATCCTCGAGGGGGGCGGGTGTCTCCTCCGGCTCAGCGGCTTGCCTCTGCGCCTTCCTCTTCCTGAATGGCAGCTTCGAGCCGATGTTTCTGAGGAAACCTAGGTTCACTTTTCCTAGTTTAGGCCGTTGATTCACCTTGGGCTTCTCTTCGGTTGGCTCGTAGTCTACGTCGTAGTCCAGCTCGGCCTCAACGGGCTTCTGGGGTCTAGGTCGGCTGGCGCTCCTGTTCATGTAGACTATCATTAGGGCCGTCCACAGCGGGATCAGTCCCCCTACTAGCAGCACCCAATCCAAGGCGACCGGCTTAGGCTTTACCGGGAGTTGTTTAAACCCTATATGGAGCGTTGTTAGCGATTCGGGTTCGACGAGGGGCGTTCAGCGTGCGAGGGTTCCCAGTACGTCGAACTGCATCTCCCTCGGCTCGCCCAGCAGCTTGACCCTCGACGAGAGATCGGGGCTCTCTTTGACTTCCCTGGCGAGGGCCTCTGACACCCAGATACGTTCCAGCTCCTGCGTGTTCTTGATCCTGACGACCCTAGCCTTCAGAGGGTCCACGGGGCCGCATATCCTTACGGCGGTGGCTATGGCGTCCCTGTCGCTGGGCAGGAACGGCGGTATCTTCCCCGTCTCCCCGCTTCCCTGGGTCAGGCAGTTCACGTAGGTCTGATCGTGGTCGATCTTGTTGGCGGCCCGGGCCGTGGTGAGGTCCGCGAGCCCTATGCCTATGGCGTTTCCGTGGGTCTCCTCTGAGAGGTCAAGGACAACGATCTTGCCCACATTGGTCGCCTTGGTGTCGCTCTCGTCGGGCATCCAGAATCTGCCCGTCACGTTTGTGTCCATGCCGACTCCGCTGATGTTCTTCCCTATCTCCTCAACGATGAGCACATCGATCTCCTTGAATGGTATCCTGGGGAGCAGCTCCTTCGCCGTCTCCAGCAGCCTCTTCTCCTCATCCGTGAAGTCCCCTGGCAGGATCGCCTTCACCGCGGCCGTCTCGTGGGCCGCGTTCTCTAGTATGGCTAGGCCCATGACCACGTTGGTCTTCTCGGCGATGAGCCTCCCCGCCTCAGGCATGATCCTGTGGTACCCGTCGTACTTGTGCCAGTGGATCATCTCGGCGCCCTTCTGCTTCCCCAGACCGATGGCCAGCATCTTCAGGAGGCCGCTCTCTATCTCGCCCTTGAAGTCGGTGTGGGGCTTCACCCTGCCCACCACGAATATGCCGTCGGCCTTGAGCGCCACCCTGTCCAGGTACACTGTGACGCCTCCGTCGAGCGTCCCCACGGGGTCCACCTCCATGCTGCTCACTATGGGGGCCCCGACGCTCTCCTCGGTCACGCCCAGGCTGCACAGCACCTCCACCTGGCCCTCGGGGGTGGAGCCGCCGTGGCTCCCCATGGCGGGCACGATGAAGGGGTCTCCGCCGGTCTTCCTGATCTCCTCCACCACCGTGGAGAGGATGCCCGCTATATTGGCTATTCCTCTGCTGCCCGCGGTGACGGCTATCCTCTGCCCCTTCCTGACCCTTTCCTTCAGCCCCTTCTTGACCAGCTCCTGCCTTATCTCCTTCCTGTAGTCCTTCAGCGTGGGCTGGTCGAAGACCTGGCGCGCCTCAACCATCATGGGTAGACTCATGGTTCACTCGTCACCTCAATGTGTCCTGCGCTGCTTCAAGCTTTTCCGTGCCTTCGCCATCTGGACGGCCACCTGTATTGCCTCCTTGAGGCTCTGGGGGTTGGCTGTGCCGTCGCGTCTCCCGGCCCTGCCGTAGGCGGTGCCGTGGTCCACGCTGGTCCTGATGAATGGGAGTCCGATGGTTATGTTTACGCCCGCCATGTCGCCCCACTCCCCTGCCGCCTGGTCCCACCTGAACCCGGCCAGCTTCACGGGTATGTGGCCTTGGTCGTGGTACATGGCCACCACCACATCGTAGAGGCCGCCCAGCGCCTTCCCGAAGACGGTGTCCGGCGATACGGGTCCCTCCACGTTGAGGCCCCTCATCTTCACCTCCGCTATGGCTGGCTCGATCTTGGTCTTCTCCTCGTCGCCGAAGAGGCCGCCGTCGCTGCTGTGGGGGTTCAGCCCCGCCACAGCGATCCTTGGCGCCTCTATGCCCAGCTTCCGGGCCGCGTCGTAGGCCACCTCGATGGTGGCCACGATCCTCTCCTTTGTGATCCTCTCGGGTACGAGCCTGAGGGGTATGTGGGTGGTCACGTGGACCACCCGGAGGTTGCCCGATATGAGCATCATGGCGTAGTTCTTTGTGCCAGCCTTCTCCGCGAGGAGCTCCGTGTGGCCCGGGTAGCTGTAGCCGCCCATGTTCATGGCCTCCTTGTTCAGAGGCGCCGTCACTATGGCGTCCACCTCCCCCGCCAACGCCATGTCCGTCGCCCTCAGCACGAACTCGACGGAGGCTTTACCGGCCATGGCCTGGGGTACGCCCATCACCAGCCTCCCCGCGTCCACGTTCTCGAGGTCCAGGAGGTCTATCGCGCCGCACCTGTACTCAGCTTCCCCTAGCTCCCTGATGGGGTGGACTGAGAGGCTGGCCCTCGCGACATCGAGCCCCATCCTCATGGCCGAGCCGTCCCCCACGACCACCGGCCTGCAGATGGCGTAGACCTCGGGGTCGCTCAGGACCTTGGCTATTATCTCGGGGCCGACCCCTGCCGGGTCACCCATAGTTATGGCTAGTAGTGGCTTCAACTTCTCATCCTCTTAAGGTACTTCACCGCCTCTATGAGGGCGTCGCCTGAGCCGAAGCCCCCGGCCTTGGTGACGGCTCTCACCCCGTTGGACAGCGTCACGACGGGGACGCCTGGCTGGACCTCCCCCGTGATCTCCATGCTCTCGGATCCGAGTCCCATGCACACGGCCAGGGCCGTGGCGCCCCCCGTCAACACAATCCCTGATATCTGGTGCCCCTCCAACAATTTTACTGTAACCTCAGCCAGGGCGTCCACGATCCGCGCCTCGGCGTCCTTCAGTCCGAGGCGCTCGCCCAGTCTCCTCGTCTCCTCGACGCCTTCAGGGTCGGGGGCGGACACCAGTACGATGCTCTCGCCGACGGCTAAGGCTGCCTCGGCTCCCTTGAGCGCATCCCCGACGGCGTCTCCTCCGCCGAGCAGGCGCACGGCGTCGAGGCTAATCTGCGCGACGCCGAGCCTGTTGACGAGGCTGGTCACCTGGGCCCTGGAGGAGGACCGGGTGCTGCCGCAGACTGTGAGAGTGTGTCGGGGAGCCCTCAGGCCCAGGCCCTCAGGGAGTTCTGCGGCCAGTCCAGCTGATCCGCAGAAGACCTTCACTGGGAGCCCCGCAGCTGCCTGCAGGTCCCTCTCCGTCTCGGCGTCGATGACCACGAAGCGGCTGCCCTTCTTTGCCTCGTCCATGAACCTCTTCGATAGGTGAGTCGGTCCCCGTCTCACGTCGGCCAACGAGACGTGGGTTGACCTTCTCCTCGTCTGAGCCCCTATTATCTCGGGGACGTATGAGCTCGGGTGCGCCACCTCGGCGGCGTACTCCGTCTCGTGCAGAGGAACCCCGTTCACGTAGACGCAGCCGCCGCGGATCACCCTCCCGTTGGACGGGTACGCGGGGGCCACGACGGCGGCTGGCTGGCCCGTGGACTCCATGAGGGCGTCCAGCTCCGCCCCCACGTTGCCTCTGAGGGTTGAGTCCACCTTCTTGTAGAACACGTCGCAGAGGCCAGCTAGAGCCTCCGCAGCTTCCATTACCTTCCGATAAGCAGTCTCAGGCTTGTCGCCCCGGGAGTCCGTGTTCACCACGATGACATCGGCTGACCCCTTCAAGCCGCCCAGCCTGTCCGGGGTCGGCGCCACCTCCACGCTGAGGCCCCACGTCCTGAACTGGACCCCCGTGTCCAGGGCCCCCGTCAGGTCGTCGGCTACGACGGCTATTCTCAAGTCTCCTCAGGGATGTTCATGGGCTCCGATAGTTTAACAGCTTTCACGTTCGATGATAAAAATGGTGGCGGAGAGGGTTGGCTGTCCGCTACTCGGTCCTCTTCCCGTTGAGGTAGACGGCCATCGGGAGTATTACGCACATGAAGAACGCTGAGGCCCCCCGGGTCCCGGCGTCTACGCCCCACGTGGGAATCACCACCAGCTCGTTGATGGCGACCGCCAACACGGCTAGGGCGATGACCGCCGGCGCTGCCCTGTGCATGCCGGCTCCTCCGCTCTTCACGTGGGCGATGTAGGCGGCCCCGATCGCGGCCACCGCGATTCCTATTGCTCCTACTACCCAGAAGTTCACCCTTTTTCACCCCCCTCCTCTTCGTCCCACCGGAACACATCGTCTATTGTGGTGCCTAGAGCCACGGCCACGTCGTGGGCCAGCTTCAGCGACGGGTTGTACTTGCCGGCCTCCAGGTAGACTATGGTCTCCCTCCTCACCTTCACGAGCCTCGCCAGGTCGGCCTGGGTCATGTCGAGGCGAGCCCTGAGCTCCCTTATCCTGTTCCTCATGACCTCACCTAGACGTCTTCCCTTCGGTTGAAGTACGCGTACAGGGCGATGAAGGAGACGCCCATGAGGATGACCGCCGAGTTGATGACGGGCATGGAGCCCAACTCCTCCAGCCCCTGGAACTCTATGCGGTACAGGTTGTAGAAGTTGAGGAGTATCAGGTACCAGGTCCCCAGGAAGAAGGCCGCCATGGCAGCCCTGCCCTGTACCCTGGCGGTCCTCTCGTCTTGGAGGGCGAAGCCGCTCCTCCTCTCCTTGACGGTTCTCCAGACCGTGTAGACGCCTATGGCCACTATTAGCAGGGCTATTAGGGGTAACGCTATTATCCAGTTGGATTCGATCATTCTTCTTACTCTCCTACGTTAGGCATTTACCACATATTGTGGTATTTATCTAACATTATGTTAGAATGACATAACATGATCTATTTAAGATTAACGGACAAACGGAACGCGTTCACCCAACCATAACCGGGGGAAAGGTCCACTGGACGATGCGTGGAGTCAACGCGTCCACGTGGGCCTAGGCGAGGAGGTGGGGCGCCCTATCCCCTATGAGCGGCTTCATCTCCCTCACCGTCTCCCTGGCCGCGTCCAGCACGTGCTCCACGTCCTTCTTCTTCGTCACGGCTGAGACGTTGGGGTGGCCCAGGATGAATACGCCCCTGTTCATCATCCCCAGGTTGAACACGTTGAACAGGACCCTGTCGGCGGATTGCGACGACTGGTGGTCGTAGACCTCTTTGTCGGTCCAGGAGACGGAGAAGAGAGAGGCCACGCCTCCCACGTGGGCCTTGACGCCCTCCTCTTCGAGCGCCTTCTTGAGCCCGCTCCTCACCTCGTCGCCCGTCTTTGCTATCTTCTCGTAGGCCGGTGGCTTCATCTCCTTCAACACGGCGAGGCCGGCGGCCATGGCGAGGGGGTGGGCGTTGAATGTGCCTGAGAAGCCCAGGGCCGGCGAGGACACCTGGGGCAGCTCCACCTCGGGCGCCTCCAGGGGGCTCATCAGCCCCGCCTTGGACGTGTAAGCGCCGACGGGGAACCCTCCGCCGATGATCTTGCCCATGGTGGTGATGTCCGGCTTCACGCCGTAGAGCCCCTGGGCGCCGCCGTGGCTCACCCTGAAGGATATGACCTCGTCGAATACAAGTGGGACGTCGTTCTCCTCCGTGACCTCCCGCACGGCCTCCAGGAACCCGGGCTTGGGTGTCATGTCCCTCATTGTGGGCTCCACGATGACGGCGGCCAGCTCCAGGCGGCGCCTCCTGATGAGGGTCTGGGCCGCCTCGGCGTCGTTGTAGGGGAAGTAGAGGGTGGACGCCTCCACTGCCTCTGGGACCCCTAGCGAGCCGGGCGTCATGGGCACCGCGTCCCATGAGCCGTGGTACGCGCCCAGGCATTTCGCTATGAGGGGCCTCCCCGTGTAGGCCCTGGCCACTCTGAGGGCCTGCATGTTTGCCTCGGTGCCTGAGGGCGTGAACCTCATCTTGTCGGCTCCCAGTCTGCCCAGTATCTCCTCGGCGAGCCTGGGCTCGGTCTCCGTGGCCGCCCCCAGGACGGTGCCGTTGATGAGCTGCTTTGAGGCGGCCGCCACCACCTTGGGGTGGTTGTGGCCCAGGATGAGGGTGGTGTTGTTGAAGTTTAGGTCGATGCGCTCGTTCTCGTCCACGTCCCAGATGTGGCTTCCCTCTCCTCTCCTCATGCAGAGGGGGAAGGGCTGCCAGTATAGTGCAGACCTGGTGTTCCCTGCGGGTAGGAGGGTCTTCGCCTTCTCGTACGCCTGCATTGACTTCCTGTTCTTGGAGGTGTACTCCTCTACGATCTTCATGGATCGTATGTGGATTCAATGATTACATAAGCTTTCAACGTGTGCGGCGATATTTTGGTGGTGGGGCCGGAAGGATTTGAACCCTCGATATTTGGGTTTCTCCGCTCCAGAAACTCTTCATCTCCTCGCGGATCAGTTAAGCTTCTTGTAATTTCTGGAGCCCAACGTCTTACCAGGCTGGACCACGGCCCCGCCAAAGACACTGCACCCTTTTTCACCATATAAATCTACCCCCAGCCACACAACCCATAAGCTGGGTCGAGCCAGAGTAGACGCTGTTTGACCCTCCTCTTCAAAAGACGGTTCATACCCCAGATACTGGCCGGGGAGAAGACCCAGACGCGGCGGCTCTCCAAGCCCGGCGTCAGGGAGGGCGGCACGTACACGCTGAGGGAGGGGTACCTGCCCACCCCTCACAGGATTACGGTTACGCGCGTCTACACCCAGAGACTGGGGGACGTGTCGCAGGAGGACGCCAGGACGGAGGGCTTCGGCAGTTTAGGCGAGTTCATGGAGGCCTGGGCCGGCATATACGGCGGGTGGAGCCCCGATCGGACCGTCTACGTGGTGGAGTTCAGGCTCGAGGGGGTCACCGAAATGTTTAAAGAAAAGACCGGTGCATCTTAGCTGGGTAACCGGCCAAAGGGCGTGGGACCCACCCGATCCCATTCCGAACTCGGAAGTTAAACCACGCTCCGTTCAGGGCAGTAGTGATGTCTTCGGCCTCGCGAGTCCCCGAAAGCTGGTGGCCCACCTTCTAATAAAAACGAAAAGAACCTGGTTTGAACCTGTTCGATAGGGGTTAGTCCCCTGGCCTTATCTCGGTGCGCAGGAACATCATGTAGCTGGCAGCGAAGGCCGCCACCATGACGACGGTGAGCGCCGTTATGTTGGCCCAGTTGTTGGCGAGGGCCTCCCCCAGGGTGGTGACCCTTGCGAACTCCTGGCGGCCGAAACCGAAGCTCGATGTGCCCAGTATGGCTGAGGCCGTCCCCTGGTACAGTTGCGTGGGCGAGATGTTCTGTATGGCCGTCTGGAGGGCCATCCTCTCCTGCATGGCCTCCATGTACTCTGGGGAGACGCTGAACCTCTGCCCGCCTTCGCCGCTCTGGCCGCCCGGGGTGAATATTATGTCGCCCCCTGGTAGGGGGACGAGGGCCCCGGCCAGGGCCGAGGCCACGATGCTGATGACTATGCTGAAGGTCATCCACGTGGCGATGCTGGCGAGTATGCTGGTCGAGGTCTTCTTGAAGACCACCGAGTAGAGGATGCCCAGGCAGAGCCACAGCAGCAGGTAGATCATGGTGAGGAGGGCCAGGGACAGTATCTTCAGGGCCTCCTCCAGGGTTGGTGCGAATCCCAGCATGGGTATGGTGATGCCGCACATGATGGCTATGGTGGTGAGGGCCAGTGTGGTCAGGGCGGCTGCGCCTGCCAGGAACTTGCCGTTGATGACCGAGTCCCTGTATATGGGCTGTCCCAGCACAATGGAGAGGGTGCCGTTGGCGCGCTCCTTGTTCACGGCGTCGAAGCCCAGGGCCAGTCCCAGGATGGGCCCGAAGAAGACCATGATCTGGATGAAGCTGAAGCTCATCCTGGCCCCCGAGAATATATAGACGAAGCTGGAGCCAACGTTGTTGCGGATGTAGTCCACTCCTTGGTAGGCTGATAGCCCGCCTAGTACCACGATGAGGCCGAAGAGTATGAGGAACCTTCTGCTGCCGAACTGGTCCCTGATCTCCTTGGAGGCGACGGTCATGGTGCCGGCCATTAGCCCGCCACCTCCTGGTTGTAGTACTTCATGAATATCTCCTCCAGTGTGTACTCGCGGGGCTTCATCATGAGGATGTAGGCCCCGTGCCGCGTTATGGTCCGAGATACCTCAAGGTCGCTGTCCGCGCCTCCGTAGACGTAGAGCCTGCCGTTCTCCTGGGCCACGGACTTGACTCCGTTGACGGACTCCAGGTCCTTGACGAGGTCGGGGGTGGTCTCGGTGAGCATGAACTCGACGCGCCTGTCCTCGCCTCCCGACATGGTCTTGTTCAGGTTCTCCATGGACTCGAGGAGTATCAGCTTGCCCCTGTTGATGATCCCGATCTTGCTGCACGTCATCTGTATCTCGTGGAGCAGGTGGGATGTCATGACCACGGTCAGGTCCTTCTCCTTGTTGAGCCTCATTATCAGGTCCCGGACCTCACGGGTGGCCACGGGGTCCAGCCCTATGGTGGGCTCGTCCAGGAAGACCACTTGGGGGTCCTTCATCAGCGTGGACGCTATGCCGATCCGCTGCTTCATGCCGCGGCTGAATGACTCCAATTTGTTGTCCGCCCATTTGCTCATGCCGACTATGTCCAGCATCTCGGCGACCCTGTTCTCCCTCTCCTCCTTGGGCTGGTCGTTTAGCCTGCCGATGTAGTCCAGGTTCTCCCAAGCCGTGAGCTCACCATACAGGCTGCTGTACTCGGGGAGGATGCTGGCTACTCTACGCACCTCCCTGGACTCCTCCACTACGTCGTGGCCCGCGACTATGGCCGTGCCCTTTGTGGGCACCGATAGACCCATGAGCATGAGGATGGTGGTGGTCTTCCCGGCACCGTTGGGGCCCAGGAAGCCGAACACCTCACCTTTCTTTACCTCCATGTCTAGCTCGTTGACGGCAATGAAGTCGCCGTAGGCCTTGGTTAGCTTCTGCGTCTCCACTATGTTCTCCATTCATCTTACCTCCGTTTGAACCTCTTGAAACCGAAGTACACGCCTATTATGGCCATCGCTGCCAAGCCGAAGCCAATGTAGCCCCAGGTGTTTGAGGCCTGGGTGGTCACCCTCAGGTCTATCTCATCGGATTCCAGCTGGTCGCTGTGGGCCTTCACTGTTAGGAGGTAGTCGCCGGCCACCGTGTCGGCGGGCGTGGTAACCTCCACAGTGAACGTCGTGGACCCCCTCGCCGCCAGGGATGATACCTGGGCCGGTGTGATGGTGGCCTCCCAATCGTCGGGGATGTCAGCCTCCAGGTACACTGTGGTCACGGGGGACTGGCCCTCGTTGGTTACCTTGACGGTGAAGCTGAGGGATTGCCCGATGGTCACCGTCTTGTACAGGGTTGACAGCTCCAGTCCCAGCTCGTATGAGCCGGCCACGTTGATGTTGAAGGGCAGGATAGTCTCTGCTCCGTCGTCTGACGCCACCGAGGCCACTAATGTGTAGGCTCCCGTCTCCACTGAGTTGGGGGGGGTCACCTTGAGCTTCACAGTGGTGGACTCGCCCGCCGCTATTATCAGGCTGGACACTTCTATGTCGTCTGAGATGAACACTGTCTTCCAGTTCTCGGGAACAGTGGGCACCGTCAGCAGGCAGAGTGCGTCCTTCTCGCCGGTGTTCCAGACGGCTATGGGGAAGTTGATGCTGTTCCCGGCCTCCACGGTGACGTCTGTGAATGTGCTGATGACCTCCAGCTCGCTGGTGGCCTCCGTGAGGCTGACGCCGAGTTCAAGGGAGTCTAGGACGCCGTCCTGGTCTGCGGCCTTAACGACTACATTGTAGTCGCCTGTCTGTGTGCTGTCCCCGGGCTCCATTACTATCGTGAGTGACACGCTGTCCCCCGGCTTCATGTAGAGGCTCTTAACGGCCATGTTTGTGCTGGTCTTGAAGGTCACGGTCCAGCCGTCTGGCGCCTCAGCCATTAGGCTCACTGTCTTATCCACGTCTCCGGTGTTTGAGACGGTGAGGGGTAGCTCAATGGTCTTACCCAGCTCCTCCGAGACGGATAGGTACGTGGACACGAGCTGGACCTCGTCTGTGCCTCTAACTGGCGTGATCTCGAATTCCAGTGAGTCCGCTGAGGTGCCGGTGGCTGTGAGGGTCACCGTCCCTGTACCGGTGGCTGACGCTGGAACCTTTATCTCCAGGGTCAGGGTCTGGCTTCCCGTGGCGAGCAGAACGGACTCGATCTCGCTCACCGAGTCGAGTATCCTCGTCTGCCAGCCCTGGGGGGCTGAGACGTTGAATGCTATGTTCTCCTCGGAGTCTCCCCTGTTGGTCACAGTGAACTGTAGCTGGAGTGTGTTCCCTGGGCTGGTGATCCTCTTCACGACGCTGGATGTTAGGCTGATGGTGTCCTCCATCTCGACATTGCCCATCTTTACTTCGTCTTGATCGGGGTCCTCCGTGGGGGCGAGCTCCACCTTCACGGTCTTCTCCTGGGTCACGTACCCTGTCTTCTCGAAGACCATGGTGTAGGTTCCGCTCAGGGACATCCGGAAGTAGCCGCTCGTGCTCGTGTACGCCGTAGCGGCGATCCCTCCCTTGCTGTCGTAGGCCCTCACCCGTACCCTGTAGATGGGGGAGCCGTTAGAATCGACGACGGTCCCGTGTATGTTTCCGTCCTCCGCCGCCTCCACCTTGAGAGGCGTGAGGGCCGTCAAGTTGAGCACTATGACGAGTAGCGTCATCGCTGTGAGTGTCCTGGTTCTAATCTTCAATTCGTGTCCACCATTGCAAGGGCAGAGCCTCTGAAACCCTATTAAGCGGTTTTTCCAGTTTACACCCAAATCTGATCAAAATTGGTGAACAAGGGGTGAGTGTCACCGGCCTGGGCTCACGAGGGGGTGTGTCCTAGGTCTTGGACAGGTATATCATTATGAAGGCTACGACCGTCGCCAGCATGTCCGGGATGAAGCTGAACACGCCGGTCCACAGAGGGTCGGGGCCCCTCATCAGGTGGAGCAGCAGCGGGTTGCTGGTCAAGGCGTAGACGAGCAGGACCACCGAGAGCCCCGCCAGTGCGAGGCTGAACTTGGACTCGTTCTCCCTGTACAGCCTGACGTAGAAGTAGGTGATGTACCCGTAGAGTACGATGTTCAGTGAGGAGATGACGATCCTGCCGACGATGTACGTCTCCATGATCCGCTCGAACTCGCGTATCTTCTCGGGCGACGTCTCGTTGAACCTGGGCCTGAACGGGGGCGGATTTCCCTCCATCGGCTGAGCGTAGGCGAAGGCGATGGCCTGGGCCATGATCACTGCGAGTATGATGAACGCGGTCGTCTTCCTCATCTGTCTGTCTCCCTCTCCAGCTTCTTCTTCACGCTGCCCCACATCTCATCGAAGTCACCCATACTCTCCAGAAGCTTCTGCGAGACGAAGTACATTTTGCCGTAGCTGTTACCCGCGGACGTGATGAGGTCGTTGTCCTCAAGCACGTCCAGGTGGTGCTTCACGGTCCTGTAGTCCAGGTCAAGCAGTATCCTCAACTGGTTCGTGTTCATGGGCTGCTCACGGATGGCCTCGATGATGCGCCCCCTGTTCGCGCCTCCCCGCGTCCCAGTGAACAGCCACAGGAGCAGGTGCTTGAAGGTGCGGGTGGGCGGCGCCATGCGGGTTCTACCAAACGGTATCTACCAGCCTACAGGCTTAAAACTCTAGTTAAGGGATGTTCCAGTTTACACCCAAATCTGATCAAAATCTGGCTGAACCTTGAAAAACCGTTTAAAACGGTAACAGCCGAGACCCTTCCCGAGGTGAAACAGGACAAGTTGAATGGGAGAACCAAGGCGACCGCACTGAGCTCAGTGCTGCTCTTAGCGCTGTCCCTTGTCGGAGGAGGCCTATACGTGGTGGCCGCGGAATCGGACCAGGACAACGCCACCGTTTCTTACCCCCCTACGCTTATGGGTGGCTGGAGGATGCGCGGCCACTTCCTAGGTGGCCTCGACGAGGAGCAGCGCCAGGAGTTCAAGGAAACCATAGATGCCATGAGGGAAGAGGGTGCGACCCAGGAGGAGATCAGGGCCTACATACAGGAGTACCTTGAGGGGCTCGGTGTGGAGTGCCAGATGCCCCAGTTGACAGATGAGCAGGTCGAAGGCCTGAGGCAACTCAGGGTCGAGATACAGGAGCTCGTGCAGCGGAGGCTCGGTGAGCTCTGCATCGACGCGCCCCTCATGGGCCGTGGACTAGGCTTCGGCCACATAGGCGGTATGCGCACCCACAACCAGGGATCGTAGCCGTCACAGTGAACCGGAGACTGAAACCCCCTTTTTTTATCCATTATTTTATCCCCTTCCTTCCAGCGTGGCTTCGCATGGTGGTTTGGGAAAGTCATGGGATGCGCGCGCTTGGCAATGTAATTGATGCCTTGTAGTTTTTTCAATTATTTTGAATAATCGATGTTGGCATTTCTAATCCGGTTATGAATAAGAGTTAAATGAAAATTACTGGGACTTGGTTTCAGGAAAATCCTAGTGAAACAGTTGAACACGAAAAAAAAGTGGAATATTCGGGATTATGCAATGACGGTTGGGGCACCCCTTGTGGGATTTACCATCGTCTACCTAATTGATGTCTTCCTCGATCTTGATTTTTCCCGCCTAACCAAGGCTCTATTCAACCTAGTTGTTGCCTCGTTTTTCGCGTTCCATATCTTACCCAGAAAACGAGGAGTCCCATTCGGCAAGGTAGCAACAGGTGAGTTTCTACATAGGTTGGGGATATATCGACCGGAAAACCTAGTGGGGCACGTCCTGCTAGGGGTGACCCTAGCGGCTTTGTCCTTGTCCGGAATGCTCGTGGGGTCCATGCTGTCTGGTTTATATGTGTTCGACCCAAGTACAATTGATGTCTCCCAGATCGTTTTCAGTGTAAATCCCGGTCTCTGGGAAGAATTATTCTACAGGGGCGTCTTAATGGTCCTACTAATTCGCGACACAAAATCCGTGAGAGGCGCTGCACTCATCCAGGTCATCATATTCAGCCTCTTTCATGTAAAGGGGTTTGATCTATGGTCCCTGGTGGATGTCTTCTCGGTATCCATTCTGACCTTAGGATTCACGTATACCGCCTATAAGACACGGTCCCTGATACCCGGCATCCTATACCACTTCCTGCACGACGCGTTTCTTTTCGTTGTTCAGGTACCTGGTGAAGTGGCACTGAGTAATACTCAGAACGCGGTTTTTTTCTTTTCACTTTGGGTTGCAGTTGGGGCTGGGTGTCTAGTCACAAAAGTCTCTGCTGAGCGGTTTGGGGTACAGGAAAAAGAGGAGTTATACAAGAACGTAAGTTGATTTAACTCATTTTACTACGTTGCGCGCGTAAATCCATGCATGCATAATGCAATTGGTTAGAATACTTTCTAAAGCAATAATGTAATTCAGTTATTCCATGTAACAAAGAATTTAGCCTTTGATTAATCAAAAGTTGCTTGGAGTCCTCACCTCAGCTTTCTTCCGCTCACCCTGTGAAGAATCTTGAGCATGTGCCCGCTCCTCAGAAGCCTGTGAAGAAGCTCCCCCCGCTCAGTCCTACGATAAAAGCAGCGCGCCCCCTCACGGCGCTCAGCCAGCACCCCCTCGAGCAGGAAGAACTCCTCCACCCAGACCCTGAGCTGGGCCTCGTTCCCCAGCACCTTGATCAGGTCCCACCTCGACACCTCCCCCTCCCCCACGCAGTCAAGAACCTCAAGCGCGATGACGCCCGGGGACCTCCTGGGAGCCAAACCACACACCTATGCTTCCTCTAACCCGCCGCGCAGAGACTCCAGGCGATCATACTTGGACTTCAGCAGACGCCACCTACGGTAAAGGCTGTACGCGTTACAGGCGCACAGGGAGAAGATGACGACGCCCGCTCCCACGTACCTGGCCTCCATCCCCCTCAGGACGGGAATGGATAACGCGGCCACCCCCAGTATCAGCATCAGCATCGCCGAGAACGCCACATAGTTGATCAACTCCGACAGGTCCCTGACGATGGTCTCCGCGTCCAGCGCCAGCTCATCGAAGAGCTCGCCCCACCTCGCCAGCCTATCATCCAGGCCATCCTTCGCCATGGTGACACCGTAGCGCCTTCCACATAAAATGGTTATTCTGGAAGGATCACAGCCGAATGTTCCAGTTGGCGTA
>Ga0299912_10000665_pt1 | contig 28356 bp, 32 predicted proteins | sample RVTome_2_FD_207667 | JGI IMG/M metagenome (GOLD analysis project Ga0299912, IMG submission 207667) | Soil microbial communities from uranium-contaminated site in the Upper Colorado River Basin, Wyoming, United States - RVT95D214 (version 2) ... | reverse complement strand
TCCAATAGAAATCCTCATGCTGAGCTTGTCGAAGCACGAGGATTTCGGTCCCTCAGCCCGGGGCCGTGGCCAGGGTGAGGAAGCCCCGCCGTTCGGCGAACAGCCAGTCGTCGCCCACCTTCACGAAGCGGTCCTTGAAGCCGCCCATCATGGCGTTGGGGTCGGCCTTGGCCGGATCGTTGACGCCGGGCTCGCGCGGGGGGCCGCTGTAGAGCAGCACGTAGCATTCCCCGCGCGCGGTCGTGGCGCTCTGCGGCGTGATCACCACGTTGACCATCAGGTGGCACAGGGTGCGGGCGGGGCGTTTCTTGAACTGCTCCAGGATGGTCTGGCGGCCCACCATGGGCTGGTCCGGCTGGGTGGGACGGCCGAACACCGCATCCTCGGTGAACATCGCCACCATTGGCTCATAGTCGCTGGCGTCGTTGTACAGGGCGAACTGGTGGACCAGGCGCGCGCAGCGCTGCTCGATCACCACCTTTTCGATCTCGGTAAGCCCGGCCATGGTTGCTCCCTCTGTTTCATGATCGTCATGGCCGGCCTCGTGCCGGCCACCCATGAACACCGTCCTCTCCGGACAAGCCCGTGCGCATGGGTCCCCGGGACAAGCCCGGGGATGACGAGGATTGTTGGGCGTGACCAACATCAAAGGCCCGCGGATGACAAGTCTGGTCTGGCGCTTGGACCCGCCCCTGGGATAGATGGCCCAGCTCACGAAGTACGCGCGGGAAGAGACCGAAGGATCATGGAAAACGTCGAAGGCAAGGTCGCGTTCATCACCGGCGGGGCCTCGGGAATCGGGCTCGGCGCGGCCAGGGCGTTCGTGGACGCGGGCATGAAGGTGGTAATGGCGGACGTGCGCCAGGACAACATAGACAAGGCGCTGGAGCTGTTCGAGCAGAAGCAGCAGCTGCAGTCCGTCCACGCCATCAAGCTCGACGTCACCGACCGCGACGCCTTCGCCCGCGCGGCCGAGGAGACGGTCGCCAGGTTCGGCAAGGTGCACGTGCTGTTTTCCAACGCCGGCATGGGCGTGGGCGGGCCGATCAAGGCCGCCACCTTCAACGACTGGGACTGGGGCACGGGCGTGATGATCAACGGGGTCATCAACGGCCTGACCGTCTTCCTGCCGCACATCCTCAAGCACGGCGAGGGCGGCCATATCCTGGTCACCTCCTCGATGTCGGCGATCATTCCGATTCCCGGCGCGGCGATCTACACCACCTGCAAGGCGGCGGTGGTCGGCATGATGGAGTCCATCCGTCCCGAGCTGGCGGCCGACAACATCGGCGTCTCGGCCTTCTGCCCCGGCCCGGTGCAGTCCAACATCCACGAGAGCGCCAAGACCCGCCCGGACAAGTATCAGGACGACAAGTCCGAAGCGGCCGCCCGCGAGCGCCAGCTCGCCCAGCGCCCGGTCAACCCGCTGTGGATGGACAATTACGAGTGCGGCCAGCGCATCCTGAACGGCATCCGGCGCAACGACCTCTACATCCTCACCCACCCGGAATTCGAGCCCGGCGCGCGCGAGCACTACGAGGCGATCCTGTCCTCCTTCCCGCACGAGAAGATCAATGTGGAGCGGGCCAAGGCGATCGACTTCCTGCTCGGCAATCAGCTCTTCCCCGACACCATCAAGCACAACCGGGAGACTCCCGTCTAATGGCCATCGTCGTCAGGAACGTGCCGCGCGCCGACAAACAGGTCGTCGACGCCTTCGCCCGCCTGGGCTCGGCCACGGTGCACGAGGCGCAAGGGCGCAAGGGTCTGCTCGCCTCCTACATGCGCCCGATCTATCGGCCGGTCTCGATCTCCGGCTCGGCGGTCACCTGCGAGGCGCCCCCCGGCGACAACTGGATGATCCATGTGGCCATGGAGCAGTGCGGCGAGGGCGACATCCTGGTGGTGGCGCCCACCAGCGCCTGCGAGGACGGCTACTTCGGGGACTTGCTGGCCGCCTCATCCCAGGCGCGCGGCGTGCGCGGCCTGATCATCGACGCGGGCGTGCGCGACATCGCCACCTTGACCGAGATGAAGTTCCCGGTGTGGTCCAAGGCGGTCAACGGCCAGGGCACGGTCAAGGAGACCATCGCCAACGTGAACACGCCTTTGGTGTGCGCCAACTGCCTGGTGAACCCCGGCGACATCATCGTGGCCGACGACGACGGCGTGGTGGTTGTCCGCCGCCAGGAGGCCGAAGCCGTGCTCGCCAAGGCCAAGGCCCGCGAGGAGAAGGAAGCCAAGACCCGCGAAGTGCTGGAATCCGGCAAGCTGGGCCTGGACCACTACGGCTTCCGCGAGCGCCTAGCCGCCAAGGGGCTGAAATACGTGGACTACGAGGGCGACTAGCTCGGCCCTTCCTTAACGTACATCAGGATCGCGCCGACCACGACGAAGGCCGCGCCGACCGCGATCATCGCGTAGGGCACAAAGCGGAAGCCCCCGCCAAGGCGGATCGCGCCCGTGGCCTGGCCCCATTCCAGCAGGGCCGAGAACACCATCAGGGCCGTCGCCGCCAAGCCCCACGGCGCATAGATCGGAGAAAACAGGCGCATCGGATCGGCCTCCCCTGCTGATCGCTGCGGTCGCCAGGCTACGCCCGCGCCGAGGCGGACGCACCTTAAGCATTTCTCATGATCGGGATTGGCAGACGCCGCCGTCCGGCCTAATCGGCGGGCATGACCCAGACCTCCATCCCCTGCACGGTGATGCGTGGGGGCACCTCCAAGGGCCTCTATTTCCTGAAGGGCGACCTGCCCGCCGACACAGCTGTGCGCGACGCCGTGCTCTTGGCCGCCATGGGCTCGCCGGACCCCCGCCAGATCGACGGCATGGGCGGGGCGGACTCGCTCACCTCCAAGGTCGCGGTGGTCTCGCCCTCCGAGCGGGCGGACGCGGACGTCGACTATCTCTTCTTGCAGGTGGTGGTGAACGAGGCCCGCGTGGACCCCGGCCAGAACTGCGGCAACATCCTCGCCGGCGTCGGCCAGTTCGCCCTCGAGCGGGGGCTGGTGAAGGCGACGGGGGACGAGACCCGCGTTCGCATCCACATGCTCAACACCGGCTCCATGGCCGTGGCGGCGATCCAGACCCCGGGCGGCGAGCCCCGCTATGACGGGGACGCGCGCATCGACGGGGTGCCCGGAACCCACGCGCCGGTGCCGATCGACTTTCTCGATGTGGCCGGCTCCTCCTGCGGCGCGCTTCTGCCAACCGGGAACGCGCGGGACGTGGTGGACGGCGTCGAGGTCACCATGGTGGACAAAGGGATGCCCGTCGTGGTGCTGCGCGCGGCGGACTTCGGCCTCACCGGATACGAAGACATCAAGGATCTGGAGGCGAACGCCGAGCTCGTCGCCCGCAAGGAGAAGATCCGCCTGGCCTGCGGCCCGCTGATGAACCTCGGCGACGTGTCCAAGAAGACCGTGCCGAAGATGACCTTCGTCTCGCCGGCCCAGCACGGCGGGGTGCTGTCGACCCGGACCTTCATCCCGCACAAGGTGCACGACGCCATCGGCGTGTTCGGCGCGGTCTCCGTCGCCACCGCCTGCGTGATCCCCGGCTCCGTGGCCGCCGAAGTGGCGGGGATCGCGGACCCCATGGCGGTCAAGAGCCTTGAGATCGAGCACCCCACCGGCTTCTTCACCGTGTTCATGGAGGTGGCGCTGGACGGCAATCAGGTGACCGTCCGCCGCGCGGCCCTGCTGCGCACCGCCCGCAAGCTGATGGACGGCCAGGTGTTCGTGCCGAAAAGCGTGTGGGGCGGGACGCGGTAAGCGGTCCCCAACTCTTCGGCTCATTCCCGCGCAAGCGGGAACCTAGGCTTTTTTCTTCCTGACACGCCGGCGCCCTTCGATAAAACACCTGGGTCCCCGCTTTCGCGGGGATGAGCGGAGAACAAAGTGACCAGGAGCGGGGCGTTCAGTGAGTGACACCTACGACTACGTCATCGTCGGCGCGGGATCGGCCGGCTGCGTCATCGCCAACCGGCTGACGTCCGATCCGGACGTGCGGGTCCTGCTGCTGGAGGCCGGCGGCTGGGACGACCAGTTCCTGATGAAGATGCCGCTGGGCGCCCACCTTTCCCGCTATCCCGAGCTGAACTGGGGCTTCCAGTCCGAGATCGAGCCGGGGCTCGGGAACCGCCCGCTGATGCTGCCGCGCGGCAAGGGCCTGGGCGGCTCCTCCGCCGTCAACGCCATGGCCTATTCGCGCGGACACCCCAAGGACTACGACCAGTGGCGCCAGATGGGCTGCGAGGGGTGGAGCTACGCCGAGGTGCTGCCCTACTTCAAGCGCTCCGAGCGAAGCTGGCAGGGCGAGACCAAATACCACGGCGGCTCGGGCGAGATGGCGGTCGAGCAGACCCCCATCCACGACAAGCTCTACAAGGAGGTGGTCGGCTCGGCGAAGGCCCTGGGCTACGAGGAGACGCCGGACCATCATGCCGAAAAGCCCGAGGGCTTCGGCGTCATGCAGTTCACCGTCGACCGAGGCCGGCGCGCCTCCGCCTCGCGCGCCTTCATCCATCCGATCCGGAACCGCCCGAACCTGGTGATCGAGACCGGCGCCCTGACCCGCCGCGTCGTGGTCGAGGACGGCCGGGCCACAGGCGTGGAGTACGAGCAGGACGGACAGGTGAAGACCGCCAAGGCCTCGCGCGAGGTGATCCTGGCCGCCGGCGCCTATGGCTCGCCGCAGATCCTGATGCTGTCGGGCATCGGCCCGGCCGACCACCTGCGCGAGATGGGGATCGAGCCGATCCTCGACCTGCCCGGCGTCGGCCGGAACCTCTCCGAGCACGCCTCCTTCTTCATCCACTACAAGCTGAAGCGGAAGGTCTCGATGCTGCGCTACCTGCGCTGGGACAAGGTGATGGTCTCGCTGGCGCGCTGGTATCTGTTCCGGAGCGGGCCGTTCGCCCACCAGGCCACCGCGGTGCACGCCCAGGTGCGCACCCGGCCGGAGCTGGAGCGGCCTGACGTGCAGCTGTTCTTCAACCCCGCGAGCATGATGGCCCAGCCGTGGTTCCCGGTGATCAAGCCCGAGCCGGTCCACGAGTTCAACGCCATCATGATCCTGCTGCACCCCGACAGCCGCGGCTGGGTGAAGCTGCGCTCCAGGGACCCGAAGGACGCCCCGCGCATCTTGCTGAACATCCTGTCCGAACGGCGCGATGTGCAGACCCTGATCGAAGGCCTGCGCGTGGCCCGCCGGGTGTTCGAGACCCCACCGATGTCAGACGAGATCGACCACGAGATGGCGCCCGGCAAGGACGTGCGGTCGGACGCGGACCTGGAGGCCTATCTGCGCCGCGCGGCCATGGTCTCCCACCACCCGGTGGGGACCTGCAGGATGGGCCGCGACGAGATGGCCGTGGTCGATCCCCAGCTGCGGGTGCGCGGGATCGAGGGGCTGCGCGTCTGCGACGCCTCGATCATGCCCACCGTGCCCGGCGGCAACACCAACGCCCCCTCGATCATGGTGGGCGAGAAGGCCGCCGACCTGATCCGCGGCCAGAGCCTGGCGCCGGCGGAGGTGTGACGCCTCATACCTCCTCGTCCGCGCCCCGGCGCAGAGCGTTCAGAGCCCGCCAAGCCTCAGCGACCGTCTCCAGCCGGACCACGGCCTCAGCGGCGACGAAAGCGACGGCTTCGTGATCCTCGCTCAGCTTGGCGTCGATCAGCCCGATCACCCGCACGAACTGCTCCGCCTCGCGCAGCGGCTCCTCCATCTTGTTGGTCAGGTCGAACAGGGCCGCGCGCCAGCCCTCGCGCTCCATGCTGGCCATGGCGCGACTCCATGCTATGAACATTTTCGGCAGGGTTAGCCGAAATTTACTTCCTAAAAGTAGAATGAATTACTGAAAGTGTCAATCACGTCACGTCAATGCCGGGCGGCGCGCGGTCTCGTTGGGGTGTCGCGGGAAGACCTTGCGACCGCCGCCGGCGTGAGCGCGCGGACGATCGGCAACTTCGAGAACGGCGACTCCACGCCGGTCCGCGCCACCCTCGCCGCGATCCAGCGCGCTCTGGAGGAAGCCGGGGTGGAATTCGTCGAAGGCGAAGCCCCTGGCGTGCTTTGGCGCGGCCCGGCGGACTGAGCGTCCACGGCTTGACTCCCAGGAGGTCGCGAGGGCCAATCGCGCGACAGGGCCAGGGCGCGGGCGTCCGGCCGGACGCCGCCAAGAACAATGCACAGGAAAGGGAACGACGCATGAAGCTCGCCATCATCGGCGCCACCGGGAACATGGGAACCCGCCTCACCGCCGAGGCCACGAGCCGTGGCCACCAGGTGACCGCCATCTCGCGCAATCCTGACAAGATGAAGGGGCCGAGCGTGACGCCCGTGGCCGTGAACCTGGCCGACGAGGCCAAGCTCGCCGCCGCCCTGAAGGGCAGCGACGCGGTGATCCTGTCCGTGAAGTTCGGCGACAACGACGTGAAGCCGGTGTTCGCGGCGGTCAGGGCGGCGGGCGTGAACCGCCTCGCCATCGTCGGCGGGGCGGCCAGCCTGTTCAACGCCGAGGGCGTACGGCTGATCGACCAGCCGGGTTTTCCGGACTTCATCAAGGTGGAGGCCACGCCGGCCGCCGCCGCCCTGGATTGGATCAAGGCGACGGTGAAAGACATCGACTGGGTGTTCGTCTCCCCCTCGATGATGCTCCAGGCCGGCGAGCGCACCGGCAAGTTCCGCCTCGGCAAGGACCATCTGCTGGTCGCCGCCGACGGCAATTCCAGCATCTCCTACGAGGACCTGTCCGTCGCCATCCTCGACGAGCTGGAAAAGCCGGCCCACCACCGCGAGCGCTTCACGGTGGGGTATTAACCACACGCGCGTCATCCCGGCCGTAGCGAAGCGGAGAGCCGGGATGACGACGTAGAACTCCCTGGAAACGCCATGCCCGACACGTCCCCCCGGACGATCCCAAGATCATCCCGATCGAACCGAAGTGCGAGACCAGCGGGCGACTGCATCCGTTATTGGAAGGCGCCATAGGCCATGGACATCGAGACGCGCGCCGAACTCCTGACGCTCCGCGCCTTCCTGCTGCTGACCATCGCACAGCTCTCCAACACGCACCCCGATCCGGACGGCCTGCTCGGCGAAATGCGCGAGGAGCTGGTCCGGGCGCTGGGCGGCGTACGGATCGAGCCGGCGCTCCTGCAGGCGGCCGTCCGGGAGAAGGCCGTGGCGTTCACCGAGGACTGGTTCACCCATATCCACTTCAAGGACGATAACAGTCCGCCGCCGTCCTACTGAGCGCCCAGGGAGGCGCGGACATGCGCGAGATCGTGCGCACCAACAATGCCGTGCTGGTGACCGCCATCGAGGCGCTGCTGAACGACGCCGGCATCGGCTGCGCCGTGTTCGACCAGAACATGAGCGTGCTGGAAGGCTCGGTCGGCGTCCTGCCGCGGCGGATCATGGTGGTGGACGAGGACGAGGCGCCCGCCCGGCGGCTGCTGACCGACGCCGGCCTCGGCGAAGAGCTGCGGCCCCAGAGGCCCTAACCCGCGGGCCTGAACAAACGCCCTGCCGCGGCCCGTCAGCCCTTCAGCGCCCGTCCGGCCACGGCGTCGAGCTTGGTCACGAGGTCGGGATCGCGGGCCGCGGGCGGGGTGATGATCGCGGTGTCGAGGCAGGTGTCGATCGGCGAGGGCTCCCGCGGGCCCTTCAGCATGCCGGCGAGGTTGCGCACCAGCGCCTGGGCCTTGTGGGCGTTCTCGGAGAGCACCCTGAGGATGTCGGTCACCTCCACGGCCGCGACTTCCTCGTGCCAGCAGTCGTAGTCGGTGACCATGGCCACGCTGGCGTAGGGCAGCTCGGCCTCGCGGGCGAGTTTGGCCTCGGGCATGTTGGTCATGCCGATCACGTCGCAGCCCCAGGCGCGGTAGAGGTTGCTCTCCGCCAGGGTGGAGAACTGCGGCCCCTCGATGCAGACGTAGGTCCCGCCCTGCACCATGCGCGCACCGGCGGCGAGAGCCGCCTCGGCGGCCATGCGGGCGAGCCGCTCGCATACCGGATGGGCCATGGACACGTGGGCGGTGACGCCCGGCTCGAAGAAGGTCGAATCGCGGGCGAAGGTGCGGTCGATGTATTGGTCCACCACCACGAAGTCGCCCGGCGCCAGGCCTTCGCGGAGCGACCCCACCGCCGACAGCGACAGGATGTCCGTGCAGCCGACGCGCTTGAGGGCGTCGATATTGGCGCGGCCGTTGATGTGGGTGGGCGAGACGCGGTGCCCGCGTCCGTGCCGGGGCAGGAAGACGAGCTGAACTCCGTCCATCTCGCCGAAGGCCAGCTCGTCGGACGGTTCGCCCCAGGGGGTGTGGACCTGCTCGAAGCGCAGGCCCGTCAGCCCCGGAATCTCATAGAGGCCGGATCCGCCGATAACGCCGAGCACCCAGTCGGACATGCGCGGCCCAGCCCCCTCAGTCCGCTTCGCGGACAGCTCCCCCAGCGGGGGAGCACCTCGATCCTGCAGATCTTCCCCCTTTGGGGGAAGTCCGCCGCGCAGCGGCGGGAAGGGGGTTCAATGCCCGATGTTCCGCCACAGCCGCCGATAGCTGGCGTAGACGATCCCCGCGAGCAGGAAGAGGTAGATCAGCACCTCGAAGCCCATCTGCTTGCGCTGCATCTGGTGCGGGTCGGACGCCCAGGCCAGGAAGGCGACCACGTCCTTGGCCCCATTCTCGGGGGTGGACTTGGTCCCGTCGTCGAAGCTGACGCGGTCCGGCGTAAGCTGCTCCGGCATGGCGATGAAGCCGCCGACCGGAGTCTTGTCGGCCGTTCCGCTCCAGTAGCTGCTCAGGTCGCCGGCCATATAGGGATTGTAGCTCTGGCCCGGAGGCACGGTCAGGCCCGGCGGCGCGGCGTGGTAGCCGGTCAGCAGCGAATAGACATAGGCCGCGCCACCCTCGCGCGCCTTGACGATCACCGTCAGGTCGGGAGGCAGGGCCCCGCCGTTTGAGGCGCGCGCGGCTTCGTCGTTGGCGAAGGGCGCCTTGAAGCGGTCCGCCGGGGCGGCCGGGCGGGTGATGGCGTCGCCGGTCTCCGAGTCTATGTCCGCGACCTGGAACTGGGCGGCGTAGGCCTTCACGTACGGGTTCTGGTTGGAGTCTGGATACTTCTCGCTCCAGAATGGCCCGCCCGGATCACCGAGGTTGCGGTAGGCCATGTGCTTGAGCGAATGGCAGGCGGAGCAGACCTCGGTATAGACCTTCAGGCCGCGCTGGAGCTGGGCCTGATCGAACTTGCCGAACGGCCCTTCCAAGCTCCAGTGGACGTCCTTGGGCTCTTCGGCCGTGGTGGCCGCGAAGGCCGGCGCGGCCAGGCCAAGCGCCGTCGCGCAAGTCAGCGTAGCGAGGACCAGGGCTTTACGCAGCATCGGGGTCAACCCTTCTTGGCCTCGCCGGCGAGCACCGGCGTCGAGATGGACTCGGGGACGGGCAAAGTCTTCTCCACCCAGCCCATGATCGGCGTGATCACGATGAAGTAGGCGAAGTAGTAGAGCGTCAGCACCCGTGAGAACCAGGTGAAGCTGTTGATGTTCGAATCGAACAGCTGGAAGCCCACATTGGCCGGGATCACCGGATCGTCCGGCGGATTGCCGCCGCACCAGCCGAGCAGGAAGCACACCACCACGAAAATGAAGAAGAACCACCGCATCGACGGCCGGTAGCGCATCGAGCGGACCTTGGCCGTGTCCAGCCAGGGCAGCAGGAACAGCAGGGCCAGCGAGCCGAACATGACCAGCACGCCCATCACCTTGTCCGGCACCGCCCGCAGCATGGCGTAGAACGGCAGGAGGTACCATTCGGGCACGATGTGCTGGGGCGTCTGCAGCGGATTGGCCGGCGTGTAGTTGTCCGCGTGGCCCAGGGCGTCGGGCATGAAGAACACGAACACGGCGTACAGGATCAGGAACAGCACGATCGCGAAGCCGTCCTTGACCGTATAGTACGGATGGAAGGGCAGGGTGTCCGCCTTGCTCTTCACGTCCACGCCGGTCGGGTTGTTGTTGCCCGGCACGTGCAGGGCCCAGATGTGCAGCACCACCACGCCCGCGATCACGAAGGGCAGGAGGTAGTGCAGCGAGAAGAACCGGTTCAGGGTCGGGGTGTCGACCGCATAGCCGCCCCACAGCCAGGTGGTGATCGGCTCGCCGATGATCGGGAAGGCGCCCAGTAGATTGGTGATCACCACCGCTCCGTGGAAGCTCATCTGACCCCAGGGCAGCACATAGCCCATGAAGGCCGTGGCCATCATCAACAGGTAGATGACCATGCCGAGCAGCCAGATCACCTCGCGCGGAGCCTTGTAGGAGCCGTAGTACAGCCCCCGCATCATGTGAATGTAGACCGCCAGGAAAAACATCGAGGCGCCGTTGGCGTGCAGGTAGCGCAGCAGCCAGCCGTAGTTCACGTCGCGCATGATGTGTTCGACGGAGTCGAAGGCGTTCCCGACGTTGTAGTGCATGGCCAGCACGACGCCGGTGGCGATCTGCAGGCCCAGGCACAGGGCCAGGATGCCGCCGAAGGTCCACCAGTAGTTCAGGTTTTTCGGCGTGGGATAGTCCATCAGCTCCGCGCGGAGGCTGAGGATCGGCAGGCGCGAATCGAGCCAGCGCGCAAAAGCCGACTTCGGCGTGTAAGTCGAATGTCCGCTCATGATGTCAGCCGATCTTGACCTTGGTGTCGGAGAGGAAGCTGTAGTCGGGCACCGCCAGGTTCTTCGGCGCCGGGCCTTTTCGAATGCGGCCCGAGGTGTCGTAGACCGAGCCGTGGCAGGGGCAGAACCAGCCGCCGTAGTCGCCCTGGCCGAACAGGGGCACGCAGCCCAGGTGGGTGCAGACGCCCACCAGGATCAGCCATTCGGCCTTGCCGGCCTTGTGCCGCTCCGCGTCCGTCTGCGGGTCGCGCAGATCCGCGTGGTCGCCGGCGACCGCCTCGGCGATCTCCTTGGGCGTGCGGTGGCGCACGAACACCGGCTTGCCGCGCCACTTGATGGCCACCTGCTGGCCGAGCTCCACCTTGGAAAACTCGTACTCGATCGAGGCCATGGCCAGGGTGTCGGCCGAGGGGTTCATCTGGTCGACCATGGGCCAAGCCAGCCCTGCGACCGCGCCCGCCGCGCCTACGGCGGCGGCGATATGGATGAAATCCCGGCGGTTTGGATCCTCGTCAGCGGGATCGGCTCCGCTTCCTATGCCCGGATGGGCGACAGCGTCGGACAACTCGGCTCACCCCTAAATTCGTCACACGGCCGCGGGCCGACCGACCGCCGCACGCGCGCGGACTTCACCGACCCCGCTCGGCGGAAGCTCGCCGGGCGCCACGCGCGCGCAGGGCTTAGAATGCGTCTGGCTGTTTTTCAACCAGCCATTCCGCAAAACGACAACGCGGAGGTTGGTCGTGGCGTGCGGACGGGCGTTTTTGCGGGCGCGATCGCCGCGCCTCGAGCCCAAGAGCGGCCTGGAGACGGCGATCGCGGAACCTAGGCCACGCCCGGCGACTCGGCGCGCAGCTGCTCGGCGATCAGGCGCAGGCGTGAATAGCGTTCCTGGTCCAGCAGGCTCAAGCGCACATAGATCACGTCCCCGTGCCAGGGGGGATCCAACAGGCGCGCAAAGCCTTTGGACTCCACGAGGGCGTTCACGTCCTCGAACAGGGCTCCACCCTCGTAGATGGGCTCCACCGAACATTCCACCTCCAGGAAGGCCGCGTGGTCGAGATAGACGCCGGCCCCCTTCAGTCCCAAGAGCTCGGCGCCCTGGATGTCGAGGATCAACACGTCCACGTCCTCGGGCCTGACGCCGAGTCCGCCCAGGAGCGTGTCCAGTCGCGACGTCTTCAGAACGCTGGTCTGGCCGGTCTCACGCAGCTTGGGCCATTTTTCGCGCAGCACGTCGGTGGCCCGGAAGATGCTGGAACTGGCGTCAAAGTTGTTGAAATGGTTGAACGTAATGTCGTCGCCGTCGCGGTCGGCGATCACGGCCTGGACGCAGGTGTGGCTCGTGCGTCCGCTGCTCCGCTCGGCGACCCCGGCGCGCATCTTCTGCGCCACCGCGGGGGCGGCTTCGATCCACACCACGTGGCGCGCGCCCAGGGTTTCATAGCGCTCCAGTTCCTGGGCCAACGAGGCGCCGGCATGGACGATGACGTTGGGCTTGAAGCCTTCGACCTGAGTTACGAACCGCTTCACGTCCCGGCCTCCGCCCCGCGCGCCGGACCATAGGGGCAGGTCCGCCCCCTCGCAACGAAGGCCGCGTTTGCGCTGGCTCAATGTGGCGGGGGCCGGCGACATGGCCTTAGGAAGCGCCCGCACCGACCGCGGGGATGTCCCGTTTGAACCGTAAACCCGGTATGACTATGAGCATGTCCGACGTCTCCCCACCCGCTTCCGCCCTCCTGGACGACCGCAAGGCGCGCGCCCGGGCCTGGTTCGAATCGTTGCGCGACCGCATCGTCGCCGCCTTCGAGGCGCTGGAGGACGAAGCCCCCGCCGCCCTCTACGGGCCCACGCCCGGACGGTTTGAACTGAAGCCCTGGGATCGCCCGGCGGGCGGCGGCGGCGTCATGGGCATGATGCACGGCCGCTTCTTCGAGAAGGTGGGGGTGCACGTCTCCACCGTGCACGGCGAATTTCCCGAGGACTTCGCCAAGACCATGCCGGGAACCGAAACCGACCGGCGCTTCTTCGCCACCGGGATCAGCCTGATCGCCCACATGGCTTCGCCGCGCGTGCCGGCCGTGCACATGAACACGCGCTTCATCTGCACCACCCAGGGCTGGTTCGGCGGCGGGGCGGACCTGACGCCGCTCCTCGGCTATCAGCGCGAACAGAACTTTCCCGACGCCCTCGCCTTCCACGCGGCCATGAAAGCGGCCTGCGATCCGCACGACCCCGAATGGTACGCCCGCTACAAGACGTGGTGTGACGAGTACTTCTACCTTGCCCACCGCAAAGAGCCGCGCGGGATCGGCGGCGTCTTCTACGACCGGCACGATTCGGGCGACTGGGACCGGGACTTCGCCTTCACCAAGGATGTGGGCGTGGCGTTCGCGGAGATCTATCCGCAAATCGCGCGGGGCCGCATGAACGAGCCCTGGACCGAGGCCGAGCGCGAGGAGCAGCTCGTGCGCCGGGGCCGCTACGTGGAGTTCAACCTGCTCTACGACCGGGGCACCACCTTCGGGCTGCGCACCGGCGGCAATGTGGAGTCGATCCTCAGCTCCATGCCGCCCGTGGTGAAGTGGCCTTAGGGCGCGGCGCGCTCAGCCCGCCCGCTCCAACCCCGCGATCACCGCGTCGCCCATCTGGGCGGTCGAGAGTCGCCCCCCGAGGTCAGCCGTGCGGGCGCCGGCGTCGAGCGCCGCCTTTACCGCCCCGTTCAGCCGCGCCTCCAGGTCCGGCCGGGCGAAGGACCACTTCAGCGCCATGGCGAAGGACAGGATCGCGGCCAGGGGATTGGCCACGCCCTTGCCGGCGATGTCGGGCGCCGAGCCGTGCACGGGCTCATAGAGGCCCGGCTTGCCCTCGTAGGACAGGGCCGCCGACGGCAGCATCCCCAGCGAGCCCGTGAGCATCGAGGCCTCGTCCGACAGGATGTCGCCGAACAGGTTGTCGGTCAGGATCACGTCGAACTGCTTGGGGTTCTTGACCAGCTGCATGGCGGCGTTGTCGGCCAGCATGTGCTCCAGGGTCACGTCGGGATAGTCCTCCGCGTGCAGGCTGCTCACCACCTCGCGCCAGAGCACGCCGGTCTCCATGACGTTGGACTTCTCGCACGACGTCACTCTGTTGCCCCGCCCGCGCGCCAGCTCGAAGGCGACCCGCGCCACCCGCTCGATTTCGTCCTCGGTGTAGACCTGGGTGTCCACGGCCCGGCGCGAGCCGTCGGCCAGCACCTCGATCCCGCGCGGCTCGCCGAAATAGACGCCCGAGGTCAGCTCACGGACGATCATGATGTCCAGGCCCGCGACGAACTCCCGTTTCAGGCTGGAGGCGTCGGCCAGGGCCTCGAAGCACAGGGCCGGACGCAGGTTGGCGAAGGCGTCCATGGCCTTGCGCAGGCGCAGCAGCCCCGCCTCGGGCCGCTTGTCGCGCGCCACGCCCGCCCACTTCGGCCCGCCCACCGCGCCCATCAGCACGGCGTCGGACTTGAGGGCCGCTTGCTCCGCCGCGTCGGTCAGGGGCGTTCCGTGGGCGTCATAGCTCGCGCCGCCGAAGGCCTGTTCGGAGACCTCAAGAAGGATGTCGCCGTGGGCGGACATCCAGGCGGCGACCTTGCGCACCTCGGCGATGACCTCGGGGCCGATCCCGTCGCCGGGCAGCAGCAGCAATGTCGGCATGCGGACGAACCCCTAGATGTCTCGGCTGGACGCCACTTGGTGGACCCTGAGCCGCCGATCGGTCATGCCCAGGCCCTCGCGCTCGGCCTTCCAGCGATGGAAGTGCGGCGCGTCGTGGTGCGCCTTCAGGGCCGCCTCGTCGCGCCAGACCTCGAACACGTGCAGCAGCGTCGGCTCAAACAGGTCCTGGGAATAGACGTACTCGACGCAGCCGTCCTCGGCGCGCGACAGGCGCATCATCTCCATCATCACCGCGAGCGCCCGGTCGAGCTTGTCGAGGGGGAAGCGGACCGTGCCGGCCAGGATCACGTTCATCGGCCAGTCCTCATTGGCGAGCCTCCAGCCAGGGCGCGGTGCGGGCGCGGCCGGCCTCGTAGGTGTCGATCTCGCTCGCGTGGGTCAGGGTCTCGCCGATGGAGTCCAGCCCCTTCAGCAGCTTCTCCTTGCGGCCGGGGTGGATGTCGAATCCGAAGACCTTGCCCGACGGCGAGGTGACGGTCTGGGCTTCCAGATCCACCGAAAAGAGGTGGTTGCCGCCGCGCGCCTCCTCCATCAAGGCGTGCACCTGGTCGGCGGGCAGGACCACGGGCAGAAGGCCGTTCTCGAAACAGTTGTTGTAGAAGATGTCCCCGAACGACGGGGCGATCACCGCCCGGATGCCGAAGTCCAGCAGGGCCCAGGGCGCGTGTTCGCGCGAGGAGCCGCAGCCGAAATTGTCCCCCGCGATCAGGATGTCCGCGTCCTGATAGGCCGGCTGGTTCAGCACGAAGTCCGGCTTGGGCTTGCCGTCGTAGTCGAAGCGGAAGTCGTAGAACAGGCCCTTGGCCAGGCCCTTGCGCTCCACGGTCTTCAGGAACTGCTTGGGGATCAGCTGGTCGGTGTCGAGGTTGGCGATGGGCAGGGGCGCGGCCCGGCCGTCGACCTTGGTGAAGGGCTTCATGCCAGGAACTCCCGCACGTCGGCGATGCGGCCGGCGACCGCCGCGGCCGCGGCCATGGCCGGGCTCATCAGGTGGGTGCGTCCGCCCCGGCCCTGGCGGCCCTCGAAATTGCGGTTGGAGGTGGAGGCGCAGCGTTCCCCCGGCGCCAGGCGGTCCGGGTTCATGCCCAGGCACATGGAGCAGCCGGGCTCGCGCCAGTCGAAGCCGGCGGCGATGAACACCTGATCCAGGCCCTCGGCCTCTGCCTGCTCGCGCACCAGGCCCGAGCCCGGCACGGCCATGGCCTTCACGTGGGCGGCGATCTTGCGGCCTTTCAGGATGGCGGCGGCCTCGCGCAGGTCCTCGATGCGGCTGTTGGTGCATGAGCCGATGAAGACGCGGTCGATCCTGGCCGTGTCGATCCGTTGGCCCGCCTCGAGCCCCATGTACTCCAGCGCCCGCACGGCCGAGGCGCGCTTGTCCTCGTTCGAGAAGCTCTCGGGCGTGGGCACGACGCCGTCGATGGGCAGCACGTCCTCCGGGCTGGTGCCCCAGGTGACCTGCGGAGCCAGGGTCGAGACGTCGATCGCTGCCTCCTTGTCGAAGGCGGCGTCCGGATCGGAGAAGAAGGTCTTCCAATAGGACAGGGCCATCTCCCACGCCCCGCCCTTGGGCGCGGCCGGCCGGCCCATCAGATAGGCGTAGGTGGTCTCGTCCGGCGCGATCAGCCCGGCCTTGGCGCCCGCCTCGATGGTGAGGTTGCACAGGGTCATCCGCCCTTCCATGGACAGCGCCCGCACCGCATCGCCGGCGTATTCGATCACATGGCCGGTGCCGCCGGCCGTGCCGATCAGGCCGATCAGGGCTAGGGCGTAGTCCTTGGACCCGACGCCGGGGCCGGGCGTTCCCTCGAAGACCACGCGCATGTTCCTGGACTTGCGCTGGCGCAGGGTCTGGGTGGCCAGCACGTGCTCGACCTCGCTGGTGCCGATGCCATGCGCCAGGGCCCCGAAGGCGCCGTGGGTAGAGGTGTGGCTGTCGCCGCAGACGATGGTCATGCCCGGCTGGGTGCGGCCCTGCTCGGGACCCACCACGTGGACGATGCCGTTCCTGATATCCCCCATGGGGAAGAACTCGATCCCGGCCTCGGCCACGTTCTTGACCAGGGTCTGAAGCTGCAGGCGCGCTTCGACGTCCTTCACCGCGTCCACGCCCAGCGCCTGGCCCTCGGTCGGCACATTGTGGTCGGCCACCGCCAGGGTGCGGCCGGGGCGGCGCACGGGGCGACGCGCCTCGCGCAGGCCCGCGAAGGCCTGGGGCGTGGTCACCTCGTGGATCAGGTGCAGGTCGATGTAGAGAAGCGTCTCTTCGCCGTCCTGGCCGACGACATGCGCGTCCCAGATCTTGTCGTAAAGGGTTTTACTGGACATGGCCGGCGATGTAGGCGGGCGGGGCGGGCGCGTCCAGTGCGGGCGTGCAAACCAGGAGGCCCGCATGGCCGATAAGGATATCGCACCCCCCTACGCTGGCGGCTGCCTGTGCGGCGCCGTGCGCTATGCCGTGTCCGCCCCCAGCCTGAACACCCGCATCTGCCACTGCCGCCTCTGCCAGAAGGCGACCGGCTCTCCCTTTTACGCCCGGGCGGTGTTTCCAAAGGCGGCGGTGGCCATCACTGGCCGGACGGAGCGCTTCGCCTCCTCGGAGCGGATCTGGCGGCACTTCTGCCCCGCCTGCGGAACCCAGCTGTTCGGCGAGGCGACGTTCGCGCCGGACCGCTGGGCGGTCGCCCTCGCCACGCTGGACGACCCGAGCGCCATCCGGCCCGAGATGCACATCTGGACGTCCAGCAAGGTCGACTGGCTGCGGTTCGACGACGGCCTGCCGCAGTATCCCGAGGGCGTCTAGGCTTCGGTCGTCTCGACCGCCGTCTCTTCGCCGCCGCGGGCCGTCTGGCGCTCGGCGATGCGGGCGCGCTTGCCGCGGCGATCGCGCAGGTAATAGAGCTTGGCGCGACGCACCACGCCCCGGCGCTTCACCTCGATGGACTCGATCATCGGCGACAGGACCGGGAAGATCCGCTCCACGCCCTCGCCGAAGCTGATCTTGCGCACGGTGAAGCTCTCGTTCACGCCGCCGCCCGAACGGGCGATGCACACGCCCTCATAGGCCTGGACGCGTTCGCGCTCGCCCTCGCGGATGCGGACGTTCACGCGCACGGTGTCGCCGGGGCGGAAGTCGGGCGTGGCGCGGACGGCCTTCAGGCGGTCGGCCTCTTCGCGCTCCAGCTCCTGGATCATGTTCATCGTCTCAGGTCTCCCGACGCCCGTTCTTGCCTGCGAGATGGGCGGCCCAAAGATCAGGGCGCCGCTCGCGCGTGATGTCTTCCCTTTGGCGCCGCCGCCACTTGGCGATCTCGCCGTGGTGGCCGGAGGTCAGCACCTCTGGAATGTCGAGCCCTTCGAACGTCCGCGGCCGCGTGTACTGCGGATGCTCCAAAAGCCCGTCTTCGAAACTCTCCTCGGCGAGCGAAGCCGCCTGACCGAGCACTCCCGGCAGCAGCCTGACACACGCCTCGATCACCACCATCGCCGCCGCCTCGCCACCGGCCAGGACCGCGTCGCCGACGGCGACCTCCTCGAACCCCCGGGCGTCGATCACCCGCTGGTCCACCCCCTCGAACCGGCCGCACAGGACGATCAGTCCCGGCGTCTCGGCCCATGACTTCACGCGCGCCTGGGTCAGGGGCCGTCCCCGCGCGCTCATGACCAAAAGCGGCCGTCCCGCCCGCTCGATGGAATCGAGCGCTGCGGCGATGACGTCCGCTCTCATCACTTGCCCCGGACCGCCGCCCGCGGGGGCGTCGTCCAGGAAGCCGCGCTTATCGTTCGAAAAATTCCGGATGTCCACCGTTTCGAGCGCCCAAAGTCCGTGTTCGCGCCAGGCCGTGCCGATCAGCGACACGCCGAGCGGCCCGGGGAAGGCCTCCGGGAACATGGTCAGGACGGTTGCGACGAAGGGCGCGGTCATGGGGCGCATATATAGGTCCGCCGCCGGTCCGTGCGCGATTCGTGGCGCGGGGGGCGTCAGAGGGCGGGCGTTGACGACCGGGCGCGGCGGGCCATGTATGGGGCCAAGTCGTCTGCGGAGCGCCTCATGGACTGCACCTTCATCGCCCTGGCCGCATGCGCGGCGGTGCTGATCGCACCCGCCGCCGTACGCGCGGCGGACGCCGCCTCGCCGAAGCCGGCCGCATCCGCCCCGCCCATCGCCTTTTCCCAGCGCGTGCTGGGCAACGGGTTGAAGGTCTATTCGGCGGTGGACCGGTCCAGCCCCAACGTCAGCATCCAGGTCTGGTACGGCGTCGGCTCCAAGGACGATCCGCAGGGCCGTTCGGGCTTCGCGCACCTATTCGAGCACATGATGTTCAAGGCCACGCGCGACATGCCCGCCGAGTTCATGGACCGGCTGACCGAGGACGTGGGCGGGGAGAACAACGCCTCCACCTGGGACGACTTCACCGAGTACCACGAGACGGTTCCGGCCAATCACTTGCGCCGCCTGCTATGGGCCGAGGCCGAGCGGATGAGCGCCCTGGTGGTCGATGCGGCCAACTTCGCATCCGAACGCGACGTGGTGAAGGAGGAGCTGCGCCAGCGCGTGCTGGCGGATCCGTACGGACGCCTGTTCAACCTGGCGATCCCCAAGGCTTCCTTCGCCGTCCACCCCTACCGGCGGCCGGGCATCGGCTCGATCGAGGAACTGGACGCGGCCTCTCTGGCGGACGTGCGCGCCTTCCACGCGGCCTACTACCGGCCGGACGACGCGGCCCTCATCGTGGTGGGCGACTTCGACCAGAAGGAGCTCGACGGCTGGGTGGACGCCTATTTCGGCCCGCTGAAACGGCCGGACCAACCGATCCGGCGGGTGACGGCGCAGGAGCCGCCCCGCACGGGTCCCGGAACCTATGACGCCTATGGCCCCAATGTGCCGCTGCCGGCCGCCGTGCTCACCTGGCTCGCGCCTGACAAGGGCGCCCCGGACGCCCCAGCCCTGAAGGTGGCCGAGACAATATTGGCGACCGGTGACTCCTCACGCCTCTATCGCGACCTGGTGCATGACCAGCAGATCGCCTCGCAGGTGTTCGCCGAGGCGGACCTGCGCCAGCAGCTCGGCCTGTTCGTGGTCGGCGCGGTGATGGCCGCGGGCAAGACCGCCGACCAGGGCGAGACGGCGCTGAAGGCCGAGGTGGCGCGCCTGCGCGACCAGCCGGTCACCCAGGCCGAACTCGACCGCGCCAAGAACCAGCTGGTCGCCCAGGCCCTGCGCGAGCGCGAGACGGCCGAGGGCAAGGCCTATGCGCTCGGGATGGCCCTGATGCTGGAAGGGGACGCGGGCCGCGCCAACGACGACATCGCCCGCCTGGAGGCGGTCACCGCCGAGGACGTGCAGCGGGCCGCGCGCCAGCGGCTCGCCGACGACCGGGTGATGGTCATCCGCTACCGCGACGAGTCCAAGAAGCCGGCCGGCGAAGCGCCTGAGCCCGCCGCGGCCGTGGCGTCGACGGCTGGCCCGCCTCCGCCCGTTTCGTCCGGGCCGGTCGCCTCCCTGGCCCTGGAAGGAAAGCGCCAAGCCCCACCGCCGCCCGGCCCGCCGGTGCGCCCGATCCTGCCCGAGCCGGCCGAGAGGGTGCTGTCCAACGGGCTCAGGGTCATCGTGGTCAAGTCCTCGGACCTGCCGCTGGTCACCGCCGAGCTGACCGTGGGCGCGGGCGGCGTCGAGGACCCGCCGGGCCTCGCGGGCCTGGCCGACATGACCGCCACCCTGCTAACCAGGGGCGCGGGCGCGCGCACCGCCGCCGAGGTCGCCGCCGACGTCGAGGCCCTGGGCGGTAGCCTGGACTCCGGGGCGTCGTGGGACGGATCGCAGGTCACCCTGAATGTCCTGGCCGGCAAGCTGGATGCCGCCCTGCCGATCCTGGCCGACGTGGCGGTCCGCCCGACCCTGGCCGCCGACGAGCTGAAGCTAGAGCGCGCCCAGGCGCTGGACGCCCTGTCGGTGGACCTGGAGGAACCGGGCTCGGTGGCTGGCTACGTCGCCCGCATCGCCGCCTTCGACGGCCGGCTCTACGGCCATGTGCTGGGCGGCGACCCCGGGTCGCTGAAGCGCATCGCCTTGAAGGACGTCCGGGCCTTCCACGCGCGCTGGTATCGGCCCGACGAGGCGACCCTGGTGATGACCGGCGATATTGAGCCAGAGCGCGGCTTCGCCCTGGCCGAACAGGTCTTCGGGAGCTGGGCGCGGCCGGATGCACTCATTAGGGCGCCGAGCGTCGACATCCAGCTGCCGCCCGCGCGCCGGCGGCTGATCGTGGTGGACATGCCGGACTCCGGCCAGGCCGCCGTGGCCGCCGCCATGCGGACCATCCCCCGGGCCGACCCGCGCTACTATCCCGCGATCGTGGCCAACGCGGTGCTCGGCGGCGGCTATTCGGCGCGGCTGAACAAGGAGATCCGCATCAAGCGCGGCCTAAGCTACGGCGCGGGGTCCTCCGTCCAGGCCAGTCGGCGCGCCGGGCTGTTCTTCGCCCGGGTGCAGACCAAGAACGAGGCGGCGGCCGAGGTGGTGGACCTGCTGCTGGCCGAGATCGACGCCCTGCGCGCCGCCCCGCCGGCCGACGAGGAACTGACCGCGCGCAAGGCCAGCCTCACCGGCTCGCGCGGCCGCGACCTGCAGACCTCCGAGGGCCTCGCCGAGGCGCTCAGCGGCTATGCGCTGCAGGACATCCCGCTATCGGAGTTGGGGCGGTTCGAGCCATCGGTGGAGGCGGTGACCGCCGAGGTCGCCCAGGCCTTCGCCAGGACCCTCGACCCCGCCGGCGCGACCATCGTGGTCGTCGGCGACGCCAAAACGTTCCTGCCCACCCTGAAGGCCAAGCATCCGGAGCTGGAGGTCATCGAGGCCGACAAGCTCGATCTCGGGTCGGCGAGCTTACGCAAGCCTGCCGGCGGTTAGCCTAGGCACACCACCTGGGCCACGCGCAGATCGCGGCGCAGGGTGTCGGCGGCGCGGCCGTAGTTGTCCACGGTGATCGGCTGGCCGCGCGCGAAGCCCGACGGAGTCTGGCCGGCCAGGGCCAGGGCCGCGCGGATCGACTCGGGAGTGGCGGAATAGATGCGCCCGCGCCGGGGCGCCTCGGCCAGGGTGACGCCCACCACCCGCCCGGCGCTGTCCAACACCGGCGCGCCGGACAGGCCTGCGAGGCTGCCCTTCAGCCCGTCCGTGCGCCCGGCCTCCGCCCACACCATCACCGGCTGGGGACGCGATCCCCGCGCCGCCGGCTTCAGCGAGTCAGACCCGATGAACCGGGCGGCCGCCTCGCCGGCCCGGTCCTGGGGAAAGCCTGGAAGATAGACCCTCTGGCCGGGGGTCAGGCGCAGGCCGAGCGCCATCGGCAGGGGCGGGGCGCCGCCGTCGGTGGTGAGTACGGCCACGTCCGCCGCCTTGTCCGCGAACACCTTGGCCGTCACGCCGCGGGTGCGCGAGACCATCACCACGGCCTTGCCGCAGTCCTGCACGACGTGCCGGGCAGTGAGCCAGACACCCTGGTCGGAAATAGAGAAGGCTGTGCCCGACACCGGCCGGGTCCCCGGCTCGGCCGCCGGCTTGATCAATCTGGACCTGAACGAGGCGCCCGCCGCCAGCACCGTCGACGGGGCGTCCATGGTGGCGGCGTCGCCGATCGGCGGCGGGGCGGGCGGGGCGTCGGCATGCTCCTTGCGCGCCAGGGCGATGATCGCCAGAGCGACGACGATCCCCCCGTAGATCAGCCAGTCCGGCGGCCGGCCCCGACGGCTCGGCGGCGGCGGTCCTTCCATCGCCTCAACCCGCCGCCGCCGCGGCCAGCACCACCGCGCAGGCGAGTTTGGCGGCGACCAGCAGCACGGCGGCCGCGACGTCGCCCTCTTCCACCCGCTCGGGCAGGCCGCGGAACAGGAAGTCGGTGATGCGGAACACCAATAGCTGCACCGCCGTGATCGAGGCGCCCCAGACCGCCGCCTCCAGGATCGAGGTCGACGCCGACAACGACGCCGCCAGCGGCAGGGCCAATCCGACCAGAACGCCGCCGAAGGCGACCGCCGCCGCCGAATTGCCGTCGCGGATCTCGTCGATCTCCCGATAGGGGGTCAGGAAGGCGTAGAGCACCGCCCCCACGGCCAGGAGCACGAGGCTGATCGCCGCGTGGGCCAGGGTGACGGGAAAGCCGGCGGCGAAAGCGAGAATCTCGGGCGTCATGCGAACCCCTGGCGCCTAAACGATGGTCCGCACACGGTTATCACGCCACATCGCGGCGTGCACGCCGCGCCCCTCAAGAGGCGAGCGGGGCGGGCCGGCGACGTTCGCTCGCCCGCGTCTTCGTGCTCTCCGACCTGAGCTGGCCGCAGGCCGCCAGGATGTCGCGCCCGCGCGGTTTTCGCACAGGCGCGGCGTAGCCGGCCCGGTTCACGATGGATGCGAAGGCCCGGATCGTAGCGGGGTCGGAGCATTCGTATGGCGCGCCCGGCCAGGGATTGAACGGAATCAGATTGATCTTCGCCGGCAGGCCCGCGATCAGCTTGACCAGGGCCTTGGCGTCCGCCGGGCTGTCGTTCACCCCCTTCAGCATGACGTATTCGAAGGTGACGCGCTTGGCGTTGGACAGGCCCGGATAGGCGCGCACCGCAGCCATCAGATCGGCGATCGGATAGCGCCGGTTGATCGGCACGATCTCGTCGCGCAGGGCGTCGTTGGCGGCGTGCAGCGAGACCGCCAGCATGGCTCCCGTCCGCTCGCCGAGGGCCTTGAGCTCCGGGACCACGCCGGAGGTGGAGACGGTGATCCGCCGGCGCGAGATGCCGATCCCCTCGTTGTCCGACAGGACATCGATCGTCTCGGCGACGTTGTCGAGATTGTACAGCGGCTCGCCCATGCCCATGAACACGATGGTGGCGAGCTTGCGGTTCTCCTTGGGCGACGGCCATTCGCCCAGATCGTCGCGGGCGACCTGCACCTGGGCGACGATCTCGGCGGCCGTCAGGTTGCGCACCAGCGGCTGCAGTCCGGTGTGGCAGAAGGTGCAGTTCAGGGTGCAGCCCACCTGGCTGGAGACGCACAGCGCGCCCGAACCGGACTGGGCCACGTCCGGGATGAACACCGTCTCCGCCTCCACCCCCGGCGCGAAGCGGATCAGCCACTTGATCACCCCGTCGGCGGCGACCTGGCGCTCGGCGATCTGCGGCCGCGCGATCACGAGGCGCTCGGCCAGGGCGGTGCGGTCCTCCTTGGCGATGTTGCTCATGGCGGAGAAGTCGGTGACGCCGAAGTAGTGGATCCAGCGCCAGACCTGGCCGGCCCGCATCCGCGCCTTGTCCGGCTGGACCGCGCCGGACTTCGCGAGCGCCTCTTGCAGAGCCTTGCGCGACAGGCCAGCCACGTTCGGCCGCTCGGGAGCGGCGCGGCCGTCCGAGGGCGCGTCTGGGCGTTGAAGATCGAGCGCGTCGGTCACGGGAAAGGTCTCAAGGGCGAGCGGGACTTAGCAGATGGGGTCGCGCGGCCCAATCGCCAGGGTGCGCGGTCAGACCAGGATGGCGTCGACGCCATAGGCGGCGAGGCGGCGATCGCCGGTGACGACAGTCGCCTGGCGGTTTAGCGCCTGGGCGACGATCATCCGGTCGAAGGGGTCGCGGTGAAGCGGCGGCAAGGCCGCGGCGAGACGGGCGTCCTCGAGCGTCGGGGCGATGAGGGTGAAATGGCTGCGGGCGATTTGCTCGGCCATATCGTCCGGCGTACGCAGCTTGCCGGTCGCGGCCTTGATCCACAGCTCCCAAGGCGAGATCACGCTCACGATGACATCGGGCTCAGCCTGTATGGCGTTTCGCACACCGAGGCGATCCAGCCTGGGATCGTTTGTCAGCCACCAAAGCAAGGCGTTGCTGTCGAGCAGCAGACTCAAGGCTTGGCGCCGGGGATCATCGGGGCGTTGATGGAGTCCTCGAACATCTTCTCGATCTCGGCGTCGGCCTCGTCGTAGTCCGGCGCGAACCAGACCTTGCCCTTCCAGGCCCCCGGCTTGCGCAGGGGCTTGCGCTCGGCGGCGGGCTCCTCCTTCACCAGGCGCGCGACCGGCTTGCCCGCGCGGGCAAGGACGACCACCCCTCCGGCCTCGACCTCGGCCACCAGCTTGGAGAGCTGGGTCTTGGCCTCGTGGATATTGACCTGCTTCATGGTTAGCTAAGTTAGTCCACTCTGCCCCTGCGTGCAACCGACCGCTAGAACACCGCCCTGAGCGTGACCCTCGCCGAGCGGGGCTCCAGGGGGTGGATGTGCAGATCGTCCACCCCGGCGGCCGGCTCGCCGGGTAGACGGCTCGTATAATAATAGTCCGCCGCGTCGGCCTTGGCGTCGGTGAGATTGTAGACGTCCAGCTGGACCTTCAAGCTCCGCGTGATCTTGTAGCCGAGGTTGGCGTTGATCTCGCGATAGCCGTTCGAGCGGACGGCGTTGTCCGAGGTCAGGGGGTGGGCGCCGAGGTCGCGGAACTGCACCGCCCCGAACCAGGGCCCCAGGTTGTCCACCAATATCCCGGCCGAGCCGACGAAGTTCGGGGCGTCCTCGATGTAGGGGCCGGCCGGGTCGTTGTCGCTATAGCGCGCATGGCTGAGGGCGATGTTGGCGTTCAGCTCCAGCCAGGGGACGGGCCGGTACTGGCCGGTGAACTCCACGCCGCGCCGGCGGCTCGGGCGGCCGGCTTCGGTCGCGCCCACGTCGGCGTTGTAGGTAAGCTCGGAATCGAACGCCATCTGGAACACGGTCACCGCCGCAGTCACGTGGGGGATCAGGATCGTGCGCACGCCGATCTCCTTGCCGCGCGAAGCCACAAGGAACGGTGGGCGGGTCAGGGTCGGGCCGCCCGTGTCGCCCGCACGCGTGTCGTTAGAGTGAAAGCCCTTGCCTGCGCTGAGATAGATTTCCGTCCCCGCCCAGGGTCCGAACACCAGGCTGGCCTTGGGCTGGAACAGGGCCTTGCTCTGCGAACCGCTGGCGCCGCCCAGGATGTTGTCGTCCGAGGCGTGGAACCAGTCTTCGCGCACCCCTACGATCGAGCGCAGCCAGGTGTTCCAGTAGGTGGTGTTCTGGGCATAGACCCCGAAGCTGACTTCCTTCACCCGGTCGGCGAAGTGGGTGCTCAGCGCCGCTCGCGCCTTGGTCCGCTGGCGGTCCACATAGATGTCGTCGTAGCGGGCCTGGATGCCCACGGTGGTATCGCTCTCGCGGCTCATCAGGCCCTTGTAGAGCGTGTAGCTGGCCGAACCGCCCCAGATGGTGCGCCGGTCGTTCTGTGCCTCCTGGTCGCCGTTCACCGGGTCGCCCAGGAAGTGGGTGAAGTTGTTCCACAGGGTCAGGCGGTTCTTGATCACATAGGCCTCGGCGTCCACGCGCCAGTCCCGGGTGCCGCGCGCGAAATGGCCCGACAGGCTGAACCGTTCCGCGGCCCCGCCGTCAGTGGGATCGAGGGTTCCGAACGGACCGATCAGGCCCTGGGTGATGGCGCGTTCGGGCTGGTCGGTGGTCGCGTTCCAGCGGCCCCGGTAATAGAGGCCGGTGAGGGAGTAGCCCTCCTCCGCCTGGCCGTGGCTGTAGCGCAGGGCGAGGTTGGTCTTGCGCAGTTTGTCCGGGTGGTCCCAGGGACCGTCCAGGGTGACGAACTCGCCGGCCGCCATCACCCGGTCGTCCGCGCCCAACTCGCGCGTGCCCCCGGCGAACGCCCGATAATCGCCCACCGTGCCGGCGCTGAGCGCGACCTGGGTCGGCAGGGCGTCCACATAGCCGATGCGCACCGCGCCCACGGACGAGTAGTCCCCCTCCGCCGCGAAGTAGGGGCCCTTGGTGAACTTCACGCCGGCGGCCAGCTCCGGGATCATGAAGTTGATGTCGGTGTAGCCCTGGCCGTGGGCGTGTGTGCGCATGTTCACCGGCATGCCGTCCACGAAGGTGGCCAGATCCGTGCCGTGGTCCAGGTTGAAGCCGCGCAGCAGGTACTGGTTGGCCTTGCCCTCGCCGGAATGGGCGGTGACGGTCAATCCGGGCACGGTCTCCAAGAGCTGGCCGACCCGGTAGACCGGCCGCAAGTCCAGCTCCTGGCGGGTCACCGAGCCCTGGCTGGAGGTGGTCGCCACACCGATCAGGTTCTCGGTGGAGGCGGTGACCACCACCTCGTGCACCTCAGTGGTCGCGGGGGCCGTCGCGGCGCGGGCCGCCGGGGCCAGGCACAGGGCGACCGCGCCGGCGAACAGGATCAGCTTCATCGTATAGCCCTCTCACGCCACCGCGGCCCATTCAGGTTCATACGGGCGCGCCGATATTTCCCCTCGTTAAGGAACTCAAGCTGCGGGCGCCAGGGTAGGGAATAAATGGTCTAAGGTGCGCGCGTAGCGGAGGTGCGTATGCGGATCGCCTTTTTTGGTGACGTGGTGGGCCGGGCGGGCCGGGACGAGATCGTGGACCGGCTACCGGAGCTTCGTCGCCGGCTGGGCCTGGAGTTCGTCGTGGTCAACGCCGAGAACGCCGCGGGCGGTTTCGGTCTGACGGAGTCCATCGCCCGGGAGCTGTTCGCGGCGGGCGCGGACTGCCTGACGCTGGGCAACCACGCCTGGGACCAGCGCGAGGCCCTGAGCTACATCGCCCGCGAGACGCGGCTGCTGCGCCCCTTGAACTACCCCCGTCTGTCCGACGTTCCGGGCCGGGGCGTCCAGCTGTTCGAGACCGATGGGGGCAAGCGCGTGCTGGTGATGAGCCCCATGGGCCAGCGCAACATGGAGCCGTTGCTGGACAACCCCTTCTCGGCTGTGGAGGCGGAGCTGGAAGCTTGCCCGCTCGGCCAGGCGTGCGACGCCGTCATCGTGGACATGCACGCCGAGACCACCTCCGAGAAGATGGCCATGGGCCAGTTCTGCGACGGTCGCGCGAGTCTCGTGGTCGGCAGCCACTCGCACGTGCCCACCGCCGACTGCCAGGTGCTGCCCGGCGGCACCGCCTATCAGACCGACGCGGGCGCCTGCGCGGACTACGACAGCGTCATCGGCAACGACAAGGACGAGCCCCTACGACGCTTCGTCACCCGCGTGCCCTCCGGACGGCTGAAGCCCGCCGACGGGCCGGCGACGGTGTGCGGCGTGTTCGTGCAGACCAACGACAAGACCGGCCTCGCCCTGCGCGTGGAGCCGATCCGGGTGGGCGGACGGCTTTCCCAGACCATTCCGGCCGTGGACGCGGCGGCGGGCGTTGCGGCGGCGAGTGCGGTCGGCTAGCTCACGTCGCGTGATCTTCCTCGTCCGCCACGGCCAGACCGAATTCAACGTCGAGGGGCGCATGCAGGGCCGGCGGGACTCCCCGCTCACCCCCCTGGGCGTCGAACAGGCGCGGCGCATGGGCGCGTGCCTGAAGGACTTGGTGGAGGATCCGGCGACGGTCGAACTGATCGCCAGCCCGCTGGGCCGCACGGTCCGCACCGCCGAGATCATCCGCGAGACGGCGGGCCTGGACTGCCGGATCGTCGCCGACGAACGCTTGGCCGAGGTGCATTTGGGCGAATGGGAGGGCCTGACGCGCGAGGAGATCGCGCCCTTGGCCCCGACGGGTCTGATCGACTCGCCCGGTTGGCTGTGCCGGACCCCGGGGGGCGAGACCTTCGAGGACCTGATCGCGCGGCTGTCGTCCTTCCTGGCGGACGTGGACGAGACCGACGGACGCCGGCGGCTGGTGGTGGCCCACGGCGGCTCGGGCCGGGTGCTGCGCGCACTCTATTCCGAGGCGCCGCGCGAACACGTCTGGCTGGGCGACTGGCCGCCCCAGGACGCGGTGTTCCGGCTGCACGGCGGGGTGGTCGGGCGGGTGGACGCGGGCGCCGAGGCGGACGCCTAGAGCGTCCGCCCGCTGAGTTGAATCGAATGTGATGGTCGGGGGGATTCCCTCGCTGCGGCCATTGTGAGTCCCTGGGATCGGATGATTCTGGAGGTTCAGATGGGAGCGGCGCGTTCGAAGGAT
>Ga0299912_10000664_pt1 | contig 28366 bp, 11 predicted proteins | sample RVTome_2_FD_207667 | JGI IMG/M metagenome (GOLD analysis project Ga0299912, IMG submission 207667) | Soil microbial communities from uranium-contaminated site in the Upper Colorado River Basin, Wyoming, United States - RVT95D214 (version 2) ... | reverse complement strand
TTTTCTTTTCATTGTTGTCCCAGCCCCGTTGTGAGTGTCCGGGGGGGGTGCGCCTTGGATGTAGCTTGCCCCCCCGGATTGAGCATTTCGATTAAGGGTGCAGCAAAATCGTCAGGCTCATGAAAAGACATTGTTCCAGGACCATATTCTGACTAGCCCCCGAGCAAAAAAGGCGAAGGGCGCACTTACGCAAACTGAAGTTTGCACGGCGTCGAGGATGAACCTCGAAAACGTGGGGGAACCATCACTCCCCCTGGGGCAAGCCCCAGACCCGAAGTAAGACAGGCAAGCAATGGCAATTTTTGCACCGGAACTCCAGAACATTAAGCGCAGCAATGGGCGGTCATCTGTCGCCGCTGCTGCGTACCGGGCTGGTGAAAAAATGAAAGATCAAAGGACTGGCGAAATGCACAATTACGAAAGGAAGCTGGGCGTTGTTGCCACGGGCATTGTCGGTTATTCCGGTAGCCGGGAGGAACTCTGGAATGAAGTTGAAAAGGTGGAAAACAGAAAGAACTCTGTCACTGCACGGGAGATGATGATCCCACTTCCCGCCGAACTGACAGACCGCCAACGCCTCGAAATCGTGGCAAGTTTTGCAGGGCATTTGCGGGAGCGTTATGGATGCGTTGTCGACTATGCTGTGCATCGGCCAATCGACGGTGATCGTCGTAATCACCACGCGCATGTGATGTTCACAACACGGGCCTATAACAACGGTTGGGCGCAGGCTAAATACCGCCAGCTTACGGACAAAGCTTCAGGGGCAAATGAGCTTAAAGACCTGCGGGAGGTTCTGGCCGACCAGATTAATGCCGCCCTTGCCTTGGCGGGCTCGCATGAACGTGTGGACCACCGGAGTTACAAAGAACAAGCAGAGGTCGGAGACTTGCCTGTTGGCATTGAACCAGGGCAGAAAGACGGCCCCGCGATCACCAGCATCAAACGGCGGGTGGTGGCGGGGAAGCAGTCCCTTCCTGGATGGCTGAAAGATAGAGCAATAGCGAGTGTGCGGCGCGTCGCGCATAATTCAAGCTTAAGGCAGTTGGCTTGGACCATTTTTAATGTGGGGCAGTGTTCCAAGGGTGGCGGGGAGAATGAGCAGGCTGAAATTGAGCTATTGGGAACCGTGTTAGATGGTGCCGCAGATTTTATGAGCATGCCGTCGCTTAGCTCACCGAGAAAAGCAGTTAAACCAAAATTGAAATCAAAAACATCGAAGCAGCATGGGGGTGCTCATCTGGAGTCAACGTGCGTGCAGAAATCTAAAGCGCAGAACCATGAGCGGCTGCGCCGAAGGCGTGGGGAAAAGCCGAGGGGGAAGGGAAGGGAACGCTAACAGGTGGACTCGCTACCGGTGAACAGGAATTTGAGAAGCAAATTTCGTCGTGAGTAAATGTGTATGTCGGCATGCATTAATAAGTTGAGTCGTCCAGCAGGATTGATCTAGCATTGATAGCGAATCTGAGATCAGGGGGGGAGTGGAACTGTTCTTTATTTGGCTTATTTTCGGAGTAATTGCTGGGCTAATTGCAAATGGGAAGGGGCGCAACGGATTTCTTTGGGGGGCTATATGGCTTTCTGATCTTCCCCGTGGCGCTGGTTCATATACTGGTGGTAAGTCGGACGCCAGAGGCTGAGCGGGAGCGTGCGATGGCCTATTTCCAGAGTTCACCAATGAGAGTGTTATTTCCCGCCCAATGAATAGAGGAAGTTCTGAACATCATTAAAGTGGTTTCCACTGTTCAATTCTTGACGGTTCACCTGACCAAAAGCCATTTGAGATTCAAACCACTGATACGCGGCAACCCGGACACTGCCATCGTAGGAGACGATGTTGAAACGAATACTCTTTTCTGGCGTAGTTGAGTACGAATTCCCGACTAGCATTTGAGCCAGCACAGCCTCTCCACCTTCCATTGTCTTACCGCACACGACCATTGATGAGGAGCTTTCCTTAATCAGGAGGCCTTTGCTCATACACCCGGCTGCAATTTTATTGGAGACAGATTCGCTCGTCTCTCCCGCGAATACGGCCTCGGGCCGTCCGGATGCAGTAGTTTTTATCGGTTGTACTGTTTGACAGGCAGCCAGCACTAAAAGAGAGGTTGTAACGAGGAGTTTGCGCATGCTTTAGTTCCACCTATAAGAAATAATTTGTTAGCTTATGCTTCCGATAAAGTGCAGTCAAATTGTACGTCAATGCCGTGCCAGGAATCTGCGGCAGTTATCCATTATTAGGCGTAGTGGATGTTCATGTGGCGGGGGAGAAAGAAATGGAGAATTTCAAATTTAGATGTAAAAGCGGGACGGTCGTTGATACCGAGATCGATGAGCCGCTCATGCCCGATCCTTCAAGCATGACGGGTGCGGAGCGCCCCATCCCGTTCTAAGGAGGGCGTTTAGGGAAAATACACTCTTGCGAATTTCCGAAAATTGGATGCGGCTGTCATACACTAAGATTATTGCTCTCTAAACGAATAAGACAAATCCATGCCATCAGATAAAAAATTGGAATTTAGATCGATTATTCTCACCGGCCAAAACGGCGATGAGATGAGGTGCTCTGCAATCTTCCATCGGGATAGCGGCTTTCTCTCCTACAACCGCATTTCCCTCCTTGCGGATAATAAAGCCCATACCGGTTTCATGCGTTTAAGCGGAGGCGAGATTCAGTTTCGATTTATTGAAAGAAAGGATGGCGGCAGGGATCAGAATACACTTAGTGGCCGAGGTTATTTCACCAAGTTTGGCGTTACGCGCTCTGGCCCTGGAGTAGATGATGAGAGCCTCCACGAAGCAGCTGAACTCATTATCCTCGAATACCACGACGTGCACCAAATCTCGGGGGACGGTGAACCTCGCCTCTACATGGCTATTACCGTTTTGCAGCCAACTGTCGAATGGCCTCAGCCGTCGATGATCCAGCATTGGAACGGAGCTATCGAACGGCGGGGATATTACATTGACCGATGGTCCAAGCCTCGTGGGTTTGACCTGCGCTTTCGTCTGGCTACGCAATATATGCATCAAGACCTTGTCGATGGGCAATTCGGACAGGAGCGGTTCTGGTTGCCTGCGATTGAGATCGAACCTGCGCCAGGCATTATTCTGTTACCCGCCACATTTCACGAGCGTGCTGAGAAACTGTGGTTCAATTTGAAGATATTGGCTGCCTTTTTCTTCAAAAAACAGATGCACCAAGCTATGAGGACCGAGCTGTCGCCCGGACGGATAGCAATTCGCCATTGGCCGGAGCGCCTGCATCGAGATCAGCGCGAGAAAAGGCACGAACCGCCATTCTGGGATATAGAACCCGCGAAGTTTTTCGCGCGGGCAATGACGACAATACAAAAAACTGATCTCGATCTCGCGCATTTGCATGGCGCTGTTTTCAGTTACACGGATGCATTGAGCCAAAATACGCTTGAAAGTGCGATTACATCCTATGTCGAAGGCATTGAACGCCTACTTGAAATCGTCGAAAAGAGAGATGGTATCCTACGCGAGGTGATCGTCGATAATGACGAAATTAAGCAGTACCGCTGCGCTACGAAGACGGCGATCAATAGTCTCGATTTTCTAACAAATCGAAAAGAGGATCGAGCGGTAATGCGAACCTATCTGAAGAATGTCCCTGTTTTGAATCTTGAAGGCCGGATCAAGCGATTCGAAAGAAAATATGCACAATCCATTGGGCAAGCCGAGCGACAGCTTTTTGAAGAACTGGGAGAGTTGATCAAACTCCGGAACGACATCGTTCATGGCAGAATGGTAAAGGACTTTGATGTGCTGCACCGGGAGTGTCGGCGGGGGCAGGCTATATTTGAGAAGATGTTTCTATGTCTTGTCGGGTGCGGAAATATCTCTGTATCAACGCGGGAATTCCTGGCCGCCAACACCGACAGGTAGTTAATCCCGTCCAATCAATAGGCATTGGCAGCAAATAGCCCCTGGACGACAAAAGGTAGATATAGTTGATTATTGAGAAAGGCTAGACCGATAGCCATAGAGTCAATTTTCGGTGGTTTCTCGTCCCCGCAACCAATAATATCAACGGCTTAGCAGTAAAATGCTAAGCCGTTTTTGTTTGCGGGTAAGCATGGGGTAAGCAGCTGACTTCAAGCTCCTGCAAGCTTGGGCAAGGTTGTTATGTGAAATTGTCGTTAAGTAGGTCACGGCCTTTTTGTTTTTACGTGTTACGGACTTTCAATTTGACTTCGTGTTCAAGGCGGTCGTCTGTCAGCGGTAGCGTCTCTTCCGCGAGCAGATTTCCATCCAGCCAGAGTCGAGTTGTGCCATCCGTTCCGGCATCAAGTTGGCTGATCGTAATGTGATATACGGTCTGCCGGTAGCGGTAATGGATTTTGTAGCTGTTCCAGCTTTTAGGCATGCGCGGGGTCAGGCGCAACTGATCTCCCTCTAGGTTTACACCCAGTAGGGTTTCGATCAACAGGCGATACATCCAGCCAGCCGATCCCGTGTACCAGGTCCAGCCGCCGCGGCCCGTGTGCGGCGCGACCGCATACACATCCGCCGCGACGACATAGGGCTCGACTTTGTAGGTGGCGATCTGCTCGGGCGTGCCGCCGTGATGGACGGGATTGAGCATGCCGAACAATTCCCATGCTCGCTCGTGATCGCCCATGAGTGCAAAGGCCATGGCGCTCCAGATTGCACCGTGGGTGTATTGGCCGCCGTTTTCGCGCACGCCGGGAATGTAGCCTTTGATGTAACCGGGATCGAGTGCGGATTTGTCGAAGGGTGGGTCGAACAATTGTACCAGTCCGGCCTCGCGCCGGACCAGACGGCTATCCACGGATTGCATGGCTTGCAGCGCGTGTTGCGCATTTCCGGCGCCGCTGATCACCGACCAGCTCTGCGGCAGGGAATCGATCTGGCATTCTGGACTGATGTGCGAGCCCAGTACCTCGCCGTTGTCGAACCAGGCGCGGCGATACCATGCACCGTCCCAGGCGTGTCGCTCGATGTTGTGTTGCAGTTGCTGTGCGTGGGTGGTGCAGCGTTCGGCAAAGGCGATGTCCTGGCGTGTGCGCGCAAGTTCGGCAAATTTTGTGAGGACGTCGTACAGGAAAAAAGCCAGCCATACACTCTCGCCACGGCCTTTGATGCCGACCAGGTTCATGCCGTCGTTCCAGTCGCCGCAGCCCATCAGCGGCAGGCCGTGTTCGCCGAAGGTCAGCGCATGCTCGATGGCTTGTACGCAATGCTGGTAAAGCGTAGCTGTCGTTTCGGATCGGTTCGGCAAATCGTAGTTGGCCTCTTCTTCCGCTTTGAGGGGACGGGATTCGAGGAAAGGGACTGTTTCGTCGAGCACGCCGGTATCGGCAACGCAGCTAACGTAGCGGCAAGTGACGTACGGCAACCACAGATAGTCGTCGGAGAAATGCGTGCGTACGCCGCGCCCGGCCGGTGGATGCCACCAGTGTTGTACATCACCTTCGCGGAACTGATGCGTGGCAGCACGCAGCAGATGCTCGCGCGTCAGCGCCGGTTCTGCATGTACCAGTGCCATAACATCCTGCAGCTGGTCGCGGAAGCCGTAAGCGCCGCCGGACTGGTAAAACCCGGTGCGTCCCCACAGTCTGCAACTTAGAGTCTGATACAACAGCCAGCCGTTCGCCATCACGTTCACAGCGGGATCGGGTGTATCCACATTTACCGCGCCCAGGGTGCGGTTCCAGTAGTCCCACACGCCTTTGAGTGCGATGCGGCTGGCATCTGCCACGCGGAAGCGCCGGACCAAGTCATGCACTTCGGTCGAGTTGCGGCCGACGCCGAGGCGGATCGTGGTTTCGCGCTCTTCCCCGTCCGCCAGATCAAAAGTGACCTGTATCGCACCACACGGGTCCAGTCCGGCGCCGACTTTTCCGGAAAGGCGGGTGCGTTTCAGCGCCGCCGGATGCGCAAGGCTGCCGTTTCTGCCGATGAATTCCTTGCGGTCGCCGCTGAGCGTGCGTGTGGCATCGTTCACATCCATGAATACGATGCGTCCACTGTAATCGGTGTTGTAATGATTGCGCGCCAGCAAGGCACCGGTCTTGAGGTCCACTTCGGTTTGTACGTGCAGCAAATTCTTTTGCCGCGAATCGCCCAGCACCCATTCGCAGTAGCCGGTGATTGACAGGCGGCGTGGATGTCCCGAGATGTTGCGCAGCTTCAACACCGATAATTTCACCGGCGCATCCATCGCCACATATACCCACAATTCGGAGACGATGCCGTTCTCGCTATGTTCGAACACGCTGTAGCCGAAACCGTGGCGGATCACATAGGGCGTTCTGCCACGTGCGGGGCCGGGTGTGGGCGACCAGAAATGTCCGCTCTGTTCGTCGCGAATGTAGATCGCCTCGCCGGAGGTGTCCTGCACCGGGTCGTTGTGCCACGGCGTCAGCCTGAATTCATGCGCGTTCTCAACCCAGGTGTAGGCCGCGCCGCTTTCGGAAACGACCGTGCCGAAATACGGATTGGCCAGCACGTTCACCCACGGTGCGGGTGTCATCTGGCCGGGTTGCAGGGTGATTACATATTCTTGGCCGTCGCGGGTGAAACCGCCGAATCCGTTATTAAACGTCAGTTCACGTTGTATGAGCGGCGCGGGCAATTCGGCGGAGCCGGAGCGGGTGGGCCTCAGCGCCGGGACGGTCGGTTCCACGACAGCGAGCGGCTCCATTTGCTCGGCCAGCGTTCCCTTCTCGTCGTCTAGGACGATGCGTGCTACGGATTGCAGCAGCACGAGATCGTCGCTGGAAACCTGTTCAATACGACGCACAAAAATGCCGCCCGGCTTGCCCAACATTTGCGCTTCAACGCCGGATGATATCAAGCTGGTGATCGTGTCGTGCAAGGATTGGCGGTAAACTGAAATATCCTCGTTCAGGATTACCAACTCAACCGTCAGCCCTTTCATGCGCCAGTAGGAGTGCGCCTTGATCATCTGTCGCACCAACTCGATCTTGTCCGTGTCGCTGATGCGCAGCAGCACCAGCGGCACATCGCCGGAAATGCTGAAACCCCACAGACCGTTTTGGCCGCGCCGATTGTTGCGCAATATGATCGGGCTGGCGCGGCGTGCGGGATCGGCATAGATCAGTGCGCCAGCCAGCCTGGCATAGAGTTGCGCTTCCGCTTCCGTGGCATTGAGCATGTGTAGTGTGACCTGGCTGTGCGTCCACGCCAGGTCGAACGTGCGGTCGGCCATGCGCGCGCTCTGGTATTTTTCCACCTGTGCCAGCGCGGCTTCGCGGTTTTCGGTGACACCCAGTACCAGGTCGACGATGACGGTTTCATGCGGAGCCAACGAGACCGTGCGCCGCAACGCAACCACAGGATCAAGCACGGAACCGGTGGTATTGGACAGGGGGGCAATGTTCAGCATTGCGGCTGGGTTGGCCAGACTGCCGCCGCGTCCGACAAAACGCGCGCGATCAGTCTCGCAGGAAACGGCTTCCTGTTCGTCGCCGCGCCCCAGCATCATGTGCAGCAACCACGGCGGTTTTTCCTGGTGCGAACGGGCACGCCGGGTGCAAAGGATGGCGGATGAGCTTTGCTTAAACTCGGTCTGCACGAACAGATTGCTGAACGCCGGATGCGCCGTGTCCGCAGCGGGGGTGGCAAGCACTACTTCGGCGTAGCTGGTCAATTCAATCACACGCGGCGAGGATGAGCGGTTGGTGAGGGTGATGCGCCGCAGCTCAATATCGTCTTCGGGCGATACGCTGATCTCGGTGTGGGTTTTGATCCCGGCATGTTGTTGCCGGAATTCTGCGCGCGATTGCGTGAAGATGGCTTTGTAACCTTTGGTCTTGCGCAAGGCGGGTTGATACGCGGTGGACCAAAATTCCCCGCTCGCCGTATCGCGCAGATAGGCAAACATGCCCCAGCAATCGCGCGTGGCATCTTCCCGCCAGCGGGTGACCGCCAGATCGAGCCAGCGGCTATAACCGCCGCCAGCACTGCTGATGGCCACGTGATAACGTCCGTTGGACAACAGGTGGACTTCCGGTACTGGCGGGGAGTGTTGCGTCAGCAACCGCATGGTGTCTCCGTCGTTCGCGCCGGGTATCTGGCTTTGCTCCAGTTTTAAATCATCCGAGAATACGCTAGCGACGCTTCTGGGTACGCGTTCCTGCAACAGCATATCTGCGGCGTTGAGCAGTGGGCAAGCCATGAAGCGCCGCTGCATGGGATAGTTGTGCAACAGGTTATCCAGTGCCAGCAGGCTGATACCCTGGTGGTGTGCCATGTAGGAAAAGACCGTGGCACTGGTTTCGTCCGGCGGTAAATGCGCCAGCGTGTAGTCCACCGCTTCATAAAAACCGTAGCTGCCGATGCGGTCTTCGGCGGCTAGGCGTTGCAGGTTTTCGCAGGCTGCCTTGGGCGCGATCATCAGCGCCATTGCGCTGGCGTAGGGCGCGATTACCAAGTCATCGGCGAGGCCGCGTTTCAAACCCAGCCCCGGCACGCCGAATGCGCGGTATTGGTAGTTCTGCTGCACATCGATGCGGTTGTAGCCCGATTCGGAAATTCCCCACGGCACACCGCGCGTGTTTCCATACTTGATCTGTTGCTGCACCGCTGCCCGGCAGCTGTGGTCCAGCAGGGTCTTCTCGTAGTTGGGCATAACCAGCAGCGGCATCAGGTATTCGAACATCGAGCCGCTCCACGAAACCAGCACCGGCTCGCCGCGCGAGGCGATGAGCAGACGGCTCATGGAGAACCAGTGATCCTGTGGTACCTGCCCCAGGGCGATGGCGACATAGCTGCACAAGCGCGCCTCCGAAGCCAGCAGGTCATAGAAGCTGGCATCGCTGCGGTTCTCGGCAACATTGAAGCCGATGCTAAACAGATCCCGTTCCGCATCGAACAGAAACGTGAAGTCCATGTCGGCCAGTTCGTCGCTCTGTTTGGCCAGGGATTCTAGTACCTGTAGGCGCTGGCGCGCATGCTCTCCAGCCTCCAGTAGGCAGCGTGAGTATTCGGCATGATCTGCATCTGCGTCGGGCAGGGGGGCGAGCGATTTGGCCAGCAGCGCGATCTCGCGTAGGGTGAGTGGCTGGTCGAAGCGCAATAGTTTTTCGGCGATGTCGCTGGACGCGTGCATCAAACTTTCAGTGCCGTGCAGCCATGGTGCAAGGAAGCGTAAATCTTCCAGATGCTCTTCGCAACTGAGTAGCAGGATTTGGCTCCATTGTTGCTGTTCCTGTGTGGGATGTGCAAATGCAACGGCGATATCGCGCACAAGGTCAGTCACCCGTTCCAGCAGGGCGTAACCCGCGCGCAGGGTGTCGGGTGCGGTCGCCAGTTCCGCGTCTAGTTGCGCCAGTTCGGTGTTTTTGTCTGACAACTCTGCGAGTATCTGCAGTGTGTCGCGCAGTCCGGCAAAGATCTGCGGTGTATAGATGGGCTCGTCGGCATGCTCGCGCAGCCCGGCAGCGAGCGTGAGCAAATGTCCTGCCAGGTTGCCGCTGTCCACACTGGAAACGTAACGCGGGTGCAGCGTTTGTAAGGTTCGCGTTTCATACCAATTGTAGAAATGCCCGCGGTGCCGTTCGAGCTTTTGCAGGGTGGTAAAACTGTCATGGGTACGACGTAGAAGCCGTCCCACCGACAGGTAACCGAAATCGCGTGCGGCCAGATTGGCCAGCAGCGCCAGACCGATATTCGTCGGCGAGGTGCGCGAGGCGATGACCGGGCTGGGAATTTCCTGGAAATTGTCCGGCGGCAACCAGTTTTCCTGCGCGGTGACGAAGGTGTCAAAGAAATGCCAGGTTTTGCGTGCGCTGACGCGCAGAAAGTTCAGTTGCTCCGTCGTTAGATTCGCGGCAGCGGATTTGATCGGCTGGCTGATCCACCATGCGATCCATGGCGAGATGAACCACAGACCAAAAATCGGCAAGGCCCAAGGCAATTGCGCCGGTTGCATGACGGCCAGGAAAATGTACGACGCCAGCGCTAACAGGGGCGCGCTCCACATGCGCGCATAAAAACTGACTAGGTCATTGCGTGCCGACAGATCGGAATCGCTGGAGGTTTGCCATTCCAGCAGCCGTTTGTGCGTTACCAGCAAGCGCAGCAGCGTTCTGCCGATGGCATCTAAGCTGATGAACGCGTCGTAGGGCAAAAAGGCCAGTGCCAGAAACATCTGTCCGAGTTGGCGGGCGCCCGCATCCGCCACGCCGCGCAAATGCATGGCCCAGGGCATGTCGGGCGATTTCTGCAACGCGCCGATTACCGTCAGCAAGCCGGGGAAGGCGATGACGGAAACGACCAGTAACAGTCCCAGTGCGCCAAGTTGCGGAAACAGCAGCCATGCGCCAGGCAACAGCAACACCAGCGCGAGCGGTACGAGGCTGCGTCGCAGGTTGTCGAGTATTTTTAACTGCGACAGGGCGGACAGCGGATTGGCAATTTTCTTGGCAGCGGGACCGGGAACGCGCGGCAGAAGCCATTGTGCGATTTGCCAGTCGCCGCGTATCCAGCGGTGACGCCGCGCGATGTCCACGTTATAGCGGGAAGGATATTCCTCGAACAGTTGCACATCGCTTACTAGCGCGGAACGGGCATGACACGCTTCCAGCAGATCGTGGCTGAGAACGGTGTTTTCTGGGAAGTGTGTGTGCATGGCCCGTTCAAAGGCATCCACATCGTAAATTCCTTTGCCGATAAACGAGCCTTCATGAAACACATCTTGATAGACATCCGATACTTGGCGCGTGTAGGGATCGATGCCCGCATCGCCGCTGAATAAGCGCACAAACCAGGAGCGGCGGGCGCTCGGCAAGCTCACGCCGACGCGCGGTTGCAGAATGCCATAACCGCTGGTAACGATGCCGCGTGCGGCATCGAATACTGGATGGTTCAAGGGGTGGGCCATGATGCCCGCCAGTTTCCGCGCGGCATCGCGCGGCAGCTGTGTGTCGGTGTCCAGCGTGATGACATATTTAACGGACGGCAAGATGGCGGCGTCGCCCACGATCACGGAAAAACAATCGAGCGCACCGCCGCGCAGCAGCGCGTTGAGTTCGGTAAGTTTTCCGCGCTTGCGTTCGTATCCCATCCACACGCCTTCCGCAGAGTTCCAGCGGCGCGGGCGGTGCAGCAGGAAAAACAGGTTGTTGTCTTTTGGGGAATACTTTCGGTTCAGCATCTCGACCCCGGCCCGCGCGCGTTGCAGCAACACATGGTCATCAGGCAGTGTCTCTTGCGCCGCGTCTCTATAATCCGTCAGTAAGGTGAAGTGCAGGTGCCGGTCACGGTTCGCGAGATGATGTATCTCCAGGGTTTCGATGAGGCGGTCGACGCCCGCAAGGTTCGTGAGCATGGTGGGGACCGCCACCATGGTGCGGCATTCGGGTGCGATGCCGCTTGAAAAATCCAGGCGCGGCAGCAGGCGGGGTTCCACCAGTCGCGTGGACAACCAGTTCAGCAGCGTGACGGCCGGTTGGCTGGTGCACACAATGCCAATGAGCATGAAAAAGAAAAGCGCCCAACCCTGCACGGCCAGCGCCCCGGCCTGCTGCACCAGCATGAACGTGGCGAGCATGGTCGTCGTCACAATGCCGCCCGCAAACCAGGTCAGCGGAAAACGAAGAATGCTGCGCTCGATGAACATGCGCCAGGGCCAGCGCACACCCACCCTGTTTTCCAACAAGGCTTGGCCTGCGTCGATCAGATAGAAGCCTACGTGAGCGCTGCGATCTTCATTGCCATTCTGTTGTGCGCCGTTTGCGGCCAGTTGCACGGCTTTGTGCGCGACTTCGGCTTCCGACAGCTTGCTGTAGCGGGAGAGGGCTTCGACCGCATGGCGATAGTGATCACGCGTCGAAAAATCCATCTTGCCGTAAACGTCGGCAGGATCCGCGCGCAATGTCTTTTCGACCAGACTCTGCGTTTCGACAAACACTTTCCAGTCCATTGCGCTCAAGTAGCGCAGGCTGGCAATGCTGTGACTGACGGACAGTCGGTTGGCGGCTTGGCTTTGGCTCTCTTGCTGGACCAGCAATTCGATGGTCAAACCCTGCTCGGCGAGCCGCTGTTCCAGCCAGCTGCGCGCGAGGTGCAGCACCGGATTTTGCCGCGACAAACGCTGGCAAAATTCCGCCACGAAGGAGCTGGACAGGGGTATGTCCGACATCGCCATGTCCGCCACCACGATGACGAAAAGGGATGGGCTTTTCTCCGCCATTTCCTGCAGACGGTCGATCCACATGATGGCAATTTCGCGATCTTTCCGCGCAATGGTCAGGCGCGTGGCAACGCGCTGCAGATTCTCGATCAGCCCTAGGCGCAACATGATGGGAATGGCCCACAATTCGCCCAGCTTGAGGGGCGCCACCGTCTGGTAAGCGGCGATGAAGACGCTGAGCGGTTCGGTATCGATCTGTGCATCCACATGCGAGATCAATTCGCGCACGATGTCGTACACGCGTGGTAACCCGGCGGAAGGACTGTTCAACAGGCGGGGCAATTCGCGGCTGTAGTTGCGCGGAAAATGCCGTCTGGCCAACAGGATTTGTTCTTCGATCAGATAAAAGCTATCGAGTAACCATTCGGCGGCGGGCGTGACGTGTCGCGCGGTGTTTTTATTTTTGTCGAATGTCGAAAGATTGAAGTTTCGTAAGATGGCCTCGTTTTTGCCCAGCCTGTCCAACAGGCTGTTGGGGCCGCGGCGGGTGACGACCTGATGATAATCCGCCAGCGTCTTGGCATGCCGCGCCAATTGCTCGACGCTGAACAACTCGCCGCGCAGCAGCGGCTCGCCCGCATGCGGACGCCGATACATCAATTTTCTTATGCGGTTTTTCCAGCGTGGCAATAGTGTCTGCATATTGGTCGACTTTTTGTCGCTCCGTTTTTCGTTTCTGATTTTTTCAGATGAAGCAGTCCGATTGGTCGGGGCCGGAACAAACTGTGGAAAACGTAAAGTTGTATTCCTTTCTTCTTGTAATAGATCGTGAAGAGAAGTTGATTGATGGTGCGTGGCGTGCCGCATTGCAGTGCAAAACGAAGCTTGGAGTACCTGGAAAGCCGTGACGAAATTGCTTCAATCAAGCTCAGGCTGAAATCAGTAAATCCAAGGCGGGTCTAATCGGGCGGCATGGAGTCTCTTCAGTGAGATTCCGCAGGGCAGGATAGGCTGTATCTTGGTGTTGAGCGGTACAAACCGAAATAAATTTGCATCTGCGCCGTCGCTGTAGCCCCATTTGACCACAGAAGCGCTTAAGATGTCGGGTTAATTGTATTCGTTCCGACTTAATCTGACACCGCGCCCTTGAATAGGGGCTTATTTTTGCTCTTAAAAGCGGCGGAGCTAATTAAATTGACGAATGTTTTTTCTGTATTATAAGTGCAAGTTAGCTATTGAATTCATTGGATATTTCGCCTCAGCCATCTAGTCCAAATTGCCTATGGCGATGATGGTAACGGACTGAAATCAATAGATTCATGTGCCGTTGACGCGTTAGACGGGGCATCTGATTCGCGTCAGCCTGTGAGCCTTTAAGAACAACCGATTCGTCCTTTTAAAGGACGATGAGGGCGTTTTTTAGGGGTGGTGGGCGTTTTCTGCCTCATACGTTTGTGTTTGTGGGTGTGATGAGTCAGAAAATACACTTCATTTCGGGGCTGCCACGGTCGGGATCGACTTTGTTGTCAGCACTCTTGCGTCAAAATCCCAAGTTTCACGCCGATATTTCCACGCCGCTGGCGAACCTGCTGCAAACCAACCTGCAAATGATGAGCGCCGGAACCGAGGCTGCTCAGTTGATGGATGAGGGGCAAAAGCCCATCATTCTGCGCGCCATCTCCGAGGCTTATTTCAGCACCCGCACCGAGCGCAAGGTCGTGTTCGACACCAACCGCAGTTGGTGCGCAAAAATGCCGTTGGTGGCCGAGCTGTTTCCCGGCTCCAAGGTCATCGCCTGCGTGCGTGATGTGCCGTGGGTGCTCGATAGTTTGGAACGCATCATCCGCAAAAATCCGTTTCAAAATTCCCGTTTGTTTTCGGGCGATGAACGCGCCACCGTCTACAGCCGCGTAGAAACGCTGATGCGTCACGACCGTCTGGTCGGCTTTCCCTGGGCCGCGCTGAAAGATGCGTTTTACGGCGAACAGGCCGAGAGCCTCTTGGTTGTCGATTACGAATTTCTGGCGCGTCGCCCCGCCGAGGTGCTCAAGCTGGTCTACACCTTCATCGATGAGCCGTGGTGGGACGGCCACGATTTCGACAACGTCGAATTCGACGCACCGCAGTTCGACGAAGCCCTGGGCCTCGCCGGATTGCACAAGGTCAAGCCGAAGGTCGCCTTCGAGCAACGCAAGTCGATTTTACCGCCGGATTTGTTCGCCAAATACCAAGGTATGGATTTTTGGCGCGATACGGCCGGTTCGAATGCACATGTCATTACGCCCACCAAACCTCAGCCTGTTGAACAGGCCGTCGGAAAAGGATGATCACCATGGGATTTTTCGGTAAACGCGACAAACTGACGCGCCGCCACAATAGCAAGGCTTCTCCCGTCGCCAAACCGATGGCCCATCCCCAGGCTCATCCCTTGGCCCATCCTTTAGCCATGGCCCTGGAGCCGCGCTTCATGTTCGACGCCGCCGGCGCGGCCACGGGCGCGGAAATCACCGCACAGGCCGCAGCGGACTCCGTCGCTGCCCCCTCAAATACAACGGATACCGGCATAGACGCGCCAGCCACCGATTCCGGCACGGCCACACAGGACGCCACGAGCACTCCGCACGAACTGGTGGTGGTCGATACCTCCATCGCGGGTTACAACACCCTGATCGCGGGCCTGAGCGCCGACGCGGACGTTTTGGAAATCGGCGCGGGCCAGAACGGCATGCAGGTGTTGGCCGATTATCTGACCGCCAGCGCCACGACGTACGACGCCATCCACGTGGTCTCCCACGGCGGTGAAGGCACCGTGCAGTTGGGCACGTCCCTGCTCACCGCCGACACGTTGGCGAACTATACGGATTCCTTAAGCACGCTGGGCGGTTCGCTTACGGCGGGCGGCGATCTGTTGTTTTACGGTTGCGAAGTCGGCACGGGCGAAGGCCAGGCCTTCATCGATCAACTGTCGATCGCGACCGGCGCGGACGTGGCCGCGTCCGACGACCTGACGGGTGCGGCGGACTTAGGCGGCGACTGGGTATTGGAAGTGACGACCGGCTCCATCGAAGCCGACACCCCGTTCAGCGCCCTGGCGCTCGCGGACTTCACCGACGTGCTCGTCTATCCTGGTGGAATTACGATGAACTTCGACGAATTGGGTCTGGGCTCTTTCTCATCAACCGGCGCTGTCAGCAACAACACGGCGGATAACGTGATTTATTCGGTGGATGGCGTCTATTCCATTAAGGTCGACGGCGCAAGTGCGGGGACATCCGCTTCTGACGGCATGATCCATGCGGGCATCGGGGGCTACACCGAAACGTCCGTTACCTTGTCGTTCGTCGGCAATGAAACCTTCGACGTGTCGTCCATCGTTTTGATGGATTCTTATTCGGTCCTTCCGGCTTTTACGCAATTCAAAATCACGTCGAACCTGGGAGATACCTACACGGTCACGGATGGCAATATCAGAACTGGTCTGACCATCGACCTGTCCGGCTTCGCGACGGGGCTCACTTCGCTGACCATCACCAAAAACGGCGGGGGTACTTTTCTGGGCTTGGACATCGACGCCCTCGCCATCAGCAACGTGGAAATCGCCACCAACAGCGCGCCGACGGTTTCCGGCGCGCCCGCATCGGTGACGGTGACGGAAGATACGGCGGGCAACGTCGATCTTTCCGCCGTGACTTTCGCCGACTCTGACGGCGACAGCTTGACCGTGACGTTGAGCATCGACAGCGGCACGTTCTCGACGCCCGCCGACGGTTCCGGCGTGGGCGGCGGCGTGACCGAAACGCTGGTGAACAGCACCACCATCACCCTGGCGGGCGCGGCGGCCGACATCAACACCTACCTGGACACCGCCTCGAACATTCAATACACTGGCGCGTCCAACGCCAGCGGCAATGGCGCCGCGACGATCACCGTCAGCGCATCCGACGGCGCGGCGTCGCTGGCGTCCGATCCGACGGTGTCGGTCAACATCACCGCCGTGAACGATGCGCCGACGGCCGCCGTCAACACGGTCACCACCAATGAGGATACGGCTTATACGTTCTCCGCTTCGGATTTCAATTTTTCCGACGTTGATACGGGCGATGCGTTGACCCAAATTCAAATCACCGCGCTGGAAACCACGGGTGTTTTGACGTTGAGCGGCGTAGATGTGGCGCTCAATGATGTTATAGCTGTGGCCGACATCGGCAACCTCGTCTTTACCCCGGTGGCCAACGCCAACGGGGCGAGTTACGACAGTTTCTCATTCAAGGTGAATGACGGCACGGCGTATTCGGCGTCGGCCTATGCCATGACCATTGATGTCACCGCCGTGAACGATGCGCCGACGGTTTCGGGTGCACCCGCGTCGGTGACGGTGACGGAAGACACGGAATCGAACGTCGATCTTTCCGCCGTGACGTTTGCGGATGTGGACGGTGACAGCTTGACGGTGACGTTGAGCATCGACAGCGGCACGTTCTCGACGCCCGCCGATGGTTCCGGCGTGGGCGGGGGCGTGACGGAAACGTTGGTGAACGCCACGACGATCACCCTGGTGGGCGCGGCGGCCGACATCAATACCTATCTGAATACCGCGTCGAACATTAAATACACCGGCACGTCCAATACCAACGGCGCCGCGTCGGCGACCATCACCGTCAGCGCATCCGACGGCACGGCGTCGCTGAGCGCGGACCCGACGGTGGATATCGACATCACCGCCGCGAACGATGCGCCGACGGTTTCCGGCGCGCCCGCGTCGGTGACGGTCACGGAAGATACGGCGGGCAACGTCGATCTTTCCGCCGTGACGTTCGCGGACGTGGAAGGCGACAGCTTGACGGTGACGTTGAGCATCGACAGCGGCACGTTCTCGACGCCTGCCGATGGTTCGGGCGGCGGCGTGACCGAAACGTGGGTTAACGCCACGACGATCACCCTGGTCGGCGCGGCGGCGGACATCAACACCTATCTGAACACCGCGTCCAACATTCAATACACCGGCGCGTCCAACGCCAGCGGCAATGGCGCGGCGACCATCACCATCAGCGCGTCCGACGGCACGGCGTCGCTGGCGTCCGACCCGACGGTGGATATCGACATCACCGCCGTGAACGACGCGCCGACGGTGGCCAGTACGCCAGCGACGGTCACGGTCACGGAGGATACGGCCTCAAACGTCGATCTTTCGGGGACGACGTTCGCGGATGTGGACGGCGACAGCTTGACGGTGACGTTGAGCATCGACAGCGGCACGTTCTCGACGCCCGCCGACGGTTCCGGCGGGGGCGTGACGGAAACGCTGGTGAACAGCACCACCATCACCCTGGCGGGCACGGCGGCGAACATCAATACCTATCTGAACACCGCGTCCAATATCCAATACACCGGCACGTCCAATACCAACGGCGCCGCGTCGGCGACCATCACCGTCAGCGCGTCGGACGGCACGGCGTCGCTGGCGTCCGACCCGACGGTGGATATCGACATCACCGCCGTGAACGATGCGCCGACGGTTTCGGGCGCGCCCGCGTCGGTAACAGTGACGGAAGATGCCGCGTCGAACGTCGATCTTTCCGCCGTGACGTTTGCGGACGTGGACGGCGACAGCTTGACGGTAACCCTAAGCGTGGATGTGGGCACATTTTCCACTCCCGCTGATGGCGCGGGCGGCGGCGTGACGGAAACGCTGGTGAACAGCACCACCATCACCCTGGTCGGCACGGTGGCCAACATCAACACGTATTTGGATACCGCGACGAACATCAAATACACCGGCGCATCCAACAGCAGCGGCAACGGCGCGGCGACCATCACCATCAGCGCGTCCGACGGTAACGGCGGTTCGCTGGCATCCAACCCGACGGTTTCCGTGAACATCACCGCCGTGAACGATGCGCCGACGGTTTCGGGCGCGCCCGCGTCGGTGACGGTGACGGAAGACACGGCATCGAACGTCGATCTTTCCGCCATGTCGTTCGCGGATGTGGACGGTGACAGCCTGACGGTGACCCTGACAGCCGACGCTGGCACGATGACGGCGACGACCGGCGGCAGCGTGACAGTCACTGGGTCCGGAACCGGCACGCTGACGCTCGCGGGCACGGCGGCCAACATCAACACTTATTTGGACACCGTGACCAAGATCAAATACACCGGCGCGTCCAACGCCAACGGCAATGGCGCGGCGACGATTACGGTCAGCGCATCCGATGGCACGGCATCGCTGGCCTCCGACCCGACGATTTCGGTGGACATCACCGCCGTGAACGACGCGCCGACGATTTCGGGCTTCAGCGCCGCAACCGTGAGCGGGGGGTATCTTCAGCTTTCGGGGGTTTCGTTCGCCGATGTCGATGGCGACAGCCTGACGGTGACGATCACGGGCAGCTCCACCTCGGCGGGCAGCGAAGGTTATTTTGGGACCTTAGGCGATGGCGCCGCCGTCGGCGGGGGTGTGATCGAAACGCGCGTCAGCGACACACAGATCACGCTGGTGGGCGCGGCGGCCGATATCAACACCTATCTGGATACGGCTTCGAACATTCCTTATGCGGCCACCATCGGCACGTCGAAAATTACCATAACCGCCAACGATGGGACGGCGACGACAACCTCCACGACACATACCGTCACGGGCACGAACGTGATCCCCACGATCACGTCGGCCACTTACGATTATACCACCGGCGTTTTGGTGGTGACCGGTACCGATTTTCAGGTCAATAACGCAGGCATGGATATCGATGCGTCCAAACTGCGATTTTATGGGGTCGATTACTATACCCTCACCGACACGGCCGACGTGGAAATCACCTCGGCGACCCAGTTTACCCTGACGCTCAGCGCCACCGACAAGGCGCAGCTCAACATGAGGACACTCAACCAAGACGGCATCACCTCGCGTGAACACTATCCTTATCGCGCGTCTGCCTTCGATGATTGGAATACCGGCGCGGTCGCCTATAATGACATCTCTGTTTCTCCTTCGGGCACTGCGATCACGGCTTCCAACGTCGCCGCGCCGTCGATCACGTCGGCGACTTATGACGCTGCGACGGGGAGTTTGGTGGTCACCGGCAGCGACTTTCACTATTACCAAGGTAGCGACATCGATGCTTCCATGCTGACGATCACGGGTGAAGGGGGGGCGACCTACAAGCTGACCAACACCCTCGATGTGAATGTCAGCTCGGGCACCACGTTCACCCTGACGCTCAGCGCCACCGACAAGGCGGCGGTGAACCAGATGCTCAACAAGGACGGCGCTGCTTCCACCGACGCCACCACCTACAACCTGGCGGCGGCGGACAACGGATATTATATGTGGGCGCAGGGGGCGCAATTCTCGCTCGACGTGTCCGATTTGACGAACAACGCCATCACCGTGTCGAACGTGGCGGTCCCGACGATCACGTCGGTATCCTACACCCCGTCGAGCAGCCAAGTGGTGCTGACCGGCACCGGCTTTCTGAAGGCGGCGGGCGCGGCCAACGACATCGACGCATCGATGCTGACGTTCACCGGCGAAGCGGGGGCGACCTATACCCTCACCGACACCGCCGATGTGGAGATCACATCGGGCACAAAGGCGACCCTGACCTTGAGCGCTACCGACAAAGCCGGGGTTGAGGCGTTATTGAATAAGGAGGGCACCTCGTCCACCGACGCCACCCTTTACAACCTGGCGGTGGCGGAAGACTGGGCCGTCGGCGCCGATGCCGCCGTCAACGTCGCGGATGCCACGGTGAGCGTCACGGTGACGAGCCCGCCCGCGCCAAGGGCCACCACCACCACCACCGCCACGTTGAACGTGCAGTCTCAGTCGATGCCGCCGCAGACGCCGAAGCCGCCGGCGTTTACGCAGACGCAGACGCTGAATTTCAGCTTCGACACCACCACCAGCAGCAGCAGCAGCAGCAGCCTCTATGACAATGTAACCCGACTCACGGACGTCACCGTCAGCCAAAGCAACAGCAGCTTACTCGGCAACGGTAACGGCGGCTTCGGCGGCAACGGCGGCGGCAGCGACACCAGCAGCTTACTCGACAACGGCAGCTACATCAGCATCACCTTCAACGGCGGCAGCAGCGGCGAAGTCGGCGGCGGCGAATTCGGCGGCGGCAGCCGCTTACTCGGCGGCGACGACGGCGGCTTCGGCGGCAGCGACCGCGGCGGTGGCAGCGGCCGCTTCCGTGGCAACGACGACGACCGCGGCGAGCCCCTCGACGGCACCCGCGGCCGCGCCCGTGGCAACGGCGAAATCACCCCCGTCGAACGCGACGGCGGCGGCCGCGGCGGCGGCATCAAAATCTTCAACGGCATTAGCCTGCCGCTCAACGAACAGCCGGTCGAGTTCAAGCCGCGGACTTTTGATCAGGCGCGGGCGATGGAACCCACACAACATCATTCGGGCCTGGCCGGTTTCGCCGACCAGATGGCGGCGGCAACGGCGTGGGCGGTGGATGACATGGCGCGTCTGGCCGACGCAATCAAACGGGTCGGGGCTGCTTAAGCCGTTGTTTAGGATTAGTTGGATACCTTGACGTAAGCATTTCTATCATCAAAGGTCTCGCCCCAAAGGGGTTGAGGGAAAGGTTTCGAAAATGAAGTTGCAACGGGTTTCGTTTCACGGCGCATTACGCGGGTCGACGTCTCATATACAGGTGACGCGGGCCGTTCTGGCGCTCGGCGCCGTTCTGGCGCTTGGCGCGTGTTCGGTCACACCCGATGCGCTGACGCTCGCCGATCATGCCCAACGCATGGAAAACGATGCCCTTGCCCTGTACCAGGAACAAGAGCCGATCACCGCCCCCATCACACTCGAAGAAGCGGTGGCGCGCGCGCTGAAATACAATATGGACCAGCGCTTGAAGCTTATGGAAACCGCGCTGGCCAACCACCAGTTGACCTCCGCCAATTTGAGCATGCTGCCGAGCCTGACCGCCAGCGCGGGTTACACCGGGCGCAACAACAAATCCGGCTCCAACAGCGTGTCTTTGACCACCGGACAGGAATCCTTGGAAAGTTCAAGTTCCACCGACCGCGACGTCAAGACCTTCGACCTGACGTTGACCTGGAACATCCTCGACCTGGGCATGAGCTATGTGCGCGCCAACCAGTCGGCCGACCGGGTGCTCATTACCGAAGAACGTCGCCGCAAGGTGACGCAGACCGTGATCCAAAGCGTGCGCGACGCTTATTGGAGCGCCGTTTCGGCCGAGCGTCTGCTGACCAAGATCGAACCGTTGACCGTGCAGGTCAACCAAGCGCTGGATGATGCCCGCAAGGCTCAGCAGCAGGGCGCGGAAGATCCGCTGGAACCCCTGCGATACCGCCGCGAACTGCTCGACACTTCACGCCAATTGAAAATCTTGACCCGCGAACTGAGCGGCGCGAAGTTCCAACTGGCGGCGCTGATGAACCTGAAACCCGGTACGCCGTTCACGCTCGATCCGTCGACGGTCGATGCGAAGGTTCCGCAGTTCGAACTGGACGTGGAGCAACTGGAGCGCATGGCCCTGGTGCATCGCCCGGAACTGCGCGAAGAAGATTACCAAGACCGCATTTCCCACCAAGACGTCAAGCTTGCCTACATGGGCATGATTCCGGGGCTGTCGGTCAACACCGGTTACAACGTCAACACCAATTCCTATGCGTGGGAGCGCGATTGGTATTCCTGGGGCGGTTCCATCACGTCGAATCTGTTCAACGTCTTCACCGGGCCGGAGAATGTCGCGATGGCGAAAGCCTCCACCGAAGTCGTCAAGACGCGGCGCATGGCGATGAGCATGGCGGTGTTGAGCCAAGTCCGTGTGGCGGTGGCGAGTTATAACCAGGCCATCAGCGAGTTCAAGACCGCCAACGAAATGACCGAGGTGGAATACGAAATCCTGAGCAAAATCCGCGCCGACGTGCAATCGGGCAGCGGCGGGGCTCGTGACGTGATCCGCACCGAGATGCAGGCTCTACTGTCGGAATTGCGCCAAGATATCGCGTTTTCCTCCGTCCGCAGCGCGGTGGGCCGCATGTATGTGTCCATCGGCGCCGACCCGTTGCCAGAGACGGTGCAAAGCCACGACTTAAAGGACATCGCCAGCGCCTTCAAGAAAGTCAACGACGACTGGTTCAGGGGTCAGTTTGACCTCGCCGACCCCATCACCCTGTCGCAGCAAGACGACGAGGCGGTCAGCGTGGCCGCCGATGAAAAACCGTCGGCTGAGTCTGATGTGTCCGATTGGTTCGCGTCCCTGTTCAATGACGACAAGGCGAACTAAGGCCAGGATGAATGGGGCATTTTGAGCCACGGCATGTGAAAAGATGGGCGCTTTTCGGTTTACTGCTGGGCGGTCTACTGCTGGCCCAGATTGTTGTGATGGTTCCCAAAGCGGCATTGTCCCAAGATGCGCCCCAAGGTGCGTCCCAAGGTGCGCCTGGCGGTATGGATGGCGCGTTTGAAGCGCGCGCCTTGATCCAGGCGGTTTTTGAAGTCGTGTTATCCAGTGAAATTTCGGGGCGCATCGACCGTTTGCCGTTGCGCGAAGGCGAACGCTTCGCCAAGGGCGATACCTTGCTCGCTTTTGATTGCCGCACCCACGATGCCAGCCTGAAGGTGGCCAAGGCGACCCTTGAAATCGCCGCGTTGACCCGCGACAACGCGCAGGAACGCTCTAAACTCGGCTCGATCGGCGCGTTACAGGTCGGTGTCGCCAAGGCCGAAGTCGATAAGGCGCAAGGCGAAGCCGATGCCGCGGCGTTCAACGTCGACCGCTGTCATATCCGCGCGCCCTTCGACGGCTTGGTTGTGGCGTGGATGGTGCATCCGCACGAAACCGTCGCCGTCGGCGCGCCCTTGATGCATATTCTCGACGACCGCGATCTCGAGATCAAAATCGTCGTGCCGTCGCTTTGGCTTTCGTGGTTGGATGTCGGCGTGCCGTTCGATATTCATGTCGATGAAACCGGCGAAACGCTGAAGGGCCGCATCACGCGGCTGGGCGCGCTGGTGGATGCGGTGGGGCAGTCCATTCCCGCCTATGGGGTTTTGGACAAAATGGATGCGAACCTGATCGCGGGCATGAGCGGCACCGTGCGCTTCCATCCGCCGCTCAACGGCTCCGGTCAGTGACATGGGCGACACAGCCTTCACCGATCAAGTTTATCTGACCCTTTTGCAGTTGGAAAAAGAGGCTCGTCACGCCGAAAGCGTCGAGGGCCTGGGCTACGTCATGGTCAACCGGGCGCGGATTTTGACGCCCTACCGTCAGGCCGTGCTGTTTCGCCAGAGCGAACCTGGGGCGTTCGAGGTTCAAGCCATTTCCGACGTGCCCACCGTGGACGTCAATGCGCCGTTTGTGCGTTGGCTGGCCCGCGCGGCGAACGCGCTCGCGGCCAAGGAAAACGGCAAGACTTTGCACGATGTCGATCCCGCCGAGTTGCCGGGCCGCGACGGGGACGATGCCTCGAACTGGCTGCCGGCGCGTGTTCTGTGGTGTCCTCTGGCCGCCTCGGATGGGGCCTTGATCGGGGCTTTGATGCTGGCGCGCGACGAGCCGTGGCGTGAAGCGGATGGCGTGCTCATCGCGCACCTGACGGATGCCTGGGGGCATGCGTGGCGCGCGCTTGAAAAGCCGCATCGGCGCTGGACGTGGAAAACCGCCGAGAGCTGGCATATAAAGGCCGCCGCCGCAGCCGTGGTGTTGATCTTGTTGTTTCCTGTGTCGCAGACGGCCTTGGCTCCCGCCGAAGTGGTCGCGCACGATCCCGAACTTGTGGCCGCCCCGATGGACGGCGTGATCAAGGCCGTGCACGTCGTGCCCAATGCCGCCGTTGCAAAAGGCGATTTGCTGTTCAGCTATGACGACACCACGTTGTCGGGTCGTCTCGACGTTGCCGAAGAAGAACTGAGCATCGCGCTCGCAGCGTTGCGCACGGCCCGCCAGGGGGCGTTTAACGATCCCAAACGCAATGCGGAAGTCGCCTTGCTCGTGGCCCGCGCCGACCTTAGCAAGGCCGAGCGCGACTACATCAGCGCCCAGGTCCAACGCAAGGACGTGCGCGCGGGACGGAACGGCGTCGCCGTGTTCCGGGATGCGGCCGACCTGGAAGGCCGCCCCGTGAGAACCGGCGAGCGGGTGATGCTGATTTCCGAACCTCACAACACGGAATTGCGCATCGAATTGCCGGTGGCCGATGCCGTGGTGCTGGAACCGGGTTCGCCGGTTCGCTTATTTCTGGATCGCTCTCCCCTCAACCCCGTGGACGCGGTGCTTGAGTACGCGGCGTATGAAGCCGAAGTAACGCCGAGCGGGGTTCTCAGCTTTCGCCTGGTTGCACGGTTTGTGGATGAAAACCCTCCGCGTGTGGGGCTGCGCGGCACAGCCAAGGTCGAAAGCAGCGATGTGCCCTTGTTCTTGTATTTGTTCCGCCGTCCCCTTTCGGCGTTGCGCCAGCTCCTCGGCATCTAGGGGGCGGGAATGTTCGCGCTCCCCGATCAAGCCCTGCCGCAGTTGCGCGACGACTTAGAACTTATTTTGGGGCCTAAGTTAAAGAGCGGCGCACAGAGCTGGACGATCTACGACCCGGCGCGCAATCGTTATTTCCGCATCACCGATATCGCGTTTGAACTGCTGCGCTATTGGAATCTGGGCGATTGGAAGCGTATCGCCGCTACCGTCGCCCGCACGACCGGACGCAAGCCCGGCGACGCCGAACGCGACTGGATGGTGCGCTTTCTCAAGGCCAATATGCTGGTCCAGCGCTCAACGGTCGATGACGTCCGGGACTTGGATACGGTTCGCAAGGCGAGCAAAAGCAGTTGGTATAAACAGGCGCTGCATCACTATCTGTTTTTCCGCATTCCGCTGCTCCGGCCCCAGGTATTTTTGGAGGCAACGCTGCCGCTGGCGCGGTTTGTAACATCCAGGGCGATGGTTATGCTGTTCGCCGCCATCGCGTGTATCGGTTTTTATCTTGCGGCGGCACAGTGGGATACCTTTCTCGCCACGTTCATGCAGTTCACGACCTGGGATGGCATCGCGTGGTACGGCGCGGCCTTGGTGTTCGCCAAGATCATCCACGAACTGGGTCACGCTTATACGGCGGTGCGCTACGGCTGCCGTGTGCCGACCATGGGCGTAGCACTCCTGGTCATGTGGCCGGTGCTTTATACCGACACCTCCGATGCGTGGCGGCTGACCGATAAACACAAGCGTCTCGCCATCGGTGCGGCGGGCATGACGGCGGAACTGGCTCTGGCGGTGCTGGCGACGTTTCTGTGGAGCTTCCTGCCCGACGGTCCCGCGCGCAGCGCGACCTTCGTGGTTGCCACCGTGACGTGGGTCATGACGTTGGCGGTAAACCTCAACCCTTTCATGCGGTTCGACGGCTATTATCTGCTGTCCGATGCCCTGGAGGTTGAAAACCTCCAAGACCGTGCGTTCGCTTATGCCCGCTGGTGGTTGCGCGAACGCCTGTTCGGCTTCGATGAGCGCGCCCCAGAAGTATTCGCCCCGGTGTTGGCGCGCACGTTGATCGCCTACGCCATCACCACTTGGGTCTATCGGTTTTTCCTGTTCCTCGGCATCGCAGTTCTTGTTTACGCCTTCTTTTTCAAGGTGTTGGGGATATTTCTATTTGCCGTTGAAATCATGTGGTTCATCGGATTGCCGCTGTTTCGTGAACTTAAAGAATGGTGGGAGCGTCGCGCGGAGCTGCATCTCAACCGAAATTCGCTGATGACGTTGCTCGGAGTGTTTTTCGCCGTCGTGGTTTTGGTCGTGCCGTGGCGGGGCTCCATCGCCGTTCCCGCCGTCTTTCAGGCTGACGCGCGCGCGCAAATCTACACTCCGGTCGTGGCGCAGGTTCAGGCCATCCACGTGAAAACCGGCGACAAGGTCGAGGCCGGGCAAGTCCTGATCACCCTTGAAGCTCCCGACCTAACTTTTCAAATCGCCCAGGCCGAGCGCACCATCGAGATGGTGCGTCTGCAGGTGCGCCGTGAAGTCGCGGACAGGAACGAAGGCGAAAATATACAGGTTCTCAGGCACCGTCTTGTGAGCGAGATCACCACCCTGCGCGGGCTTCAGGAGCAACAGGCGCTGTTGAGCGTGCGCGCACCCCTTTCAGGCCGGGTAACGTACCTCGACAACGCTTTGCGTACGGGGCTTTGGGTGAATGAGACACAACCTCTGGCCCAGGTTGTGGACGGGAGCGGGGCGCGGTTTGTCGGCTACGTCGACGAGCGCGAGGTCGTGTTCATACGCAGCGGGGCGCAGGCTCTGTTTTATCCCGACGATCCGTCGTTGGGCGCAATAGCTGCGCGTGTGCAGGAGGTCGCAGACGTCAACACCCAGGTGCTCGACGTGCCCTACATCGCGTCCGTGTATGGCGGCGACGTGTCCGTCAGCGCGGACAACGGCGGGCGGCTGATTCCGTCTCATGGGATTTACCGGATCACATTGCTGCCGGACCCCAAAATCGAAGCGCCCATTTCGATCCTGAGGGGCACGCTACAGATTGAAGGCGCGCCGGAAAGCCTGATCGTGAAGGTGTGGACGCGGGTTTGGTCGGTCGTGATGCGCGAAAGCGGGTTTTAGTCCTGTCTAATTCCGGGCACTCCAATATCAAGTGATCCCTAACACTCACCATTTTCATACTATTTTTCGTACAAACGAAAAAAGCCCGCCGGATGGCGAGCTAACACATTGAAAAGCTTGGCGTCCCCTACGGGATTTGAACCCGTGTTACCGCCGTGAGAGAATGGCGTCAAGGACAACATAGGACAACATGGGACAGTTTTATTCGTTTAAAAACAAATAATTAGACCATTGATGTCTGATGGTGTCCAGGGTAGTATCACTAGGCTTATTACCTAAATATTACCTAAAATGAGAATGCCATGAGCCGCACCGTACGTGACGCCAGGATCGATACCCGCAACGCGCGGCTGAAGTTGAAGCCGCATCACGAGCCCTATTGGCGCGGGATCGAGGAGGGCATGCACCTAGGCTATCGCAAGGGTGCGCGTAAGGGATCGTGGCTGGCGCGCTTTCGCAGTGAAGGTGGCGGTTATCTCAAAACCGTTCTCGGCGTGGCCGATGATATCTTAGATGCTGACGGCATCGCCGTGTTGACCTTTGCCCAAGCCCAGGAGAAGGCGCGCAAGTGGTTTTTGGACCGGGTGCGTCTGGATATGGGTGCAGGCATGCAAACGGGGCGGTATACGGTCTCGGATGTCATGGAAGATTACCGAGCTTGGTTCAAGGTGCATCGCCGTGGAGTATACCAGCTTAATTACGTCATCGACGGCCATATCATTCCGGAACTCGGCCATCTGGATGTCAATAAGTTGACGCCTGCGCGCATTCGAGCGTTTCAGGAGAAATTGGCCTCAACGCCGCCCCGGTTACGCACCCGCCCTGGCGAGGATCAGAAATATCGCGAAGAACCCATGACGCAGGAGGACTATCGCCGCCGCAAGGCCAGCGCCAATAAAATTCTTAATATGCTTAAGGCGGCGCTCAATCGCGCCTTTGACGAGGGCAAGATCGCCCGCGATGACGCATGGCGTCGGGTCAAACCGTTCCGTGAGGTCAACGTGGCGAAGGTTCGTTATCTTACGACCGAAGAATGCCAGGAGTTGATCAAGGCTTGTGACGACGATTTCGCGCCGATGGTGCGGGGCGCGATCCTGACGGGTTGTCGTTATGGCGAGTTAACCCGGCTTAAGGCCAGTGACCTTGATCTTATAGCTGGCAAGCTGTGGGTGGGGTCGAGTAAAAGCGGCAAGGGGCGCCATGTGGTGTTGACGGAAGAAGCCAAAATGTTCTTCGAAGGCTTGGCCAAGGACAAGCCGAGCGAGGCTCTCCTGTTTAGTCGCGATAATGGGGAAGCCTGGGGGTGTTCCCATCAGCACCGCCGTCTTATGGATGCCTGTCAAAAGGCCAAGATCAAACCCGCGATCTCGTTTCACATTTTGCGCCATACTCACGCCAGCCATCTGGCCATGAACGATGCGCCCTTGGCCGTCATCGCCCGGCAGCTCGGCCACTCCGACACCCGCATGGCGGAAAAGCACTACGCCCATCTTTCGACAGATTACATTGCCACCACCATTCGGGGGGCGTTTCCGGAGATTGGGATGAATACGAGCGAGAACTCAGGCTCATAACCTGAAGGTCATAGGTTCAAATCCTATCCCCGCAACCACTAAAAATA
>Ga0299912_10000662_pt1 | contig 28403 bp, 17 predicted proteins | sample RVTome_2_FD_207667 | JGI IMG/M metagenome (GOLD analysis project Ga0299912, IMG submission 207667) | Soil microbial communities from uranium-contaminated site in the Upper Colorado River Basin, Wyoming, United States - RVT95D214 (version 2) ... | reverse complement strand
CAAGAACAGCAGACTCCAGGAATAATCGATTACTTATTATCCGGGAAATTCATAGCATTCTATATCCTGATGCTGGCCGGCCTGGTTTTATTATTCGGCAAATGGATAAATATCTGGGTCAGAATCATAATGATGCTTATTGCCTTCGTACTTTTTGGCCTGGATTACTTCTTCCCGCTTCATCCCAGCCCGATGTGCGCGATTACCAATCTATTTATATTCAAGTTTACTCAGGGTGTCTTCTTTCCTATTTTTCTGGCATTCTTTTTAGCCATATTTATTCCCAGTCTGATTGGCAGGAAGTTATTCTGCGGCTGGGTTTGCCCTCTGGGCGCTTTTCAGGATTTGATTAACAAAATCCCTCATAAATATAAATGGAAACGGTTCAACTTTACGGCCTTCAACGCGGTAAGGCTCAGTCTTTTGGGTTTGTTTGTTCTCACCTTCTTTTTCGTAAGAGATCAGATATTTTATCTTGGCGAAAAAATTGGGGCCGATACGACCGAACCTATATGGCAGGCATTTTCCGGGTATAGCTTTTATGATCCGATAAATTTCTTCGAGCTTCTTCACTGGAATATAAATTTGACCTTTTGGATTATGATGGTGATACTGGTCATTACCAGTTTTATTCTTTATAGGCCGTTTTGCTACTCAATCTGCCCTATCGGAGCGGCATCATGGCTCATGGAGATAATCGCGCCGGGCCGGATCAGGGTCGATATGAACAAATGTACCGATTGCGGCGATTGCGAAGAAAAAAGCCCATGTCCAACTATCTATAAATTAAAAGATGAGAAAGCTAAGGTCATGCCCGATTGCACTTCTTGCGGTGAATGCCTAAGAACTTGCCCGGAGAACGCGATAAGCTTCGGGTTTAAAAAGTAAAATGCGGTGGTTGGCAGACGTCCTCGTCTGCCAACTTTAATTGTCTATCGAATTGGTCGATGCACGCGGACGTGCACCAACCACGGTGTTCCGCACCCGTAAGGCGCATATATCTGAAGCGTGGAAAACAAAATGATATATATGCTTTTATACGAGCGTAGGTGGTATATTAATTAGATTAGCAGATCGTTCAAATTCACTCACCCGATGGGTGAGGTACAAAACCTGCTATTTTAATATGACAGAAACCGCCTCAACGAATTTCTGAGTGTTGCGGCGCAATCGTTTCGCATCAGCGCCAAAGCCCATTCTTATGTGTCCCGGTTCGCCGAAAAAGTATCCCGGCACAATATATACTTTGTATTTTCGTGCCAGCTCGTCGGCAAACGTCCTGGTATCGGCCAAATTGGAGATTTTCGGGAAATAGATACATCCATAAGATGGAATCGCGCCGGACATAAGACCTTGATTAAAAAGCGGCTGAATGCATTCAGTCAGGATTTTCCGGTTTTCAGCCATTAATGTATGAGAACGGTTCAAATAAATATCCAATTTCTCGATTAAAAGCGAACTGAATGAATCCAGAAGCCGCGAACCGCAACCCTCGATAATTATATGCAAGTGTTTCAGTTTGTCTATTATTTCCTTCTCGGATATAACCCAGCCGCAGTGAATGATTCCCAGACCATACACCTTGGTCAGACTATTCAGAGTGATAAAGCAATTATCCAGCAGAGCCGCCGGTTTGGGTTTTCCGGGGACGAAATCGTGATAAATTTCATCGATTAAAATCCGGATATTCTTATTTTTCGCTTTCGCTGTTTCGGCAATTTTCAGCAAATAGTCATCGCTTAATAGCGTTCCGCTGGGATTATGCGGATTGGCTAATATCACCAGCCGTGTATCGGGCGTGATAGCTTGGTTCAGTTCATCGAAATCAATCAAGTAATCCGGCGCCCGCCTTTTCAGACAGGCAATTTTACAGCCGATAAAATCCGGCGCGGCCAAAAGCGGCTGATACACCGGCGATTCAATTACGACCTGGGCGCCTTTATCAAGCAGTAAACGGCATACAAGGTAAATCCCGTTGGAAGCCCCGTTCGTAGTAAATACATTTTCAAACTTGGTGCTATAACGGGCGGCGATATTTTCTTTCAAGCGGCAATGTCCATAGGCGTAATGTTCATCTATGCGGTCCCGCGCCTCAGTCGGAAACAAGCCCAGATGTTCAATCAATAGATCAATAGGCGGATCGACCGCGCTGGATAAAAGCGGGTAGATGTCAGCCTTTTTAAATAGCTCCCGGTCCAGGTTTTTCATCCAGGTTATGTAGTCGATTTTCATATCCGGCAATATATGAGTTGCTCGATTTAATTCAAGCCTAATTTTCCCATAGATATATTGCCATTTGGGCGCGGATTTGCTATTATAAACCATTAAAATAAAGCTTATAAACAAGGAGAGATGATGAAAGATAAAAGAAACGAGGCGCTGGCTCATCAGCTAATCGATTATTCGACCGAACTTAAAAAAGGCGAAACGCTTTACCTCGAAATCAAGGGCAAGGAGACGCTGGAACTGGGCAAGGAGGTAATCAAGCTGGCGACCGAGAAAGGCGCGACTACTTTCTGGTATTACAACGATGAGTCGCTAATCCGCCAATGGGTGAGAAAAGCCGGAGATGACCAGTTCAAAAAGCAGGCGGAACTGCATCTGGAATTGATGAAGCGGGCGGATGCCTATATAGGCCTGCGCGGCTCCGACAACCCGTTCGATCTGGCCGATATCGATTCCAAACAGATCGACAAGATGAACACGCTGTTCTACAAGCCCGTCCATCTCGAACAGCGGGTCAAGCACACCAGATGGGTGGTGCTGCGTTTCCCCAACAACGCTATGGCCCAGCTGGCTGAAACATCGCAGGAGAAATTCGAAGATTTCTACTACGAGGTCTGCTGCGCCGATTACGCGAAGATGTCCAAAGCAGAGGATAAGCTGGCCGCGCTGATGCATAAAACCGACAAGGTGCATATCAAAAGCCCCGGCACTGATCTGACTTTTTCGCTCAAAGGCATACCGATAATCAAGTGCGATGGCCGCCGCAACATCCCCGATGGCGAGGTTTATACCGCGCCGGTCAAAAATTCGGTCAACGGCACGATCAAGTACAACACACCTTCGCTTTATCAGGGCACGGTCTTCACCGGCATCACGTTCACTTTCGAAAACGGCAAGATAGTCAAGGCCGGCGCCGACAGCAATACCAAGAAGCTCAACAAGATTCTCGATACCGACCCCGGCGCGCGTTACGTAGGCGAATTCGCCATCGGTGTCAACCCGTTTATCCTTCAGCCGATGAAAGACACGCTGTTCGATGAGAAGATCGCCGGCTCGTTTCATTTCACCCCCGGCCAGTGCTACAAGGAAGCCCCCAATGGCAACGACTCATCCATACACTGGGACCTGGTGCTGATTCAGCGCCCCGATTACGGCGGCGGCGAAATCTGGTTCGATGGCAAGTTAATCCGCAAAGACGGCGTATTCACCAACGCCGCCATGGAGAAAGCGTTCTCCAAAGAGAATTTGATGAGCAAGAATTTGTAGGGTTTGCCTGTGCATCGCCGTAGGGGTTCGGCATGCCGAACCCCTACGGCAAATTACCCCGTGCCGCCGGTGTCCCCTGACCCGGCGGCTTTTTGGCGGCGTGCAGGGGCGTATTGATATACGCCCAATTGGTATGCATCGGAATGGCTGTAGGGGCTGGTCTAAGACCAGACCGCTTTACATATATAGACGCCAACGGGTCGATCTTAGATCGACCCCTACGCTGATAATCCTTTTCCGCTCGTTTCTTTCCCGCGGAGGTGAGAAACCAAGGGAAGGGGTGAAGGGGTGATGATAGTACTTACGCAAGTTATGAACAGCAAGGGCAGTAGTGAGAATATTTTAATTAATCGACAGCATTGCTATCGCGATTCTTTTTTTTACGATACTGTTCCATTAAATAATCCGAATCACCTATCTTTCCGTCAGGTTTCATATAATTAAATCTATTTTTTGTAGAATATATAAATCTCTCGGCTACTAAACCTATCCTGCTATTAAAATCAGATATTGTTCTTAAATCTGCTTTTATTCTTTTCTTGGTTCTTTCAAACATCCCTAATAGTGAAAATCGGCTGCTTAGCGGCATTAATAAAATAGTATCCTCAAGTCCGAAACCTGGCCCCCAAAAAGATTTGTTTTCATTTACCCAAGTTAACGATACTGGCCTATCTGAACATATAAAGTTCCCTAATGAAGAATCATTGATCTTAACTAAAGACCAATTTCTTTCATGGAGCTTTGGTAGTATTATATCAACAGCTTCAAGAATCCAGTAAACTTGCCAATTTTTGCTGACTTTGATATCATACCTATCACTATCAATAAACTTTTTCATTTCTTCATAGCTAATATTATCGTTAAGTTCTTTTCCATCATTCTTCATTTGAGCAACAATTGCTTCGTAGCGCTCTTTTGTACTAAAGGTCAATTGTGCTGTCATTGATGCCATGTCCTTTAAGAGATTTGTAATTATTTTTCTAAAAGATGGGGTTCTCATTGAGAGTAATGCTAAGAAATATATTAATATTTTAAAATCTTCGCCTAAAGGTAATTTATTTTCTTTTATTGTTCGCTTAAGTACAGGTGCTGTTCCGCTTTCAATTGTAGAAAATACTTTTTCTACAATATATGGATCAATATCATCTGCATCAAGTTTATAATAATCCTTTTGCTTTCCGATATTTTTAGGTCTTACTTTAAAATTCTCTCCATTTGTAATATCAAATACATAAAGGTAATCATCCTTATTACGAGAAGGCGTAAATCCTGATAAATAAAATTCAGGAATGTAGTGATGCATTTTAGGTTCATTAACCATAGGATATTATATTTAAAAAGCGATTATAATTTCAACATAAAAAAACCAAGGTGCCCCATAGCTTGCAATGGCATAATCAGCAGAACGCCCCCCTTCCCCATCCCCTGGATTCCCGCCTTCGCAGGAAAGACAGCGGCTGAAAATTTGTGGTTGGCGCACGTCCACGCTTGCCCTGGCGGTGTGCCAACATCCTCATGGCGGACGAGGACGTCCGCCAAACACAACACAGGGAACAGGTAGGCCAGCGTGCCATGGCACCTGACCGAATGACTAATATTCAAAACCACATGTTTCTTCTGCTCCCCCATACTTTTAAAAGAATAATCCTGGGGTTGACAAGAAACCGTCGTTTTAGTACATTGCAAACGGATAGTGGTACTTTGCCTGAGTAGATGTTATGAGGTGACAATGCTAAAAACCATAAGCAAATGGCACATGGCAATATGGGAATGGCTAACACAAGACATTGATTGGGCGGAAGCTATTATGCATGAGAATTACAATCCCGGCGCATATCTACCACATAAAAGCTATCCGACAATCAAAGGGAAATTGCTCAAGCTATTTCGTCAGACCCTACTAACAATCTACTTGATCTTAGTAGTTTGTTTATTTGGCCTGATATTAGGCGCCGCCTATTATTTGGTGAAAGTACTAATATTTTGCTGAAATTGATGCAACAATTAGAAACATAATCTAATTGCACATCAGCCGGATAGGTCAGGTGCTGTAACACCTGACGAGCGGTTGTATCAATCATAAGCCACGGGCCAATGACCTATTAGCTTTCAGGTCAGGGACTTTGTCCTACGACCTGACAGAACGTGAAACCCTGTGAGTAATTAAATGCGCTTTCGGGCCTCTTTACCCTTCAACTCTTTTTCGCCCAACATGCTAGTTGCATTCCATTCGGAGGTTTTAATTTACTTAAAAATTATTTGCCCAATCACGACTTACTGTACCCCAACCAGTTGCGTTGCGTAAAGATTTTGGGCTTTCAACTCAAACTGAAGTTTAGTGCAAATTATAATTTCCCATGTATCAATAGCTTCCGCAAATTTCCCCAAAACTTGTACAGTCGCATTGGTTTTGCTGACGGCGGGTATTGTAGAGAAACTGATGCAGCAGGATAAAAGTAAAAATGGCGTATGAGATACGGCACTACGGCGGGATGTTAATATGCCGCCAAATCTTCCGCTACCTCTAAAATCTTCCCCGCTTGCGGCAGGCAGATTTTGTCGCCGTCGTCACCGTAGGCTACACGGCAGTCTTGGGCGGTGATCAGGCGTATCGGCGCGTCGAGATAGTCAAACAGATTGCCGGCGATATAGGCTGATAGAGTCGGGCCGACTCCACCGTGGAATCTGTCTTCGGAGACGATAAGCACGCGCGAGCAATCTTTCACCGCCGTCTCAATCGTCGTCCAATCGATTGGCTTGACCGTGCGCAGATCGATGACGCGGGCGTTGACACCTTCTTCCGTCAGCTTCTGTTTCACGCTCAAGCACATCGGCAGAGTGATACCGTAGCTGATAATCGCCAAATCGGAGGCGTTGTTATCGTACACTTTGGCCTGGCCAAACGGGATAAGCTGATCGAGCGGCGGGTACTTGGCCATGATATTGTAGCCGTCCCAATCTCGGCGGTTATACAGCGACACGGCCTCGCAGAACAGCACCGGATCGCCGCAGACATAGGCGGTGCGAATAAGTCCGGCGGCATCGGCGGCATTGGATGGCACCGCCACTTGCAAGCCGGGGATATTGATAAAAGTGCCGAGGTTGGCCTCGGAATGCCACATCGCGCCCGCGCCCTGCTTGTAGCCGCCATACGAGGTACGGATCACCATCGGCAGACGCGTACGGCCATTGGAACGCTGGTAAGTAGTAGCGATTCGGTCTTTCAACTGCTGATAAGCCGGGCTGACATAATCGATAAACTGAATCTCCGGCAACGGTACTCGCCCTTGATAAGCATGCCCGACGGCGCGCCCAAGTATGCCAGCCTCATCCAGTTGCGTGTTAAAAACTCTATCGATACCGAATGCCCGTTGCAGATTGCGGGTGACTAAAAATACGCCGCCTTTGCCTTTCATCTGACCGATAACTTTTTCGCCCTTGGCGAATATCTCACGGGCGAAATCGGCCACATCTTCGCCGAATAAAACGGTGTCATCGGAGAGCAGGAAAATATCGAAAAGCGAATAGTTGATTGCCGTGCGCAGAGTCATCTCCGGAAGGTTTTCGGGCAGTTCAGGAGAATCGAAATAGCCTTTTTGATGAAACTCCTGATATTTTTGCCGACGTATTTCAGCTTTGCCGTCGATCAGCTTGTGCCATCTAGCCTCGGCGGTTTCGTGATTATAGCTATAGACTTTGCTTAGAATATCCGGGGCGTTTTTCAGATGGATTTCTTTAGTCACCTCATCGGAAACTTTTTTCACCTGGAAATCGGTGTCATCGTATAATTTGGCCAGCTCGGCGGGAGAGAATAAGCCGTCTTTGATTAGCTCGCTAGCCATCTTGCGCAAGGGATCGTTTTCGATATGGTACTTTTGCAGTTGAAGTTCCATATAATGCGATTGATCATCCGAACCGGAGTGCGAGTCTTCGCGAGTGACATTGATATTGGCGATTGCCGGTCCTTTGCCCGATCGGGTATATTCGACCATGCGCTTGACCGCGGCGATAGTTTGTTTGATTTCGGTGCCGTCGAAATTCTCGATTTTCAAACCGAATCTCTGAAATCCTTCGAATGAAGTAGTCGGATTGCCCTCCGGGAATTGTTCGTTGACGCTGGTGGAAATCGCCCAGCCGCAATTGTAAATGCCGAATATGTTCGGCGTTTTGTTATAGACCGAATAGAAAACCGCGCGATGAAATTCCGGCGATGATGTCGCGCCCTCGCCAATCGAGCAAAACACCAGCGAGCCGGGTTTGAACCGTCCGCCTGCGATACCGATGGGACCGGTTATCGGTGTCGGGTTGATGATCGCCTCGCCCAGGCCGGCGGCCTCCAGCGCGTGCGAACCGGTGGGCGATGCTTGCGGCAGTATTGCCAGATCGGGATAGGACGAATGGGACGGCTGAAGCATACCGCCGGTCGATTCCGAACGAGCGTCGCCGACAGCTTCATAGATTTTCTGCCTGATCGTCACGCCCCGATACAGATCGAACGCCTTGTTGCGGTAATAGCCGATAAACGGGTCATCAGCATTCAAAGCTTGCGCGATTGCCACATCGATCAGCTCCTTGCCGCCGCAGCCGATGAAAAAGCGGCAGATGCCGCGTCGCAATAGAAGCTTTTCCTCGAGTTCAATCCTTCGAGCCAGCACCATTATCGAATACATTTTTAACAGGGTAGCGCGGTCAAGACCGCCGTATTCAGCTATGGCATTTGCTTTTTTTCTGTCCGGTTCGAGTTCTTTTAGCCAGTCTCTGATTTCAAAGTATGCCATAAGGTCTCTCCGAATTTCTCTTGTTCAAGGCTCAAACTATTCTAAAATCTGCCGGCCGGTTAAGGTCGTTAATATAATCTTTTTTAGAACCAAAGCCAACCGATTTGAGTTTCCAGAACGCTTAATACTCTGATGAAGCATTAAAAAAGGGCCTGTAGTTGGGCAAGCCCTTAAGTTATGAAGATAAACTGCAAGCACCCGTGGGATTCGGCAGGCCGAATCCCTACGGACAAATTTCCATATGCCGCCGGTGTCGGCTTGACCCGGCGGCTTCTTGGCGGCGTGTAGGGGCGTCCTAACGGATCTTCGATATCGCATACGCCCTTTTGGGATTGCACGGGACAATCGTAAGGGCTGGTCTAAGACCAAACCGCTTTACATGTATAGACGTCAACGGGTCGATCCCTGGCCGGGCAGGCTTAGATCGACCCCTACAATGAGCGTATTTGATACACCCATACGATTTAATTTGCCATTTCCGCGAAGAGCGAATCATCCTCCACCCGTGTCTTTCCCGCGCAGGCGGGAAACCAGGGGAGGTGATATACACCCTATTTGGATACCTCAGGATGGAAGCCCAGCGACATCCTGAGGTTGATGAACTGAAAACGTATAACAATGGATGGTAAGTATGATTGTGGCCGGCAGGGGTTGATTTAACTTTGGGTAGTCAAACGCTTTTACGGTCCGCTTGAACGATAAATTAACTATTCGCTTTATTGTTTTATCTTAACGCCACGGCTTTGCAATGATTCGATGATTTCTTTGCTTTTTCTATTCAATTCATTACCATAAGCTATAATATCAATTATTCTAGATAAAGGCTTCAAAGATTTTTCGCCTTTAAATATTGACATGCATACTCTTGATAGATGACCGGCTGATTCCGATGGTGTTTTAAGTAATTGGCTGATTTTAATAGGGTCTGTAAAATCGGGAATATAAACTAAACCCAAGCCAGTGCCCTTCAAGGCTAATAACCGGGAATCCTTTACGTCTGTTCGCTTTATAATATTTTGAAGATGCCAATAAAATTGAGGTTTTTGAGGATACTGATGATAACTTTTTACCAGAATACCATTTATCCATTCCAGAAATGGAAATCCTAAAACTGATAATAACTTTATAAGCGCATACATGCTTTGGTTTTTCTTTGCATCTAGTATTTCTAATATGATTTCAGCAATTGAGTTAGCTGGGATTCTTGTAAACCAATATAAACATGGAGCATAGAATTTATCTAAGCCAGTTCTTGCTAATAACGTTAATTTATTTTCATCACTGGAAATATGTTGCCTTTCAGCATATATTCGGTAATAAACCTGCTCGCCAAAAAGAAATTCATTAATATCTTTAGAAATAAGGAAATTTGCGTCAACAACATTATTGATTTCTTCGAATAATCCATCGTACAGTTCTTCATGGAGAAAGATACCTGATGTATCAGTATTAGAGCGCGTCAGACGAATAGCGGGCGCATTTGGATCATTGGTAATTCTAGCAAATTTAATAGCGGTGCCCTTGGTTTCAGCTGTTGCCGAATGAACAGCAATGGGAATTGGAATAGGCGTTTCTTTGATTCTACTTAGCACTTCATTTTGAAAAAATTCAGTTCTGCGCACTACTATCTTCTGGTGTTGCATAGGTGTGGCAAAATCGCTTTTAGCACCATGGCGGTAATATACTGCATGCTTATCCAAGATGGTACGTTTCTTCTCTCCGCTTTTCTGCTCATATATAAATTTCGTTGTCACATGTGGTGCTGATGAACTTGGTGGCACATGAGCAATAATAAAAAATTTGCTTTTATTTTCGATTTGGATACAATTTATATTAGGAATATCTGGGAAAATGCACCCGTTTACAAGTTCTACTATTTTTGCAGGGTCAAAATGAGCAAGACTATCTTTATCTAAGCCTTCCCATGATCCATTTGGATCTACTCCAAATATTATAAATCCTCCGTCCGCATTAGCAAAAGAAATTATAGCCTTTACCGCGCGATATTTTGCCCGTATTGAAACACCTGGCCCTATAGGGAGAATTAATTTCCATTCAATAAAACGTCCTTCAGATTTCACTTCCATAAGCTTCCTAATTGTAAAATCATTATCGGAAAAAGGATCATCAAGGTGTGCTAATAAATTTAATGAAGGTAATTTTTCTTTATTCATGTTCAAATCCTTAATATCTATACCCTATTATTAATTTTTATTAGTCTCTTTCTTATGCCCTCATTTAAGAAAGTCATTATTATAGAAACCTTATTTTGTACGATAATGACAGCCATTCAATAATCAATTGAACTACTAAACATATTACGCTTTTTATAAACACATTATAACAAAATAGTCTGTAATAATGCAATTTCTTATTTAAAACAATAAAGTAGCCTTTTCTATCTGCCATTTCAAGCCTTGTAAAAATTGTAAAAAAGGGCGTATATCAATACGCCCCAAGTCTCCGAGATGAAATCCCCGACTGGAAAGTCGGGGGCTGTTATTATTATTTTCTTATTCCCTTAATAGTCGGGACTTTCTAGTCCCGATATGCGGTAAAGCAACAGTATGGGATGTATATCAATACACCCCTACGACAATGCAAATTATTACTTAAGCGATTGTGACTTTTTTATCGGCGTAAACATCCTGAACGGCGTTCATGAGCTTCACGCCCTCAGCCATAGGCCGTTGGAATGCCTTGCGGCCCATGATCATGCCCATGCCGCCGGCGCGCTTATTGATTACGGCGGTGCGGACCGCTTCGAAGAGATCGTTTTTGCCGGAGCCGCCGCCTGAATTAATCAGCCCGGCCCGGCCCATGAAGCAGTTGGCAACCTGATAGCGGGTCAAATCGATAGGGTGATCGGATGTTAATTCGGTATAGACTTTTTCATGAGTCTTGGCGAATTTCAAGGCATTGAAACCGCCATTATTCTGCGGGGCTTTTTGCTTCACTATATCAGCCTCGATAGTGACGCTAAGATGGTTGGCCTGTCCGGTTAAATCGGCGGCCAGATGATAATCCTTGTCGGCCTTGAACGCCGGATTACGAAGGTAAGCCCAGAGAACCGTGACCATTCCCAGAGCGTGAGCTTCCTTGAATGCTTCGGTGATTTCCATGATCTGGGCATTGCTTTGCTCCGACCCGAAATAAATTGTCGCCCCAACTCCGACCGCGCCCATCTCGAAAACCTGTTCGACATCTGCAAATAAAATCTGATCGTACTTGGCAGGATAGGTCATAAGCTCGTTATGATTGATCTTAACGATGAACGGAATCCGGTGAGCGTATTTACGAGCCATGGAACCCAGTACGCCCAATGTCGAAACTACGCCGTTGCAACCGCCCTCAATGGCCAGTTTGATTATGTTTTCCGGATCAAAATAAATTGGATTAGGGGCAAACGAGGCCCCGGCTGTATGCTCTATGCCCTGATCCACCGGCAGAATCGATAAGTAACCTGTACCGCCCAGACGGCCATGGTCGAAAAGGGTCTGCATATTGCGAAGCACCGACACCGGCCTATCCGAACTGGAATGCACCCGATTGATGAAATCCGGGCCAGGCAGGTGAAGTTGATCTTTGGGAAAAGTTTTGCTGGTATGATTCAGCAGAAATCCAGCGTCCTTACCTAGAATTTCTTCAATATTAACCGCCATGTTAATTTCCTCCTTGGGATTAATCTATTTTTTATATTTTCATCCTGAATTAAACTCATTTGCCTTCCGGCGGTTCCCAAAAACTGCCGGTTAACCGCACTAGAGCTATCATTGGCAATATCGGTTTTTTGGGGTATTAGTTGAATCATGATATGTCTTAAGGCAATAATATCATTCCGCGCAAATATTTTGCTAAAACTACGACAATAAATTAACTTCATGAGCGAAATTATAGTATAATCGCCAACAACTTGACAATAGTAATTTGCGAAGGAGAAAAGATGGCGCCAAACAAAGACTTTCTGCTGATACTTAAATCACATATGCTGGGTGAGGGCGAACCTGATCTGGGCGAAAAGCTGATAAAATCATTTTTGGAACAGCTTAATGAATCCGGAAATTTGCCGGCCAGAATTATCTGCGTAAATAGCGGTATTTTTTTATCTACAGAGGGTTCAGCTGTAATCGATATTCTCCGCAAATTCGAAACTGATGGATCCGAGGTTATCTCATGCGGCACTTGCCTGGACTACTATAAGCGAAGGGATAAATTGATAATCGGTCAGCCGACTAATATGAAAGTCATGGTCGGCAGTATGCTAAGCTATAAAAAAATCCTTGCTCCATAGATGATTCGAACCTTAAGGCGGCCGGGACGCCCCCCTAATCAGATTAAACCGATATATCATCCCGGCGCCATATTAAAACAATTTTAAATCGCAACTGTCTGTGGTTCGAATTTATCCCCTTTAATAGTGATTAGTATCGCTTCAAATGGAATATCCAATCCCGAGTTTTTTATCGCCTGGCCAGCGATCTGCACCAGGCCGGTACAGCAAGGCACTTCCATATAGGCAACGCTTATGCTTTTAGGTCTGGCGGCAATGATTATCTGAGTGATTTTATCGAGGTAAGCGCGAACATCATCGAGTTTGGGGCAGCCGACAGCGATTGCTTTACCCTTGAGTAAGTCCTGATGAAAATTCGGATAGACGAACGGCACGCAATCAGCCACGATTAAAATATCCGCGTTTTTGAAATAAGGCGCGGCCGGCGGCACAAGATGAAGTTGGACCGGCCATTGCCGGAGTTCGGAGGCGATTCTTGGGTTGGCCTGTGATTGATTATTTTCAACTTGCCAGTGCCGCATAGCCGAACCGGGACAGGCGCAAGCGGCAGGTGGTGACTCCGGCTTGTCAAAGCCCGGAATTTGGCCTTCGTGATTTTTTAGATGCTTCATATGCCTTTCGAGCAAATCAGGCGACTGGTGCTGTAAATTTTCGATGACGCCAGCGGCGTCGTAATGGTCAACATCTTCTTTAACAACCATCAGGGCGCCCTCCGGACAATCCCCTAAACACGCGCCCAAGCCATCGCAGAAACTTTCCTTGACCAAAACCGCTTTGCCATTGACAATTTGCAGAGCACCCTCCGGGCAGGCCGGGATACATAATCCACAACCATTGCATTTTTGGTCATCGATTTTGATGATATTTCGTTTAATTTTGGTCATATTTGCCTTTCCGCTTAAACTAAACGCTAAATTACTTATATTTTTTATTTAATAATCGGCGAAATCCCAGGCGATGTCTTTGACCTAGGTCAAGAATGGCGCGAATAATTATTTTTTGTGGCAATTTTGCTTCAAATCCCATACAATCAACATCATGGAAATATCAAGCTACATCAAGACAAGCTCTTTATTCGCTGGCTTGGACAATCGCGAATTGACAGCGTTAAGCGAGGTCGTGTCGATAAGTAATATTAACAAAGGTCAGATTCTATTCCTCGATGGTGATATAGCCACCGGTTTTTATCTTCTGTTTGACGGTAAAGTACGGGTTTATAAATCCAACCCCGATGGCAAAGAGTATACAATTCATATAATAAATCCAGGTCAGATATTCGCGGAAGTCGCGATTTTCGAGGGCAAACACTTTCCTGCCAACAGCATGGCAATTGTCGATTCGGTGGTTGGCTATTTTCCCAAAGATCGCTTTCTTCAATTGATTCAAAATCATCCCCGAATTTCACTAAAAATCATCGGATCGCTGGCCCGGTTTCTCCGGGAATACAACCAGATGGTGGAAGAATTGGCTTTAAAAGAGGTTTCCGCCAGAATTGCCCGCTTTCTGCTTGATAAATCCGAAAATCGCGCGATAAAAATCATCAAATTAAGCCTGTCAAAAACCGAATTGGCTAAAAGCCTGGGCACAATCAGCGAGACATTATCGCGAAATTTGAAAAAACTCAAAGACCAACGTATTATAAAAGTAGATGGCCAAGAAATTACGATACTGGATTTCAACCATCTTGAATCTATCGCCGGCGGCGAAAAAATTTGAATAATTGATTTAAGTCAAAGACATTTTCCTGTAATATTAGTTCTATATATACGGTTATGGCAATTTTAATAAAAAATTATTGGATATATCTTTACGAGGGAGAAAATTAATGAGCGAATTACTCAATAACGCCGCCGACAGGAAAGAATTATTAAAACACATGATTCTTCAGCTTCACAAAGGCGAGGCGCCTGCCGAGGTTAGAAATCAGTTGGTGCGTTTGATGGGTAAAATCCCCTATGCTGAAATAGTGGAAGTTGAGCAGGAGTTGATTGCCGAAGGCTTGCCGCAGGAAGAAGTGCTTAAGCTTTGTGATGTGCACACGGCGGCGCTTGCCGGGGCAATCGATGATACCGGCGCTAAATCCGCCGCGGTTGGCCATCCCGTGCACACGTTTAAAATGGAAAACCGCGCCCTGGCCTGGGAAATCGAAACATTGGATAAGTTATTTGACAAGGTAATTAACGCCATGGACAGCGCTGAACGCGCCATTTTATGGATCGAAATAAAGGCTCATTTCAACGCGCTAATGGATGTTGACAAGCACTATCAACGTAAAGAAAATCTGCTTTTCCCTTTTTTGGAAAAACACGGCATAACCGGGCCGCCCTCCGTGATGTGGGGCAAGCACGATGAAACCCGCGAATTATTGAAAGCCGCCCAGGAATCGTTGGTTCAGATGGAATCAATCGAGCCGGAGGAAATTGGTGCGGTAATTGATTTGGTTTTAAAATCCGCGACGAAATCCATAGGCGGCATGATCACCAAGGAGAATGAGATACTATTTCCGATGAGTTTGGATAAATTAGCCGAATCCGAGTGGTACGATATTTATAAACAGAGTCCGGAGATTGGCTTTTGCCTGTATGATCCGCAGACAAAATGGCAGCCTAAAAATGCAAAAATCGAAGCTGAAGAAGCTATCACCGGAAAACGCATTCAGCTTCCCAGCGGCAGTTTCACGGCGGACGAGCTTCAGGCGATTTTAAATACTATTCCTTTCGATTTAACCTTTGTCGATAAAAATGATCGGGTCAGATATTTTACTCAGGGGCAAGAACGGATATTCTCACGCAATCGGGCGATATTGGGCAGACTGGTTCAGCATTGTCATCCACCGGCAAGCGTGCATATAGTCGAACAGATACTGAGCGATTTTAAAAGCGGAAAACAAGCCCAATGCGCGTTCTGGATTAATATGAAGGACCGTTTTATTCATATCGAATATTTTGCCCTTCATGATGATAAAGGTGAATATCTTGGCGTTCTGGAGGTCAGCCAGGACTTGACCGAAAAACGTAAACTCACCGGCGAACAGAGGCTTCTTAACTATGACAAATGATAAGCCCAACCGGGCAATCGATATCACTCCCGAAACCAGAGTTGGGGATTTGATTAAAAATTATCCCCAACTGGAGGATGAACTGATCAAATTAGCGCCGGTCTTTGCCAAATTGAAAAATCCGATATTACGGAGAACGGTCGCCAGGGTAACCACGCTTAAGCAAGCCGCGCAGGTAGGTAATATTCAAATCGGACATTTAATAAATTCGCTTCGCCAAGCCGCGGGTATAGGGGAATCCATAGTAATTGAAGATGTCGGCAAAACCGAACCCAACACCAGGCCGGAATGGCTGGATGAAAAAAATGTCGCCTTCACCTTCGACGCTGGAGAGATGATTGCCAGAGGCGATCAGCCTCTGGGGCATGTTATGAAAGAGCTGAGAAAACTCAATCCCGGCCAAATCTATAAACTGGTTACGCCATTTTATCCGGCGCCGCTGGTGGATAAGGCAAAAGGCCAGGGCTATGAGGTTTGGTCTGTAACGAACGAAAAGGTGGTTGTTGAAACATTCATCTACAGGATAAAAACAAGCTGAAACAAAGGAAGCTTTTAAAAAATGAGAGGAATTATAAATGGCTGACAATATGACCAACATGGCTGAACTGAAAGTATCGAAAGCGCATAATATTAAAAACCTGCTCGATTACGCGCCCGGTTCGGTGGTAAGCAGAACTATAGCCAAGAAAAAATCCGGGACAATAACCTTGTTTTCTTTCGATACCGGTCAGGAGCTAAGCGAGCATTCGGCGCCATATGACGCCTATGTCCAGGTCCTTGACGGCCAGACGCGGCTGGTAATCGGCGGCCAGGAAGTGGTCGCATCCGCCGGGGAAATAGTGATCATGCCGGCCAATATCCCTCATGCCGTGTATGCGGATCAGAAGTTTAAAATGTTGCTGATTATGATCAAAGAAAAAGACTGAGAGTATTTTGGTTTCAGCTGATCCCGTTTTTTCTCACGCTACTGCTTTTAGGCGCGCATTATTTCCGGGCCGGCGGATAAGATGGGTCTTTGCTTTTTAAAATATTTTGTATTTTATGGCAATTTTACCTCGTTCATCGCCTGAATGTTAACATTGACTGAAATAAAAACAGGCAAGCAATTTATGAACTACTTATATTACATCCAGTTACCTTGCATTATAATCTGCATTACCATGAAATCCTTAAATTTCCACATTAAAACAATCCTTGCTTTTTTTGTAAAATTTTTGTATCTAATCAGAAAAGACCTCAAGGAAATTGTGGGAATACTGCGATTAGCTGATGGGCGTTAACAGTCAAATAATAATGCAACATATGACCACGTGTTTTTATGAACACGTCAATCTGATATTCAAGGAGTTGTAGCATGAAACGGGCTTTTGTGATTTTTGCTTTATTACTGCTATCAGTGTTTTTTATAATTGATGCTTCGACCGTTTTCGGTTCAGGGCTTAGGCAAGAAATCAGCGTTATCGTTCCGGTAGCGGCATACGAGATTGAATACACCATGCTCGGCCAGGAATTTTATATTGACGATTACGGCTATTTATTTGTACCCGGGAAGCCCAAGCTGCCGTCACGTATTTTCGCGCTGGCGATTCCGCCCGGCGCCGAGTTTATCGAGCTTGATTTCACACTGGGCGAGGAAGTCAGCCTGCCGGGGGTTTATAATATCCCGCCTGTGCCCTTAACAAGGGTAATTGGCGAAGAAAATCCCGCTTTGTATGAAAAAGAAAAACAACGCTACGAGGAGAATTACGGCTCGGTTTATCAGAGTGATAATGCGTATCCCGCGAAAATCGCGGAATTCGTCGGGACCGCCGGCTACAGGGAGTATAACCTGGTGGATATCCGAGTCACTCCTTTCGAATATCGCCCGTTATCCCGGCAGCTGGTTTACTATCCTGAAATCATGGTCAATATCAAATATCAACTTCCCGAAAGAACGCCGGATATTGCCCCAAGCGGCAGCGAGAAAATTCAACGACGGGCCGAGGAAATTATTTTAAATTATAATCAAGCCCAGAGCTGGTATCCTGCTTTTACCCCAACCGATAGGGATGTTAACGATTTTGTAATAATTACTCTTAGCTCGTTGACATCATACATAACTCCGCTGGTCAATTGGGAAACCCAGAAAGGCAGAGCGTTGGAGGTCGTAACTACAACCTGGATTAACTCCAATTATACCGGCTACGACCTGGCTGAGAAGATGAGGAATTTCCTCCGCGACAAATATCCATCAAGTCAATGGGGTATCGAAGATGTTCTGCTGATCGGCCATTATGATAATGTGCCCATGCGGCGGACCTCGCAGGATCTCGGTTATGGGATGCCGGAAACCGATTATTATTATGCTGAACTTTCTTACGCCGATTATACTTCCTGGGATGCCAACGCTAACCATCTATACGGCGAAGATTCTGATCCGGTTGATTTTTATGGCGAAATAAATGTCGGACGCATACCCTGGAGCGACCCCACTATCATTCAAAATATCTGCGAAAAATCAGTGGCTTATGAGCAAAATGACGATCCCTCGTATAAGCAGAATATTCTGCTTTTAGGCGCCTTTTTTTGGGATGACGATCCGAATCCGCGGACCGATAACGCCGAACTTATGGAAGCCAAAGTTAATCAAACCTGGATGACGGACTGGACTAGAACCAGATTGTACGAACAGGGCTACTCGGCTTTCTCCATGGATTATAACCTGACCAACAGCAATGCGGTCTCTGTCTGGTCATCGGGTACGTATGGATTTGTGAACTGGGCGGGTCATGGCTCGCCGACTTCCAGCCATATCTATCACAGCACGGGCGAGGCGTTTATCTCATCAAGCAATTGCCCGCTTTTAGATGACGATTATCCCGCCATAATTTTCGCCGATGCCTGTAGTAATTCCGATACCGATTACTTAAATATCGGTCAGGCGATGATGCAGCAGGGCGGAGTTGGATTTGTCGGAGCTACCAAGGTTGCTTTGGGATGTCCCGGCTGGAATAGCGCTTACGACGGTTCAAGTCAATCGCTTGATTATTTCTTCACCATAGATGTAACTTCCGGTAATTACACGCAAGGCGAAGCTCATCAACGGTCGCTGACGAAAATGTACACTTACGGTCTGTGGAGTTATAACAAATATGAAACATTCGAATGGGGCGCTCTCTGGGGCAATCCCGATTTGGGGATGGGCACGATAGTAATCTATCCCTTACGGATCAGCTTCCCGTATGGCACGCCTGAATACATTATACCGTCAGAACCGGCTGCTTTTAGAATACAGATCGAAGATGGCAGCGAGATTTATCGGCTGGGTTCAGGCAGGCTTCATTATCGCTATGATAGCGGCGTATTTAATATATCAAATTTGTCGCTGATAAGCGGTAATTTGTATGAAGCGACTTTGCCGGCGGCTGATTGCGATGATCTGCCAGAATTTTATATCAGCGCTACCGGAAGCGGCGGCAGTACCGTATTAAGCCCATCGAACGCGCCGACTTCAGTGTATTCAACGGTAGTCGGCGCCTTAACTTCAATTATGGAGGATAACTTCCAAACCAATCAGGGTTGGACCGTGTCAGGAGATGCCACTGACGGCCATTGGGAACGCGCTATACCGGCGGGCGGCGGAGATCGCGGCGATCCCATAACTGATTTCGATGGATCCGGCTATTGCTATGTGACCGATAATGAAGATGGCAATTCCGATATAGACGGCGGAACCACTTATCTTGTTTCGCCAACGATTAATTTGGCGGGTTTGGATGCTAATATCAGTTTCGCGCTCTGGTATTCTAATAACACCGGCGATGATCCCAATAATGATTTATTCAATATCTGGATCTCGAGCGATAATGGCTTGAACTGGACTTTGGTTACAACGTTCGGGCCAACAACTGTCAATGAATGGCTTGAATATTCATTTAACGTTGTTGATTTCGTGATCCCGACCGCCACCGTAAAATTACGTTTTGAGGCCTCAGACCTAAATAGCGGTTCAGTAGTCGAAGCGGCGGTCGATGCCATATCAGTTAAAGTTATCGAATGCGAAGAAGCCGGCTATGCCTATTTGCCCGGCGATGTTAATATGTACGATGAATCCTGGCCGCCATCGGTAGTTAGCGGCGACGTGACTTATTTGGTGAATTACTTTCGCGGTTTGCCTTCGAGTACATCTTGTTTGATGGATGGTTTCTGGGGTTCAGCGGATGTCAACGGCGATTGCAACGTTATTGCCAGCGATGTAACCAAGCTGGTGAATTATTTTCAAGGCAATGAGACAATCTCGTACTGCGCTGATTATGAACCATTGTGGCTGAATCCAGGAGATCTTCCGCCAGATGCCCCTTCTGGCTGGCCGAATTGCGGAGTTTCGCTTTCGAAAATAAAAAATCAGGCCGATTCACAGGGTAGATAGCCGCCAGTTCACGATATATTATATCAATTTCTAATTTCTCGAAGGGGCGCATCGCATGCACCCCTTCGAGTTATCTGGCCGCCTGAGAATAAAAACAAACGACCAAACCGTTCCAGATGAATTGCAGAAGAGCCATATCTGGTTTTTATGCTATGTTCGGTTTAAAAGCTTTGGCAATATCGGCCTTGCTATTCAATCAGATGTTATTTAAAAGTGATGATCACCCGACCTTGAGAATGCGGGCAATAAATCGCTTGATTATCCATGACAATTTATTATATTTCAATTTGGAATGTGATATTTGTGTGTTCGACCGATTTACGAGAGCTAATTTTTCCGATGATGTTAAATTTCACAGTGTTGTATTATCTTGATGCCTTTTTGCGGAATTTAATAACGTCTAAAGGAGCAGCCGGCAAATACTTACGTAACATGACTAATTAGAATTTTTAGGGATATTTAAAAATGGGATTGCCGCACGTTAACCAGTTGTTATTAAACGAATTATAGACAATGAAATTATGTCGAAATTTCAAAATCAAATTTTCATAATATCTTTTTCTGCGTATGAATTTTGCAACAAGTAATTTAGTTAATAATTCGAATGAAACTTTTTGAAGATACTTTTAAATTAGTTAATAAAAATTTTAACAAAGGATGGTAAAAATGAAGTTGTTCAATACCGCCACCGGTTTGATACTTGTAATAGTATTGATACTGGCTATTCCAGGTGGAGTATTCGCCGAAGAAAATTCGAAAAACCAGGCTCTTTATAATCTTAAAATGCGATTTCCAGGCATTTCGGCACTTACCGAAGGGCAGTTGATAAGCCGGGTTTATGGCAGCCGCTTTGGTTACGGTACCAGTCCTCAAAATACAGCCGAACAATTTCGCCTGAATCATGCCGGGATTTTTGGCGTAGCCGCCGATAACCTCCGCCCATTAAGCAATCTTATCGATAGAAGACATATTCAGCCCTTGATGTATAACCGGGACACTGGAGAGTACAAATTCACATTGGTTTACTACTCCCAATATAGCGGCGATATTCCGATATTCAGGTCTGAGCTGAGATTGCTGGTACGTAATGAATCAGATTATCCTCTGGTACTGGCCTCATCATCTTTGCGCGATCTTGGCGATTTCCAGACAGGGAGCAATTATTCCGTTAATTCCGCATTCGCGGAAAATTCAGCCCGGGTTTTTGAGCCGGAACTGAACAATTTTACTGAACCTCAATTGGTCATTTGGGCCGGCATAAATGACGAGATAGTCGACCGGCCGAGAGTAGCGATGGAAATTATCGCCGATAACGGGCGGGCCGGAACTTTGGATTATAAAAAGTGGCTTTTGCTTGTAGATATCCAGACCGGCGAGATTTTGTATTCTGAAAATATGATTATCAATGTTGATGTTTCAGGCAACGTGAGCGGCATGGCCACCCAGGGCAACGCCGCTGACTTTTGCGATGAAGAAATTGCTACTCCATTGGCATACGCCCGTGTCAGTATCGGCAGCACGTTCGTTTACGCCGATTTACTTGGCAATTTCGTTATTCCTAATGATGACAGTCTGGAGGTTACGATCACATCATATGTCTGGGGACAATGGTTTAGGGTTTTCAGTCAAAATGGCAATAATTCGTTGATAGATACAACGGTATTCCCACCCGGGCCGATAGAAATCCTCCATAACCCCACAAATGCTACTGAATTCAGGCGAGCGGAAATGAACGGTTATGTTCAAGCCAATATCGTCCGCGACTATGCGATCAAATACAATCCTACCTACCCCGGTTTGATGCAAAACGCTTTCCCGGTTAATGTTAATCTTGCCGATGTTTGCAACGCATTCTATGATAACAGTTCAATTAATTTCTTTTCCTCCGGCGGCGGATGCTCTAATACCGCTTTCTCAACAGTCATCCACCATGAATATGGCCATCATCTGGTGGAAATGGCCGGCAGCGGACAAGGCCAGTATGGCGAAGGCATGGCTGATGTGATGGGCGTGTTAATTACTGAAGATCCGGGTCTGGCTTATGGCTTTTTCAATAACTGCGATGAGTATATGCGAACAGCCGATAACTCCTACCAATATCCTTGCAATGGCGAAATTCATGACTGCGGCCAGTTGATTTCCGGCTGCGTCTGGGATATCAGGGAAGCTTTGATGGAAACTTATCCTGACGACTATATGGATATAATTTCTAATCTGGCTATCAATGCCATGCTTCTGCATACAGGAGACATGATCACGCCTTCTATCGCGGTCGATTATTTGACACTGGATGATGTTGATGGCAATATCGGCAATGGCACGCCCCACTATGCCGAGATCTGCGCCGGTTTCAGTTTACATAACATGGATTGCCCGCCGCTTCAATTATTGGGATTTGACTACCCTAATGGCCGACCGGCTTTTGTCAATCCTGAGGGCGGCGCGGATGTACGAGTTGAAGTTTATGGAATTACCGAGGATCCTCAGCAGGGAACAGGCATTTTTCATTATAATATTGGCTCCGGTTGGCTGGAACTGCCTATGAGTATCGTTTCTCCCAATATTTATGACGCGGTTTTTCCTGAGATTGAGTGTGAAACCGAGATACGTTATTATTTCAGCGCCATGACTTATGATGGTAGTATAGTAGTTGATCCATCTACCGCGCCAATTTATACTTATTCGACCTACAGCGCTTATAGTTTAATTGCCGAGTTTGAAGATGATTTCGAAACTGATCACGGCTGGACGGTTGAGAATTCGCCCTATCTATCGGATGGCCCCTGGGATCGCGGTATCCCGGCCGGCAATGGCGAACGCGGCGATCCACCAACTGATTTTGACGGTTCGGGTCAATGTTATCTGACTGATAACGTATATGGTAATTCGGATGTTGATGGCGGCACGACTTATTTAATTTCGCCGACATTTGATTTATCTGAAGATGCGTTTTTAATAGAGTATGCTTTCTGGTATACCAATTACGCAGGCGATAATCCTTATGATGATTATTTCAAGGTCTGGCTGTCCGCGGATAATGGAGTGAGTTGGGAATTGGCGCAAGAATTTGGGCCGGAATCAGAGAGTGGCTGGACAGTACAGAAATTCGCGGTAGACAACTATATTACTCCGTCCGACCAGGTAAAAGTACGCTTTGAGGCGGCTGATTTGGGCGGCGGTTCTGTGGTGGAAGCCGGCGTGGACGCTTTCAGGTTGGTGAAAATTAGTTGTGATCCGGTTGATATTTCGGATAACGATAACCTGGTCGATATCCCTGCCGATTATGAACTAATCGGCAGCTATCCCAATCCTTTCAATGCCTCAGCGACGATCAGCTATGGCCTTCCGACGATGTCGGATGTTACCCTGGAAATATTCAATATCCTCGGGCAAAGAGTCGCGGCACTGGTCAATGGTCAACAGCCCGCCGGTTATTATCAGGTTATCTGGAACGCTCAGGATCAGGCTACCGGAATGTACTTTTACAGGCTTAAAGCCGGCGATTTCATTCAAATAAAGAAAATGCTGATGTTGAAATAGGGAATAAATACGCACGTTCTTAAGGGAGCCTGACCAGGCTCCCTTTTTTTAGCCTGGCGGAAATTAGTTTCGGTTCATGAAACCTATCAGGTTAACAGGCTTGGAGTACGAGAAGAGGCTGTCCAGAGAGACCGATAGATTGCCGCGTCGTCCCCCGCAGCATGTGGGGGACGACGCAATCTGTTTCTATTGTGTAGCGCGCTGATTATCTGTCAATATCAACTTGTGGGATAACCTCGGGACTTTGCTTCAACTACCAACGGCTAAACCTACCTGTTCCATCCGGGAATGACAACCCCTTTGACATTATCAGGCTGTCATTTTATGGTGGAGATACGCTCTCGGCTGCCGTTAATATCATAAAAAAAGCCCTCATGATGAGGGCTTTAAAAGCGACTTGAATATTGAATCCTATTTAATCAGAGTCATGTTTTGAACTTCGGTCTTGTCACCGGCCGCAAGTTTGTAGAAGTAAACACCGGAGGCGACATCCGAAGCATTCCAGTTCACCGAATGGTTGCCGGCATTTAATGTCTCGGAAACCAGGGTGGCGATCTTTTGACCCAGCATATTGTATACGCTTAAATTAACATCGGAGGTTGTCGGAATCGTGAAATTGATCTGGGTATTGGCATTGAACGGATTGGGATAGTTCTGAGCCAGGCTGAAAGCGTTCGGTAATACTGCCTCATTCTCGATACCAACTTCCAAGAACTCGACAAAGATATCATCGATATACCAGCCATCGCCGGTAACTACCGAATTGTCTGAACCGTAATCGAATTTAATCATGATTGATTGGCCGGCGTAAGCAGCCAAATCGAAAGTTTCTTGCTGCCAAGTGTCATGTTGGCCATAAAACGCGTTTTCGCCGCCGATAGGATTTTCCCAACCGGTAGATAGCGCACCGTCGTAGCCCCCTGCGGGCGTAATAAGTGTCCAAGTTGAACCGCCATTAGTGGAAATTTTTACGTTACCGCCATCGAAGGTGTCTTCTGTGTAATACCAATGCCAGAAAGTCAGAATTGGATCTAAGTCTACTTCAATCTGCGGGGTAGTTAATGTTGATAAAAGCGGGCCAACGGTATATTGACCGTTAATCAGCGTGCCAACAAGATTTTCGCCCGAATAAGCTGAGCCGGGGCCGGTCGAGGGAATGCCATGCTGCCAGTCGTTTGTGAATTCGAAACCGCCATCGCCGCTCTCAAAATCAATAAAGTAACCGGCAATCGGAATAGTAGTATAGGTAGCGTCAGTGGTGTTGTTGCCGGTATTCTGATCAGTAGCGAGCACCGCGGTCGCGGTAACATCATAGATAGCCTCAGCCGAAGGCGTGAAATTCGGGAACGTAACGTTGCGGGTAGCGCCATAACCGGCAAGGCCGACGATTTGGTAATCTTGATCGTAAACGTCGGATCCGCCGATGGAAATTGTCATATTAACTGTGAAAGTTTCGGTGTTGCCGCCATAATTGGCGAAAACAACTTCCGGGGTAACCGGAACGCCGGCGTCACCATTGCCGATCGGGGCAAGAATTTCCACCGCAGCCACATCATGATCTAAGGGCGCGTCGCCATCGGATAACAGGATAGCGTCGAAATCGGCTTGCGCGCCGTCAACACCCTCATACACGAAAGCGACTTTGAAATTTGATTCACCGATATAATCATCAAAATCGAGGATAATTTCATACCAGGTCCAGTTGGTGAAAAGGCCATAATCATCTTCGGTCCACAGTGGATCGGACCATGTCTCGCCGCCATCCACGGAGACTCTTATTTCCATGTCACCGTTATCATACGGGTCGACATGCCAGTAATAGCTGGTCAAGAACCAGAACGAAAGTTCTAATCCGGGATTGGCCGCGGAAAGATCAAGGACCGGAGAAATCATCCACTCGTTTTGAGGGACTAACGCGGGATCATACTCGATCGAGGCATCAAAATTGCCTTCTTGAGGATCATAGCTGGCCTGAAACCAGGTAAAGCCGGCGTTGGTAATAATTCTTGACCAACCGGCGGGATACCATGTTTCAAAACCTTGCGCCATGAAATCGACCAAAGCAACATCCTGAGGCTGATATTTTTTATTAACGATTTTGTAAGGCGCTGATTTAAGGGTCATATCCTCATCCGCTATGGCGAATGAGAAACTGAATATTACGAAACTCGCTATCATAGCCGTCGTAACAATTTTTCTTAGGTTATACTTCACTTCTACTCCTTTTAAAAAAATCATTGATTAAACCGCAAGGGTTTAAACTACAACCAGTTAGCTTTTTATTTGCCTGCAACACCTCGCTTTCGATGAAAAATAAAGTAAATACTAATTCACCTTCATATATGCAAGTTTGTTTTCTCCGACTTAAATATATTAAATAATAAAATATTGTCAATAAATTAAAGTTGTTTTTATCCTATCTAATTGACAAATATAAAGTTATCAAGTGAGATCATATCTCAAATCGGGTTTATCTTCGTATAGATCATCAATAACAGCAAGCCTTAATGATATTTATTAACCTGGCTTAAAGCCATAAATTATCAATTAGATAAAAGGCTTGTATTGCCGATTTCTATAATATAGATTTTGTTTTGATGCCATTAAGGGCATCCTGTTAGGAGATTTACATGAAAGATAAAGATATAAATCATAGTTACCAAAACGCCGAAATCGGCCTAAATTTTAATGAGTTTCCAGTCCTTTCCCCTGAAATTTGGCGTCAGGAAGCAGAAAAACAGCTAAAAGGCGAGTCTTTCGATAAAAAATTGATAGGCGAAACGTATGAAGATATTCAGATTAAGCCGATTTACACTGATGAAGATATCGAAAATATCGCTTATAAAAATAACTGCCCGGGCGGCTCTCCTTTTCTCAGGGGTAATAATCCGGCAGGCTACGTTATTAAACCTTGGGAAATTATTCAGGAATATGGCTATTTCTCGACCAACGACTGTAATAAAGCGATTACCGATGACGCAAAGAGAAAAAGCGGGTCAATATCTATACAGCTCGATAAACCGACCCTTTTGACTCAATATCCGTATCAGGCCGGAATCGGCGAAATCGGCAAAGGTGGGCTTTCAATTTCGACAATAGCCGATTTTGCAAAGGCTCTGGCCGATGTGGATATTGAAAATGTCCCAATTTATATAAGCGCTGGAATATCCGCGCTGCCGCTGATGTCTCTATTTATTGCCTATGTCAAACGAAAAGGTTTGAATATTAATAGTATACGGGGCGGCCTCAGCGCCGATCCACTGGCCGAATTGATATCTGGCGGCACACCGCCCGCCTCGCTTGAACAAGCCTATAAGGAAATGGCCTGGCTAACCAGATGGGCAGATTCTAATATGCCCAAATTCAAAACCATATCAATCGACAGTTCTCCCTGGCACAATAGCGGCGCCAGCGCAACCGAGGAATTAGCCTTTTCCTTGAGCACCGCAGTTGAATATTTGAGAATATTGACAGCTAATAACTTACCTGTCGACAAAATAACCTCACAAATGAGATTTTCGTATTCCCTCGGTTCGCATTTTTTCATGGAAATCGCCAAACTCAGAGCCGCCCGGGTACTGTGGTCGAAAATCATAGCCTCATGCGGCGGCGATGAGGAAGCGCAAAAAATGACGATTCACGCACGCACTTCAGCTTATAATGTGACCGCTTACGATCCACATGTAAATATCCTGCGGGCGGCAACCGAAGCGTTCTCCGGCATCGCCGGCGGCTGTGACAGCTTGCAGGTTGGATATTTCGATGAGGCAATCGGGCAGCCGGATGATTTTTCCCGTCGCCTTGCCGCAAATATTCAAATCATCCTTCAACAGGAATGCCATTTCGACAAGGTAATCGATCCGGCCGGCGGTTCCTGGTATGTGGAAAAGCTTACCGATGAAGTTGCCCAAAAGGCCTGGCGGCTGTTTCAGGAAATCGAAGCCAAAGGCGGAATGCTTGAAGCCTTAAAAGATGGTATACCGCAGAACATAGTCGCCAAGACAGGAACGGCTCGCCTGGCGAATTTGGCCAAAGGCAAAGATGTACTGATAGGGACGAACGCCTATCCTAATCCATCAGAAAAAATGCCACATCAAAAGCCGCCCGATTACGCCGCAATTTATGCCGAACGATTAAAAAATCTCGAAGCGTTTCGTTCCGGTATTGAAATAAAAGCCAAAGATGATGCATTAAAGCGGCTATCCTTGGCCGCTGACTCCTCCGCGAACAATATCATCGAAAATGCTATTGATGCCGCCGGTTACGGGGCAACATTAGCCGAAATCGCACAAGCTATTCGTCCCGATAAATTTCAGAAAATAAGTGTTACTTCCATTAAGATACAGCGAAGCGCCGAAATGTTTGAGACTATCAGAAAAGCAGCGGAGAATTACGAAATAAAAACAAGTTCACTGCCGCGGGTTTTTCTGGCCAATTTCGGCACAATTGCCCAGTACAAACCTCGATCCGATTTCGCTACCGGATTTTTCCAGACCGGTGGTTTTGAGGTTGTCGATGGCAAGGGATATAAGACTATCAATGAAGCTTCATCAGCCGCGTTGGAGGCTAACGCCGATATAGTAGTGATTTGTTCAGCGGATAGCGCCTACCCCAAATTCGCGCCATCGCTGGCAGCAAAGATAAAAAATGATAAGCCCGATACAATTATTCTTTGGGCCGGTAATCCAAAAGAGTTCGCTGAAACCTATAAAAAAGCCGGCATTGATGAATTTATCTATAAAGGAGCCAACATCGCCGAACTTCTTTTACAATTCGCTAAAAAGCTGGGGGTGATATCATGAACGGCTTGCCCGATTTCACCAGGATCGATTATCA
>Ga0299912_10000661_pt1 | contig 28410 bp, 24 predicted proteins | sample RVTome_2_FD_207667 | JGI IMG/M metagenome (GOLD analysis project Ga0299912, IMG submission 207667) | Soil microbial communities from uranium-contaminated site in the Upper Colorado River Basin, Wyoming, United States - RVT95D214 (version 2) ... | reverse complement strand
ACCGATGGGCGATACCAGGATTTCATCTCCCGCGCCTCGCTGAAAACCGTCCTCGGCTACAGGATGAAGGTGGCGGCTGTCGGAGACGTGCTCCAGGGCAAGGTCTGGGCCTACTCCGACAAGACGCGGCGCATGAGCAAGCGCCAGAAAGACCTGGCCGATATCATGCGTCTTGTTGAATCCCATCCGGCTCTGGCCGCCAATCTTCCCTCGGATCTCAAGAAAAAGATCAAGCTATAGAAGGTTTCCGTCCTAGCCAATTTTTCCTTGTCATCGCGGGGCGTATTGGGCCGTGGCGATCGCACTGCCTTTAAAAATAGCCCTATCATTGCGCGTAGCGGCGGTCCCTTTAAGACGTTTATCAAACCTTGATCTTTCTCTGAGGGTCCCGTTCTCCGACATGATTCTCGATTATTTGTAGAAACTCCTGAGCTGTGTCTAATGCGGCCTCGGCTTCTAGCCTGGGAATAGGCTGATTGGGCTCATAGATGAACTCATGCCTCTTGCGCCGCATTCTGTCAAAATTCCTAGTCAAATCACGATTTTGGATGCCGAGCGTTCTTTCTGTGATAATGACCAGAGTTCGATGGTGGTCCTTTCCTTTAGGCCTGTAGCCCATCGATAGAAGAAGAGCTCTGGCTGCCCTGAGCATTGCATTATAAGCGATGGCAAACGCCCATTCCTCATCAATTTGAAGACTCCGACGAGCAGCGTTCAAATCTTTTCTTGCCCGAGCCAGAAAATTGCGAATTTGTTTGAAATTGACGCTGGCCTTGATCAGGAAGCCTTTGGCTAATAAATCCTCAAATTCCATCGGGATTGCCGATTACAGCCGTCCTTTTCCCTGCTAGAACTTCGACAAGGAACGGATCCTTTTCTTTCTTCTTCTTGTCGAATTCTTCCCGGCCATAGCACAGATAGTTAACTTCGAGGTCAAGCTTCCCCTCAAGGGCTTCAAAAGCATCATTCAAAACCGTGATGTTCGGTTTTCCGATTATAATAACGTCGATATCGCTGTCTTTTGTCTCAGTCCCTGAGGCATAAGAGCCGTAGGCAAACGCAATATCTATTCCGGGAATTTTTTCCAGTGTGCTCCGAAGGGCTCCTAGAGCGCCCGTCGTTTTAAAAATCATGTTCTTGAGCTCGTTGTACAGAAAGAAATATTTATCGGGGGAGTAGTATTTTAGCGGACCTTGGCGCTCGCTTTTTAAGATGCCGAGTCGTTCGAGCTTGTTGAGCTCCTGGGAGACGTTTTTCGCATCGACATGGATTTGCCTTGAGATTTCACGAGCGTAGCATCGGCTGCAGGGGGAGCTCATCATGATGTCCAAAAGCTTTACTCTTAGCCTAGACGAGAAGAGGGCATTCAAAATCTCAATGTTTTTCATAATGGTTAATTATACCACAAGTAGGGTATAAAATACCAATCATCGCGAGGCGTCTCGCCTTTGTCACTGTGAGGGTTCGAAGGACCCGCGGCGACCTCACCGCCATTTGTCATCGCGAACGAAGCGCGGCGATCTCACCGTTTATCGAATTGATCAGACCTCCACCTGGCACAGGACGTCCCCGACCTGCGCCGCGGGGTCGAGGTTGGTGTTGAGGTGCCAGGCGGAGCGGATGTATCGGACCGTGAGCGGCCCGTTCCCGTGCCCGGGCACGACGAGCTTGGTGTAGCCCGAGGGGCCGAAGAAATCCCCGTGGCCCGTGGCGCTGGAGCCGTATCCGCCCCCCGCGCCGTAGCCGATGTCCTGGTCGCGCCAGAACAGCTCGTTCGTGACCCAGAACCGGTACAATTCGTAGTTCGGCGAGCCGACGCAGATGCCGTAGGCGTCCTTGTTCTTGGAGTTCGTCCCCAGCCGGGTGGGCTTGAAGACGTGGTCGTGGCCGTAGAACCAGATGTCGCCGCCGCGCTCGAGGAAGGAGCGGGTCAGTCCGACCTGCTCGATGGCGGACAGGTCGCCGAGGAGGCTCGCCTCGACCTTTTCCTTGAGCTTGTCGTACTGGTCCTGGCGGAACATCGGCCCCCGGGCGTAGAAATAGCTGGGACGGTAGTCGGCGCTGAGATAATTGTTGGGGTCCGATTCGGTGGGCCAGCCGCCGATGACATGGTGGAAGCAGGCGACCTTGTGCCGGACTTCGGAACTCTGCAGGCGGCCGCGGAACCATGCCGTCTGCTCAGAGCCGAATTTCCACCCCTGCAAAGTGTTCGGCCAAGTCGGGTCGTAGGCCGTCGAGTCAAGGACGAGAAGCGATAGGAGATGGTCGGCGGTGCGGCCGGGGGGCCCGCCCACGCCCCAGCGCAGCTCGAAAAAATTCTCATCCGCTGAATGGCCCTGTGCTTGGCCGGGAGAGGGGGAGAACTTCTTGCGCCATTTCAAGCTGAGCGGTCTCAGCCTGTGCCAGCCGTTCTCCCCGTCGTGGTTTCCGAGCACCCGGGCCACCGCGGTCGAGGGGCTGAGCCCGGAGTAGGTCTTGCGGAAGGCGACGGCGAACATCTTGGTGTATTGGTCGAGCTCCACGTCCGAGGCGAGGTGGAAGGGGGTCAGGCTCAAGCCTGGCCAGGCGTGGACCGCTCCGCCCCAGGTGTCGCCCATGTCCACGACGCAGCGCAGGCGGCCTCCGTCCCGCTCGCGCATCAGCTGCCTGACGGCCGAGGCCAGGCAGAAGTTGTACATGAGCTTGGCTTCCTCGCTCCCGGAGGGGGGAGTGTAGCCCGGGATGCGTAGGAGCTTGACGAGGAAGTAGTTGACCGCGTCCCCGCTGTTGCGCATCGACTTAAGCTCGGGGTCGGTCAAGGGGTCGAAGTCGCCCCGGCGGTCGTCGAAGGGGTGCGGATCGCCGACGAAGCAGAATTCCAAGTCCTCGGCGCCCATGGAGACGGCGGGCGTCAGGGCGGCCCTCCACGGGGAAGCCTTCCAGGGGGCGCTGCTGTTGTCGCGAAAGAGGATCCGGTAGGCGATCCGGGCAAGCAGCCGGGCTTGGGTTTCGGCGTCGGATGCGGATGCGAAATCGAGGCTGATATCGACCGGCTCTCCCTCGACCTGGATGTCGCCCAGATTGGCGGCAGACGAGATTGCGCCGGCGGAGTCTCCGGATAATTCGACCCTGACGATAAAGGACTTGTCCTCTCGGGGGAGGAGGCTCAGGAGGCCCTGCGAGACGCTGAGGGGCATGAACCTCTCGGCGGCCTGGAAATAGTCCGGGTCGTAGATCCCGAATTCGCGCAGACCTTGGTGTAGCTCATCCCTGCGGCTCGGGCCGAAATGGGCGAATACGTGGGGGACTTCCGACGGGAGAAGCGTGGCGGCGGCGCCCAGGCCGATGAATTCGAGCGCCCGTCTCCGCTTCATGGGGCTATCCGATTTATTTCTTCCACTCGATCTGGCGATAGAGGTTCTTCAGCATCAGCGCATCGGTTTCAAGGTTGGGGCTCTCGCAGATGACCATGCCTTTCACGCCCATATCCTTCAGAGCCTGGGTCCATTCCTCGAAACGAAAATCGCTGTCCCGCAAATTCAGGTGCTTGAGTTCACCTTTGTTGCCGTATTCGACTCCGGAGACGTGAAAATGGACATCCTCGATCGCCCCTTGGCCCAGCTTCTTCCTCAGCTTCTTCAGAATCCGCTCGAAGTCGGCATACCGGCTGAATTTCTCCCGGGCGTGCATATGGCAGAAATCGAGGCAGGGCGCTAGTCCCTCGAGCTCCTTGCACAGAAACAGCACTTCGTCCAGAGTCCCGAATTGGGACGACTTGCCCATGGTCTCGATTCTGAGAGTGACCGTGTTCCTCTCCGACTTGAGGATGGACAGGATTTCCTTGAGGGCTTTTTTTATAACCTCGAACGCTTCTTCGGACTTGGAATGCCCATAATAGCCCGCATGAAAAACCAAACTCCGAGCTCCTAGGATCATTGCCGTCCGGGCCGCGCTCAATATGTATTTTTGGCTGGAGAGCCTTTTTCCTTCTTCGAGAGAATTCAAATTGACGAAATAGGGAGCATGGGCGCTGAGTGCTACCCCTAGCTCTTCAGCCTTCTTTTTGACCGCCCTGGCTGTATCGTCCCCCATTTTGACTCCCCGGACGAATTCCACTTCCAAGCAGTCCAGGCCAACGGCCGCGGTTTGCTTAATCCCGGACAGAGTCGAATCCAAGTCCGCCGAGTGGGGAACTCCGGCCGTCCCGAACAGGAGCTTTCTAACAGCGGAAGTCACGGGCCTTTCCTTTGGGTTCGAGGAAGTCGGATACGATGCGCATGGCGCAATAATCTCCGCACATGGAACAGGCCTCTGACTTGGTTTTTCTCTGGCCGCGGATCCGGTCGAATTTGACCGGGTCGATGACATGCTTTCTCTGTTCGTCCCAATCCAGCTTTTTCCTGGCCCGGGACAGGTTCAGGTCGCGCTCGAGCGCTCCGGGGACGCCCTTGATGATGTCGGCCGCGTGGGCTGCGATCCGCGAGGCGATCAATCCCTCTCTGACATCCTCGGGCGAGGGAAGCCCCAGGTGCTCGGCCGGCGTGACATAGCACAGGAAATCTGCTCCGGCCGCTGCGGCGATAGCCCCTCCGATGGCCGAAGTGATGTGATCATATCCGGGAGCGATATCCGTCACGAGCGGCCCAAGGACATAGAACGGCGCTTCGTGACAGATCTGTTTCTGAAGCCTGATGTTCATCTCGATCTGATTCAAAGGCACGTGCCCGGGCCCTTCGACCATGACCTGGACATCCGCCGCCCAGGCGCGTTTGACAAGCTCGCCTAGAGTCAGCAGCTCCTCGATCTGGGGCCTGTCCGTGGCGTCGAGTATCGATCCGGGCCGCAGGGCGTCGCCAAGGCTCAAGGTGAAATCATGCTTTCGGGCAAGTTCGAGCAGCCGATCGAATTGGCTGAAAAGCGGATTTTCCTTCTGATTGTGAAGCATCCAGGCCAGATGGAACGCTCCTCCTCTTGAGACGATGTCGGCCACCCGGCCCTGGCTCTTGAGCCTCTCGATCGCTCTCGAGGTCAATCCGCAGTGCACGGTCATGAAATCGACTCCCTCTTCGGCTTGGGCTTCGATGGCCGCGAAAAGGTCGTCCTCGGTCATGTCCACGATCGATCCGCAGCGCTTGATGGCCTCCAGAGCGGCCTGATAGACCGGAACAGTCCCGAGCGGGACAGGGCATTCCTTGAGGATCCGGCGGCGAATGGCCTTGATGTCTCCGCCCGTGCTTAAATCCATCACAGTATCTGTCTGATAATCCAAGGAAATATGGAGTTTTTCTAGCTCCGTGTCGACCTCTGGGAAGTCAGCTGACGTGCCAAGATTGACGTTGACCTTGGTCCTGAGCTTCCGTCCAATCCCGAGTGGCCGGACATTGGAATGGCGGGGATTGGCGGGGATGATGACCTGGCCTGAAGCGACTAGCTCGACCAGCTCGTTGACGGGGATCTTCTCTTCCGACGCTACTTTTTGCAGGGAAGGGGAAATATTTCCTTTCCTGGTTTCTGCTAATTTCGTCACTATTCTGCCATCTCGGACTAATAAATATAGTTGCCACTCCAAGGGGTTGTCAAGACGACCAGTATGTGACAATATCTTTTTAAGCAAAAGCGCTCACTCAGACATGAAAAAAGCTATAGCCCATGCAATATTGGGAATCTCCCTCTTTGGATCACATGTGCTTTTATCAGAAGAAAAACATGATTTCAAATTCATAATGCTTGGCGATTCAATCACCAAATCCTGACCTGCCCCCCATAAATCGGTCCAGGTATAATGAGAGAAACCTGGATAATTGAGGGGGATACTTATTTCATTCTGATAAAGAATTGGAGAAATGGCCTAAAATATTCTTTTCGAAGGATCTTTAACCAGAACATCAGGGGAAGGAACGCCAAACAGATGCCTGCTCTTAATCCAGTAACGCCCAGAGAGGGAGGAATTCTCTGCAGAAAGAGGATATCAATTCCAATCAGCCCGGCTGAAAGTGTGATAAAAGCCGCGGCCAACCCAAACTGATATGGAATGTGGAAGCGTTTTTGGCTAAAAAAGAACACGATTGCTAGCGATATGATTGTGGAGATAAGCAACGAAAATGCCGCCCCCTGCTTTTTCCAATGGGGTATTAATATGAAGTTCAGACCGACATCGAACGCTGCGCCGGTAAAGGCTCCCAAGGCGATGAGCGTTGATTTCTTAGCTATCGTCAGCCCCGTTATTGCTATATACATGGCGCCGCTCATGAGGACAGCGAACGCAAGAAAGGGGATACAGGACGCTGCAGAGTGATATTTCGGCGTGGTAACTAGGTCTACAATATCGGCAGCGAAGATGGAAATGGCGGTGCAAACGAAGCATCCCAACGCTATATAGAGTGAAAAGACTTTGCTGTAGACTTGACGGGAGCTGGGATGATTTATCAATGACATCGAAAAAGGGCTATAAGCCATTGTGAAGGCTGTCGTGATCAACCCGATGGGCGCCGTTAGCGAATAAGCTATGGCATAGATGCCAACTTCGGATGCGTTGGCTAGGTTCCCCAAAAGGATTCGATCTGAAGACATGGTGATCCATTGAAAAACGCCAACGGGGACAATCGGGATGCCAAAGCTAAGCATTTCTTTCAGTCGAGATCCAGAAAACAGTCTAGGAGAGATCCAACTCCGAATAATGAGAACTCCTATGATTCCTATTATCAGGGCCATTGTGATTTGGGCGATATAGAATCCATTGAGCCCCTTTTTCAGGATTAAGACAAAAAATATGATTCCTCCGATTGTGAGGGCGGTGGACGCGGTCGTATAGATCACCGTTGCCCAAGGGTGCCGACCCAATCGAAGGGTGTTAATTGTAACTTTTGAAAAAGTGTTGAGAAAAATAATCCCCGATACAAAGTAAATGAGCGGCGAGTACTTCTCGGGGATTGCTAATATGTTAAGAATAGGCCGCGCGAGAAGAACAGCTATTAATGAAAATAGCAGTCCCCAAACTATTTGAAACCAGAACCAGGAGCTGATGATACTCCTCCGATACTTCAAACCCTCCTGATCATAAAACCAGCGGGCTGTAGCCGCATCGAGCCCTAGGATAATAAAAATAAACGCCCCTCCTATGAACGAATTGAAGGTCGCAATTATGCCGTATTGATCGGTGGAAAAAACACGAGTATATATTGGAATTAAGAATAGGGCGATGAACCTATTAAGGGTTCCGCCCAAACCATAGACGAGTGTTTCTCCTCCGAGTTGGCGGATCTGTTGTTTTACCGACATTTTTTAGAAAGCACGAAATAGATATGACCTCATAGCTTGAAAATGGCTTCTTGGATTATATACCAACTTATCCTCTATACTTAAAATAATATTCATGCTAGTAATTAAATTGAGCAAATATAGGCTATGAACTTTATTAAGACTATGGCTCGGGAGAAAGGCTAACGGATATCCGAATTGATGAGGATTCAACTAGACAAATGGCTGTAATCCGCGTGAAAAAGCTAAAGCGTTGGCAATAAATTGGCTTAGGCATATAATATTAACGCATTAAGGAATCGCTGCAAACGGAAAGCAAATAAGTCCTGGTGGCAGGCTAGAAAAAATTATGAACCCAAAAATAAAAGCCGAGGCTAAGAAATGGATTCTAGGGCACAATTTTATGCGCAGGAGCTATAATAAGGGCTATTTTTCTCCGAAAATAATTGGATTACGGATTGTGAATTATATTTTTCAACGGATATTCCGGATTAATTCCGAATGCAATTTTTCTGTCCATTTTACCTCGCAAATTATAGCGCCGCAAAAAATAGTTTTAGGCAGCGGAGTAGACAATAATTTTTTACTAAGCGGGAACTGTTATGTCCAAGCCCTCAATGGAATTATTATTGGAGAAGGAACCCTGATTGGGCCTGGAGTGAAACTTGTTAGTGCAAATCACGACTTTCAAGATATTTCACGTGTTGTGAAATGTCGACCCATAAAAATCGGCAAGAACTGTTGGCTCGGTGCCAACGTCGTGATTCTGCCTGGCGTGGAATTGGGAGACAATACAATTGTTGGAGCGGGGACGACAGTCAACAAAAGTTTCATTAACGGAAATGTTATGCTTATTTCGGATAGAAAACTAAAAAATGAAAAGCTATTGAATAAATCCTGTGCCCCAAGATGATAACATTCGCAAATAAACCAACAGTGAAAAAACCGATGATGTCCATAAGCAATAAATATTGTTCCCCATCCACTAAATCGCCTAGAAAGAGCGAAGCGTATCGCTATGTCATTCATACGGTGGCTTATAATGAAGAGCGACAGATAGATCAGACAATCCAAGGCGTTCTTCAACAATCAGTGTTGCCCATGCGATGGGTTATTGTCAGCGATGGGTCAACCGACCAGACAGATTGGATAATAAAGAAGCATTCAAGACAATACTCCTGGATAGAATTTGCCAGACTGGAGAAAAAGCGAAGGGTCTGCTATCGAGTTTCAAATGCCTCGCTCGCCTATGCCAATGGAATGGCTTTGGCTCGTAGACTTTTAGCGAAAACGGACTATGATTTCATTGCGAATCTTGATGCTGATATACGCCTGCCTCCGGACTATTTCGAAAAAGTCATCGATAAAACTATTGAGGATCCTACCCTTGGGATTACGGGCGGAGGAGCCTATAGCGTCCTGGAGGATGGCACGATTCTACACGGAGGATTTATCCAGCCAGACTTTGTTGGAGGACCTGTCCAATTATTCAGAAAACAATGCCTTGAAGATATCAACGGCTACCAGCCTTTCGATCATGCCGATGTGGTGGCGGTTTTTATGGCAAAAATGAAAGGCTGGAAAGTGCGATGTTACCCGGACATTCAGGCTCTGCACCTAGACCAGCCTCGTTTTTCCGTTAGAGAAAAAATCCCCACGTGTTTTCGGTTGGGCAAAATCGATTATAGCCTAGGGGGAATTCCCTTGTTCGTTTTTGGCCGGTCTGTACTGAGAATGTTTAAACCTCCGTTTATTTTGGCGGGATTATCGATGCTTGCTGGCTATTCTTGGGCTGCCATTCGCCACGAAAAAAGAAGTTTACCCAAGGACCTTATTGACTTCATGCGGATCGACCAGAAACAAAAAATTAAATCCTACCTTCATGTATGTTGAAATAGTTTGTCTATCCGTTTTAACCTAAACAAGATGAATCAGAGCCATGCCGATATCATCAACTCAATTGAAGGAGCTTAATGTTTTAAGAATTTATATTTGGAATTCTGACGGCGAGCGGATCCAAAACCAGCCGCCTCGGACTTTGCCTACAGTGTCTTTGCTACAAAAGGGGGAGTCATATGTCTGACTCGTCTTATCTCAAAGCCCTGGTCTTGGCCGGAGGCCGTGGAAAACGTCTGAAGGAGTATACAGAAGATTTTAATAAGGCCATGCTGAAGTTCGGCGATAAGCATCTGATCGAGTATAGCCTTGACAATGCGGTCCGGTTGAGAGTTCAGGAAATCATTGTCGTTGTGGGATACATGGCAGAAAAAATCATAAATGCCTTTGGGAATTCCTATAAAGGTATTCCTCTTAAATACGTCATCCAGCAGGAGCAGAGGGGTGTTGTTCATGCGATGGAATGTGGTAGAGAGGCGATTGGAGAGAGCGATTTTCTGTTAATGCTCGCGGATGAATTCTTTATTCAACCTGAGCATGTCTCGTTTCTTCATTATTTCCAAAAGGAGCAAGCTTTCGCTATCTGCGGTGTCATTTATGTCGACGACTTAAGCAGGATACTCAAAACATATGCGGTTTTATGCGATGCACAATCGAAGCAGATATTTCGGCTAGTGGAAAAGCCTAAGAATCCAATGAACAATATCATGGGAACCGGAAACATTTTAATGAAAAATGAAATTTATGATTATATTCCAGCGACGCCAATCAACCAACAACGTCAAGAAAAGGAGCTACCTGACCTGATACAATGCGCGATCGATGATGGTAAGAGAGTCTTGTATTACCCCCTCGCGGCGACATATATCAATGTCAATACTCCGGAAGACATCGTGATCTTAAAGGAACAGCAATCACTCGCTTGATGAAATAAATTGAAAATCATTAGCTTTGCCCACGAATTGGATATTTAACCGCTATTTATAAATGCAAATAATAAATAAAGTACCCATCCATCAACAATGTTCCCTCAATATTCTCATTATTTCTTATTGGGATTTTCAAGATGAGGGGATGCAAGTCACCCGGCTAACCCCTTTGTATTTTGCGAGACAAGGTCATCATGTGACCTTTATGGTCCATTCTGAGACGACCGCCGGGCGAAGCCGGCAAGCCGTCCATCATCCAAATCTAGAAGTGTGCAGGTTTAATCTACCCCTTAAATGGATGAATCGTATTCATATATTAGGAAGGCTAAGGCAACTGATCTTATTCGCTTTATATTGCTTATGGAACGTGGCCAGGATCTATCATCAAGGAAGAAAACCTGACATTATTTATGCGGCGGAATGTGATGCGATTCTTATCGGCCTTCTGATGCGTCGATTGTTTAAAGTTCCTCTTGTATCGCGATATTATGGCGTATCGACAATGCTTTTAGCGCATCCTTTCAAGCATCTTTTCTATCATCTGAGCTTGAAATGCCCGACTGATATGGCCATTGTTACCGATGATGGAACAGATGGGGAGCGGGTAATTCGAAGCCTGAATTCGAGAATTGGAGTTCTTCATTTTTGGCGCAACGGCATTGACCAGCCCTATATCGATAGGGAGAAACTGAGCTTTTTCCGAAAAAGGTATGGCTTTCGGCCGCATGATTTGGTCTTAATCATGGCCAGCAGGCTATATTCTTGGAAGCGTGTCGACCGGGCTATTAAAGCTGTCCAGCCCCTCATCCAGGCAAAAAAAATGAAGTTAAGACTATTGATAGTTGGAGACGGTCCTGAAAAACCGAATCTGGAAAAATTAGCCGAGAGACTCGGCATCAAGGATATTGTGAACCTTGCTGGACCGATTGCCCATAAAGACATCTATAATCATTATGCCCTGGCGGACGTATTTCTCAGCTGCTATGATATGTCCAACGTTGGCAATCCTCTTTGGGAAGCGCTTAACATCGGCAAATGTATCGTGGTTTTAAATACGGGAAAAACTGGCGACGTCATTAAGGATGGAGTTAATGGGCTTTTAGTGGAACCCACCCTTGAAGAAGAAAATACGGTCCAGGGAATATCTCAAGCTATTAGCCGAATATACAATGACGTCAAGCTTAGAAAACGCTTGGCGTTAGGAGCCAAAACCTATGGTGAAAGAATGCTTTGGACATGGGAGGAGAGACTAGAAAGAGAACTCGCCAGCCTCAAGAAGCTTGCTCGAAAAGCGAGCTGAGATTTATTGAGTATCTAAAATGCATATGCATTCAATTAAACCAGCTTACCAGTTGCCGCCTAAAGAAAGCGCTGCGGCGTTCTGTTGAATAGCATGCGGAAAAAAATTGTTACTATTGTTGGAGCTAGGCCCCAATTCGTAAAGCTGGCGCTTCTGTCAAAGCCGTTGCGTCGGCATTTTCATGAAATAATCCTCCATACAGGTCAACATTATGATTCCAATATGTCCAGCGACTTTTTTGCCGACCTAAGTATTCCCGATCCGGACTTCAACCTTGGGATCGGATCCGGAAGTCAAGGCAAACAAACCGGTGAGATGCTCAGCGGAATTGAATCGATATTGATATCCGAAAAGCCGGATGGCGTTATCGTTTTTGGTGATACCAATTCGACTTTAGCCGGGGCTTTGTCATCGGCCAAACTCAGCATACAACTCGTTCATATTGAAGCCGGACTCAGAAGTTTCAACCGTTCGATGCCCGAAGAGATAAACCGAGTCGTAACGGACCATCTCTCGAATAGCCTTTTTGCGCCGACACGAACGGCTATGATTAACCTCGAGCGGGAGGGGCTTGCAGGTCGTACCCACTTGACCGGAGATATCATGGCCGATATGATATTTAAGAACATTAGGATTGCCGAAAAGAAATCAACTATTCTTGAGCGACTATCTGTGAAGGGAGGGCATTATTATCTTCTAACCCTTCATCGGCCCTATACAGTCGATGACCCTAAATCCCTATCAAAAATACTAGGGAGTCTTTCTGGCTTGGATAAGGTCACGATATTTCCCGTCCATCCCCGGACTCGGGCTATTCTTGACAATTTAAAAATCGCCCTGGATAGCACGATTCGTTTGATTGAACCGCTGGGATATTATGATTTTTTAAGACTAGAAGAATCTGCATATAAAATTCTTACTGATTCAGGGGGAATACAAAAAGAGGCTTATATCCTAAAGAAACCCTGTATTACATTGCGTCCGGAGACCGAATGGGTTGAAACAGTTGATGCCGGCTGGAATCTCCTCTTGGACCCTAAATCGACTGATTTGGCATATAGGATCATGAGTTTTTCTCCACCTGCTAAGCACCCAAATATTTTTGGCAAGGATGTGGCTCAAAATATGATGGATTTGATTATTAAGCTGTGGATTTCTTGACAAGACATTCTATGGCCCATTAAACTGAACTCTATGAAGAACTTCGCTCTGATTGGTGCGGCTGGGTTTGTTGCCCCACGCCATATGAGGGCTATCAAGGAAACAGGGAACTGTCTGGTCGCCGCGTTGGACAAGAGCGATTCGGTCGGCATCATTGATAGCTACTTCCCGGCGGCGGATTTTTTCACGGAATTCGAGCGTTTTGACCGGCACATCGAGAAACTGCGACGGCTGGATCACCCCCGACGGGTTCAATATGTCAGCATCGCCTCGCCCAATTATCTTCATGACGCCCACATTCGCTTCGCCTTGCGCGCTGATGCCGAAGCCATTTGCGAGAAGCCTCTGGTCTTGAATCCTTGGAATGTGGAAGCCCTGAAGGAGATCGAGGCGGAGAGCGGAAGGCGCGTCAGCTCGATCCTTCAGCTTCGGCTTCATCCGGCAATTCAAGCGCTAAAGAATAAGGTCGTGACAGATTCCTCGGACCGAAAGCATATTATTGATCTGACTTATGTCACCGGACGAGGGCACTGGTATTTCTATTCATGGAAGGGCGACGAATCCAGATCCGGAGGGATAGCAACCAATATCGGCGTCCATTTTTTCGATATGCTCCTCTGGGTTTTCGGAAAGGTCAAAACCAGTATCGTCCATCTCAAGGAACCTGATCGAAATTCGGGTTTTCTGGAGCTGGAGAAGGCGCGCGTTCGCTGGCACCTTTCGCTCAATTTTGAGGATTTGCCGGAGGAAGTCAGACGAACCGGGAAAAGCACCTATCGGTGTCTTTTAATCGACGGCGAGCCGCTGGAATTCAGTGAGGGACTCGCCGACCTTCATACTCTGAGCTATCAGGAGATCCTGGCCGGCCGCGGGTTCGGCCTGGACGATAGCTTCAGCGCTATCAGAGCAGTCCACAGCATCCGGCATGCTGCCCCAGACCCATCTCACGGGGAGATACATCCTATGGCTATAAGCCGCCTAAGAAAATGAATAGGGAGGAAAGGGGAGATGTCGAATAAACCCTATTTTGTGCATCCCAGTTCATTTGTTGATGAAGGTGTGAGCATTGGTGAAGGGACCAAGGTCTGGCACTTCAGCCATATCCAATCAGGAGCCCGCATCGGCCTGAATTGCGTTCTCGGACAGAACGTAAATGTGGGCAATAATGCTATCATCGGAAATTTTGTTAAGATACAAAACAACGTTTCGGTTTATGAGGGCGTTATTCTTGAAGACTATGTATTTTGCGGACCGTCCATGGTCTTTACTAATATTACTGATCCCCGGAGCAAGTATCCTCAGGTTGGGCAGCAATATTATAAAAAAACCTTGGTCAAAGAAGGTGCAAGCCTTGGCGCCAACTGCACGATCATCTGTGGTCATACCCTGGGACGGTTTTGTTTTGTCGGAGCGGGCGCAGTCGTCACCAAGGATGTGCCCGACTTTGCCTTGGTCATTGGGAACCCGGCCCGGATTGCAGGCTGGATGAGCGAAGCCGGACAGAAATTGGATTTTAATGCCCAAGGGATTGCTTTTTGTGATAAATCGCGCAAAAAATACAAGCTCGATGCGGATCGAATTATAGAAATTGAATGAACTCAGTAGCGAGGAGCGGTATTTTCGAAATCTAGGCTTGGCGAGACTTTTTTCAAAGCCTGCTGATCTAAAACAACGGCAAACGATGATAGGTCTGCAGTAGAAATGGTGAAAGAGCTGACGAAGAAATTCAGGCATAAGATATCCTTCATCATTGCGACAAAAGACCGGCCTGTCGAACTAAGAAGGATGCTGGACAGTATCATTTTGGGGACGACCTTGCCTGATGAGATCATAATCGTCGACGGAGGTCAAAAAAAGGTCGCCCCGATCCTGGAGGAATTCCCAGGATTAAAAACGCGCTATATGCGCTGCATCCCTCCATCCGCCACCAAGCAACGGAACCTTGGTATTCAATCAGCCTCTCCCTCTTCAAAGCTCTGCGGCTTTCTTGATGATGACATAATCCTTCGGCCCCGCGCTTTAGAAAGGATGCTGACTTTCTGGGAGGGGGCAAATGATAGTCTTGGTGGTGCGGCTTTCAATATGATCAACCACCCCCGGAAATCCGCCCAAACGCTTAAGTCCTTGAAAATAATAGAAAGGCTGGGTCTTTACAGCGACAAGCCTGGACAGGTTATGGCTTCGGGCTTTCAAACAATGATCGGCCGGGTTGAACAAACGATCCGTGTTCAGTGGCTTCCGAGCGGGGCCTCCGTTTTTCGACGCGAAGTATTTTCTAAAAATCATTTTGATGAATGGTTTGAAGGGTATAGTTACCTAGAGGATCTGGATTTTAGCTATTCCCTTAGCAAGATATACGACCTGGCTATTGTTGCAGAGGCGGAATATTATCATTATCCGGGCCCCAAAGGCAGAGGGAATGGGATCGCTTTTGGATTACGCGAGATCAACAATCGGATTTATTTCGTTAAGAAGAATCCGGAGCTTTCCTTTGCCAAGTGCTTTCTAGGATTGATTGTTCGAATGGCTCTTTCTTTGATTATGGCCGTCCGAACATTCCGGCCCTATGATTGGCAAAGGGTTTGGGGAAATTTTATGGGAATAGGAACCCTTGTGCTAGGACAAACCAGGCTGGACGCTAAATGCAAAAATTGAAGGTCCTCATCTCTGCATATGCCTGCAACCCCGCCGGGAGTCCGCGTCTCCATCCGGGAGAGGACCTTGTTGGCTGGAACCTGGTTCAACAGCTCGTAAATAAACATGAGCTCTGGATCATTACTCATGATTATAACCGGCCGGAAATTCATCGTGTGTTGAAAGGCAATAGCCCCAAAGGATTGCGCTTTATTTATGTCAAGCTCCCCTCGGTTGTCCGTCTTCTCTATCGAGTAGGATTCGGGGAAAGGATTTATTACTATCTCTGGCAAATCGCTGCTTGGCGCACGGCAGTCCGGCTTCATAGAGAGCATCATTTTGACCTTGCTCACCACCTCACCTTCGGCAACTATTGGATGCCCAGTTTTATCGGTGCTTTTCTTCCGGTTCCTTTCATTTGGGGTCCTATCGGAGGTGGGCAAAAAATCCCCCGAGTTTTCGTGAAGGAATTCTCGTTGACCGAGAAATTATCCGAATATGGACGCGATGCCGCTCAATGGATAGGCCGTCACTTATTGATATCCAGGAAGATTTGTTTGCGTCGGGCGCGGACCATTCTCGTTTGCAATCGGGAAACAAAGGCTATGTTTCCCTATAAATATTGGCCTAAGATTCAGTACTTCCCCGTGAACGGGATATCACGGCTGGAGCTTGCCCCGATTTCTTTGGCAAGGGCGAAAAGCAAAACGCTGCACTTTATTACAGCCGGCCGATTCATCCGGCTCAAGGGGTTCGATATCATTTTAAGAGCATTTGCCGCGGTTCTAAACACGGGAATCCAAGCGGAATTGGATATTGTTGGACAGGGGCCTAAAGCGGCCGACCTGCGGAATTTAACCGAATGCTTGAGCCTTTCTAATCGAGTCCAGTTCATTACATGGCTCAATCGGAAAGAACTTTTGAAGCGAATGCACGGCTCGGATGTTTTTCTGTTTGCCAGCCTGCGCGACGGCGGCGGTGCGGTCGTAGTCGAAGCTATGGCTTCTGGAATTCCCGTGATCTGCCTCAATCTTGGTGGTCCAGGATTTCATATAAGAAAGGAATGGGGTGTGAAGATTGCCCCGGGTTTGCCGGGCGATGTGATCAAAGGATTTTCTCGGGCCATGTCGCAGCTAGCTGGAATTCCAAAGGAACGCCGAGCCTTGGGCAAAGCAGGTCGTTTGCGAGCTGAGGAATTCTATTTGTGGGATAGACTCGGCGTGCGACTGGACACGGCCTATCGGGCGATTCTAGAAAATATCCATTCTTTGGACGCTAGCATATAGCATGGGCTTAATAAGTTTTCTTTGGCTGAGTATTTGGAGCGGCATGTTTTCCGATTTGGGGAACATCAGTTCGCCTCGTCTTTTTTCTTCTGTATTTGGCTTCATCCAGGGGATACGCTCCATAATGCCGCTAATTGCTTGCTTTATATGCATTATCCTATTACTGGGATCAAAATCGAAGTTCATTCTTTATAAAAACACGCTGGGGTTTCTTTTCCTTTATAGTATGATTGGTATATTCTCGTCGTTTTTTATGTCTCCCAATACTGGGATTGCCTTTTACTGGGCAGGATTCTATCTGTCGCCGCTACTAGCCGTCTGGATAGCCCAGCAACAAATGACATCCCTGAAGCTGCTTCAGAGGATTATTAAAATTAACTATTTATTTATTTTTCTTCTGTTCATATCTTTCACCCCTCAAACGATCGATATGGCTCGAGGACGAGTACCTTATACTCAATTTTTTGACCTCCCCTTCGATTTGGGTCAAGTCCGAGTCAACGGCGTTGGACGATATGCGCTGATCGTAGGCATCGTAGCAATCGTCCGGCTCAATTATGCAAAAAAAAGAATAAGGATATTTTGGATATCTTTTGCCGGCATGGCTATGTTGATGATGGCCTACACGCGTTCTCGGACGACATTGTTAGGATTGGGCGTTGTCAGCCTTCTTTTTGCGTACATTCAGAAACTCGATTGGCGCTTTTTCTTTGTCGGTCCTATTGCGGCTTATGTTCTCTGGGTTTCTGGATATAAATGGCGGGCCCAACAAAATGTTGAAAAACTGTTCAACTTAACAGGGCGTGAATATACCTGGCAGAGGGGAATAGAGCAGGTAGGCCGTTCACCGGTTTTTGGATGGGGTTTCCATGCCGATCGTTTGATACTAAATAACGAACACATGCATAACTCATATCTCCACGCCGCTATCCACAGTGGGATCCTAGGAACTTTATTTTTCTTGGCTGGCTTTATCTCCATTTGGATTCTTATGATTAAGCGTGGTTTGCTCAAGGGCCTCAAATATTATCAGGGCGAAGAAAAGCCGTATTTGATGGAATCGGTTCTTATTGTTGGCTATTTGACTTCAAGGAGTTTTTTTGAATCGACGGCTGCGTTCTATGGAGTGGATCTTCTACTCTATCTGCCTGCGGCAGCTTATATCATCTTTTGGCTTTATAAACATCCTAATTTCGGCAAGGCTGAATCCAAAGAAATAGTCCAAGATGCGGCCTGATAAAAAAGTATCCATCCACACAATGTACTTCCTGCCCGAGTTCGGCAGTGCACCAATCCTCATGAACGAGCTGGCGACTTACTTGGCTCAGAAGGGGCACGAAGTCGAAGTCATGACCACGCTTCCCAGGCCGCCGCATGACAAAGATTATCCGCGAAGGCTGATCTATAAAGAGAATCGGGATGGTTTTATTGCCAAGCGGGTCATGACCAATGCCACCAAGAATCCGCTGGGCAGGCTTCTGGCCTGGTCACTCTACACGCTGGCCTCATTCATCAATCTGTTTTCCATCAAGAAGGGGGATGTACTGTTCATACGGCTTCCGCCGCTTCAACTCGGGATCACGGGCATTCTTGGAAGATTCTGGAAAAAGGCGCCGTTCATTCTCAACGTACAAGATATCCATCCGGATTTGTCCATCGAATCCGGGATCCTGCGCAATCCTCTTGCGATTCGGCTGGCGCAAGGATTTGAAAAATGGACTTATAAGCATTCGCCAACGATTGTCGTGATTAGCGACGGATTCAAGAAAAACCTCATGAAAAAGGGCGTCCCGGCGGAGAAAATCCACGTGATTCCCAATTGGGTGGACACGGATTTCTTGACGCCTCTGCCCAAGGACAATCCTGTTGCAAAGAAGCTGGGGTTGGACAGAAAATTCACGGCCATGTATTCGGGGACGATCAGCATTAGCTCGAACATCGCCTTGGAAAAGGTCCTTGATGCGGCCAAGCTGCTTGAAAAAGATAAGGATGTGATGATTGCCATCGTGGGGGAAGGGCTGAAAAAGCCGGACCTGGAAAAGAAGGCGGCATCGCTGGGATTGAAAAACGTGATTTTTGTTCCTTTTCAGCCGTATGAAGACCTGCCGGCGCTTCTCAGCGCGAGCGATATCCTACTCGTGCCTTTGGATAGGGAGAAGTCTCACTTGTCGGTGCCGTCGAAGCTCTACAATTTCATGGCTGCGGGACGGCCGATCCTGGGGCTGGCCGACAGGTCCTCTGAAGTGGCGGGGCTGATCGAATCCGCAGAGTGCGGGATATGCGTGGAGCCGGATGACCCGAAGGCGATTGCCGAGGCGCTGATGAGGCTGAAAAAGGCGCCTAGGGAAGTGCAGAAATATGCTGCCAATGGAAGGAAATACGCGGAAAAGACGTTCTCGAAAAATGCCATTTTGAAAAGATATGAAGAATTGATAGAATCATTATGAAGCACGGTGAGATCACCACCTCGTCTCGCGAGAGCGAGACTCCTCGTGATGACAAGGAGAGAAGGATGGATTGGAAGAAGACAAGAGTATTAGTGACCGGCGGGGCGTCGTTCATCGGTTCGAATCTGGTCGATCAGCTGGTGGCTAAAGGCGCCAAGGTCAGGGTGGTCGATGACCTGACGAGCGGCCGCCGGGAGAACATCAAGGATCATATCAAGTCCGGCAAGGTTGAGTTCATCAAGGCCGACCTCAGGAACCCGGGCGTGACCCGGGAGGCGGTCAAGAGGATGAACGTCGTCTTTCACTTGGCCGCGGACCATGGGGGACGCGGGTATGTGGACCTTCACCAGGCCGGGCCGGCATCCAACCTCTTCCTGGACGGCCTCGTTTTTTGGGAAGCGCATCGGGCTGGCGTTGAGCGGGCGGTGTTTGCTTCCTCGGGCTGCGTCTATCCGAATTTCCTCCAGGGCGATGTGACCAAGGAGATCTATTTGACCGAGGACAAGGTCACGCCGCCTTATGATGCCGACAATTTGTATGGATGGGCCAAGCTCATGGCCGAGCTGACGCTCAAGGCTTACCATAAAGAATATGGAATGAAGACGGCCTCCTGCCGCTATTTCACGGTTTACGGGCCGCGGGGAGTCGAGAACCACGCCGTGATCGCCATGATCGCCCGGGCGTTCATCAAGCAGGACCCGTTCGAGGTCTGGGGCGACGGGACGCAGGTCCGCAACTGGACCTATGTCGACGACATCGTCCGGGGGACGATCCGAGCCGCGGAAAAGATCGAGGACGGGACGGCCGTCAACCTGGGAACGATGGAGAGGATTACGGTCATCGACGCGGTGCAGGAGACACTGAAATACACGGGGCACAAGGCTGAGATCAAGTTCCTGCCCAACATGCCGGTCGGGCCTCTGAATAGAGTGGCGGATAACAGCCTGGCCAAGAAACTGCTAGGGTGGGAGCCGCAATACAAGTTCGTGGATGGACTGCATAAGACGATTGATTGGTATTTTAAGGATAGAAAAGTCGAGGATGTGAAGAAGATATTCCAGGGGAAGAAGCTGACTGAACGGTGAGATCGCCACGCTTCGCTCGCGATGACAAAATGCGATGACAAAGAGGAATGAAACGCTTCGTTAAGTATTGGGTGCCGCCCATCGCGTGGGCGGCGATATTTTTTCCATTATTCAATCATTACTTAGGGCAGCCGTTTTTATCCCGATGGACCGTGGCCTTAATGAAATGGCTCTTCCCCTCGGCGGATTGGTTCAGGATCGGAGAAGTTGTTTACATCGTCATCAGAAAATCCCTTCATTTCATAGAATTTGCGATCCTGGCATTCTTGCTGCTCCGGGCGTTCCGCGCCGGACGTCCCGAACGGTGGAAGTGGTCATGGGCTTGGCCGGCCGGTCTAATCGCCGTCGCGTACGGTTTGCTCGACGAGGGACTCCAAACCCTCGTCCCAAGCCGCAATGGCTCTCTCATCGATTCGGCGATAGACAGCGCAGGAATCATTTTTCTCCTAGCCCTGGTTTATGTCCGGAGAAACAGAGAGACGCCGTTTTGCCGAGCGCTGTTTCTTAAGCGCCCTTTCGATGTTCTGCTGTCTGGCGCGGGAATCCTTCTCTCGTCGCCCCTTTGGATTCTTTTCGCCGCGATCATTTGGATTCAGGATCGAGCTCCCATCTTTTACGGCCAGGACCGGGTTGGGAAGAACGGCCGCGTCTTCCGGGCGCTCAAGTTCCGGTCCATGATCAAAGACGCTGAGAAGGGCAGGGGAGCTGTCCAGGCCGTGGAAAACGACCCCCGAGTCACGCGGTTTGGACGGATTCTAAGAGCGACGGCTATGGACGAGCTGCCCCAACTTCTCAACATCTTCAAGGGCGATATGAGCTTTGTCGGCCCGCGGGCGCTCCGGCCGGAAGAAAAAGAGGTCCACGGCGAAGAAGATACGCGCCGGATCGAGAATATCCCGGGGTATCGGGAGCGCGTCTTGGTCCGGCCGGGATTGACCGGGCTGGCCCAGATCTATCTGTCCGGGGACGCGCCTCGCTGGAAGAAATTCCGCTACGACCGGTTTTACATCCAAAACCGGAGCTTCTGGTGGGATATCGAGCTCATCCTCCTATCGTTCGGGGTGACGTTCCGGGGGAAGTGGGAATCCCGCCAAAAGAAGATTTGACAAAAAAGCCGGGAATAGGGGATAATTCGGGATAATTTGAAGCGGAAGTATGCATTTTTTAAGCTGGTAAGGAATAGGCGGTGAGATTGCTTCGTCGCCCTGCGGGGCAGGGCTTCTCGCAATGACACGACGATGAAGAAATATGATGTGGCGGTGGTGGGAGCGGGGCCGAGCGGCCTGCATACTGCCCGGCGCCTAGCAGAAAAGGGCCTAGAAGTCCTGGTCCTTGAGAAAAAAGGCAGGGTGGGCGAGGCGGTCAACTGCACCGGGCTTATCGGAACCGATGTTTTCAATGAATTCGGCCTGGGCGAGCAATCTATACTTCGCAGGGTTCAGGATGTCAGGCTCGTTTCGCCCGAGGGTTCTTCGATCGAATACAATCATTCCTCCACTTTCGCTTTTGTCGTGGACCGGGACCTCTTCGACCGCGGCATCGGCGAATCGGCCTTAGCCGCCGGAGCGAAAATCGAAACCGGGACCCAGGTTTTCGACGTCCGGACGAACAGCGAAGGCGTGGAAGTCATGGCCGGGAAGAACGGCAAAGATGAAATCAAGATATCAGCCCGTTCCGCTGTGCTCGCCACGGGCATTCAGCAGGAACTGAGCCGGAAGCTCGGCCTCGGCTCTCCAAAACACCATTTGCACGGCGCCCAAGTCGAGGTTGAAGCTGAGAAGGAAGGGATTCCGACGATTTTCGCTGGGAATGACATCGCCGCCGGAGGATTCGCCTGGGCGGTTCCATCGCGGCCGGGCATGATCAAATACGGGCTCATCACCGAGGGCGACGCCAAAGCGAGCTTCCAGGCTTTCGCCGGAAAACATCTCGGCCGAGAAGCCGGCCGCCTCGAAGGCCGGAAGATCCGGTTCAAGCCCATCGCCCAAGGCTTGACCTCCCGGACATACGGACTCCGGGTGCTGGCCGTGGGAGAGGCGGCCGGCCAGGTCAAGACTACGACCGGCGGGGGAGTGGCTTTCGGACTGCGCTCGGCGGAGATCGCCGCGGAAGTCCTGGCCCGGAAACTCAAACAAGATGCCCTTGGGGAGTCCTCGTTAGCAGAGTACGAAAAACTCTGGAAGAGAGAGCTGAGGACCGAGATCCTGCTCGGATTTTATGCCCGGAGGATCTGGTCGAGAATGAACGACTCACATATCGAGCGTGTTTTCCAGTTTGCCCGAACGGACGGCGTGATCCCTATCATCAGGGAGAAAGGCGAGTTCGACCGCCATGGGGAGCTCATCCTGGCCTTGCTCCGGCGCTTCAGCCTGTTCGGCATCTTGGACGGTATTGCTTCGAAGATCCCGCGTCTGAACTGATTTCAAACGATGAAAATTCTTCGAATTGTGATGAGTTGGGGACTGCTGTTCCTGGCGGCAGCGGGACTGCAGGCTCAGACCGCGGAAATTTTCAGAGGGCAGGTCCAGGAGATCGTCCGGAAAACTCGCCTAAAGATCGGGCCGGTGCGAATATATCCCGTCCTTAAATTCAGCCATTTGTCTTGGGTGTCCAACATCTTCGGCTACAGCAACACCCTGGCCCAAATGTCCGACTTGGTCATCACGCCGTCGCCCGAGCTCAAGGCCAATATCGTCTTCAGAAATATGCTGATCCTGTCTTTCACCGAAAACCCGGAATACCATTTCTATTTGAAGAATCCCGGGTATCGGGGATTCACTAACAGCTATAACGCCGAAGCCCGCGCCCTGCTGTTCAATAGGGCGATTATTTCGGGCCGATACGAAAACTTAACAAACAGGTATCTGGGCTACCAGGAACTTGACCGGGTGATTGAATATACAAATGAGAGCTATTCAGCCCAAATGCTTTCCCAGTCGTCTAGAGGAACATCCCTCAGGATTGAAGCGCGCTTCAGCCGGCTGAGCTATGAGGATGTTTTGACCGAGAGCGGACAGATTTCTCCGAGATTGAACCGGGAGGAAAAATCCGGATATACTGAGTTCGGTTACAGAATATTTTCCGCAACGCATGTATTCCTGAGAGGGACCTATTCCGAATATGATTTTTTACGCCAGGAATCGGACTGGAGGACATCCCGAGCGATCGAGGTTACGGCCGGCCTTCAATTTCCGGGGACGAGCGTCATCCGGGGCTCTTTCGCCATGGGATTTAAAAAATTCATCCCGAAAGAAAGCGGAGTTAAGGGTTTTGCGGGCTTGATCGGAAATGCTTCATTGCAGTTCCGGCTTGAAAACTTCGGCGTTCTTCAGCTGGGGTTCAACCGCAACAACAATTTTTCATTGACCCGGGAATTTCTTTATTATTTTGAAAATTCCGTGAACGGCCGCCTGACCTTCAGGCTGGCGGGTTCTTTATATATCAGGCTCGGCGGCCAATACGGACAATATGAATATCCGGAAGAGGCAGCTGAAGTGTCGGATCCGGATGGCACTTCCGGCAGCTTTCGGGATGACTATATCCAACTCTCGGGCGGATTTGTTATCCGTTTTACGCCGACTTTCGGGATAGGCTTGAGCTATCAAACCTGGCTCAGGGACTCCCGTCTCTTCGGCGGGAATTATAGAGGAAATTTAGTTACTATCGACATTGTCCAGAGCTTTTAGGAGAGCCGGAACGTCCGGGTTGAAAAAGGCAGCCTTAAAATGGATAATATTGTGCGTTTTAAATTAAGAGGGCTAAAAATGAGCTTTAAGAAGAAGGGAAGCCTATTCCTGCTTGTGGCGTTTTGCCTCATATCTTCTGGCTTTTCAGCGTCCGGCCAGGAGATCCCTGTCCCGGAATATAAGATCGGCCCGGGCGACCTTATCGATATCAACGTCTTCGGCGTCGATCAGCTCAACACCACGGTCCGCATTTCGGAATCGGGCAAGGTGACGCTTCACCTGCTCGGAGAAGTGGACATCGGCGGCCTGAGCAAGCCCGACCTTGAGAAGAAGCTGACTCAGCTCCTGACCAAATATCTCCAGGAACCCCAGGTCACGGTCTTCATCAAGGAATACGCAAGCAAGGTCGTTTATGTCCAGGGCGCGGTGGCCAAGCCGGCCGCCTACCCCCTGGTGGGCCGTCAGAGCCTGCGGCAGATCCTGGCCCTGGCCGGAGGTTTTTCGGCCGCCGCGGGAGACGAGATCATCGTCATCCGCCAGCTTGCGGACGGCGCCGGATCGTCGCTCACAATCTCGATCGAGGACCTGATGATCAAGGGCGACCCCAAGGTCAACATTCCCCTCGAGGCCGGGGACGTGGTCAGCGTCCCGGCGGACAAAGAGATCGTGATCTATGTCCTCGGCCAGGTGCGCAGTCCGGGCGCCCAGGAATTCAAGAAGAGCTCCAAGCCGACCCTGCTCAAGGCCATCACCAAGGCCGGCGGATTCGGCGACCGGGCGGCCAAGGGAGACGTCCGGATTAAACGCAAGAATGCCGAGGGCAAGGACATCGAGATCAAGGTTAACGCCAAGGACATCCTCAAGGGCAAGAAGCCGGACATGTTCCTCCAAGCTGAGGACATCATCTACGTGGGGGAGACGATTTTTTAGAGCGGGGCCGGGCCGGCGCCGCCGAGAGGTCATGAGCAATGGTCAATAAGCCGGAGTCTTCGAGCGAAATAGATCTGATGGCCCTGTGGCGCATCTTCCTCAAGCGCCGCTGGGTCGTTGTCACATTCGTCCTTCTGACGGTGGTCATTTCGGCCATCCTATCCTTTACCGCCACGCCGATTTACCAGGCCACGGCCACTATCCTCATACAGAACCAGCGCTCGTCCGGGATGAGCATCGAGGAGCTGTTCAACGAGCGGGGCTACGGCTCGGACTTCCAGGGCGTTTATTTCCACACCCAGCTCGAGCTCCTCCGCAGCCGTTCCCTGGGAGAGCGGGTGGCCAAGAAGCTCAACTTGGCCAACCGGCCGGACTTTCAGAAGAGGGCCATGACGCCCATGGGCCTCCTACGGTCGATCAAGAACATCGTCACGCTCAAATGGCTGCGATCGCCTCGCAAGCCTCCGGCCGGGGAGCAAACCCAGAGCGAAGGTCTGGCTGAGGAACGCAATGCCATGCTGGCCGCCCAGGTCATCGGCCAGGTCCGGACCGATGTCGTGGAGCAGACCGGCCTGGTCAATGTCAGGTATCAATCCCCCTCGCCGGTCCTGGCTGCGGAGATCGTCAACACCCTCGTCGATGAGTACTATAACTACTCCATCGAGACGCGCTACGAGGCCACTCAGCAAGCCTCGGAATTCCTGAGTGAGCAGATCGCCCAGCTCAGGGACGACCTTGGCGTCAAGGAGCGCGAACTCCAGAAATACGGACAGGAAAAAAACCTGATGGTCCTGGACAACTCCCAGGACACAGTGGTGGGCAAGTTCGCCGAGATGAACAACTCTTACACCACGGCCCAGATCAACCGGGTCAAGAAGGAGGCCGCTCTGAAGGAGCTCCGGGAGTTCAACGTGGACACGATCTCCAACTCCCAGCGGGTCAACAGCCCCACTGTCGCCTCCCTGCTCGGCGGCTACCTTCAATCGAAGAGCGAATACCAGGAAAAGCTCAAGCTCTACCGCGAAAGCTACCCGGAGATGCAGAGAATCAAGGGCCGAATGGACAGCCAGCGGAGTGAGCTCCAGAACGAGATCAAGAACGCCATCGCCGCGGCCGAATCCGAGTACCGGACGGCCATCCAGGAGGAAAGCTCACTCCGCAACCTGATGGAGAACCAGAAGCAGAACGTCCTCAGCACCAACAGCAACAAGATCCTGTACAACGCCCTGAAGATCGAAGTGGACAACATGCGGACCCTGCTGGCCTTCTTGGTCAGCAAGCAGAACGAGACCCAGGTCACGGCCCGCATCTCCGGCCAGCGGACTAGCAACATCCGTATCGTAGATAAGGCCCTCGTCCCCCAGCGCCCCATCTCGCCCAACATCAGGAAAAACCTGACGATGGCCCTGCTCCTGGGGCTATTTTTAGGATTGGGCTTAGCCTTCGGGGTGGAGTTCATTGACACTTCGATCAAGTCGCCGGAGGACGTGGAGAAGCTGTCGGGCCTACCCTCCCTGGGAATAGTGCCTACCTTCCACATGGACGGCTCCCAAAAGAATCTCTACCTCGACTATTACACTTACAGTCCCCGGCATAAGCAGCTCAAGGACCCGATCAAGGAGGGCGAGAAGGCGCCCATAGAGCTCATCAATCACTTCTATCCCAACCTGGCCGTGTCCGAGGCCTACCGGACGATCCGGACCTCGATCCTCTTCTCCCACACCGACCGGAACGCGTTCAAGGTTATTACCTTCACCAGCGCCTTCCCCCAGGAGGGGAAATCGACCACCACCACCAACATCGCCGTGAGCTTCGCCCAGCTCGGGGACAAGATCCTGCTCATCGACGCCGACCTGCGCCGGCCGCGCCTCCATCGGATCTTCAAACAGCGCAACGTCCAGGGGCTGAGCAGTCTCCTCACCGGCCGGACCCAGCTCAAGGACACGATCCAGAAGACGTTTGTCGACAACCTGTGGCTGATGTCGAGCGGGCCCATCCCGCCCAATCCGGCCGAGCTGCTGAACTCGGCCAAGATGCGCCAGCTCGTGGACCAGCTCAAGGAGAACTTCAACTACATCTTCATCGATTCGCCGCCCCTGCTGTTCGTCAGCGACGCGACCATCCTCAGCGCCCTGTCGGACAGCACGGTCATCGTCCTGCGGCCGGAAAAGGCCCATCGCAAGCCCTTCCTGAGCACCATCGCTGAAGTCAAGAAGGCCAAGGCCCACATCATCGGGGTGATCTTCAACGACGTCAATTACAAGAAGTCGATTTATTCCTACGACCACTACAAATACCACTATCGCGGCAAGTACTACCAGGCCCATCCCGAAGAGGACTCCCGGTTCCTGGACGAATGAGGCCATGACCGAAGACGCCCGGGGCATGGTCGACCTCCATTGCCACATCCTGCCCGGCCTGGATGACGGCTCGCCCGATATGGCCGTGTCGTTGGCCATGGCCCGGCTGGCCGCGGCCGACGGCGTGTCCGACACCGTGGCCACCCCGCATCTCTTCCGGGGCGCGTCCAACCTGACCGACTTCGGGCAGCTCGCGAAGAAGATCAAGGAGTTCCAGACCGAGCTCGATCGGGAGGCGATCCCTCTCGCGATCCACAGCGGCGTCGAGATCCGCTTCTCCCATAACCTGCTCGAGGAGATCCGGAAGCATCGCCGCAACCTCGTCTTGGCCGGAAGTTCCTACATGTTCGTCGAATTCCCCTTCGACTATGTTTACGGCGGAGTCAAGGACGTTTTCTTCCAGGTCATGAGCGAGGGGCTCATCCCCATCGTTACCCACCCGGAGCGAATCTCGACCTTCATGAACCATCCCGAGCGGTTGTTCGAGCTGGTTGAGATGGGCGCCCTGGTCCAGGCCAACGCCGGAAGCATTCTAGGACACTACGGAAGCCAGATCCGGGATACGGCCATGCTCTTATTGCGCCTGAACCTGGTCCACATCATCGCCAGCGACGGGCACAACACCGAGTCGCGGCCGCCCGTCCTGAGCCCGGCGCGGCGCGCGGCCGAGCCCGTGGTCGGGCCGGAAGCAGCCGCGGCCATGGTCCGGGACAATCCGCGGGCCGTGATCGAAGACCAATCCCTGCCGTATCTGCCCGAGCCGGTTCATCCCCGAACGCCGGTCGAAAGACACTTTCGCCTGAAGCTTCCCTCGTTCTTCAGGTCGAAGAAGGCCGACTGATGGCGGAGCTGAGGCGTGCGGTGGTTCCGGACCGGGCGGGCATGCCCGAACCCGCATTTCCCGCGACGGCCGAACCTAGACAACCTCTATCCGGCTGGGGACTCTACATAGTCTACGGACTGATCGCGCTCATCATCTTCAGCCCTCTGCCTCAGGGCTCGGTCCTCGACTGGTCGATGCTGGTGCTTCAGCTGGCGGCGCTGGGGCTGGCCGCCCTGTGGGTGTTCCGGACATCGAAGCCCGTCGTCAATCCGTTCCTGAAGGACGCTTTGATATGGCCGCGCCGGCTGTTTCTAGGGTTCTGGGCCGTGGTCCTCATCCAGGTTATCCCCCTGCCCAAGTTCCTGATCAAGCTGGTCTCTCCCGGGACGCACGCTTTCCTGGCGAACTATTCGCCCGAGTTCGGGAAGTCGTCGTTCATCACCCTGTCGCTCGCCCCCGGCCAGACCTTGCGCCGGGCGCTGCTGTGGCTGACCTATTTCCTGGTCGCGGCCATCATCATCCGCAACGTCAACCGCTTCGCCCAGATCCAGAAGCTCTTTACGGCCATCGTGCTCATGGGGGTGTTCGAGGCGCTGTTCGGGCTGTTCGCCCTGACGAGCGGGAGGGCGAGCCTCCT
>Ga0299912_10000660_pt1 | contig 28459 bp, 28 predicted proteins | sample RVTome_2_FD_207667 | JGI IMG/M metagenome (GOLD analysis project Ga0299912, IMG submission 207667) | Soil microbial communities from uranium-contaminated site in the Upper Colorado River Basin, Wyoming, United States - RVT95D214 (version 2) ... | reverse complement strand
GCCTATCTCTGCCTCCTGGGCCTTGAGGTCCTTCTCCTTCTCGAGCAACTGCCGGAGCTTCGAATTCATCTGCTCGTGCTCGCCCTTGAGCCTCGACTCCAGCTCTTTGATCTTGACTTCGCGCTTCTCGAGCGCGGTCATCTTGCGGGAGATCTCGTCCTCCTGGACGGCGACGCTGGACATCTTGACCCGTGTGGCCTCCGTGAGGTCCTGGTACTGCTTCTCCCTGTCGCCGATGACAATCTTCTCGCTCTCCATGTCGGCTAGCCTGACATTGAGCCCCTCGAGCTCTCCTCTCAGCTCCGACTCCTTGTCCATGAGCGACTTCTCGCGGGTGATGACGACGTTCTCCTTCTCGACGAGCTCGCTGAGCTGCTTGTCCGCGCGGGCCATCAGCCTCTCAGCCTTCTCGGCCTTCTGGCGGATCTCGTCCTCGGTCGCCTTGAGCTTGATCTCCCTCTGCGCGAGCGACTCCTGCCTCGCCAGCAGCTGGTCCTGGAGGCTCTGGACGGCTGTCTTCTCCTTGGCCACCTTGCCGAGCTGCTCCTTGGCCGTGGCGACCTCCATGCCTTTCATATCCAGCTGGCTCTCCCTCATGCCCAGCTGCTTCTCCCTGTCGGCCAGGGCCGCCTGCATGGCGTCGAGCTCCTTCCTGGTGTCCTCAATCTCCTTGGCCTGGGCCTCGAGCTCCGATATCGAGTTCCTGAGCCCCTTCTCCTTGAAGCTCGCGTCGAGGAGGAGCTTGTTGGACTCGATCTCCCTCCGCGATATCGAATCCTCTTTGGCCGAGATGGCCTTCGAGCGCTTCTCGATCTCCCTCTTCTGGGACTCGATACTCGAGAGCTTCATCTGGAGCGTGTCCCTCTGGTTCTCGAGCTCGGCCTGGTTCTTCGCGAGCCTCTCCCTGTCGACTCTGAGCAGGTCGAGGCGCGTGTTCGCCTCGAGCTCCATCGCGGCCATCTGCTGCTTCTTCGCCTCGATGGAGTTCATCTCGTCCATGAGCCTCTTCTCGTAGGTCTCGAGGTCGGACTCCCTGGACCGCAGGGCGTCCTCCCTGTAGCTCAGCGCCGCGCGCTTCTTGTCGAGCTCTGTGAACTGCTCCTTGAGCTTGCTGTCGCTCGCCCTGAGCACCTCGCGCTGCAGGAGCGAGGTCGAGCTCGCGATGATGTGCAACATAGAACCGCTGAGCTGTATGGCCACCGCGCTGCCCAGGTAGGCCATCGGCAGTATGGCCGCGAGTTCCCAGTCCTCGAAATCGAACAGCATCGGGAATACCAGCAAGACCATCGGGAAGATGGCCGCCGTTATGCTGAGGAGCTTCCGCCTGCCCGTACCCTCCCATGTCATGGCCAACGAAATCTCGGTGAAACATATGCCCATCAGAGACGCCGAGTAGAGCCAGGCAGGCCTCCCGAGCTGAACGTAGTCGTACTCATCGAGCACGATCAATGTGATGATGAACAGCGGCGCGACGAGCGCGATGATGCTCATGATGAAGTGTGGCTGCTCGCGATCTGCCAGGTACGGCTCCCACTTGATCGCGAGGGCCACCGCGGCGACCGCGACCCCCGTGATGAGCGGTATGAACCATTTCAGGGTTACGAGCCATTCCTCGCCTCTGAGGAAATCCCAGTTGATTAGGCCGTAGGATATCAGAGCGGTGAACGCGAGCGCTAGTCCTGAGCCTATGCCTATGACGTGCGCGAGCCTGCCCATCTTGAGCTGCAGCATCGCTGCCCGTCTCGATCTTCGGACCTCCGCCGACTCCGTCTGGTCCTGATAAGTCCTTCGAGACGCGTGGCTAGCTGGTTCTTTCTTCGAGGACTTCCTGGGGGCCATTCTCCTCAATCCTTTCTAGAAGGTTGTGAGGCTGAACCTGGATTAATGAGTGAAAAGCACCCTAAGTGTACTTAAACATTGACTCCCAGTTTCCATTCGAAGGCAGCCTGATACGCCAGTCCTAGGCGGTTTCCCCTGACTGGATTTTATCGGGCCAACTAGTTTCACCTAGCCCTCCCCTGCAGCCGTTTAACCCCAGAACTGCAGATGAATACAGCAGGTGAGGCCGAGTGAACTTGCATAGGCCGCTTGCTCTCGAACAACCCGTCGCGCAGATCCTAGAAGAGGAGCACCTTCTGCGGCAGCGCGCGCTGTATTCATCTATACTACAGCTAGACGAGCTCATAGGCGGCCTCAGGTCGGCACAGGTCACGCTCTTCGACAGCGACAACAGCTACTCCTCCAGCCTGCTGCACCTGCTCGCCGTGAGGGCGATATCTGAGTTCGGCGAGGAGGTCGTCTGGATAGACGGGGGCAACTCGATCGACCCTTACGCCATCAGTTCGCTCTGCAAGAGGCTCGGGCTTGACAAGCGCGAGGTCCTGTCCAACATCAACATCTCCCGCGCGTTCACCGCATACCAGCTGGTGACCTTGATAGACGAGAAGCTCGAGGAACAGGTCGAGGCGAGCGCGCCGTCGGCAGTGATCGTCTCGTCGATGACCGAGATGTTCCTCGACAAGGACATGAAGTGGATGGAGTCGCACCAGCTCCTGAGGAGGTGCCTCGACGACATATCGAGGATAACGAAGGCGCACGAGACCATCTCCGTGATCACGAACAACACGCACCACCAGGTCCGCCCCAGCCCGACGCTCTCCGCACTTCTCTACGAGCGCGCGGACCTAGTGGTCCAGATGAGGACTAGGAGGGACGGCATGCTGATCCGGCTCCCGGGGAAGGGCCGGGAGATCATCTTCATGCCCGTCCCGTGGAACCAGTACACACTGGATGAGTTCAGGGGGGATTCAGACGGGAAGGACAGTGCCCACATACCGCTTGGCCCTTGAGGCGATGGCCCAGCAGTGGAACGAGTACAGGAGGGCCCTGAGGAGCTGCGACAAGGAGGCCTTCGACTCTCTCGTGAACCGCGCGAGGATGCACGCCTCGGCCTCCACGTACGCGATAAGCCTCGACCCGGCCGAGTCCGCGTTGCTCTCGATGCTGCTGGAGCACGAGAAAGAGCTGCTGGAGCTCAAGAAGAGGCTCGCAGCAGACGAACGCCAGGATGGGGGGAGCGGTGAACCGGAAGGATGAGGGGCTGGCTGCTCGACATATACCCTGATTACCAGACCAACACGATGGTCTACTGGGTGAGGACGAGGAGGGGCGCGGAGCGTGTCGTCGACCGTTCGTTCCTCCCGAAGATATACGCCCACTCCTCGCCCGACAAGATGGACGATCTCGAGGGCGCGCTGCCGGTCCTGGACGCGGTCAAGTCCGTCAAGAGGGAGATGAAGCGCACTTGGCTCGGAGAGAAGGAGCGCGAGGTGCTGGCCATCACCGTCCGTGACTACGACAAGGTAGAAGACGTCGCGCACACGATCGACAACCGCGGGAAGTACAAGGACTACTCGCTCTTCAACGTGGATCTGCGCTTCAGCCAGCGATACTTCGTCGAGAAGGACCTGTTCCCCATGGGCCTCCTGGAGTTCAGGCCCAAGCCGAGGATGCTCGACGACCCGTACGAGATAGACTACGAGCAGCCGCCGCTGACCAGCGCTGTCCTCAGCATCAGGACGGAGGCGGTGAAGGGAGTCCCGAGATTCGAGGACAGGCTGCTGTCCGCGAAGGTGGACGAGGACATCATCGACGGCCCAGAGGAGGACATAGTGCGCGGCATCGAGGGCGAGCTGCGCAGGCGCGACCCGGACGTGATCTACACGGACGACGGGGATGCGTTCTCGATCCCGTATCTATTCAAGAAGGCGAGACAGCTCAGGCTCCCTCCGCTCAGCCTCGGCAGGGAGGAGGACGACCAGCGCACGGACAGGAGAGGGAAATCGTACTTCACATACGGCCAGATCAAGTACAAGCCCCCCTCGTACAAGCTCAAGGGGAGGATACACATCGACCGCTCCAGCTCGTTCATGTTCATGGAGAGCGGGCTGAACGGGCTCATAGATTTGTCGAGGATCTCGAGCGTGCCCGTGCAGGAGCTCTCGAGGCTCTCACCGGGGAGCGCCATCAGCGCCATGGAGGTCAACCAGGCCCTGAGGGACGGGTGCGTGGTCATGTGGAAGAAGAACCTCCCGGAGAAGTTCAAGACCGCGGAGGAGCTCGTGATAGCGGACCGCGGGGGGTTCATCTACGAGCCCGTGGTCGGGATCCACGACCGCGTGCTCGAGGTGGACTTCACATCCCTGTACCCGAACATCATGGTGAGGTTCAACATCTCTCCCGAGACGGTCATGTGCTCCTGCTGCCCCGAGCCGTCCAGGCGCGTGCCCGTCATAGGCTACAGGATATGCGACAGGCAGCTCGGGCTCATACCGCGCGTGCTCAAACCCGTCGTGGAGCGCAGGACGAAGCTGAAGAGGCTCGCCAAGGCGGGCGGCGAGAACGCTCAGGTGTACAAGGAGCGCGTTAGCATACTCAAGTGGCTCCTGGTGACCTGCTTCGGGTACACGGGCTACAAGAACGCGAGGTTCGGCAGGATAGAATGCCACGAAGCGATCAACGCGTACGGGAGGGAGATAATGCTCCAGGCGTCCGAGATAGCCGAGTCGCACGGATTCGAGATACTGCACGGGATAATCGACTCGCTCTGGCTGAAGGGCAACGGTGACCCGGAGGCGTTCTGCGAGCACGTGTCCGGGCACATCGGCATACCGCTGGAGCCCGAGGGCATCTACGACTGGATCGTGTTCCTCCCGGGCAGGACCTACGGGATTGGCGTGCTCAACAGGTACTATGGCAAGTTCGAGGACGGGAAGCTCAAGCTGAGGGGGATCGAGCTGAGGAAGAACGACACGACCGGGCTGGTGAGGGACATGCAGAACGACATGCTGGCCCATTTCTCGAAGGCCTCGGACTCGCAGCAGTTCATAGGACTCATACCGTCGTCCCTGGACATAGTGGACGGATATGTCGAGGACGTCAGGTCGGGGACGGTGCCCCTCAGCAAGCTCCTGATGACCAAGAGGGTCTCACAAGGCCTAGAGAACTACCAACAGTTCAACGACAGCGTCGCGGCTCTGATGCAGCTCGACGGCGAGGGGTTCGAGGTCAACCCCGGAGAGGCCGTGAGGTTCCTGATCTGCGACTGCAAGAGCAAGGATCCCAAGAGGCGCGTGAAGGTCGCGCCGTTCATGACCGGGGACGAGGAATACGACGCCGAGGCGTATGTCGACCTGCTGCTCCGAGGGGCCGAGGGGCTGCTCCTGCCCTTCGGATACGACCTACGGCATTTCTCTGCGCTCTTCGGCTCGAAAAGTCCACGTAACTAGTGATAACGAGGTTTGTGCTAGTTATATAGTCAGTACGCCGACATGTCTATATACAATGCAGACTAAACAGGTCAGCAGCAACAAGAGGGGGAGACTGACTTGTTGAGTTCAAAAATAGTCTTACCTTTGGTAGTTATCGCAGCCCTCGTATTGGTGGCCGCGCCTGTTGCATTCGCGGTCAGCGACAACCTGAATGCGAAGCAGAACGACGACGACTACGACGACGAAACGCACGACGAGCTCGTAAGCGTCGAGGGCGAAGTCACCGCATACCTCTACGACGACTGGGAAGAGGATGACGAGGACGACATGGACGATGATGACAACGAGACGAAGCGCGTGAATGCCTTCGTGATCGACGACAACATCACCGTGACATTCGGCCCCTGGTGGTACTGGGAGTGGCTGGGATTCAACTGGACCGATTTCATCGAGATAGGCGACAATGTCAACGTCACGGGCGAGTGGGAGGACGACAACAGCACGATCCTCTGCGCGTGGCACATCTCAAACCTCACGACAGATGAAGAGCTTACGATAAAGGAGGAAGGAAGGCCGCCTTGGGCAGGAGGCCCAAAGGCGCTTGGTATTGATCCTTGGCCTTTGTCCAAATTGGACGATTAACCAGGTCAGGGTAATTGCGCCGAAACCGGGTACTGCAATTCGGGGGGAGTGAGACGGCCTTCCTCCTCTGATAACTTCTTTTTCTAGAATCTTCCAGCAAGTGGTTTTTTAGTCCCCCGCCCGCATATGCCGGCCGGAGAGGTGTGCGACATGGACGATGAGATTGTCATTCTCATCCGGGTCATCGTTGCCGCGTGCGCAGCACTGCCGTTCGTCGTCTTTCTGATATCGTACCTGCGCACGCGGATGATCAGGCTGCTACTGGCAGCTTCGGGCTTCGGGGTCTTCATGGTGAAGGAGATCTTGCTGGCCGCGGGCACGTTCACGCTCGTGGTCAACGAGAAGAACCCGAATGCTCCCGTGATCACCCATTCCCAGCTGACCCTGCTCGAAGCCGGGATAGATCTCGCAATCATCGTGCTGTTCCTGGTCGCGCTTCTCTGGAAGAAAGGTGCGTCTGTTGAAGGACAAACCGGAGCTGGAGACAAGAAAGACAGTGTATGACCTGGTCGTCCGTAATCCAGGCGTCCACCTCCGGGAGATCGAACGGCTGACGAACCTGCCTCTCGGAGTGGTCCGATACCATCTGGACCGCCTGCAGCGAGAGGAACTCCTATTCGCCAAGGAGGACCGCTATTTCAAGCGCTTCTTCCCGAAGGGACGCATTCCGAATGTGCCGACGGAGATGTTCGAGGCGCTCAGACAAGAGGGATTGAGGAGGATCGTGCTCCACCTGCTGAACAACCAGGGGTCCACGCACTCGAGCATGATGGAGGCGCTTGGATTCCCGGCATCCACATTGTCCACTTACCTGGCCATCCTCCTCCGCAAGAACGTCCTCCGCAGGGAGCGGAGGGGGAAGGAGAACCTCTACTTCATCGTGGACGAGGAGAGCGTCGTGAAGGTCCTGGTCGTTTACAGGCCGAGCTTCCTCGACACCCTCGTCGACAACGCGATATCGCTGTACCTCGAACGTGGCTGATCAGAGTGATTCTAGGAACAGGAGCTCGACCGGCACGAGGAGACAGCCCATGAGCTGTATCCTCCGGACGCCAAGCAGCGGCGGCAGCAGTCCGAGGGCCGTGCAGGCCACAAGGAGCATCGCGCCCCGTGTGCCTGTCAGGCCAATCGACAGCGACACGACGAACACGAGCGAGATCATCGCCAACCTGTCCGAGCAGAGCGCCCTCCTCATGCGAGTAAGCCGGCTGTCGCAGCTGAGCAGGATGAAGTGCGATATGACCGCCGCCATCACCATCGCGAGAAGGATGGCGGCCATGATGGGGGCTGACTCGTGCCAGGAACCCTGCGGAGATTCACCGCCGACGAAGTACCTCACTGCATCCATGGTCCCACTTCGGGCCCTCGAGATGACGAACAGCGCGCCGACAGCGAACACCGCTCCAGCAGCGGACACCGCCGAGTACAACCAGATGAATCGGAGTGATTCGTGAACATCATCTCTGCTCGACAGCTCACTCACGGCAGGTGAGCAGAGAGTCACGGCGGAGCCGGACGTCATGCCCGGCATCCATCCCACGATGACCCCGCCGAGCAAGGCCGTCGCCGCCTCCCTCAGCCCCGGCCCGAACCCCTTTCCCACCGCGGCGTCCGAGGCAATATCCAGCACGCTCCTCGAGCCGAAGCTGAGGAGCAGGCCGGGTATGCCGAACAGCCCGGCAAACATCGGCAGAAGCAGAGAGGACTTCGCCACGAAGGGTTCATCGATCCAAGGCATGTCCGGGATCGCGCATGCGTAGAAGTTGGTCATGAGGACGATGACTCCTATCAGGCCTGCTAAGACGAAGAAGGACGCTCCGGCCAGCATCCTCCTCAACGCATCTCTGACCCTTCTTGCGACCTTCAGGCTCGGGAACCCCTCGGTCGCGACCAAGACGACCGAGAACGCGAGAACCATGAACGCCATCACGCTCTTCAGCCGACCGTACAGGTCGACTGGCGGGGCCATGACGGCGCACAGCGGGAACAGCACCAACAGCGACAGCACGAGGCCCGCTAGACAGCCGTCTGCGGCGACCTTGACTGCGACGCTCCCCAGACCCGCCTTTGCGAGTCTATGCGCAGGGAGAACCGAGACAGTGTCTTCGGCCGGGATGCCCACGTAAGCAGATGTGATCGTCTCCGAGAAGAGGTGGGAGACCATCGCAGCGCACACGAAACAGCACGTAAGCAGGCCGGCTTGGTCAGAGCCCGTGGCTGAAGCCAATGACCCGAAGAGCGCGAGGGCGAGCCCTGCATACGCGCACAGGCCTGCGGCGATGTTGTTCATGTGAAATCCGGGCACGAGCCCAGCACCGAAGCCGACGAGCGTTCCCGAGACGGCTGAGAGTGCAACCGAAGCGAGCAGACCTAGGTCGGACATCGATCGGATGACGACGAGACACTCCATGCGCGCGCGTGCTACACGTAAGCTCAGCGCAGCAATCGAAATACGCCTTTTATGAGCAAAACAACCTATATTGCCGTACCGATTTGTCCTTTAACGGGACAATATGACTCAGACTATGACTACCTTGCCGTTCACGACGTCGACCTTCACGAGGGTCTTGATCGGCATGCCTATCTTCCTCTCGATCTCGCACTTCTTGTCGGTCTTCTCTATGACGACGAGGATATCGACGATCTTCACCTGCATCGACTTCAGAGCCTCGACAAGAGCCCATAGCGTCCCGCCCGTGCTGACGACGTCGTCCACAATGACTACCCTGTCGCCCGCCTTGATGCCGTTGACGAACAGAGCCGACTTGGAGTAGCCCGTGATCTGCGAGAGGTTGACTTCTCCAGGAAGCCCGTACATCTTCTTCCTGACGACATTGAAGGGTTTTCCGAGCTTCATGGACAGGACAGTGGCCAGAGGTATGCCCAGCGCCTCGATCGTCATGATGACGTCGCAGTCGAAATTACCTATCTCGATCATGGCGTCCGTCGCCTCCTTCAGGAGTTGCGGGTCGACCTGCGGGATGCCGTCCGTTATCGGGTGGACGATGTAGTCATAGTTTCCGCGCTTGATTATAGGTGAACCCGTGAGGGACGCTTTCAGGGATTCGAGCGCCATGGTCTATTCAGTATGACTGGTGGATAATAAAACCTTCCCGTCAAACCGCAGCGGGGCGTCAGCGTAGGCGGGTTCACGCATCGTCCGTGGACTTGTACACAATGAGCGAATGGATGTCGTATTTTCTTTTCAGGTTGTCCCTCGGGTGGAGGTACTCCAGTTCCACCAGGAAACCCATCCCGACAATCTTTCCGCCGAGCTTCTCCACCAGATCCGCATTCGCCTTGATCGTCCCCCCAGTCGCCAGAAGGTCGTCGACCAGTAGCACCTTGTCCCCGCGCTTTATGGCATCTTCTCGGATCTCGATGGTATCGGATTCGTACTCCTTGTCGTAGCTCAGGCTGTGCACCTTCGGGGGGAGCTTCCCCTTCTTCCGTATGGGGACGAACCCAACGCCGAGTTCGTGAGCAACTGCCGCTCCCACGATGAACCCTCTGGCTTCATTGGAGGCGACGAGGTCGATGTCCTTCCCGCGAAAGGAATCGGCCATGCCCCGGACGCACTCCCCGAAAGCGTGCCTATCCTTGAGCAAGGGTGTGATGTCCCAGAAAACGACGCCTTTGAATTCCGGAATACGCTTTATCTTCGATTTGAAGTCCATATCAGCTTCACCATTAGCATCCGCAGATGGCAGCGGGGTAATTCGCGCGCCAAGCGCGCTTCTCTGGCTGCCTCCAGGCAGACCACAGAACCGTTTTCCTGACTATAAACTTCTCCTCAGCCGGAGATCCGCAGAAGCGACGTCGTGCTCCTGCATGCCAGCATCCAAAAAAACGAACGTCGCCAAGTCTTTTAACCCCTGTATCATTCGAGACGATTGGAGTGTGACTGGATGACCATGCCAATTGGAACGAAGGAGATCGCGGACGGAGTGTACTGGGTGGGCGTTAAGCACCACAACAGAAGGCTCTTCGACGGACTTATTCCGCTACCTTACGGTACCAGCTACAACGCGTACCTCGTCGTGGGGAAGGACAAGGTCGCGCTGATAGACACGGTGAACCCCGGCTTCGAACAGGAGCTGGTGGACAAGATATCCGCCCATGTGGATCCGGCAAAGATAGACTATGTGATCATGAACCACGCGGAGCCGGATCATGCAAACGCGGGCAACCACGTGCTCGGTATCGCGAAGAACGCCAAGCTCGTCGCGGGTGCGAAGGGCAAGGAGGCTGCGATGATGTACTTCGGCACTCCCGCGGAAAGGATAATGGTCGTCGACGAGAGCACCAAGCTCGACCTCGGCGGCAAGACGCTGCGGTTCATCGATGCCCCTTGGCTCCACTGGCCAGAGACGATATTCACCTACCTCGAGGAGGACAGGATACTGTTCCCGTGCGACTACTTCGGATCACATGTCGCGATGGGGGACTTCTACGCGGATGAGTTCGGCAACGGGAAGAGCCTCGACATGGCGAAGCTGTACTTCGCCGAGATCATGATGCCTTTCAGAAAACCGGGCGCGAACGCGATCGAGAAGGTGAAGAAGCTGGACCCGAAGATAATCGCGCCGTCCCACGGAGTCATCTGGCGCGACCCGAAGGTCATCCTTGAACCGTACGCCAAGTGGACGACCGAGCAAATGGAGAAGAAGGTCATGATAGCGTATGTCTCCATGTGGGGCAGCACGGAGAAGATGGTCAAGGCGCTCAACGAGGAGCTGGTGAAGAGGGGCATCCAGGTCAACGTGTTCGATCTTCCAGCGACCGACATCGGCCATGTCGCGAAGGAGCTAGTCGACACGCCTGTGGTTGTCGTCGGAGGGCCGACGGTCCTCAACCTGATACACCCATCAGCGGCTTACGCGACTCTGCTTGTGAAGCAGCTCAGGGCGCCGACAAAGTATGTCGCCCTGCTGACATCCCACGGGTGGTCAGGCGGCGCAGTGAAGTTCGTCCAGTCTCTGCTGGAGGGCATGAAGGTGGAGGTTCTGGATGCGATCGATGTCAAGGGCCCGCCGAAGCAGGCCGAGTTCGACAGGATCGCTCAGCTCGCGGACAAGATCGCGGATAGACTGAAGTGACCCGACCGGACTCGAGGGCTTCTCCAAACCAATTCCATTCTCCTGTTTTCTTCCAGAAACGATGATATCTGCCGGAGGTGACTGACAGCCGATGGTCTACCCCAAAGAAGTCTTGAACCGGTTGAAGTGGACCGAAGGCGATTCTCTGGACGATGCTGTCATCTGGTACATACACAGGGGGGCGCCCGGCGACTACCTGAGGATTGCCGGCAGCTCCATCAGGGCTCTGGGAAGAGGGTTCTTCGAGACCGAGGACGCGATGATCCCCTACCACAGGATCCTGAGGATCGACTACAGGGGGAGGACCTTGTTCGAGAAGGACGCTAGGGCCAGGGGCGTCGAATAGACACCGACCCCGCGACGCTCACAAACCCTTATCTATGTCCCAGACATGCCGCGGAATCATGGATCTCCTGTGGCTGCCGTTCTCGTTGGCAACCATAATGATGTACGGCCTTGGACAGGTCTTCGCGAAGGAGACCAGGACAAACGTATCATCCGCGAATCTCCTGCTTCTCCTGGGCGCGAACGTACTGATCATGTGGGCCGCCTATTGGTTCATCTTCAGGGAGCCGGGCTCCTACTCGGCATCCATCTGGCTCCAGGCGGTGTTCGCCGCGGCGCTCTCAGGGTTCGCGTTCGTCACATACTACGAGTCTCTGAAGCACGGCAAGGTGAGCATCGTGGGGACCATCGCGGGCGCGTACGCTCCCTGGACAGTAGTGCTGGCGCTCGTGTTCCTTGGCGAATCCATGAGCATCGGGGAGGGCATGGGGGTCCTACTCGTCGTAGCGAGCATGCTACTATTCACGTACTCGACGGGCGGCAACGGTGAACGCAGGACCGAGCTTCTGGGAATCGCCTTCGCCGTGTGCTGTCTCTTCTTCTGGGGCACTTCCGCGGCGGTCGCGAAGGGCGCGATAAGCGAGATCGGAGACACGAACTTCATAGGAGTCTACGCGCTCGTGTGCCCGACGATCTGGTTGGTCTATTGGTTGGCCAGGGAGAAAGCCAAGTTCGAGATGCCAAAGTCGAACAGGTGGCTTCTCGAGCTGTCACTGCTGTGCTTCGCCGGCGGCGGCATCACACTGTATCTCGCGATACAGAACGGGCCGGTCTCGATAGTCTCACCCATCACTAACGTGTACCCGATCGTGACGATAGTCCTGGCCAAGATGAGGCTCAAGGAGAAGTTGACGACGCGGCAGATGGTCGCGCTCGCGATGCTCTTCCTCTCGATACCTCTGTTCTCATTCTAACTGCTCTTGTACTTCCCGCCGGAGAAGACTATCCTGTCCAGTATCCTCAGTTCGGGCGGGGCTTTCGATGGGATGAGCTCGGCCACGATCTCGATGTAGTCCCTCAGAGGGCTCTTCGCGACCTTGTTGGCGAGCGTCTCCTGTACCTGGTATATACCCGCAGAGTTGGACATCTTGACATGTATCTCGATGGGCATCGTCTTGCCCTTCCTTATGTCGACGGACTCGATCGAAAGGGCCGATATGGAATGGATGTCGTGCTTGCCAAGGTCGAAGGAGAGCCTCCCCCGGCCCTTGGTGATGTCGCACCCGTCCGCTATGACCACGACAGCACTCTCGATCGTGAGGGCGTTCTCGCCGACGTCGTGCGCGTAGAGGGCGTGCAGGACCTGCTGCGTCACGCCGATCCTCGTTTGCATGTCTGGATAGATGGCCGGCAGCATCCTCCCCAGGATCTCCTTGGCCAAGATGACGCTGAACACCTCGTGCTCTTCGCGATGGACGGCGTTCCCTATGTCGTGCATGAAGCATCCGGCAACGACGACCAGGTATGCGTCGTCTTCGGTCATGCCGAGCCCTTTGATCGTATCAGGCACGAGGTCCTTGCCATCAAGTATGAGCCTCAGGATTCTGACGCCGTTCGCTGTGACGATCCTCGCGTGGATGGGCCCGTGGTCGTTGTACCCCAGCTTGCGGACAGCTATGTAGTTCGCCAGGTTGAGGTAGACATTTGTTTCCTCGTCCTCCTCAAGCAACTTGAACATCCTCAGGGCCTTGGGATATGCCTTCAAGCCCTCCAGTATCGTCTTTATCGACTCCTCCTCGAGCGCGGTGTAAGTCGATGGCATCTGAAGGCCGTACAGAAGGCCGTTCTCGGGCGTTTGCTCGGACATGGTTGTTCTCAGCTCCGATTACGCACCCTCGAAAGACCTCTATGCTATTGAATCTCTCCCTAATGGCACCGCAATCAGTCAGGGCCCGGTACCGTACGTCAATCAGGTTTTTGTACGCGCAGGCCGCTGACAGCTACACAGTCATGTCATACATCGACGAGCTCGTTTCCGCGCTCGGCAAGGAGAAGGTCCTCCTGGACCCGTCGGAGAGGTTCGTGTACGGGGCCGACTGGAGCCCCAGGACTCCAGACGAGTTCGTGCCTCCGGACGTCGTTGTTCTGCCCAGGACCACAAGGGACGTCCAGCGCATGATCAAGATCGCCTACGCACACGAGATACCTGTCACTGCGGGCGGCGGTCTCACAGGGATGCTCGGAGGCGCCGTCCCGATCTATGGCGGGATATACGTCGACACGACAACCATGAACTCGGTCGTCGAGGTGGACCCGAAGAACCAGACGATCAGGGTGCAGGCAGGCGCGACTCTCCAAGAGGTCAACGACGCCGTTCAGCCGTACGACCTCTGGCTCCCGCATCAGCCCGAGTCGAAGTGGGTGAGCACGGTAGGCGCCGCAATCGCCTGCGACAACGACTCTACCTTCGGCGTGAGGTACGGCAAGATACTGAGCTGCCTGCTGAGCGCGGAGATTGTCACGGGCACGGGCGAGGTGCTAGAGCTCGGGCACAGGAAGGCGCACTTCACTTCTTCTGGGTACAAGCTCAAGGACCTTCTTGCGGGGAGCGAGGGCACGCTTGGCATAATCACCGAGGCCACTCTGAAACTCGAGCCAATCCCGGCTTCAAGGCAAGTCGACATGCTCGTCTTCCCGAGGATGGGCGCGGCGGTCGACTATCTCAGCAGGGTCCTGAAGGCAGGCCTTTGCCTCGAGGCCGCGCACATCAACTGCAAGCGCAGGCTCAATTTCTACACGCACAGCTACAAGCTCAAGCACGGGAGAGACCCTACGATACCTTCCTGGGCGGAGGCGCTCCTGGCAATCGCGTTCGCAGGCGATCCCGAGGTCGTGGCCACCCAGCGGGAGTACGCCCTCAAGCTCGCGAAGGACTTCGAGGCGCAGCTGGTCGAGGAGAGGGAGATCGTAGAAGCCTGGTGGGCGTCGAAGTACACTCTCGATTTCGAGCCCTTCAAGCAGAAATGGCCCGACTCGCAGAAGCTGAAGAAGTTCGGCGCTGCGGACCCCGGTGTGCCAGTTGGGAGGCTCGAGGAGTTCTACCACAAGTTCATCGAGACCGCGGAGAAACACCAGCTCGAGATCATCGGGATGAACGCCTATCTGGAGCACCCGAGCAGCATCGGCTTCTCACTCTCGTGCGCTGTCTTCGTGGACTACAGGAACCCGGACGAGGTGCGCAGATTCCGCGAGTTCCACGACGAGCTGAGCAAGCTCGCGGTCGCTTTCGAGGGCACGATGAGCACATTCATGAGCGACACCTATCAGAAGGCGCCCTACCTAGAGCTGGAGCACGGGCCATCGCTGAAGTACATGAGAGAGGTCAAACGGCTATTCGACCCGAAGGGGATACTCAACCCTGGCAAGAAGTTCCTCAGGGAGGTGCCGAAGAAGTGAGCAACGGTCTCGAGGAGTTCAAGGACGAGCTGGAGACCTGCTTCGGCACATCGTGCGGTTTCTGCGAGAGGGGCTGTCCGGTCTATCAGACGCTCAAGATCAAAACGCTGTGCATGAAGGGCAGGAACAGGACGATGCTCGGCCTGCTCCAGGGAAAGCTGGAGATCACCCCGGCGGTCATCCAGGCGGCGTTCGAATGCACCCTCTGCGGCAACTGCGACAGGTGGTGTTCGCTCAAGAACACCGAGCATACGCGGGCGTTCAGAGAATACCTGCTCAAGCACGGAGTCGAGCCGATGAAAGAGCACTCGTCGCTCGTGCTCAGCATCAAGAACTACGGCAACCCCTGGTTCCAGCCGAGGAGTGCCAGGACAAAGTGGAGCAGAGGGCTGAACATCCCGAAGGCCGCCCCGAAGCAGCAGGAGGTGCTCTTCTTCGCCGGATGCACGTCCGCAGTCACCAAAGGTCTCAACAAGGGCCTCGTGGCGAGCGCGAAGCTGCTCCAGAAGGCTGGCGTCAAGTTCGCGACCATGGCCCAGGACGAACCGTGTTGCGGCTCTACTCTGCTCAGGGTCGGCCAGACCGAGGAGTTCGAGAAGCTGGCGAAGGAGAACGTGAAGAAGTTCGAATCGCTCGGGATCAAGAGGATCGTAACCGCATGTCCCGGGTGCTATGTCACGCTAAAAAAGTCGATCGAGATGAACGGTTCGAAGATCGAGGTCGCGCATGTCTCCCAGGAGGCCGCGAAGCTGGTCAAGGAGGGGAAGCTCAGGCTCAGGAAGTCGTCGGAGAAGATGACATACCACGACCCCTGCCACCTCGGGAGGCTTGGTGGGATATTCGATGAGCCGAGGGATGTCGTCCGGGCCGTCGCGGACCTCGTCGAGATGCCGAACAGCAGGTACGAGTCCAGATGCTGCGGGGCGGGCGCGGGGCTTCAGTCCGCATTCCCCAAGTTGTCTAGGGACCTTGCAGCCAAGAGAGTCGCGGAGGCAAAAGGGACCGGCGCGACAGCACTGGTCACGTCGTGTCCGTTCTGCGAGACTCAGCTGAAGACGGTCCCGGGCATCAAGGTGTATGACCTCATGGAGCTGCTAGTCGACGCTGCCGAGGACATCGAGAAGAACAACGGGAACAACAAGAAGCAGAAGCAGGCGTCCTAGGCCGAACCCTTCCTTCTGAGATCCTCTTCGATGGTCCTCACGGCTTCTCTGGCCATGGACCAAACGATCACGAACCCGAAGGCCACCATCAACGACAAACCGCTCGCCCACAGGACTTTTGTCTCCATGGGTGCGTCGACCATGCCGATCGCCACATAGAGCAGCCCCACGCCGACCAGGGCGAAGGCCAAACTAAGGTATATCGAGAACCTTGACACTTGCGATGCGGTTTCTGCGTCTGCCATCTCCTCTCCCGAGAGCTTCTATTCCGCAGCGCCGTACTTAACCGTTTACCTGGACTCCCCCGGCATTCAGGAGATGAACCCACAATATTCAGCATCGGGAAGACAAGTCACTGGACGATCTCGTAGGTGATGCGCTCGCGGTCCTTGCCCTTGTTCTCCTTCTTCACAATCCTTATCTTGCCGACCTCGGCCAACGACCGCACGTGAGTTCCAGCACAAGGGCACACATCGAACTTCTCGACCTTGACGACCCGCAGCTCCTGGACCGACTTCGGGAGCAGATCCAGGTTGGCTCTCTGAGCGTCGACGTCCTTCTCGATTGCCGCCCGCGACTCCGTGCAGATGTCCACCTTCGCACCCGTCGCGAATATCTCGTTGCACTTCCGCTCGACCTCGGCGATCATCTCGTCTGTGAACTTCACGGGCGCGAAGTCTATCCTCGAGCGGTCATGGTACAGCTGGTTCCCCACCGTTCTGGCCTTGTAGAGGTCGTACACCACACCGGACACGATGTGTTGTGCCGTGTGCATCCGCATGTGAGCGTACCTCTTCTCCCAGTTCAGGACACCGTGTACATCGTCTGGAACTCCGTCCGGAGTCTGAATCAGATGGTGCCGCACGCCCTCCTTCTTCGTGACCTCCCTGACCTCGGCCTTGCCTCCTGGCCAGGTCAGCCATCCGGTATCGGACGGCTGCCCGCCGCCCAACGGGTAGAACGCCGTCCTGTCCAGAATGACGTAATCGAACCCCCTCTCGACGACCTTCGCGTCGAACTCCCTCACGTAGTTGGAGTCGACGTCCTTCATGTACAGCATCTCTGTCATAGTGCACACTAGCTTTCGAAGAAATGGAAAAGTGAGGTAGGGGAAATAGTTTTACTCTTTCGGGGCGCCGCAGTTGGGGCAAGAGTGCATGAACACCGGATACTGAACGTTGCAGTTCTTGCACCTGAGCATCGGGGTGGACGGGTGGTGCCCCGGAGGAGCGGCCTGAGCCGTCGCCGGCTGCTGCTGGATCGGCGCGGGCGCTGGCACGTTCTGGGCCGGCGGTGGCATGTACGGCGCTGGCTGCTGGACCGATACCTGACCCGGCGTGTACGGCTGGTAGCCTGGCGGCGCCTGCGAGGTCATTGCGTCACTCAGCTTGGCGTACGCCAGTATCATGAACAGGGCGGGGATGACGAACCCGACCAAGCCGAACAGTATCCACACGATGCTGTCGTTCTTCGCGTCGTGGAACCTGCCCTGGTCGATCGCGTCAATGACCGTCTTCTTCTCGAAGACTCCTCCGAGGAAGCATATGAGCATCCCGAAGAACCCGAAGACGCCCATCACGAGCATGTTCCTGCTAGCATCGCCCGCAGCATACAAGACCAACCCTATGATCGCCAGCAGGAACCATACGAACGCCATCAGGAAGAACATGAGCTGTCCTATCCAGGCGAATTTCCGGCCCTCGGCGACATCTCTCGGAAGCCACGGCGGGGTGGCTCCGTGAGCGATAATAGTGCCCAATGGAATATTCATGTCGAATGCCTCCTCTAATTCATCCCTTCTCTAGCCGCCTGTAAGCGGCTTCCCTTCAAGAATCGTGATGGCCATATATAGGCTTATCTTATGATGGCCAGTGCTGGCGGCCGGGCATTATCCACAAAGAGGGCCTCATTCGAGCGAGTTCCCGAGCCTGTCGACATCCCCGATGGCCTCGTAGACCATCAAGGGGGTCACGGCGATGGGCATGCTGGACATTGAGTCATTGGGATCGCATGCCTTTTCTGCAACAGCCATCAGGTCGCCCTTGTCTACTTTGCCCAGATCCTGGAGCCGGTACGGGAGACCCATCGTCCTACACCAGCGCATGACCCGTTCGATCTCCCCCATGGGCCTCTTCTCGAGGACCATCTGGACCAGAGTGCCGAAAGCCACGATCTCGCCGTGCTTCCTCGCGATGCCCGGGACGACTGTGAAACCGTTGTGGACCGCGTGCGCGGCAGCACACCCCCCGCCCCCGAATCCGAACCCGCTCATCAGCTTTATGGCCTCTACGATGGCCTCGACGGACTCAGTCACCTTCCCCGCCTCGACGTCCTTCTTGGCCTGGAGCCCGTGGGCCATGAGCACCTGGAAGCAACGCAGATTGACCTCCAGCGCCGCTGAGGTCGCCTGGTCGGGGGCCTTCTTCTGCCTCTGGGTGGCCGCGAACGCGGGTTTCTCGAAGGCGCATGCGAGCGCGTCCCCCATTCCCTGCACAAGGTACTGCGGTGGCGCCCTCGCGACAACGTCCGTGTCGACGAGCACCACGACGGGCGCACGGCTCAGCCACACGTCCTCTACGAACTTGTGATCCTCGGTGAATATGACTGCATCGGCCATGCCGTCCGCGTTGGTCGCACACTGGGTCGGGACGGTTATGCACGGGACATGCAGCTTCTCAGCGACGGCCTTCGCGGTGTCGACGGCCTTGCCGCCGCCGCAGCCGATCACGACATCCACGTCGAGCTCTTCCGCCCGCGCAACGATCGAGTTGATCTTCGCATGCGTGCACTCGGTCACGCTGTCGTCATATCCCGCGAGGGGCACCTTGGCGGCGAGCAGACTGGCCTGGACCCGGGCCTTCACCTTGGAAAACGATTTCTTGCCGCTCACCACGAACGGCCTCTCACCGTGCTGCCTCACGAACGCCCCGAGCTGGCTGAGGACACCCTCTCCCTGGACGTACTTCGCGGGCAGGATCATCTTCCGAGAACCACTCTCCGCCAATCATGTCACCCCTGATAGAATACGAGGCCGCAGGCCCGGAAACCGATTGCAGTCCTGATATTCAAGCTTGCGCAGGACGGGGTGCGGAGGAGCACCGGAAACGTGGGCATTATAAGGGTTATCCGCAAAGACATAAGTAGAATTACAGGATAATACACGCCCAACGGAAAGACTGATCGAACTAGTCGTTCAGCTAGACGCTGGACTGTGAACTAATGAAGTACGAAGACTACATAGACATCTACACTCAGCTGAGAAAGCCATCAGACGTGGACCGACTTGCGCAGAGGTTCGGACTCGACAAGGAATTCCTTTTCGTGCTGTATACTCAAAGGACCGTGCGGGACGCCACGAGGCGGTTCTACGTCGTGAAGAAGGACATCAAGAAGCTGGCGAGAGAGTGGCACAGGGGCGAATCAATAGCGCGGCTCGCGAAGATGATGAACTTCCCGGCTGTGCTTCTCGGGCTGATGCTATCCTCGGAGATAGGCATCAACAGGAAGCTCTACTGGAAGTACATCAGGGACCTGAACACTTGTCACGACAAGCGCCTCAAGCGGGAGCTGCAACAGATCGCGAACGAGGACATGATATACTCCCCCAAGGGCGCCCAGATACAGGCCACGAGGGGCGAGTGGGGCGAGAAGAAGCTCCAGGAGTGGCTCGACAAGCGCGAGCTCAAGTACAGGACCGAGGCGGACCTGAGGGCCACGCATACCAAGACACCCGACTGCCTCCTCGACTCACCGATACAGATCGATGGTGTCAAGATTCACTGGATAGAATCGAAGGCATCCTTCGGAGATGACATCGAGCTCCGCAAGAACGTCCGGAGGCAGCTCAAGCCGTACACGGAACTGTTCGGGACGGGCGCGGTCGTGTACTGGTTTGGGTTCGTCGAAGGGATCGAGCCTCCGGAGGGCATCATGCTGCTCCCGGGCACCTTCTTCGACAACTGCAAGAGAGACCACGTCCCGAGCAAGGATTTCTAGGCCATGTCGGGTATGATTCCGAGCGTGGAGAGGAGGCCGGGGAGGCTCATTTCAGCGGGAGACATCGAAAAGTACAGCTACTGCCCTCTCAGCTGGTGGCTCAGCCTGAAGTACGAGGAGTCGTCGGAGTCGCTGGACAAGGGTGTCACGAAGCATGACGCGCTGGGCAAATCCCTTTGGAAGATCGACGCCGGGGAAAGGTCCGCGAGACAGGCCGAGAGGCTCGTATTCTGGTGGGCCATAGTCGCCACGGTCGTGGCCCTGATCGGCCTCGAGCTCCTGCCGTTTGAGAACTCCTTCACTCTCAGCAACATCCTCGGCGCGGTCGCGCTCATCTGGATCCTAGCAGCGCTGTACTTCCTGTACAAGGCAGCTCGCTCGACCATGCAGAGCGTAATCGTCACCTATGAGAAGCTGATACTCGGGTTCGCGATTGTCGCTGTCATAATTGCGGTGAATGCGGTCGCGTTCCTGTACACGGACGTCAGACTGGCCCAGGCACTGGAGATTGTTGCCATCGTCTGGCTCGCGGGAGCGTCCTTCTTCCTGTACAGGTCCCTGAGGTCGACCAGCATCGTTGAGATGCTCAGGAAGGAGTTCAGGGTCGCGGGGAAGATAGAGTACATAGACGTGGATTCCAACAGGGTCTTCAGGTCGGAGAAGTACGGTCTCTCAGGGACCCCGGACTATGTGATCAAGGTCAACGAAGACATGATACCCGTGGAGGAGAAGACCGGCAGGACCCCGAAGGGGCCTTTGTTCTCGCATATACTCCAGGTCGCCGCCTACTGCCTTCTGATCGAGGACTCGACGGGGAAGGCGCCGCCGTACGGCTTGTTGAAGTACCCCGAGCACGAGCACGAGATCGAGTACAATCAGGACCTGAAGAACATCCTGATGAAGAACATAGACGAGATGCGCGAGATAAGGCACACGGGCAACGCACACAGGAACCACGACAGGCCCGGAAAGTGCAGGTCATGCTCCAGGCGCGAGGTCTGCACTGAGCGGCTCGTCTAAGCGCTCACTCGACCGTCACGGTCTTCGCGATGTTCCTGGGCTTGTCTATCGGGCAGCCCCTCTCCTTCGCGAGATAGTAAGCCAGCAACTGGAGGACCACGATTACGGGCACAGGCGAGAACATCGGCGGTGTCTGCCGGATGGATATCACGTCGTCCGCGAACTTCGCCAGCTCTGAGTCGCCTTCAAACCCGATCGCTATGACCGGACTGCCCCTAGCCGATACCTCGCTGATGTTCCCCAGCATCTTCTCGTATGTGTGGTCCCTGACCGCCACTGCCACGACCGGCGAATCCTTGGATATCAGCGCGAGCGGCCCGTGCTTGAGCTCCCCGGCAGGGAAGCCCTCGCCATGGATGTACGATATCTCCTTGGTCTTCAGCGCGCCCTCGAGTGCGATCGGGTAGTTGATGCTCCTGCCGATGAAGAACATGTCTCTTGCGGACGAGTACTTCTTCGCGAGCGTCTCGATCTCGTCCGCCTTGTTGAGCACATCCTGGACATCTCTCGGAAGGTTCCTCAGCACGCTCGTCATCGAGCGCCTTGCCTGCGCCGTGAGAGACCGGTTCTGCATACCCAGCTCCATGGCCAGGAGATACAGCGCGACGAGCTGCGTCACGAACGTCTTCGTCGCCGCGACGCCTATCTCCGGGCCGGCCCTCGTGTAGATTACGTGGTCGACCTCCCTAGTGATGGCAGAGCCGACGACGTTCGCGATCCCGATGGTCTTGTTACCGCGCTTCCTCGCCTCCCTCGCGGCCCCGAGAGTGTCCGCGGTCTCGCCGCTCTGCGTGATCAGCACAACGAGCGGGCTCTCCCTCGAAATGGGCGAATACCTGTACTCGCTCGATATCTGGACAGTCGTCGGCACGCGTGCCAACTCCTCGATTATGTACTTCCCGACGAGGCCCGCGTGGTATGAAGTGCCGCACGCGACGATCTTGACGTTGGAGAAGCTGTTGCCCTGGAAGAACGGCTCGGGCTCCATCGTCTCTATCCGCCCGAGCAGGGAATCGTGGATCGCCTCTGGCTGGTCGAATATCTCCTTGAGCATGAAGTGCGGGTACCCGCCCTTCTCAGCGTCCTCAAGGCTCCACGTGATCTTCTGCGGCTCCCGCTCCACCTTCGAGCCCTTCTCGTCGACGATCGAGACCGAGTCGCGGGTGATCCGGACGACCTCGCCGTCCTGGATGTACACCACTCTGTTGGTGTACTTCAGCAGCGCGGTGACGTCGCTCGCGATGAAGTTCTCGCCGTCCCCAAGGCCCACGACGAGCGGGCTCTCGCGCCTCGTCGCGACCACCTCATCGTAGCCAGCTCCGACGACCGCAAACGTGTAGGTCCCCTCGACCTTCTCGAGGGCCTTCCTCACGGCCTCGACCAGGTCCCCTTTGAGCTCGGACTCGACCAGGTGCGCGAACACCTCGGTGTCCGTCTCAGAGGCGAACTTGTGCCCGCTCTTGAGAAGGTCTTCTCTGACCTCCATGAAATTCGAAATGATCCCGTTGTGCACGACCGCGAGTCGGTTGGTGCAGTCGGCCAGCGGGTGCGCGTTCACCGTGGTCGGCTTCCCCTGGGTCGCCCACCTCGTGTGCGCGATCCCCGTCGAACCCTTCATCTCGGGCATGCTCGACTCGAGCACGGCGATCTCGCCCTTGCTCTTGAACAGCTGCATGCCCTTCTGGATGTCCTCACCCACGACAGCGATCCCCGCAGAGTCGTATCCCCTGTACTCCAGCCGTTTGAGGCTTTCGATCAGGATAGGTTGGGCCGCCCGCCTGCCCGCATAACCAACTATGCCGCACATCCGAGCAACACCTTACGTCACGAGCGCCCTGTTGGGGAGATTCCTCGTTATCCTCGCTCCGCTAGACACCTTGCAGCCCGCGCCAACGATGGTCCCGGGCTCGATAGACACCCCGGTCCCGAAGGCCGTGTCCTCGCCCAGGATGGACCCTATGTGAGGCACCTTGAAGAACTCGTCCGCGATGTTCACATACGCCTCCGAGCCAGCACCCATCAGATGCGACTGCGACTTCACGCCGTACCCGAGGAGGCAGTGAGACAGGTATGAGTGCGCCCCGATGTTGCAGTTGCTCATCAGGACGCTGTTCTTGATGACGGTGTAAGGCTCGACAGTGACGCTGTTCCCGATGCTCGTGGACGGAAAGATGGTCACGTTCGGACCGATCTCGCACCCGTCGCCTATCAGAACAGGCCCGTAGATCGTCGTCCCCGCACGGATGATGGTCTCCTCGCCGATGCCCACCGGCCCGGACAGCACCACCTGGCTCTCGATCTTCCCAGCGGTCCGCACGGCGAGGTTCTCGAGCGCGGCAGCGTTGAGCTCCAGCAGATCCCACGGATACACAGCGTCAATCCACAACCCGTCAGAGAACACAGGCGTCACGGGCTGCTCCCCGAGGCTCTCCTGGACCGCGTTGCTGAGCCCGTACTCCCCCTCCGCGATGCACCTGTCGATGAACTGGAAGATCCTGTCGCTCAGACAGTACATGCCCGTGAGGATGATGTTCGATATCATCTCGCTCGGCTTCTCGTGCACGCTCGTGATCGCCCCGCGCTCAAGCGTCACAACCCCGTACTTCGACGGGTTGTCGCTCTCGACCACCAGCGCGCTAGGGCACGCCCCGGCCTTCAGGAGGTCCCCGACCGCGCGCCTGTCTATCACATTGTCCCCAGGCAATACGAGGAACTCCCCGGACAATCGGTCCTTCGCAGCGAACAGCGCGTGCCCGTTCCCGAGCTGCTTCTCCTGGACCACATACTCGATCTTCGCGCCGAACTTGCGGCCGTCCTCGAAGTGAGACATGATCCGTTCCTTGCGATAACCGACGACCACGACGATGTCCGTCACATCGTTCTTCACGAGCGAATCGATGACATACTCCAAGATAGGCCGGTTCGCGACGGGGATCATCACCTTCGGCTCTGACACGGTCAAAGGCCGTAGACGCATCCCCTCGCCCGCAGCCAGGATAACTGCCTTCATGAGAAACCCACTGACCCAGTCGCTAACATGACTGCGGCCATTTAAGGGTTTTGTAGAGGAGCCTCACTCCTCCTCCTCTTCCTCGCCGATGGTCCCGTAGATCTTCCGGTTCTTCGCCTCCACCTTCATGGGCGTCGCCTCCTCGAAAAGCTCGCACTCGCACCTGATCCGGGTCACGATGTCCCGACGGACGCAGTACCCGAGCCCAGGCCCGGCAGCATCCTCCGGCCGAGGGTCCCAGTGAAGACACGAAGGACAGAGCAGACGCTGCCCCTTGACATCCTTGCATGTGGAGTGATAGGTCACGGGCGGCCTATGTGTCTTCCCGGCTATATCAAAATTCCTATACACGTCCGCGACGCGCCCGCACTCACTACACCTGGACGTAGCTTAACTGCAGTGATGGACGTTATGCGTCGACCAGCACTCGACAACCTGGATACCATGGCCAGAGGAACCAGGGGCGCGTACAGGAAAGAGGACAGGGTGGCCCTGCCACCCGAACTGCAAAGAGAACTCATCGACAAGGCTGCATCGAGGTACGGCAACTGCCAGGAGCTCGCGAAACACCTGGAGATCCCGAAGTCCTCCGTGCACTACTACCGCATCGGACGGCTGACAATTCCGCAGTCCCTGCTCGAGAAGATGCTTGACACAGCTAACGATGACGACCTCAGAGAGCGTGTGACGAATCGCGGGATTGCCAAGGACAGGACATGGGCGAACGAGTACGCGATAAGCGTCTACAGGGAGATGTGCCGAGATAAGGTGAGACTGCCGACAAAAGAGGAGCTCGAGAGCGACGACGAGCTCAGGAGGAAAGCGGCGGCGATAGTGTCGTATGTTATGGCCGAGGGGTCGGTGTGGCTGATGAAGAAGGAGTGGGGAGAACTCGCTGCGAACATCACATTCGGGTCACACGAGACTGACCTGTACGACCACTTCAGAAGCCTCTGTAACGCAGTCTTCTCATGCGATATTGGTCCGCCCCAGATGCCTGGGAACGGTGCCAAAGCGATAAGGGGATTCATCTATTCCCGCTTCGTGGCCGAATGGCTGGTAGCCAACGGAGTCCCCATTGGCGACAAGGCATCTGCGGCGTACCATCTGCCGTCATGGGTTATGCAGTCGAGGGATCATCTCACTTGGTGTGCATCCCTCCAACCGTGGTTCGACGGCGAGGGACACGTCTCGCGGAAGCTCGGGAACATACTCGTCGGCCAATCGCGCCATAGCGATCTGGACGTCTATGTGCTGCCACACAAGCTGGTTTCTAGAGGGGCTTCTCGGTACATGACCTCTGCTGAGCTGAGGAGTGTCGACGTGTTCGGGATCAGGGCGAATGACTACCTCTCTGTGATGAGCAGGAGCGAAGTCTTCGACGACGTCCTCACGCTCATTCAGAGGCTTGGAGTCGACGCCAGGATTCGCCTCGCAAGTGCACATCTCAAGGACGACGGATTCTGGAGCGCCAATTGGATAATCACCGTCCCGCGGAGATACGCCTCGAGCGTGTTGACCATGGACCTGATGAGACAAAACATGAAGGTAGCGAGACTTCGCGCCTTCACGATTTGAATATTCTAATTTATATATTTGATATAAAATAGACCGTAGCGGGGGCTAGATTTGAACTAGCGATCTTCAGGTTATGAGCCTGATGGGATTTCCAAGCTACCCCACCCCGCTGTCCCGCTCTAATGTGGACGATATAGTTAAACGTATCCTTATCACGGGTCCAGGTTCAGAAGAATTTCCTCAGCCTGAGGACGTCCTCGAGTGGCGCCTTTACCTGTATCTTACGCATCGCGTAGGCCTTCATCACTCGCAGCTCTCCGGATTGGAGCTGGTTGAAGGTTTCTGTGTTCGCGATCACGAGTATGTCGGGGTTGTCTATCTTGCCTTTCAGGAGTTCCCCGACCTTCGCATTATCGAGTACGAAGTTGAACGAGTCGCCGTCTGTGACTTCGATGAGCACGGACCTGCGTATGCCCGCCAGCTCCTTCGCGAGCTTCGGGTCTTCCGAGGACTTCTTGTTGAACTTCTCGATCATGTCCCTGAAGTATTGTTCTACCATCTGATCACTCGAACGAGTCTAGAGGGCGGAGGCGTTTCCTCATCATAATGCTTTTCGATGTGTCCCACGAGTTCCTCGTGTGAGGTGGAAGGCGGCCGTTCTTGTCCAGATAATCCTCCATGAACGCGATCGTGACCTTGTCGTGCGAATAGCCCGAGCCGATGTTTGCACCCAGCTGGTCTGATATCTCCTTGACTCTGAGATCTCTCCTGACCTTGGCGACGATCGAAGCCGCCGAGACGACCGGGAACATCTGGTCGGCCTTGTGTTTCGAGACGACCTTCGGGCGGCACTTCAGTTCCGAGCAGACCATCCTCTCGAACCCGTCCTCGCTGGCGTCCGCGGCGTCCAGGTAGGCTATGTCGGGGGCGAGGCGGTTCACGATCATTGAGAATATCTTGGCCTCTATCTGGTTCATGGTGAGGTGGAGGCGCATTGAGTCTATCTCCGTCGCCGAGACCTCTATCACCTCGACGTCCGCGAGCCTGCGTATCTTCGGCTCCAGCTCCTCGCGTTTCTCTGGCCTGAGCTGTTTCGAGTCCTTGACGCCGAGCTCTCTGAGCTTCGCGTCCGACCGCACGCAAATGCCGCAGACCACGAGCGGGCCCATGACGGGTCCTCTCCCGGCCTCGTCCACGCCGCAGATCATCTGGCGGAGCTGATGGCTTTGTGCTTAGATATCGCTTTGGCCTGCGAAGGGTTAATGTCGTACTGTGGGGATATTCGTGCCCGATGCAGCAGCAGGGTCCGCAGGAGTTCTTCGGGTACGACCTCGGCGTGAACAGCGACCTGATGTTCGTCGTGGCGATTCTTCTGGTCATCATCGGGCTGTTCCTCGCGTTCGCGGGGAGGAAGGCCTGGCGGCATGTGATGTCCTTCATCGGGGCCATGATCGGCGGGCTGATCGGGTTCGCGATCGGGACTGCCGTCGGGGGCTTGCTGGTCGGGCTCGTCGTGGGGATGCTCGCGTCGATAGTAGGGAGTGCGTTGTTCGTCTTCCTCGCGAATGTCGCCATCGGAGCGACTGCTGGTCTGTTGGCCTTCATCGTGGTCGGAGCTCTCACGAGCAGCACGATAGTCGGGCTGGTAGCCGGTCTGATCGCGTTCGTGGTGACATTCGTGTACATCAAGGCCGCGATCGGGATCGTGACCGCCATCGTCGGGGGACTGTTGGTGGGGATCGGGGTCATGTGGTTGGAGATGGACATGCTCGTGGTCCTCGGCGCGATGATCGGGTCGATGGTGCTCGGCGGGGCGTTCCAGATGGTCGTGCTGAAGGACGAGGCCGAGATGAGGGAGCGCGCGAGGGCGATTGGAGCGTCCTCGCGAGTGGCCGAGAAGGCGGTCGTCGCGCCCACTCCCCCTCCGATGCCTGGCCGGACATGCACGAGATGCGGCGGGCAGATGGACTACATCCCCGAGTACAACAGGTACTACTGCCAGCGGTGCGCGCGGTACGATTGAGATAAAAAGGGCGGTTGAGCTACCGTAGGGTTAGTAAATTCGCCACACTTTATAATAAGCCCAGGTTTACGCGGGACTGTTGACGATCAAGGTTGGAATGGGCTGTCAGGCGAAGAGGCTGGAGAACAGCTTCAGGCTGACGAGAGTGGGCGTGACGGGGGTTCTGAAGCCGATAGTTGTCCAGAGGAACGGCAGGGACAACCACCTAACTGCGGAGATAGACATCTTCGTGGACCTGCCCTCGACTCAGCGCGGGTCGCACATGTCACGGAACATCGAGGTCGTGACGGAGGCGCTGGACCAGAGCGTCCGCGAGAGGGCCACGAGCCTCGAGGACCTCGCGGCGAAGATCTGCCGCGAGCTGCTCGAGAGGCACGACTACGCCTCGTTCGCCGAGGTGCGGATGTCCGCGCTGTACTTCCTCGAGCGCAAGCCCGACGGCGGGAAGACCTCGCTCGAGCCGTTCAAGCTCATGGCGAAGGCGACGGCCATGCGCGGGAACGGCCTGATGAAGGAGATAGGGGTCGAGGTGATGGGCATGACCGCATGTCCGTGCGCTCAGGAGTCGGTGAAGCAGATCATGTTCTCCGAGACGCCTGAGCTCGAGCGGTACGACGGCAAGCTCGCGGTGGCGTCACACAACCAGAGGAATGTGACGACGCTCATGCTGGAGGTCCCTGAGGAGGTCAAGGTCGAGGCGGACGACCTGATCGCGATAGTGGAGAGCTCGATCAGCAGCCCGACCTACGGCATCTTGAAGCGGGGCGACGAGGCGAACGTGGTTCTCGCTGCGCACAGGAACCCGAAGTTCGTGGAGGACGTCGTCAGGGACATCCTCGGGAAGCTGCTCACGAAGTACCCGGACCTCGACGATTCAGTGCATGTGGAGGTCAGGAGCCGGAGCGAGGAGTCCATACACAAGCACAATGCTTTTGCGGAGAGAGTCACTACCCTGGGAGAGCTTAGGAGCAAGTGAT
>Ga0299912_10000659_pt1 | contig 28553 bp, 22 predicted proteins | sample RVTome_2_FD_207667 | JGI IMG/M metagenome (GOLD analysis project Ga0299912, IMG submission 207667) | Soil microbial communities from uranium-contaminated site in the Upper Colorado River Basin, Wyoming, United States - RVT95D214 (version 2) ... | reverse complement strand
CCAACAGACTTTCGTAATCTCTGATAGCCTTTTTAAGATAGTTGTTATCGGAAGTCTTTTGATAGGCAAGGGTTAGAACCTCAGCTTTTTTCGCCATATAATCAACACCTCGCGCGGTATCGGACCCGGCTATCTGGATGCATTTGTCGATGTAATCCGCCGCTCTGTCGTATTCGCCCCTGATCTTGGCCAGGTTAAACATAGTAAAATTGGCAGCCTGGGAACTGGGGTCGGTCTGCAGCCTCTGCTGGCAATACTCTGAAACCTCTTGCTCACCCACTAACAGGAACATTCTCAACAGAATCTCACTTGCCAGTCTTTCGTTTGTCCCGGTCTGATCAACGGCTTTTCGGCAATACCCTATGGCCGCGCCTCTGTCACCGAGCTTGAACCTGGCCTCAGCCATTCGGTAATAAGCTATGGGGGCAAAAGGCGTATCGACGTACTTGCCGCTTTCCTCAAAGACCTTATTCAACTTCTCGGGACGCCAAGAGGTGTCTCTTGCGTTCGGGTCGCCAGCCGCCAGTACTAGTGCCTGTAAATATCCATCCAGAGCCATCGCATATTGCACATCTCGCCAGCCGCCTTCCAGATTTTCCGCCAGATACGCTTGGCGCTTCATAAGATACGCTGTTTGGTACAACTGCTCTGCTCTGCCGAATTCGCCTACAACCATTGCAAATCCGGCTGCTCGATTATGCCAGAATACGCTCTGCGGGAATTTCTGCAGAGTCTCATCATAGAATTTCTTCAGCGCTTCTTTTCTGTTGAGTTTAAAGTAAACCTGCTCAAGCAGAGATCGAGCTTCCATCGGAGAACCCGGCACGTCAATGGTGTTTCTCAGTTCGGTTACAGCGTCATCCTCACGTCCTGCCTGCAAATAAGCTCTTGCCAGGGCGATCCTGGCATCGGGCGTACTATCCAGAGAAGTGCTCTTTCTAAGGTCGATGATTGCCTGATCATAATTTGCCATCAACAGATTTATCTCGCCTCTCAGCCGCCATGCAGCAGCATTGTCCTGCTGGGCCTCAAGGTTTCGATTCGTCAGCTCCAACGCCTCTTTCAGTTGTCCCTGCCTCATCGCCAACCATCCCTCAAGAAGCAGAACTTCGGCTTCCTGCGGGTACTTCTCCTTAAAGCTCTGCAGCTTGTACTCGGCCTCCTTGATGAGACCAACCTTCAGATATGCCTTGATTTGGTCAAGACGGTTTTGCGTGTTGTCTTCAAGCGACACAAGTTCTTCAGAATATTTTTTTATGCCCTCCTGGTCGGCGGTTCTATCGGCAACCAGAAAAAGTCCTCTGATCACATCGCTGTCTTTTGGCTGCTGCACATACAACTGCTGCAAAATCTTGCTGGCATCCTCAAACTGTCCGAGATAAAAATAATGACGCCAGAGTAAAGGCTGGTCTTTCGAGTCGAGCAGCAACTGCTCAGCCTTTTCATTTTGCCCCTGTGCCCGGTAGTAGTCCGCGTAGGTTTCAAGCACAACTCTGTCGCGTGGGTACGATCGCCTGGCCTGGTCGAGAGATGAAGCTGCAACGGCAAGCAAAGTCTGCTTGCGCCCCTCGTCATTTTCTTTCAGAGCCATTCTCGTGGCCAGTTTCGTCAGCAGTATGGCATTCTGCAGGGACGGCGCATTTTTCTGCAGGGTTTGACGAATTGCCAGTGCATTCAGCGGCTCGGTGTCACTTATATACTCGACGTAGGCGCTAAGGAGCGTCAGGTCACCCGGATTCAGCCCCATAGCCCTTTCCAAGGCACGCCTGGTTTCAATCACCTGGACTGGGGAGGCACTGTCACCAAGTTTCAGGTTTCTCCGGTACAGGGCATTGGCCAATCCTTTGGCGATAACTCCATCCAGAGGATTCAGAGACGCCGCTCTCTGGACGTCCTCAAGAGATGCGTGCTCATTACCGAGAGCCGCGTTAATGTTGGATCGGAGCGTATAGGCGCGAGAGAATATCGGCTTTTGTTTTAGACATTCGTTGATTTTCGCCAGCGCATCTTGAAAGTTTCTTTTAGCCACCGCCAGACGTGCAGCAAATAGTTGACCCTCACAGTCATCGAGGTTCCCGCGTCTCACCGTTTCCACGACTTGTTCTGCCAAATCCCAATTCTTGCTATCAGTTGCCATATCGAAAAGATGGCCGGCAGCCATCTGCTGCGGGCTCACCTGGTCGCTCAACTTGAAAGGCGGCCTGCCGGTGCCGCGCTCTGGTGGAGCCTGCATTTCCAGGACTCTTCTAAACTGTCCAATTGCTTTGTCCGGCTCGTTATTCTTCCGATAGAATATTCCAACCTCCAGAGCCTGATGAACCGGGTCAGTAATGCCTGATAGAGCCTCCTTTTCTATCTCTTTACGCCTTTGGTCCGAAACACTCGCCGGATTGGGCTCGGAGAGCAACTTTTTATAGAATAAAGCCGCCCCACTATTGGTGGACTGCGACAGGAATCGATTGACTATGTTCTCAGCCTTACTTGTCTGCGCCAGTGAAATTAGATCGCTGCAAACCTTAGTAACCGTAGCCTCATCAACAGAATCTGGCGAAACGGCTAGCAGTCTCTCCACTAAATCGGCCCGATGCTGTTTGTATTTATCTAACTCAGCCTTCATCAACTTTGCCGCGGCGTCGGACTCAAGGTCCTGTTTTTCCCCCACCTGGCCTGGCTGGAGAATAGAGGCGGAATCCTCCCTTATTTGCCTTTGTGCAATAGCGCTTCGAAGCTGCCCGATCTTAGCCTCTACCAGTGTCAGATGGAGCCTAATTGTATTCGGATCATCTGAGGGAAAACGGGCCAATTCTTCTTCAGCCTCGGCCACTCGGTCTGTGCCGATCAAGGCTTTTATGCGAAGCGCTCGGCTTCTGGGGTTGCTGCCGAATCGCTCCTCGAAGGTGCTTACATTATAGTAATAATCAGGGGAGATAACAGGCAACCATGCACCGAGCTTACCAAGAGTTTCCAAGTAATCCAAAATCGCCTCAGGTTTGCTAAACTCGATTCCTGCAGCCAGAGCACCATCTTTTGGGTTCAGGAACTCCATCACCGCACCAACTTCGGAAGTGTCCGTGAGAATCTTCGCCAGAGCGTAAGAAAGGTGGGCATCCCTATTCTCGGGAGTTTTAGATGTTTTTATCCGCTGGTAAGCTTCGTAGAGCGTCTGGACTGCCGGGTAGATATTGTCCTTGGCAAGGCCAAGCCTGGCGAGGGCAAGCATTCCTTGCCACTTCAGCACCTGTGGCTCCTCACCGCTGCCGGAAATTTGCTCAATTTCGTGCACAGCTTTCTCGGCATCTGCCAGCCAGGCCGCCGCTTGCGACTGCGATAATTCCTGAGTGGGATCAAGCACCTGCTCGATATAGCAATTGGCAAGGAAAGAATACAATATGAACCTGTTCATCCTGTTTGCGTAACTTCGTGGCCCGCCTGTATCCTGTGTGTCCGGCAGTGCAAGCGCATTCTTGGCCAACTCTATGGCCTTGAAAACCTCGGATTTCCGCCCATGAACAGAAAACTTGCGATAGTACAAAATCGCGGCGCTCGTCGCGTACACCACATTTTCCTTGTCCAATTCAATCGCTTTAGTCATTGCCTCGACGGCACTGTCAAGATTCTTAAGACCAAGCTCGTAGGCGGAGAACATCGAATAGATGGAATAGAACCCGGAAAGTGCAGCAAATGCCTCTGCGCTGGAAGGAAACTTGTTTACAAGCGACACGAAGCCAGGCTCGAGCGCTTGAATCTGCTGCTTTGCCTGTGCAATCTCACCTATTTTTTGTGCAGAATCCAGCTTCCTGGACAGAAGATTGATGTGCGCTCGCGGGTCATCACCGGCAACCTCGACCGCCTTTTGTAAGAGCTCGTCCGCACGCTTAGCAGCTTTTTCTTTTTCCTCGACATTTCCTCTTGAGGCAAGAATTTGGCCTTTTTCGGCGGTGACATCAGCCAAATACAGATAGGCATCAACATTCTGCGGATCGAGCTGCTGCACCTTCAGCAAATCGTTCATTGCTTTGTCCAGGAATTGCTCCGGAGACGTCACCGCCCCCATCCTGCCTAACTCAAGGGCAGCTCTACCTCGGATCAGGTACAAATAAGAGCCTAAGGTCCGGCTCGGGACACGCTCAAGGCTTCTCTCTTCTTTCCCAAAGATCGGCTCCCATTTGGCCCTTTCTTCGCTGAGCAAGGCCGCATCCTCGACGACCTTTATAGCCTCGGACGCCTGCGACAGGACGTCGTTCCAACGGTCGCTATGACTTCTTCCAGCCTTGGCGAGACTGTCGGCGAAAATATAAACATATTTCAATCCTGCCAGCCGAGCCTTTACATTCTTAGGGTCTATATTGATTATCTGTGGCCAGCATCCGCGCACTTTGGGCCATTGATCGGTCTCGATGTACAAATCGGCAAGTTTAAAGAGCATGTCTATCTTAAGCTGGTCGAACCTTGCCAGTTTGTATGCTTTAAGGTAGCTGCGTCCAGCTTTATCATAATCTTTGGCCAGCCACGCGGCGTCACCATCACTCACGAATTTTTCAGGGTCTCTGCTGAGATGCAAAATAGCCGCCACAGCTACTAACACCAGCAACAGCAAAACTGCCGAGCCAATAAGTACGACTTTCTTGTTCAGTCTCTTTGCCATAAATTTTTCCCTTCCCACGCGGGAGAGACCCCGCAACAAGCCTGTCCCGAGCCGGGTCGAAGGATTGCGGGGCTAAATATTTAGCCCCCCAATTCATTGGGGGGTCGTATTTCTTTGCCACTCAGGCCAGTGGTCTTTTCCTAAGATAGGCAAGATAACGCCCAGGACTTTTTCACTCGCTTCGATCGCCTCCTGTTTACTCGGTGCTGCCATCGCCTGGTTGAAAACCAGCTCAATCTTAGAAAAATACGAATATTTGCCGAAAAGGTTCTTATTCAAGACTATCCGAGCCGCGTCTCTGCTGCCGGCATATTCCCCATTGACCTTAAAAAGATATAAAATTGGGAATTTTGCCATGCTTTGCAGGAAATCGGTTTTTGTCCCGCCGAAGACAAGATATTTCCCTCGGATTTCGCTCGGCAAGTCAGGGTTGCTGATTCTAAATGTCACGCCCTCGGTCGCAAGCCTTGCATAGCCGGCCCCCGTCCAGCACTCCTCCGGGACGTGTGGTACCCTGTCCGGCAGCTCATAGTAAGTAACAAACAACATGAATTTGCGGACAGGACTTTCAGGTGCTATCTCTGCGTCTTCCAGAATCCATTGAATATAATCCTCCGTGCCTAATGCTTTAAGAACGTCTTGGTTTTCGATTTTACCTTTCGATAATACTTTGTAAGAACCTAACTGTTTCTCATCCAAAAGGTCCAGCGATTTTTTCAACGGCAAGGGTTCCTTCTTTAGGTACATCCCAAACGTTTTTATGGCAATGGACATGCCGGCTCCGGCTGTCGCCAGCACAGCCGCGCATATTAAAAAGGCCGGCTGCAAATAAACTCGTATGTCGGATTTCATGCCCTGCATCACGCATCATGCTGAGCCGAAGGCGAAGCATCTGGCCTTCGAGAGTGAGATTCTTCGCTTCGCTCAGAATGACAACCTCCTTTACAATAGCGTTTGCGGTTTCTTCCTAACCACAACATCCCCGGCGGTCGCCTCAGCTTCTTCTACAAACAAACTTGACATAAACCAGGATAAAAATCCATAGAAGGCAAATGCCAACGGCAACATTCCTATTCCAAGCAGGTCATGGTAGATGCCCCTGGTATATTCAGGGCTAATCAACACATAAATGAATCCCGTGACCGTGACCCGCACAACGTTGCAGAGTATTGCTATGGGTATCGTGGAGCCTAACAGAATAACTCGCTGCCATACGGGTCTATAGTGCAGGTAAGCCATAGCCACGCCCAGCGCTAAAAAGGCCATCAACAGCCGCATTCCGCTACAGGCCTCGGCCACGTTGAGCGGAGGCTCCAGCCGCTGACCCTTATAAGCGATATCGATCAGGACGCCGCTGACGCTGGCTTCTATTCCACCGACCAGATTCAACAAGGTAGTTGCTACCTTGGCAGCCAGGAACCGCATCGGCATCGTCAGTCCGACATAATACCTCTGCGGCAGCGGCACCGCAAATACCAAAAATGAGATCGGCAGCCACGTGTGCTTGACCAAACGCCATCCGGCCAGAAACAACACTACCGCTCCAAGCGCTGCTATCACAGAAATCGGGCGAAAATACGCGTATCCGGACGGGCTGACTATGTTAAAAAAATAAAACAGAATCCACCAAACTAGAAAAACCAAGCCTAAGTAGTTAGGCTTGGTTTGAAGGTTCAAGATCTCTGTTCTATGTTGATTAATGAAGTACAGGCTAAAAAGAGGGATTAGAAAACCGTGCGACCAACTGGCATCGGTCAGCCATGTGTGGACAATAGCCCCAATCTCATTGCGAAAAAGAAAGCAGAATAGTGCCCCTATTATTGCTATCTTGGTGCAATTGTGCAGACCAAGGTCACGCCAATGCTCCTTTGGGTTCCCGCCGGCCTGCCCTGAGCCTGGTCGAAGGGGCGGGGTCCATCGCAGGTGCGCGTTTTTCTCCTGGGTTTGTGCCGTAAGAGAAGCAATATTGGCCACCATAATAAAGGATTCTACTAAAACCAGTGGGGCAGGCGGAAGCCCTTGCCATAATCTGCATCTCCGAAATTACGGTCATAGACAAAACCGAAGCCGTAAGTCGCTCTGAAGGCATTCCGCAAAACCGCACGCCACCTGGCGGTTGCATGTGAGCCGACGTTGATCAGGTCGTTCGGCTTAATAAAGAAGTCCGGCTGCTCCCCGTTGGCAATTTTATCCAGATCGACCATTACAATCTCTTCTTTGTTTTCGCCGATTCTTCTTATCACTTCGCAGCGTTTTGGCCAGGCCAAAGGCCCGAGGCCGCCTGCCGCAGCTATTGCCATCTTCAACGTCATTGGTCGGCCTGTTATATTAACGTAGCCCCTGCTGTTGACGTTGCCCGTTATACAGAATTCGCCAATAATGTCAACCGGCACGTGAATAGTATCGCCCGGCTTTATAACAACATTATACCGCGGATCACCGGCGAGCAATTTGGCCGCCGGAATCTTTATAACTCGCGTCTGAACCGCCTTTTCCCACTCAAGCTCCTCGGCCACCAGCTTTTCCTCCAGCGGCACAGCGGGTCCTTCCGGCTCGAATTTTATCGCCGGCTTTGTGGGCTTAGGCGGACCGACCTGGACCGGCACCCATTTGCCGTCTTCAAAAATCCACTCTATCCGGCCGCCGGCCTCAGCCTCTTTAGCTTGAGGCTCCGCCGGTTTCGGCGGAGTGACTTGAACAGGCACCCACTTGCCGTCCTGGAATGTCCACTCCACCTGGTCACCGGGTTGTGCCTGCTGTCTTGTTTCGGGGGCTGCTATTTGCGGCGGTGCAACTTGAATGGGAACCCATTTGCCATCTCTGAAGGTCCACTCAATCTCTCCGCCGAATTCATTACTACTGGTTTGTTGGCCGGTCAGCGATGAGCCAAATAGTCTGGCTGATGTGCTTGGAGTATAGCTGGTGCCAATTTGATCGCTTGTAGTGCTGCGATCGGTCAGCCCCCAAGACGCCCTATTCGGTGCGCCTCTTGTAGGCAGCGCTTGCTGTGTACGATTGGCCGGCGTGTAGAAACCCGGGGGCAAAGCCACTTGGTCAAGCTCTCCATTCCTTGTCATCTCAGTGGAGGCTATAACCACTTTTTTGCTCTCAGGCCAGCTACGTTGCACCTGAGGTGTTATCATTTGCAGCATTTCCCGTTCCGACTGAAACCGCAGCTCACGGTCCTGCCGTCCAGGAACACCGCGCCGAGTAGGCAACTCAGACCTTATGCCTGTCGGCGCAGATAGCTGACCTCTGGTGCGGCCCGGTTGAAAAGTCTGAAGCTCGCTTTGCTTTGGCTCAATCATATCCAACCTGTTAAGGTCCAGCTTGCCGGTTTCAGGTTTAGTTACCTCGGGCGATTCCTGTTTGCTCTTCTGGCGGCGTGACACGTAGATGTAGCTGACGTTGAATTGTGCCGGTCCGCCTGCAGTGGCAAGCGCATCGGTCAACCTGAAATCATACCGGGGAATAAGGTATCTGCCCGGCCCCGGCACACCGCTACCCAAAATAGAAAACGTCCGCTGTTGTGAATTAAGCAGAGTCACGGTAACTGAAGGCGCCTTCAATATGCCCGGCGAAAGTGTCTGTTTTATCTGGTCTTCGAGTTGTCTTTCGGTTAATCCTGCCGTCTGAACAACGCCGACATCCGGTATCGAAATTTTGCCGGTCTCAGTCACAACATAATCATTTACGACCGTCATTCCCTCCTGAAAGAGCTCAAAAATAGCTATCCTGACAACGTCGCCGGATGTGAATACATAGTCACCTTCTTCGGCGACAATGTCGCTCGGTCGCGGCTCTTCAGCGTCCTTGAAGGGTACCGGCGTCTCCTCTGCCACGCCTAGCGAATCCAATATCACACTAACCGCGGGCGTGGGACGGAATCTTCCTATCTGGGTCGGATCAAAAAACTTATTTCCGCAACCGCCCAAGAAAACGCTCACAATAGATGAAAGCAGTGCAATCGTTATTGTCTGCGCCCTGTTCATGTTGTCAAAACTCCCAAAAAATTACCGAGTCTCAAAGTCGTTCTAAAGGCTCAAAAACTGCCAATATACCTTGCTCCTCAGATGAAATTTATCGGTTCGATACCCTGCCCGCTTAACTTTTTTGATGGTTGCAGAGGCAAATATAACAAAGAAATCGCGACCGCAGTCCGTCTGCTACCTCTGCTGCTACGCTCACAAGTCGCAACTATAAGCGCACAAGGCAATTATGAACCTGGGAGTTTCGTTCAAACAATCATCCGGCCGCTCCTCCTTAAACAGCCACAGACAGAATTATACTACCGGCTGAGAACTGCATTTGTTCGGGGTGTGGAATGTTTAAGCCCGATAATCGCCTGGATGCCAATATAGATGAAATATCTGTCCACTGCTAACAGCAGGTCTTATGTTATCTCAGTACCAGTGCATTCGCCCGTTTGCCTTGCGCCCCAGAGCGCAAATGCTAGAATGGCCAAAAGCACCAGAGTCGAAATATACTTGAGCGCGGGCGGGAGCATCAAATCCGCCTGCAATCCCACGGCGATGTCGACATCGCCAGTGACAAGATCCAGCACAATCCCACTTAACAGCGCACATCCGGCAACGGTAAGAAGGTAGGCAACTGCGCTTCGACCTCCCAAAGCCTTCCAAATAGTGACCAAACTTGCGGCATTGGTGGCCGGCCCAGTCATAAGAAAAACTATGGCTGCGCCGGGCGTCAAACCCTTCAAGATCAGCGCCGCTGCTATCGGAACCGAGGCAGTTGCACAAACATACATAGGTATCCCCACGATCATCATCACTACCATCGCCAAAAACCCGGTGCCCAATTTCTCTGCGAAAAATCCATCCGGCACCAAGGCTGAGATAACAGATGCAACAACCAACCCGACAAGCAATGGCTTGCCAATGTCACGCGGTAGTGTCACAAACCCATACTTTAACACTCGCAGCAGTTTTCCATTTTTCCCCGAGCCGGAACAACATTCATCTGCGCATTTTGTTGCCAGCAAATCTTTACCTGCGGAGGGCCGGTCGATTACATCTACCAAAATACCCCCAACGATACCCGTCACCAGTGCAGCTAACGGCCTGAAAATGGCAAAGACAGGTCCCAGAAGGCTCAATGTCACAAAAATACTGTCTACGCCGGTCTGAGGAGTCGACAGCAAAAACACTACCGTAGAACCTTTGCTTGCTCCGTGCTTATATAGTGACATTGACACAGGAATGACGCTACACGAGCACAAAGGTAGCGGAATCCCGAAGAGCGATGCCTTCGCTAACGGCCAAATCCCCCTGCCGCCCAGGTGCTTTTCCACGAGACGCGGCGATAAAAGGACCGAAAGAAGCCCTGCCATGAAAAAGCCAAACAACAGGTAAGGAGACATCTCGGTCATGGTAGCCCAGAAATCTGTCACTATCCATTTTGCGTAATCAACCAAATTGAATTACTCCTGGCAAAGAGGTTGCCGATTTCGTGTCACTGTACCTACTCAAAAGCTCATATCCTCAGGCTGTCTAATGCCCCCCTTAACATTTTAGCCGACGCTTCGAGATTGGCCTGCTCAGCTTTGGAAAGCGGCGCCGTTATGATACGCTCGACGCCACCTTCCCCAACAACACATGGCACACTAAGACACACGTTATCAATACCATACTCACCCTGCAGGACCAATGAAACAGTCAGTATGCTATGCTCATTTCTCAAAATTGCGGATGAGATGCGGGCCATAGCCAGCCCAATAGCATAGTAAGTCGAGCCCTTGTAATCGATAATATGATAGGCTGAGTCACGTACACGGCGGGTGATGTCCTCACGTGTCTTCTTCGAGTCGCAGCCCTGGCATATAGAACAGTAGTCCCTTATCGAAATACCAGCAATATGAGTCATACTCCACGCAGCGACTTCGCTATCACCGTGCTCGCCGAGAACGTAAGCATGAACGTTGCGAGCATCAATGCCGCAATGCTGGCTCAGCATAAGCCGGAAACGAGCACTGTCCAGAACAGTTCCCGAACCTATGACGCGCCGGCGCGGCCAACCGAGCCGCCTTTGTGCCACATAAGTCAACACATCCACCGGATTAGTTACCATCAGCAGAACGGCGTTTGGACTGGACTTCTCGATCTGGCCACAAATTGATTCTATTATCTCAGCGTTGCGCTGAGCTAACTCAAGACGCGATTGCCCTGGGACTTGCTTAGCACCGGCCGTAATAATCACAAGATTGGCATCGGCACAATCCGAATAGCTGCCCGCGCGGATATTAACAGGCTGAACAAATGCTAATCCATGTTCGAGATCCATGACCTCGCCCTCGACGCGCTTCTGGTCGATATCAACCAGGACAATCTCGCCGGCAAGCCCGGTCTGCATCAGCGCATAAACATAGGTCGCGCCTACAGAGCCGGCGCCTATTACAACGAGTTTTCTTTGTTGTTTCTGCATTTTTCCAGCCTCAGCTTATGCCAAACATGTTCTGACCCACACAAGGCTTCAAACATTCATGATCTCAACTTTACTTACGCTGCCCTGCAAACCAATCGTGACATCTTCAAAAGACATCTTAAGACCACTTTGGGCGCTCGCTTCCCGAGCAATCCGGGTCAGTCCGAAGCAGCACGGCACCTCCATGTGAACCACCGTCAAACTCTTGGGCTTGTTCGCTTTCAGTATCGCGGATAGCTTTTCAATATAGAACTCTACGTCGTCAAGCTTCGGACAGCCCACAGTGATACTGCGATCTTTTAGAATCGTGCTGTGAAAATCGCCCATCGCAAACGGCACACAATCCGCAACCAGCAGCAAATCAGCATTGGCAAAATACGGCGCGTTAGGTGAGACCAGCCTCAATTGTACTGGCCAATGACTAAGCCGAGATGGAGTTTCCGCGCCAACCTGTTCCGGCCCCGTGCTCTTTTGCCGTAACTGCTGCGCCGCTAAGCCCAGGCACACAAAATTGGTTTTGCCATTGTCCGCTCGCTCTTTGGCCAGATGCACCTTTGTTGCTGCCTCATCGAACGGGTCGGCTTCCCGCTGTTCAATACTAATCGCGTCCTGAGGACAATGCCCAATACAAGCGCCGAGACCGTCACAGTAGGACTCACGTACCAACTTTGCTTTGCCATTGATTAGCTTTATCGCACCCTCTGCGCAGGCATTCACGCACAAGCCGCAGCCATTGCACTTTTCTTCATCTATTTTTATAATGTTTCGCAGAACCATCTGGCTTCCTTAACAAATCACGCCTTCAGCATATCGGCCAGGTCTTGATCAACATCTCCGATCGGCCTAACACTATACTTCTCGGCGAGCACCTTCAGCACATTAGGAGTTAGAAAGGCCGGCAAGGTTGGCCCCAATCGCATGTTTTTGACGCCCAGGTGCAGTAACGTCAACAGAATGGCTACCGCCTTCTGCTCAAACCAGGATAGCACCAATGAAAGTGGCAGTTCGTTCACACCGCAGTCAAATGCCCGCGCCAAGCCGGTTGCGATCTGAATCGCCGAATATGCGTCATTGCACTGCCCACAGTCCAGCAGCCTCGGTATGCCGGCGATCTGCCCGAATTCGAGCTTGTTGAAGCGAAACTTGCCGCAAGCCAACGTCAAGATTACACAATCGTGCGGCACTTTTTGTGCCAGTTCGGTATAGTAGTTCCGTCCAGGCTTGGCGCCGTCACAGCCGCCTATCAGGAAAAAATGCCGGATTTTGCCAGCCTTGACCAACTCGACGATGCCTGCTGCATTGCTGAGCACCGCATTGCGGGCAAAGCCAATGGTTATATATTCTGGATGAGCGTCCTCGGCAAATCCGCTCCTCCCCAAGGCCGCTTCAATAACCGGTGCAAAATCACGGCCACGAATATGTGTCACTCCATCCCATCCAACAACGCCGGAGGTAAAAATCCTGTGTTTGTAACCATCTTTGGGTCTCTGCAGACAGTTTGTGGTCATAAGAATTACGCCCGGAAACTCATCGAATTCGTTTCGCTGGTTTTGCCAGGCGCCGCCGAAATTACCCACAAGGTGCTTATACTTTTTCAGCCGAGGGTAAGCGTTGCATGGCAGCATTTCTCCGTGAGTGTAGACGTTGATTGCCTTGCCGGCGGTCTGTTTCAATAGGTCCTCAAGGTCCTTCAAATCGTGGCCCGACACAACGATACACTTGCCCTTAACGGGCGTAATTCTCACCTGTGTCGGCTCAGGGTGCCCGTAGGCAGCGGTATTAGCCGAATCGAGCAATTCCATCGCCTTGAGATTGGCCTGGCCGCAGTCCAGCGCCGTTTTCAGCAGATCGTCGGCGTCTGTCGGCCTTTGCGTAAGATAGTCCAGCGCGCGGTGAAAGAAGCCGTACAAATCTGCATCCTCCTTGCCGAGGATTTGAGCGTGGTCAACGTATGCGGCTGCGCCTTTGAGACCATACATAATCAATTCCTGAAGCGCTGCGGTGTCTTCACCGAGTTCATCAATGCGCTTTTGAACGCCTACGGATTGTCCCTTGCGGATAAGGCCATCCAAATCATCCGTTCCTTCCCACCACGCAACTTGCACGCCCAACTGTTCGGGACTCTTGCCGGCTTTCTTCGCCGCATCCTCATAAAGCTTTTGTACCTTTTTCCTCATTTTAACCGCTCGCTGCAAAAATTGCCTGAAATGCTTGGGGTCAAAGTTCACATTAGTAAGTGTGCTAAAAAGCGAGTTGACCATAAAGACATCCACGTCGCGGTCTTGTTTGCCAAGCTGGTAAGCTCTGTGCGCATAGCGTGAAATATCCTTGACCGCATAGACCAGCAAATCCTGTAGTGCTGCCGTTTCTGCGTCTTTTCCACACACTCCCTGCGCCGTGCAGCCCGTCCCCTTTGCCGTTTGCTCACACTGATAGCAGAACATACTCATAGTTCTTGGTCTCCTTCTCACTTATCTTTTATATCAACCTCAAGCATCCCCAAATTTAAGAAACAGTCTCGACGCAATCTCTCGGCCTTTCCCTGTCCTGAGAGTGCGCTTGATGACTTGCTGCAGCTCAGATTTTTGCTTGCCTTCAAACACCTCCGGAATGTTAACCAGCCAATCCGCGTCCCAGACACAGTTGAATTCTACTGTGCCCATATCGCTGGCGCTGTGATGGCTGCCGACTATCCGGCATATATGTTCAATCGTCTCAGCAGAAAGACGGTACTTTTTCAAAATTGCTTCTGCAACCGGAGGCCCCAGCATCTCCTGGTACTTGGCTGAGGCTGAACCGTACTGACGCTCGGCCTCGGCGATGCCGATGTCGTGTAAAATCGCCGCAGCCTTAACAACCAACGGGTCGGCACCTTCGGCCTGCTGTATCTGTTCAGCGTAATCCAACACAGCAAGTGCATGCTTGATCCGTCTTTCGTCACCAGCAAAAACACTCTTCATCTCATCTATTAGTCTATCCCGCATGAAACTCGCGTCACTTGCAGGCGAAACTCCCAAACACTGGTCAGCGTACTGGCACCACTGCGCACAGCCTAGGTTTATCTTCGGATTGACCATAATACTGCCGCAATTTCGGCACTTGAGCTTCGGCTCGTCCTTAAAGAACTCCACAGATGTGCCGCACTGAGCACACTGCACCTCAAAAACATCTGCCGGCTTCCAAAATCGCTCGTCTTGCCCGGGGCATCTAACCATCTTACGCTCTCCGATTTTTTGCGAATAGACCTTGCCTAAGCATGAATCATCGTCAACAACATCTTGAATTTCGCATCGGCAGAAACTGCGTGCGGCACGTTGGCCGGCATTATGATAATCTGACCGGAGACGACTTCCACGTCTTTGCCGCCGATGGTTAGTCGGGCTTTGCCGTCGAGAAGCTGAACAACGGCATCATAAGGCGATGTATGCTCACTCAGCTTCTGCCCCTTATCAAAAGCAAATAAGGTAACGGTGCCAGCCGGTTTATCCACTATTGTTTTGCTGACGATGGAATCCTCTGCGTATTCGACCAGTGCCGCCAGATTTTGCCCCTTGCCCACGCAAGTTTGCAGGACAGTTGTCTTGGGTCTTTTGGTGCTCATCTTTCACCTCTTATAGCTGCCCTTTTTGGCCCTTGTACTCCTGACCAGGTTATCCAGAGTCACACTATCGAGGAAACTCTCCATTTGCTGCTGTAGCTCACCCAGCTTTTTACTTATACGGCATCGGCGCTGATAAGAGCAGGCATCGGCGCTCAACAAACACCTATTCAAGCTCAAACGGCCTTGAATCGCCTTTATCACCTTGAGAACACTTATCCTTGAGGGTTCGCCGATCAGCTTGAACCCACCTTTTGGCCCCATCGAACTTTCCGCCAGTTTCCCATTGTGGAGCTTTTGGAGCAGCTTGCACGCAAGCTGATAGGGAATACCGCCATTTTGTGCCAATTCTCTGGCTGAAACCGGCCCATTGCCGTAATGCCCGGCCAGATAAACCATCGCCCGTAGGGCATAATCGGTATCCCGCCTCAATATGTCCACCTTTAATCGAGTCCTCAAATACAAAACGTTAAATGGGGCAGTCAACTCAATGTCGCAATCTACTATTGTATATAGGACTAATATAGTCCTATTTGTTCGCACGGTCAAGCAAAAAATGTTTCTTTTTGCTAAAATTCCGCATCGGTAAATCACTCGCTTTTGATGGCATCAGCGACTTTGTGGCCCAGGCGTTCACAATTGGCAAGGTCATCACGCGATGGCTGCCACTTGGCCAGCACACCTTCTGCTGCTACAGGGATTCCACACTTGCCGAAATGCTCCTCAATTATTTTGACAGACTCACCGCTCCAGCCATAGCTGCCAAAGGCGGCGCCGATTTTATTCTGGAATCTCAGGCCTTTCAAATCTTCAAGTATCGGCGTGATCGTGGGTAAAAGTCCCCTATTCAATGTCGGCGAGCCAACGACAATAGCCTTTGCCTGAAAAATCTCGGTTATAACATCATTGCGATCCGCCAGAACCGTATGGAAAAGTTTGTGCTCTACTCCTTCGCTGGCCAAGCCATCTGCGATTGCCTCAGCCATTCGCCGGGTCGCCTGCCACATCGTATCATAGAGAACCACTGCTTTCTTCTCCGGCTTTTGTGCCGCCCACTGCTGGTATTTCTTTACTATTTGCAACGGCTCTTTTCGCCACATTACGCCGTGACTGGGGGCAATAATATCGACGGGCAGTTTCAAAGATAAAACCTCGTCGATCTTTTTGATCACCAGGTTACTGAACGGCGTGAGGATATTAGCGTAATATTTGACGGCCTCTTCATACAGCTCTTGCTCATTGACCTGGTCGTTAAAGCGAAATGCCGTTGCGTAGTGCTGGCCAAATGCATCATTTGGCATAAGAATGTTGTGTCCGGTCAAGTAAGTAAACATGCTGTCCGGCCAATGCAGCATCGGCGCTTCGACAAAGACAAGCTCATTTTTGCCGAGGCTGACCATATCGGCGGTTTGTACGGCCTTGAAGCTCCAGCCTTGATGGTAATGTCCCTCAATACTCTCACGCCCACGCTTGGATACGATAAGCGTTGCGTTTTTGGCCAGCCGCATAATCTCCGGCAGACTTCCCGAATGATCCGGCTCAGCATGATTGGCGACAACAAAGTCAATCTTGCTTGGGTCTATAATCTGCCGGATATTTTCGATAAATTCTCTCTGGAAGGGTGCCCAGACAGTATCTACAAGGGCGGATTTCTGGTCGATGATCAAATATGCGTTGTAAGTGGTTCCCCGATGTGTTGACAACTCGTATCCATGGAAGTGACGGATACCCCAATCCACTACACCAACCCAATAAACACCCGTTTTAAGCTCCACTACCATACCCTGTTTCTCCCTAATCCGGACGAGCCGGAACCAAACCAGCAACTGCTCGACGACGGTTTTTCGTTTATCGGTTGCGATACTCGTTTCGTCTAACGTTTAACGTTAAACGGAACCGTCACGAGCCGCGCAACCGCCCGACGAGCGTCCTTCGTTCCTTGCTCCGCCGCCCTTTTTGTCCATCTTGCGCACAATTTCATTGCTAAGGAACTAAACACTTCTAACCTGCATTTATGTCGCCGCTCTGGCAGATTGTAATGTGCTTTTCAAATCCTTTGCCGGACAAAAAGCTATACTCGTTCCGTCCCTTCAGCACCACGCTGTCACTTTCTACTATTATTTCAATATCTTGTTCGGGACTTCTCTGACGGATTATGTTTGCCAGCGACAAGGCCTTCTCAACTCCGTCGCCCCGCCCATAGTTAACCACCTCATCGGGTTGGGCAAGGCGCTTATCAGGATAGATGGACTCGTTAGCCAGGCCGCTGAGCCAGTCGTATGCCTGCTCGACGGACATATTGCTTGCCATCTCTATCGAGATCGGGTTTCTTTCCACCGCTGCTTTGACAAACGGGGTCCAATCGCAGGTTCCCATGTCACGATATGCGTAGAACGCAAGGTCGGCGGTGGAATTGCTTGCGCGCAATTGCTGCAGATAGTCGATTATCTGTTCTCTACTTTGCTCTGTAGAGATTTGAGCAGGAACGACTCGCACAAAGTCTTTGTCCATTGCTGGCAGCCGCGCCTCGATGTGCACAAAATCCGCCAACTCTTCTACAAACCGCCGGGCATCGGGAACAACAGGCTCGATAAACGTCCCTAAAGCGGCCCTACCTTGCGGATTCCGGATGTCTATTTTCTGCCGCCTTAGAAACTCATCAAGCTTATCGCAGCGAATTCTACCGGGAATTTCGTACGGGACAAAATCTTCGTCCGAGACCTCAGCCAGCAGCTTTTCGTGCGTTGAGTCGGCGATTCTATAATTGCTGCTGTGCTCGTAGTGAAACAGGACCTCCGCCTCTAAGAACTGTGCCTGTCCATGGCAGTCCCGGCAAAGCTGAAAGTATTTCTGATAGTGATGACGGCTGCGCAGGAAACTTGTAAAGACCCCGGGCGATAAATCCGCCGTCAGATACGAAGCCAGCTTGCCAGCAAACTTCTGATAAAGCTCCTTATTCATTGTCGCTTCGTTGTAAAAGCAGTGCACATAACCGGTCGAATGGGCCACTATGGTGACGTTCTCATTGCGCAGCGCACGCTGTGCTTTGTCGGAAATTTCGGTGCCGTTGAACCACATAGCTTTGGTGACCAGCCTTCGGTTGTTTGTCAACACTCCATCATTTACATCGATAAAATTTTGCGAATGCAGCGGCGTAAGTATCATGTAAATATCTTCTAACGGCACCCCGCCTACGATAAAGGCTGCCGCGGCATATAGAGCCGACAGCGAAACACACTCCCCTGCCCGTTTTGAGTAGCCCTTTTTGAACCGAAACGCATCCATCGCTTCGACTGTCTCGGTCTTCCAGTACGGGATAATGTCACTATCATATTTATCCAGGCCGAAGTGCCTGCGAATATCCACATCAAAATAATACTTGTCGCCCTCGTAGCCAAAAAGTGCGTTGGTTGCGGCGATATCCTGCGGCGAGATGAACTTCTCAAACCGCTTCAGCTCTCTGGCTTTGCTGGTAAGACCCCAGGTCTCCAGGTCGAGGTTGAAGTCGTATTCATCCATTATGAACTGCCTGAGCCGCATTAGTTTTCGGTAGCTGCTTTTGCCCTCCAAGCTCTTGAAACAGTCTATCTGGCGCCATTGCCAGATGAGGGGACTCATAATATTGGCCAAAACCAGGCTGTACGCCAGCTCCGGGAATACAAAAACCTCCATATCCGAAAGCGTTACCGCTGAGCTATATTTTTCGAGTTGCTCTGCATCCATAACTACTTAGAGATAGAACCCCACAATAAATTGCGGGGCTAAATACTACCCCCTATCTTTTGCTGTTTCAAAAATTCTGGCAACTTTTCTATAAATGCCTTTATGTCGTCCCGCGTCCTGCGAAAGGCGCGCATAATTTGCCCTTCGCTGCCTACGACCGCAACGGGATCCTCAAAGGCCTTGTGAATGAGCTTGGCCTTGCCGGGAAATACAGGGCACTGCTGCCTTGCATTATCGCACAGCGTTACCACAAAATCAAAATCAGTCCCGAGAAACTCATCAACATGTTTGGAGGTTTGGTCGGAAATATCCACGCCTGCCTCTGCCATTACCTTTATCGCTCTGGGATGGACGCCGACCGGCCAGACGCCGGCTGAGTACGCCTCAATAATATCACCCTTTAAGTGTCTGGCCCAGCCCTCCGCCATTTGGCTGCGGCAGGAATTGCCGGTACACACAAACAGCACTTTCATCTTGTCTTTAACCGGGCACATAACTTATCCAGCAAAAATCCCTTGATAACCTGCAGCCGACTATCCGCGGAAACAATAGCCAAGTAGTTCACAGGTTTTACAGTCCTGCCGATAGTTGCCGTCGCAATTATCCATAATGCCGATTCGGCTCAGAGCAAAGTCATATTTTACTGGGTCGGCTGGCTCAATCTCTGCGAACCTTTCCGTTATTTCTACCGCTGTTGCTAAAGAGACTGTTTTTCGGTCGTAAAGCCTCAACATCCTGCACAATCTGGCTATATGGACATCCACGGGAACAATCAGTTTGGCTTTATGAACCGACTGCCATAAGCCAGGATCGACTTCATCACTACGTACCATCCAACGCAAAAAAAGGTTCAGTCTTTTACACACACTTTTGCCCGATGGACTTACAAGCAAAAACTTTAATCCCGGACTGGCCCGGACACCATGCTTTTGGGCATAAATGCCAAGAAGTGATTCACAAAATTCGGATAAAGCTGGAATTATATTCCTGTCTCTTTGCCTGTATCCCCGCAAAAAGTAAGCCTCGATGCTGCCCTGGCTATGAAGCACCTGCTTCAAAATGTCCAGCAAATCCGCAACGTCCTGTCCCGTCGTGAAACGATGCTTGAAACTTTTCAGGATTTCTCGCCCAGCTTTGCCAAAGTCTTTCACAAAGGCAGACGGGCTTTTGCCCATGCGGGCGAGAAGATCGTTCAGGCTTTTTTCGATCTGTTCTACCCTCCCATAGGCAAGCGCAGCCGATAAAAAGCCAACGACCTCTCTGTCGGCAAAGTCTGAGTATCTGTACAGGAACTGAAGAGGGTCCGGCGGTATGAACCGCCGGTGATTGTATTTATCGTACAGCTTCTCTAAGACCTGCCTTAGCTGCTCTACCGCTCTTTTCAACGTGCGCAACCGTTCAAAATCTGCCTTATCGATTTTCTGCCAAATGCTTTAAGAGAGCTGGGCATCCGAATTGAACGCGTATTACAGCGACGTTCTGAATTTCTCGATCAGACCCGCCAATCTGCCCATATCAACCTCCCGCGCGTACAAGGGCTGCCGGTTTTCTTTGTAGATGCCGGTATTCTCTTCAAAAGTTGCTTTTTCAGGGCTGATATAGAAAACGCCAAGTGGCAGTCTCTCCTTTTCGGTCGCTTTTTTGAAGGCCTCGTTTCTATCGCGCGGGTCGTGCGAATCATCGAGGTAATACGTATGTTCCCTGAACCACTGATAAGTACTGAGCTTATTATACGAAACACATGGGTGGAGCACGTCAACAAGTGCATATCCTTTGTGCGTAATCGCTTTCTTGAGGATTTCTTTTGTCTGCTGCACGTCTCCGGAGTAAGCTCTGGCTACGAAGCTGGCGTCCAAGGCAATCGCTACTGCAAGCGGATTGAACGGCTCTAAAAATACGCCCGCAACCTGTACGGGCGTGCGAAATCCACGCGGACTCGTCGGAGAGGCTTGTCCCTTGGTCAGGCCGTACACCATATTATTGTGCACAATGTTGGTAATATCCGGATTCCTACGTATCGTGTGCAAAAAATGGTTGCCCCCCTCGCCGTACATATCGCCGTCACCACTTTCGGCAATAACCGTCAGTGAAGGATTGGCGGCTTTTATGGCCGTTGCCGGCGGCAAAGCTCTGCCGTGCAATCCATTGAATACATTCGTCCTGAAATAATGCGGCGCCTTCGCCGCCTGCCCAATGCCGGAGACAAGCACCAAATTTGTCGGCTCAATTTCCAGCTCGGCAAGGGCTTTTTTCAGCGAGTTCAGAATCCCGAAATTGCCACAGCCCGGGCACCAGGCTATATCAATATCACCCATGTCAAAAACTCGAGCATCCATCAGCGACAATCCTAATCCAGCAAACCTGCCAACCTATCGGCAACCTCTTCGACGGCGAAACTTAGGCCGCTATACTTCAAAATCCTGTCATCGATGTCAATTCCCGTATGGAGTTTAATCTGCTTGGCTAACTGGCCGGTCGCATTGCCTTCGACAATTACAGTTCTCCGGGCCTTTTGCAGATAAGCAGCCGTCTTTTCGGGCAGTGGATGCACCTGCTTGAAATGCAATATCGCGATATCATCGCGGGCTAAGTTGCGCACCGCCTCAACAACGGCGTGATAGCTTGAGCCCCAACATATTACCAGCGTTTTGTAATCGTCCGGCCCTATCAACTCAGGCTCAATGGTCTCTTTCTTGAAAGATTCCCTTTTCTTCAGCCGCTTATCAACCATCCTGACTCTCAAGTCCAGGTCCTCCGTGATGTGACCCTGCGTGTCGTGCTCGTCGCTGTCTACCACAACCAGTCCTTTGCCATAGCCAGGGATGCCTCGTGGTGAAATGCCGTCGGTCGTCAGCTCGTATCTCTGGTAGTCTTTCTTGGTCTCAACTATGTGCTTGTCAACCTTCACGCCCGACAAGTCAAAAGGGGCCACATTGTAATAGGAGTCTATGAGGTATTGGTCGGTCAGCACGAAAACCGGCACCTGATATTTGTCCGCCAGATTGAACGCCCTGCCGGTTAGATAAAAGGCTTCTTCAATCGTCCCCGGAGCAAGAATTATCCTGGGGAACTCGCCGTGTCCGGCATAAAGAGCAAGCTCAAGGTCGGCCTGTTCGGTCCGGGTAGGCAGACCTGTCGCCGGACCCGGCCTCTGGGCAAGATGCACAACGACGGGAATCTCCAGCATTGCCGAGAGGCTCAGCCCCTCTATCATAAGAGCAAAGCCACCGCCGGATGTGCTTGCCATAGCTCTTGCCCCGGCATACCAGGCGCCGATAGCCATGTTCATTGCGGCTATTTCGTCCTCTGCCTGCTCAGCAATTATGCCGAATTCCTTTGCGTGCTGGGCCAGAAAGACAAGTACCGGTGTGGAAGGCGACATCGGGTAGGCAGATATGAAGTTACAGCCGCCTGCTATCGCTCCCAGACCGACAGCTTCGGCACCGCTTAGGAGAATCTCATCCTTGACGCGACTATCCCGGCTGATCAAGAAGGCGACCTTGCCGGAGCCGACAAGATTGCTGCCCACCTCGTGGCCGGCTTTTGCCGCCTGAACATTCTTCTGTACAATATCCGGCGATTTGGCGGAGAAATATTGTTTAATGTACTCGTTGATTGCCTGCAATTCGATTCCAAACAATCCGGCAATCGCTCCAACCGCGACTATGTTTGAGTAAATCTTGTCTCCAATATCAATAGCTATCCTGGTAAAAGGGACATCAATGCAATTGTATTGACTCCGGTCAAAATCATCGCCCAGAGCAGCAGTCTCTGCCAGGATGACAGTCTTGGATGAAATTCTGCTGCGAACGTGTGGGATAGCGCCCTTATCAAGTAGTATCAAAATGTCGATTCGGTCGATCAAGGCCCGCACCGCCTTTGACGATACGCGTATCGAAGTTGAATTTGCCCCGCCCCGGATGCGTGACATATACTCCTTTGTGGCGAAAACGTGGTAGCCGCAAAGTTTGAATATCTGCGTCAAGAAACGCTCCACAGTCTGGATGCCCATGCCGGCCTGGCCGCAAAGAACAATAGAGACGTCGTCTCCTTTTTGAGAGGACAGATTTTCACTCATAGGACACATCGCCTACCTAAAGATTGCCAATTGCCGCCGAACGCCTGCTTAGTGTTTTTGCCCGCTATCGCCGAGATAATCGCTCCGAAATTCCGCTAACAGTGCTCTTAGCTTCTGGACGTTCGCAAGGTCAGTTGTCTGCTTGGCCTTCATACTGTAGACAAGCATCTGGTGCAGCAAGGTCAGTTGCTTGACGTACTGCGGGTAAGCCTCGCCGTCGGCCTTATCTACCGGCTTGATCCGCTGGGCCATAAAGTAATACGTCACTATCTCGCTCAGCTCGTCGGCATGGCTGTCCTTGTTCTGAACCCACCGGACTATCTGGTTGAAATTGGGCTTACTTTCTTGCGAAAGCTCATTTATCTGATTCATAGACTTCTCAATAGTGGCGATATGCTCGGCGAGCATAACAAAACGAGCCGGGTCATCATAAATCCCGCACGGTATTTGACAATGCGAATAAACTATCGACGCAAAAATCGCCAGCAACACCAAAACCGCCGGCACCATCAATTTGTAACTAAGTACGCTTCTCATATTCGGTCCCTTTTCAAATGGATGATTCTTCAGTATTCTTCCAAGTGATAAAACTCTGCATTTTCAAGCCAGGTCTGGGGACGAGAAACGAGCTGAATGATATTCTCCAGCAAGAGGTAATGTTTCTTTTCTTCCTCGGCGAGCTTCAGGAAGATTTCTCGCTGGTACTGCTGTTCCACCTCGTTGGCTTTTTCACGATAAAAGTCCTCGCTCTTTTTCTCAATATCCTGCGCCTTTTCGTAGAGCTTGCGTTGCCTGGCACCAAAGTCAAATTTCTGACCCGATTCCTTCATCTGAGTAAAGATATTCTTGGCATCGGCTAAGACCGTGGTTTCCGCCATTTGCGGCCTTTCGGTTTTCATTTGCGCCAAAGTCTTGTAGTGTTTGACCTCTTCTTCAGCCAGCATGGTGAATATGGCTTTGATTCCCTTGTTATCTGTCTTTTCAACTAATTGGCGGTAGTAATTCTCGCCATCTTTTTCCATGCGCATAGCGTAGTCAAATATGTCCATTGCACAGTCCTTTCAGAGGTCAAGCTCTTGCCACTGCTGTAGCGACTGATTGAGGATGCGAATGTGGCGCATCTCTTCTGCAATGATATCATCGATCTTGTCTTTTCCGGCCCGGACTGAGACGAAGTCCTTCAAGCCCGTATAGTAGACAATCGAATCCTTCTCCTTCTCAATAGCTTTGGCAATGATTTCTGCTTTACTTTCCTTGCCGGCCAGCTCGTCAGCAGGGTCTGGTTTGATGCCAAACACAGCCAGGCCGGCCATCGCCTGAGCGTCCGGCACAAGCCTGTCATCGGGCTTAAAAGTCCTCAGTTCCCTGCTCTGCTCGAAAAGCTGCTTTCTCATGTCCGTGAAAAGCTGTTCGTGCCCTTTTTCCCAACCAGCTAACTCAAGAAAGAGCTTGGCAAGGCCGGGGTCATCGAATAACTCCGCCGCCCTGCGGTAAAATCTGGCGCCATTGCGCTCGATTTTCTCAGCTATTTCAAAGGCTTCGAACGCGTTGAACTCGATACCGGCTACTATCCTTTCCATAATCCATTCCCTTATATTCATCCATCCACTGAATAAATGAGCACTGTTCTATTGTCTCACTGACGGCTTGTACCGTTTTAACATCAAGGAAAAAGTCACTACCGTGACGGAGCTCATAGCCATTGCCAGACCTGCAAGCTCGGGCTTCAGGGTGGTCCCAAAAAACGGATACAGTGCGCCGGCGGCAACCGGAATTAAAGCAGAATTATATGCGAAAGCCCAGAAAAGATTTTGCCTTATCCTCGACATTACCTTCCTGCTTAACTGCACCGCCGAGGCAACATCCGTCAGCTCATCCCTCATAAGCACGACTTGGCCGCTTTCTATTGCAACATCTGTACCGCTGCCGATTGCGATACCGATATCCGCTTGAGCAAGGGCCGGCGCATCGTTAATGCCGTCACCTACAAAAGCTACCACATCTGATTCTTCCTGCAATTGTTTTACCTGATTAGCTTTATCCTGCGGCAAGACTTCGGCCAGCACATTTTCGATTCCAACTTCTCTTGCGATGGCCTTCGCGGTTCGCCAGTTGTCGCCGGTGATCATTACCGCCTTAAGACCCATATTCTTCAACTCGTCCACGACATTTTTAGCCGATTCCTTCAGTACGTCAGCAATAGCTACCAGGCCGCAGAACTTACCATCCGCCGCAACAAGCGATACCGTTTTTCCCTGGTTCTCAAGCTGGAGGATTTTCGCCTCAACTTCGTTAGGGTACGGGACATTTCTTCTGGCAAGAAGAGCTCTATTTCCTATAAGAACTTCTTTTGCCCCGACTTTTGCGGTGACGCCCTGTCCCTCGAACGTGTCAAAGCCTTCGCTTGGTTCTATTTCGATGCCGTTTTTTTCTGCCTTTCTGATAATAGCCTCTGCCAGCGGATGTTTGGAATTTCTCTCAACACTGGCTGCCAACTTGAGCAGCTCTTTGCCCGGCATCGGCATCGCGATTATGTCGGTGACTTCGGGTCTTCCTTTGGTAAGAGTTCCGGTCTTATCGAAGACGACTGTGGTCAGCTTATCAGATATTTCAAAAACCTCTCCGCTTTTGATGAGGATTCCCAGCTCAGCGCCTCGGCCGACCCCAACCATCACGGCGGTGGGCGTGGCAAGCCCCAGGGCACAGGGACACGCAATAACAAGGACCGAAATAAGGGTAGTCAAGGCAAAAAGCAGACTGCTGCCGAGAACTAAATACCACACGATGAAACAGCCAACTGCAATTGCCAGCACCACCGGAATAAAATAGCTCACCGCTTTATCAGCAATCCTCTGAATCGGTGCTCGTGAACTCTGAGCGTCCTTCACGAGCCTTATGATCTGAGATAGCACGGTGTCTCTGCCTATTCTTGTAGCTCTAAATCTGATTACGCCATTTTTGTTAAGCGTTCCCCCAACAAGACCGCTGCCTCTCTTTTTCAACGCTGGGATTGGCTCGCCGGTAATCATTGACTCATCCACGTAGCTCCGGCCATCAATGACCTCGCCGTCAACCGGAATTTTCTCTCCCGGTTTTACCACCACTGTATCGCCTATCCGCAAGTCCTCCACGGGTATTTCAATTTCCTTGTTATCAGCAACAATAGTGGCGGTCTTTGGCTGTAAGCCCATCAGTTTTTTTATCGCTTCCGAGGTCTTGCCTTTAGCCCTTGCTTCTAAATACCGCCCCAGGCTAAGAAACGCGGCGAGAAACACCGCCGTTTCATAAAACAGAAATTCGCGCGAAAGTATAAGGCCGAACGTAGATAGAACACTCGCCCCAAACGCAACGCCGATGCCCATCGAGTACATCACATCCATGTCGAGATTCCAATTCTTCAAAGAACGATATGCGGCGCTGAATATGGGCTGACTTACGTAAATAAAGGTGGGACCTGAAACAACCAGCATTAAATATGCCATTGGGAACGGCAAATGCAGCGGCAAATACATAAGAACCATCAGGAAAACGCCCACCGCTAATCCGACAACGACTCTGCTGCGCTTCGCTCTTAGGTCCTTCTCTTGGGCTATTTTCTCTGAACCTTCCGCCGCCACCCGGTAACCCGCATCGGCGACCGCTTTTTCCAGATCAGCAATTTTCACCTTAGCGGAGTCATACTCAACCGTGGCGGTCTCATTGGCAAAACTCACCCGCGCGCCGGTGACGCCGCCGAGATGCGACAGTGATTTCTCTATCGTTGCGGCGCACGTAGCGCAGTGCATTCCCCCTATTTTCAATTCAGTCCTTTGTATATCCGATTTTGTCACAACAATCCTTTTGTTGTCTTTAGTGTCACCTCATAATTCGGCTCATTCGTCAGCTCCTTGACAATTTCTGCGTAGCGGATAGTACCCTGCTTATCCACCACAAATACGGCCCGCGCAAGCAAACGCAGTTCCTTTATCAAGACACCATAAGATTTGCCGAACGAAGCCTCACGATGGTCGGAGAGCGTCTGAACATTTTTGACGCCTGCCGCCCCACACCAGCGCTTCTGGGCAAACGGAAGGTCCATGCTTATCGTCAAAACCGCCACATCCTGGCCAAGCCCCCCAGCTTCATGACTGAACCGGCGGGTCATCCTGTCACAGACACTGGTATCCAGAGATGGTACGGACGAGATGATACAGACCTTACCGCGGAAAGATGAGAACTTCACCTGCGACAAATCGTTTGCAACCACTTCAAAATCAGGAGCCTTGTCGCCGACCTTGAGTTTTTCGCCCGTCAAAGTCAACGGTTTACCTTTCATCGTTACCTGGTCTTTTCGCTCTGTCATGGCTCTTTCCTTAAGAACAGTTCCCTGCTCATCTGCACCTTTTCACAGTGGAATACTCTTTCCGGCGGGATTTGTTTGCAGCAATTGCCAGAATCTTGTCCCCGAACGGAGCGAATATATCAGCTCGCTCATCGTGGGTCGTACCCAAGCTTACCCCAGTAGGCCTTCTGGATGTCTCTCAAATCCTGATTGTCAGGCTGCTCGACCTGCGGAGATGCGCGGAGTGCCTCAGCCTCCTGCCAGGACAGTTTCGAGAGTGCTACGGTCCGCGGGTCCTTCCAGTTCCACCAATCAGAGTGTGCATCGGCGTACGATACTACAGTGCCGGGTCCGTGACGCATTGGAATCGGATTCCACCATCGTGGCTGGCTGTAGCACACAGTCCAGGCCGCGTCCCAGTCTTCCCCATAGTCGTCCACAAAAACAATACGCGTGGCCGGAAACTTGATGTTGTTGATGTTCTTGATAACAGGGCCCCCTTCCACAGGGAACCCATTCATGGCATGTATGCAACTATATGTTCGCATCTCATATTTCTTGGCCACAGGGCAACGATAGGCTTTGACGTTCGGGACATAAGGGAATAACTGGCCGTTCCCGATCGCATCGAGTTGAACTGCAACCGGCGCATCCAAAGGTGTCGTCTGATATGGAGCCGCAGCCCGCAATATCCAGCCCAATCGCTCGTTGCCAACCTCGTGTGCTTGACCATTTGGCAATCGACCATCATTATCACCGCAATACATGGTCCACCCGTAGGCCAGGCCCTTCGTATTGTTCAGGCAAACCGCTCGCTTGCCTGCCTCTCTGGCTCGATTCAGCGAGGGCATTAATATCGCCATCAATACGGCAATGACGGCAATAACAACCAAAAGCTCTATCAATGTAAACGCTGTTAGACGGATTACAGACCTATCGGCCAGCTCGCCTTCGGTTCCGACTGCCAATAAATTAAACTGTCTTTGTCTGTTCATTTGTGTGGCCCTCCACCTTGCCAATATTTAGCTTCCTGCGTAAAAGAGCACAATATGAATTTTATATTTTCCCCACGTCATTATAAATCTTTTACTACATATTTGCTCAATAATTCTAAGGCGGCGGTCCATGAAACCATAAAAACCTGATTCCAGGCCGCTACAAAAGAATACCGTCGGAAAATCCGTGCGTTATCCATAGCAAACAAACACTGACTGCGATAGAATCGCGGCTTAAATGGACCAGATACAGCGAAAATTAGCTGTGATTGACAGAGAGCTTGCCGGCAGAACCAATCTTCACAAACGGATCATAGAAACGTCCCCACTCTCATTTGCCGCGACCGGTCTGATAATCGGCATCCTATTACAGAGTCGGTTAGCATTACCGGCTGCATTTTGGCTGGCGATACTGGCTTTCTGTGCAACCGCCACATTTGTGTCCTTTGTTATCCGCAAAGAAACCGCTTCTGTGTATATCACAGCGTATATGACTTGTGCCTGTTTTGTGTGTCTTGGTGCGATTCGGCTGACCAGCTTTCAGCAATTCAAGCCAGATGACATCCGGAATTTTGTTGGAAGCGAGCGAAGATTGGCAACAATTTGCGGCCTTATAATTACCCAGCCATACGTTAACAGAAATCAGCAATGGCAGTTTGCGCAGTTTACTTATGCGGACCCTGTCAGCAGCTTTTATGTTAGAGTCCACGAAGTCAAAACGGTTAATGGCTGGGCAAAAATATCCGGGACCG
>Ga0299912_10000658_pt1 | contig 28558 bp, 20 predicted proteins | sample RVTome_2_FD_207667 | JGI IMG/M metagenome (GOLD analysis project Ga0299912, IMG submission 207667) | Soil microbial communities from uranium-contaminated site in the Upper Colorado River Basin, Wyoming, United States - RVT95D214 (version 2) ... | reverse complement strand
GAATACGCCGGTGTCGTCATCATCCAGGCCCACGATAAAGGTCCCCATGATCCCTATCCCATAGCCGTGGATCTTCTTGATTGCCTCGCTATACTGAGCAGGCTTGTTGAACCCCTTCTTGATGCGCTTGAGGTTTACCGGGGAGAGGGATTCAAAACCGATGTTGACGGCGATGCAGCCGCTTGCGGCAAAGAGCTTCAGGAGCCTATCATCTTGGCCGATGGAGATCGGGGCATGCCCCCACCACAGAAGGTCATACTCCTTTATCAAAGAGAGGAGTTCTCGAGTAAATTGTTTATTGGAGACTACGTTGTTATCGATGATGTATAAGAGCCTTCTCTTTAAAAAGTACGGGAGGTCTTTGCTGATCAGAGAGAGTAATTGCTTGGCCCAGGGGGGCATGACCGGTCCCCGCCCAAAGATGGCATCGAGCTCCCGGGCGATCTCCCGCAGGGGACGGGTTCGATACCGGTTGCCAAAGAAGCGCGACACCTGGCAGAAATCGCACCGGTGGGGGCAGCCTCGGGTAGTCTCCAACAGTTTCAACGGGAGATAGAGCCGGTGGTTCAAAAGATCTCTCCTCGGCAGGGGGATCATCTCCCCCCCTACCCATCCATTGGATCGGTATATCCTTTGTAATCTTCCCTGTCGGAGGTCCTCCAGGAGCCGGGGCCAGGTTGCCTCGGCCTCACCGATCACCACCGCATCCACATGTGCCAGGGCCTCCTCGGGGAGCACGCTGGCGTGCACGCCCCCCATCACCACCGGTACCCCTCTCCTGCGGAACTCCGCTGCGATCTGATAGGCCCTGGGGGCCACCGGGGTTTGGGCCGTTATCCCCACGAGGTCGGCCTTTTCATCGAAGTTTATCCTTTCATAAGCCTCGTCTACGATCCGTACGTTGCAATCCCCAGGGGTGACCGCGGCCACAGAGGGAAGGTTCAAGAAGCCGAGGCGGAAGAGGAAGGCCTCTTCCTTTTTCCTCTCCCGCTCAGGGGATATAAGGAGGATTTTCATATACGGTATAATCTCCAAAAAATGTTAGATTTTTATTATATCGTGGGGGAGGAGGGAAGTTCAATGGGAAAAGGCATTATGTGAGGAGCCTTTCAAAGGCATTGCAACTCCTCTGGTGTACTATCCAGAATGTAGGAACTAATTTGATTTATCTTTTTGGAATCTATGTTAGGGATGCCTACTACCGTGAATGCAGCCCACAAACTCGCCAGGGGGATTTCCGACTTTTTTGGTTTTTCTGGCTTTACTGGCTTTTCCGGTTTCACTGGTTTTTCTGGTTTCACCGGCTCCACTGGTGTTACTGGTTCCGCTGGCGTCACCGGCGTAGGTTGCGGTGTAGGTGTAGGTGCAGGTACCGGTGTAGGTATCGGGGTGGGTACAGGCACCGGTGTGGGTTCAGGTGTAGATTCGGCAGGTATGAGTTCCGGCAAATAGTGCAGTGAGCATGCCACGATAGGGTATTGGGAACCGGCGACCTTTGCGGGGATCAAGACGTACTCCCCTCCCAAGGGGCAATTGAATCCACTGCGCAGGTATCCCGCATCGATCAATTGCTGAAGGCTGGTTAGCTCGGTATCAGGATGGTCCTGATAATATTGTCGGATGACATTCTGCGTTTCTCCCCTGTCTACATGGCATTGCGTTGCCCGCGCCCTCTGGAGGTAATTGAGATATGAAGGCATAGCGACAGAAGCCAAGACGCCGGCAATGGCTATGACCAACATGAGCTCTATGAGGGTAAATCCTCTCTTGTCTCGTCTGTATCGTCTCATTTGCTGATCTCAGGCACAGGACGCCTTTTGCTGACCTGCATTGCCTTGAATCCGTGCAGCTCAGGATTAGGACAGCTGGCCCAGACATTCGCACCGGTGCCCCTTATCTCATACGGTTTCTTGGTGATCGGGCAGACTATATCTTTACCAGGCACCTTTCCCTCTTGGATGAGTCGGGCAACATGCCAAAGGTTTTTGATACACTGGTCGGTCTGAGCGTCGGTTGCATAGGTGCCTTGTCTGAGGGGCCGTTCCCCTTTAACGGCAGAGATTAACCGAGGGGTTTGTAACGCCATGATGACAAGGGCGGCTAGGATGATCGCCCATTGCACTACCAACCACGCCCTGCTCTTCTTTGCTCGCTTTATCGGCGGCCTTTCCGGCGCCTCAGGGACATAGTCCTCAGCTTGCTCGATCATGCACCTGCTGCAGTACTCAGCCCCTTTTTCATCGGCGTCGAGTTGCTTCCCGCACTTCTTGCATATGGTGCTCGTCTTTGTTTTATCTGTCATGCTGTTACTTTCCTCGTACTACTATCTCGTTTCAAGGACGGTTTTCACCTTCGAGAGCAATATCTCCTTCTTGGTCGGTTTGGTGATATAGTCCACCGCACCAAGCCCCAATCCCCTGTCCATATCTTCTGGATCGGACCGGGATGTCAGGAATATCACCGGGGTCTCTATCCCCTTTTGGCCCTTCATCTCCAGTAGCTTAAAGCCATTCAGGTTCGGCATGTTTACATCCGAGATGATCAGGTCAAATCGCTGTTTGCCCAATTGGAGCAGGGCGCTGACCCCATCTTCTGCAGGGGTTACGGTGTAACCGTAATTTTCCAGGAAGCGGGTTACCAATTTCCGGGAATCTTGGTCGTCTTCAACTACGAGGATCGATATCTTATCCTTTATCTCCTTTTCAGCGATGGGTATGTGGAGACTTTCCTTTTGGGGGTCTTCCTTTTGAGGTTTCTTTTCTTCAAATGCCAATTCCTCCACCAACACCTGCTCGTACACATCCTTCGGCGCAAAAATGAATTTTTTTGCCTTTTCCACTGCATGGGTGCCAATAAGAAAATCTCCCCTGTCTCTGATAAAATTTCTTATCTCAGAAATAGGTACGCCTGAGCGGACCATATCAGCGATCTCGTGATCAAATTTTATTATTTCATATATCCCTTCTCTGCCAAAGTAACCGGTGTTGTTGCACTTTTGACATCCGACAGGATGCGCAACTTTGGATGGCACTTCATCCGTAAATGGTGCAAGCATTGCTCTTTCTTCCGGTGAGATCTGCGCTATCTGCTTGCAATGGGGACAAAGTTTTTTCAGCAACCTCTGGGCAACAACGCCGATGATAGTATCCGCCATGGTCCCCCGGTCAAGCCCCAGTCTCTCAAGACGGAAGATGGCAGTGGTTGCATTGGACGTATGCAACGTCGTGACGGTCAGGTGGCCCGTGCTGGCAAAGTCTATCGACATCTTGGCAGAATATGGATCTCTGACCTCTCCCAAGAATAATACGTCGGGATCCTGCCTCACTGCTGATTTGAGGAGAGATTCAAAGGTTATCCCGGCCTTTTCGTTTACCTGCTGCTGATTGGCATAGGCTATATTGTATTCTACGGGATCTTCAACGGATATCAAGCTTCGTGTTTGACAATCGATATGGGATAGGAAGCTGTAGATGGTCGTCGTCTTCCCTGACCCGGTGGGCCCGACGATCAGGATAACGCCATGGGTTCGATTGGCAAAATCAGCCATGGTATTAACTTGTTTATCCATCATGCCGAGTTCACTCAGGTCTTTTGGTTTGCCGCTCGGTTCCAGCAATCGAATAATGAGGCTTTCACCGTACGGTGTGGACGTAGTAGCCAACCTCAACTTGAAAGTCTTATTATTAATGGTTGCCGCAAAAGATCCGTCCTGCGGTTTCCTTCGTTCGGCCAAATCAAGGCCACCGAGCACCTTGAGCCGGGAAATGAGCATAACGCCGGTGTTCTTCTTCAGGGCAAAAGAATCCTTCAAATCCCCATCAACCCGGAAACGAATGACGGTTTCATCCTCCTTCGGTTCAATGTGGATGTCGCTGGCCCTTTCAGCAACTGCCTTGTTGACCATAGTATTGGCGATATACACAATAGGGTGTTTTTTAATATCCGCTTCCGATATTTGCTCAATCGGCTCTTCGACGGGGAATTGCCTGGTGGGCCCTTCGATTTCTTGTACGGTCCCACCCATAACGATTTTTTTGGCCGGTGTCTCGGCACCAAGATCTGACTTAAACAATAATTCGATATGTTCAGGTTCGGTTACGGCGAGTTTAAGGGCTTTATCCCTTCCGGTTATTTTTCTTAGATTATCCAGGATTTCCAAGTTAAAGGGATTACTCAGTGCAAAGGTGTTCCCATCGCCCCCATTCCCTAAGGCCACGACGAGGTTTGTCTTGCAAAAAGGCATGGGGAGGACCCCCAACTTGACATCATACGGGTTGATTTGGGAGAAATAGGGAAGCTTGAGAAAATCGGCGATATATTTGGCCATCTGGCCGTTGCTGATCCCCAGGTCACGGGCCAGTGAATAGATATGGGAGGAGGGGGTGGTAGTGAATTGATCTTTCTTTGGGGGATCGATATCTAGCTGATCGAACAAGAATCGCTTGAATTGGGGGAAATCGGATGGCTCCCTCTGTTTACCGGACGAGGCATCGCCTTGTTGCAGTTCCTGCCATCGGGTATTTGTTGTGAGATGAGTATGGACCTTTTTCAGAAGAATTGCCTTCTGGAAGGGTTTTACCAGGTAATCAACGGCGCCAACGGAAAAGGCCCTGGCCTTGTCCTGTTCTTCTCCCAGGGCGGTTATAAAGATGACGGGGATGTAGGCAGTCTCGTTGTTTTTCTGCAACCTTGAGCACACCTCATAGCCATCCATCTCCGGCATCATGACATCGAGCAGAATAAGATCCGGTTTGGCCTCACGAATGGCGTCCAAGCCCTTGAGTCCGCTGTCGGCAGCGATGACACGAAAACCGCTGCTTGATAGAAACCGTTCCATCAACATCAGTTGATCTCGATTGTCGTCAACGACCAAGATCAAAGGTTTTGAAGGTGCGTTCACCGTATCACCTCATTGATTCCAGTAATTACTCATCGGCACGCGGCAGATTGTGTTAAATGCAGGCCGATGTTCCCTGGTCCTCACTTGTAAACCACCTCAACACGATCAAGGTATGCGGAGAGCTCCTGTACCATCTGTTTGATCCCGCCGGAATCTTTTGCCATGGCAGCCTGCTCCAAGGATTTGCCTATGTCAGTGATGGCGTCAAACCCATAGCTCCCGCCTGCACCCTTCATGCTGTGTCCGAGGATTTGTATGGTCTCAAAATCACCCTGTGTCAGGGCCTCAGCTATGGTCTTTATGTCCTTGCGTCTGTTCTCAAGGAAACCGGGTATGAGGTCTGCGATGTCTGGGTCCACATGGACGATGATCTTTCCTTCTTGCTTTAAGGCAGCCTGTTTGTTCATGGTTTACCCTCCTCGGGCTCTATTGTTTGCCAATTCTCGACCTAGTTTTATCATGCACGGCAAAGAGGCAAAGCTTTGCTCAACACCATGCGGTTTTGCAATCCACAATCCCTCATTCATTACTCCGTGCCCCCGTATATTTTTGGACAGCCTCCATCAGCGTTGCCCTCTTTATCGGTTTTGTCAGGTGATCCGTGCATCCGGCATCAAGACTCTTTTGAGCATCTTCTTTCAGGGCATGGGCGGTCAAGGCAATGATAGGTGTTTGTTTTCTCCCCTGTTCCTGCTCCCACTTCCTGATCTCCCGGGTGGCAGTATAACCGTCCATAATCGGCATCTGTACATCCATAAGTACCAGATCGTATTTCCCTGCCTTGAACTTTTCCACGGCTATGGCGCCGTTTTCAGCTATGTCTATATGATCCGAGGCCCTCTTGAAATAGGCCCGGATAATCAGACGATTGTCCGCGGAATCCTCGACAAGGAGGAGGTTCAGGGAGCGTATTTTAGTGAGGTCGACGGATCTTGCCTCCGGGATCTTGCCAACAACAGGCTCAATTTTGCGGCCCATAATGTTAGCAATAGCAACAAGGAGTTCCGCCTTTTTTACGGGTTTTACCAAATAAAACGTTATATCAAATTCTTTGCAGAGTTCACGATCGCCGCTCCTGTTATCTGAGGTGAGCATCATGACGGCCGTGTTCTTAATGTTTCCCATGGTTTCTTTTATGTGTTTGGCCAGTTCGAACCCGTCCATGCCCGGCATACGGTGGTCGATTAATGCTAGTTGATATGGATCGGCTGTCGCCATGGCACGCTTAAATTTTGCAAGTCCATGTTCGCCGCTGTCCGACTCTGTTATAATGGCACCCAATTTGGAGAGTGTATTTCGCAATATCATGCGATTCGTTTCGTTGTCATCAACAACAAGTACCTTAACTCCTCTCATATCCAGTGCAATCTTCTCTATATATTCTTTTGGTTCGGTCTGAATCGCAAACAGTGCCGTAAATGAAAAAGTACTCCCCTGACCCGACTTACTATCCACCGTTATATGCCCGCCCATGAGTTCCACCAGTTGTTTTGAGATGGACAGGCCGAGTCCCGTCCCGCCATACTTGCGGGTGATGGATGAATCGGCCTGCGTAAAGGCGTCAAAGATCGTATCTATCTGTTCCGGAGCAATGCCGATGCCGGTGTCAGTTACTGAAAATACTAGTTCAACCCTGTCATTTTTTATTCCATGGCTTTTGACCTGAAGGAACACCTCACCTTTCTCGGTGAACTTGATGGCATTTCCGATGAGGTTTACCAGTATCTGACGCAAACGTGTCGGGTCACCCAAGATGTCGGTCGGGACATCCGGCATAGCACTATAAACCAGCTCCAGGCCCTTTTCATGGGCACGAACGGCCATCACGTCACATATTTTTTCAATGATATCGGTAAGGTCAAAGTCGATGGTTTCGAGTTGAACGTGGCCGGCTTCCACCTTGGAAATATCAATGATGTCATTAATGATGGTTAAAAGGTTTTCCCCGGCTGACTGGAAGACCTGGACATATTGCTGCTGCTCAGGGGTTAACTGGGTTTCCAGGAGCAGGTCGGCCATACCGATAATGGCATTCATCGGCGTTCTGATTTCGTGGCTCATGCTGGCGAGAAATTCAGTCTTTGTGCGGTTGGCTGTCTCAGCCTCTTCTTTGGCCTTTTGTAACTCTGCCTCCGTTCGCTTGCGCTCGGTGATATCACGGGCGATCCCTTGGATGATCTTCTTCTCGCGATCGATAATACCTGAACTGATCTCTACAGCGACCACTGTACCATCAGCCTTTCTGAACACTGTTTCAAACAGTATTGATTCTATCGAATTCAGTCCCTGAGGGGTGGTGATTTTTTTGCTCGATTCTGTGAAGCCCTCTTGAGGGTAAAGATCCGCGATCTCCATCGTGAGGAGTTGCTCTTTGCTGTAGCCGAGCATCTCGCATGCCCTCTGGTTGACGTCGATAATTCGGCCTGCTTGGTGGATAAAGATGGCATCATTTGATTGCTCGAAAAGTTTTCGGAAACGCTCTTCGCTCTTATGCAGTGCCTCCTCTGCTTGCCGTTTCTCTTCGATGGCACGGTGCTGCCTGAGCATCTTCTCGATGGCAGAAGGGAGAAGCTCAATATACCCTGCCGCCACGTCCTTGACGATGTAATCTCCCGCCCCCAGCTTCATGGCCTCCACCGCCACCTTCTCATCACCGCTACCCGTGATCATAATAGTGGGCGGCAGGATACCCTTGGAGCCCAAGATACGGATCACCTCCAACCCATCGTAGACAGGGAGGTTTTGATCCACAAACATGAGATCGTAGGAGTCTGCCTCGAACTTGGCTACCCCCTGCTCACCATCAGAGGCAATGTCTACCACATAGCCGGCCCGCTGCAACTTCTTCTGTACGAGACGGGCCAGACCTGGATCGTCCTCGACGTAGAGAATATGAATCGGCTCGGAGCGCGCCATCTCCTACTTACCCTCCATCCGGAATCATGACAACCAATAAAAACAATCCAAGCTTGCGCATTGCCTCGGCGAACTGCTCATAGTCAACCGGTTTGGTGATATAGACGTTGCAGCCCAGCTCATAACACCTGCTCACTTCTCGGGGATCGTCGGTGGTGGTTAAAATGATCACGGGGATACGTTTAGTGCGCTCGTCGGCCTTCATGCGCACAAGCACCTGGTAGCCGTCAAGCACCGGCATGTTGAGGTCGAGCAGAACCAGCATTTGCGATGAGTGCTTCTTGTTGGCGTAGTCCCCTTCACAAAACAGGTAGTCGATGGCCTCCTGCCCATTGGTGGCAAAGACGATCTCGTTCGTTACGTTCGCCCGGCGCAGGTTCTTCTCGATCAGGCGGGCATGACCTGGATCATCCTCGGCCAACAAAATCGTCACATCTTGTATGTCATGCACGGCGACCTCCTTAAACGAGACATATCCACCTCTCATTGCAAAGACATCATCAGATCCCCTCGATATTGAGCATATTCTGTGCCAATATTGAGAGATAAAAAGTCCTTATTTATCGGTTAGTTATACAAAGCAAAACGGGAGATGCTGAGAGGAGGCGTTTATTATCCCCCAAAACGACGTTTTTTGTCACTACCGGAGAAAACCGCATCGAGGGGCTTGGGGCAGGGAAGAGGTTAATGCATCATCCTTCACTGAGGAGATGAAAAACCTCCGGGGATGAACAATATTCACAACGAGGAAGAGATATCAGAAGGTTGCCTAAGAGTTCAGGCTGGGGTATACCGTTGAAAATTGTCCCGCCCCTTATCCTTGGCGCGGTACATGGCGACATCGGCATGCTTTGTTAAGGTATTAGCATCGGCACCGTCGTCGGGATAGATGGAGACCCCGATGCTGGTGGTGATTATGATTTCGTGATCATTAAAGACAAAGGGCTTTCGAAAGGCCTCCAGGATTTTTCGGGCGATGATGTTTGCATCTTTGATCATGGCTATTTCCGCCAATAACAACAGGAATTCATCTCCTCCGACGCGGGCGACGGTATCACCCTTGCGCAGTAGCTCTGTAAGCCGATTGCCGACCACACGCAGCAGCTGATCCCCTATGCTGTGCCCCATGGTATCGTTGACATCTTTGAAATAGTCCAGGTCGAGCAGCATCACCGCCAGCTTCTTTTTATTACGATCTGCCTGGGTGAGTGCCAGAGTAAGCCGGTCATTGAACAGCGCGCGGTTAGGCACACCGGTAAGAGCATCGTGGGTGGCTATGTACTGGAGTTCCTCCTCTGCATGCTTGCGCTCGGTGATGTCCTTTGCGATCACCGTTACCGCGTCGATACTCCCGTTTAATTCCTTCACCGGACTTAATGTCCTGAGGAAGTATCGGCCGTCTGTCCGGCTCCTGTGTTCATATTGGACAAACCGGCCGGTTTTAAGCACCTTTTCAATATGCTCAGAAAATGCTTCGCCATCTTCCCGGGAATGAAAATCGTCATATGGTCTCCCGATGACGTGGTCTCGTGACAAGCCAAGGCGGGCGAGATATGTTTCGTTCGCGAACAAGTATTCCTTCCTCCTGTTTACCAGGTACACGGAATCCTCGGTAAATTCCACCAAAGAGCGATACTTCTCCTCAGACTCCCGCAACGCCTCCTCCGCCTGCTTGCGCACGGTGACGTCGCGAAGAATTCCCCGAAACCCGACTGACTCACCTTTTGAATCCCTCATGAGAGATATAGAGATCTCTACATTGATTGTGCTACCGTCTATCTTTATAAACTCCCAATCAAATATTTTGGTGGGTTCCCCTTTTTTGTATACCTCATTGAACAGTTGATAGGTCCTTTTGGCTGTCTCTGGGCTCATGTATTTTCGGTTATTCATGCCCATCATCTCATCTCTGGGGTATCCAAAGATCTTACACAATGAATCATTGAAGAAAATAAGGTTTCCGGCAAGGTCAACCTCATAGTATCCATTTTCTATGTTTTCGAGGATGGTTCGGTATTTTTCTTCACTCTGACGGAGGGCTTCCTCGGCTTTTTTCTGTTCGGTCCGATCGCGTGAAATTCCGCGGAAGCCAATGGGTTCTCCCGACGCGTTGCGAGACAGAGAAACAGAGATCTCGACTAATTTCTTCGAGCCGTCTTTTCTAATCACCTCGTAGTCAACTATTGTGGCGGGGATACCTGTCCTGTAAATCTTATTAAAAATCGCGTAAATCCTTTTTGCGGCTTCGGGAGACGCATGTTCCCGGTAGTTCATGCCCATCAATTCATCACGGGAGCGCCCCTGATGCTTACACGTGGTTTCGTTGAAAAAAGTATAGTTCCCGGCCAAGTCAACCTCGTAATACCCCTCTTCCATGGTCGCGAGGATAGTGCGATACTTTTCTTCACTCTCGCGGAGGGCCATTTCAGCCTTTTTCTGCTCAGTCCGATCGCGTGAGATCCCATAAAAACCAATGGGCTCGCCCGCGGCGTTGCGTAACAGCGAAACGGACTCTTCTACCAGAGCAACCGAGCCGTCTTTTTTTATTATTTCGTTGTCAACTGCTTTGGCGGTGATGCCTGTCCTATAGACCCTGTTAAAAATCGAGAATATCCTTTTTGCGGTTTCTGGAGTCATATATTGCCTGTTATTCATTCCCATCAATTCCTCGCGCGAGCGCCCATGGATCCTACAGAGGGCGTCGTTAAAAAACATGAAATTTCCGCGCAGGTCGACTTCGGCATATCCCTCTTCCATGCTCTCAAGGATAGTGCGATACTTCTGCTCGCTTTCGCGCAGGGCCTGTTGGGCCTTCTTGAGCGCGTCGATGTTCGTGGCCACGGCAAGCTGGCAGTCCTCGCCCTGAAATCTGATTGGTCTGGCCGATACCAAGTCGTCGAGTATGGTCCCGTCCTTGGCCCGGAACCGGATCTCGAGACCGTCTGCTCGACCATGTTTCCGTACAACTCCTACCAGCCGTTCCCGGTCAGCAGGATCAACAAAGATATTCAGATCGAAAGCGGTCCTGCCGATCGCCTCTTCGGCGGTGTAACCGGTATGCTGGCAAAAGGCGTCATTAACCTGTAGGTAGCGGCCGTCCCTGATCCGGCTGATGGTAATGGAGTCGGGTGCCAAGGCGAGTATCTTGCGGTAGCTCTCCTCGCTCTGACGGAGGGCCTCCTCGGCCTTTTTCTGTTCGGTCCGGTCGCGTGAGACTCCATGAAAACCGATGGGTTCACCCTTGGCGTTTCGTAGCAGCGAGACAGATGTCTCGAGCATTATCATGGAGCCGTCTTTTCTTGTCACCTCGTAGTCAACTATCTTGGCGGGGATACCTGTCCTGAAGACCTTATTAAAAATCGCGTAAATCATTTTTGCAGTTTCAGGAGACGAATATTGCTGGTTATTCAGGCCTATCATCTCGTCATGGGAGCACCCGTGAATCCTGCATTCGGCTTCGTTGAAAAAGGTGAAATTCCCGGCCAGGTCAATTTCATAATATCCTTCTTCCATGGTCTCAAGGATAGAGCGATACTTCTGCTCAGACTCCCGCAGCGCATCCTCCGCTTGCTTGCGCTTGCTGATATCCACCGCGGTTTCTATGAATCCGATCGCTGTACCATCCTGATCTAAGATCGGAAAGGTCTTAATTCGTACCTGAAAACTGCTCCCATCATCCCGTACTCCTTCTGTCTCGACCTCGGCAGGTTTATGGGTAGCCAGTGTTTGCACTCCGGGGCAATGCGGGCACACGGCATCACGTTTTTCAAATTCTCGGAAACACTTTTTCCCGATCATCTCTCTACTAGGCTTGTTAAATCTTGCGCTCTGTGCGGCGTTTATCATAATGATATTGTGATAGACATCCATGAGGGTAATGCCCAGGTCAATGTTATCCACCAAGGTTCGATAACGCCCTTCACTCTCCTGCAGCGCCTCTTCTGCCTCTTTGCGCTCGGTGATATCCGTCATAACGACGAGTACCCCCACGGCCTTCCCTTTTTTCTTTAAGAGGGAGCCATAGACTTCACCGAACCGTTTTTCACCGGTTTTCGTATAACCTATCACTTCAAAGGGGGTCACCCGCCGGCCGGCGGCCGCCTTGATAAAGTTAGCGGTCATCTTAGCGATGCTTGAGGGAGGAAAATTCTTGAAGAAATCAAATCGTTTCCCAACGATATATTTTTCGGTATAGCCGGTAACGTCCGTTATCCTCTTGTTTATCTTGATGATCTTACCCGTCAAATCGAGCAAGATGATGCCGTCTCTGACCTCGTTAAAGATCGCTTCCAACTCTTCTTCGGACTCTCGCAGCGCTCCTTCGGCCTGTTTGTGCTCGGTTTCTGCCTGCTCCAGTTCAACGATGCGCCGGCGCAGATCCGTTAATTCTTTTTTCAGTTGTTGTTGTGTTTTATCGTTATCTTGCCGTTTAAACAAGGCACCACCCTCCGTCTCGCAGACACGCCCACCCCTCTCGATCTTTCAGCATTTTCTATGCCAAGCGCACGCTTATTTTTGAAGAAAAACACTTTAAAAAACAACTGGTTATCTAGCATTCAACACTATCAAAGATAAGGAGCCTTTTTATGTCACAATTTTGACACTTTTTGTCATTAGACACTACGGTATGCGCGGGGTGATGCGGTTTGACTTTTCCCCCTCTTTGGTATAAAAGGCTTAGAGACCTTTCCTAAGGGAATACTATAAGGGGGCTATCTTGGAAATCAAGGCCATGAGGGGGTTCGGTGATATCCTTCCTCCGGCGACCCGTCGATGGGAGACACTGGAGGAGCGCGCCCGAGAGGTTCTGGGGGGGTTCGGCTTCTCTGAGATACGGGTGCCCATCCTCGAGCAGGCGGAGCTCTTCTCGCGGAGCATTGGCGAGGAGACGGATATCGTGGAGAAGGAGATGTACACCTTTGAGGATCGCAGCGGGGATTGCGTTACCTTGCGGCCCGAGGCTACCGCTTCCATTGTGCGTGCCTATATCGAGCACAAGCTGTATGCGGCTGATCCCATGGTTAAACTTTACTCTATCGGTCCCATGTTCAGGCACGAGCGCCCACAAAAGGGGAGGCATCGCCAGTTTCACCAGATCAATGTGGAGGTCTTCGGGGTCTCCCAACCTGTGATAGATGCCGAGGTCATAGCCATCTTGATGCACTATCTATCCCTCGTAGGGGCGACGAGCTGTCACCTCCAGATTAATTCCCTCGGGTGTCCCGCCTGCCGCCTTGACTACAAGGAGGTTCTGCTGGCCTTTCTGAAGAATCATCTCTCCCGCCTCTGCGAGGATTGCCGCAGGAGGATGGACCGAAATCCCCTGCGGGCCTTCGACTGTAAGGTCCCTAGTTGTCAGGAGATTATGTCCAAGGCCCCCCTGATCAGCGATTATCTCTGCCACTCCTGTGCCGAGCATTTTGCAGCGGTACGGAGTTTTCTGGAGACCCTCGACATCGCCTATGAAGTAAATCCCAGGATGGTGCGCGGGCTGGATTATTATACCAGGACCACCTTTGAGGTGGTGGCCGGGGGGCTGGGGGCACAAAATGCCGTGGCCGCCGGCGGCAGATACGATCAGCTCGTGGCGGCTCTGGGGGGGCCGGATATTGCGGGCATCGGTTTTGCCATTGGGATGGAACGCCTTCTACTTATCACGCCTGATGAGCCGCTCCCTTCCGGTCCGTCATTGTTCATTGCCGCTTTGGGAGAGGGACCACAGAGGGAGGCCTTCGGCTTAAGCTATAAGCTGAACCGAGCCGGGGTGAGGACACTGATCGACTATGAAGGGCGCAGCCTCAAGGCGCAGATGCGCAGGGCGGATAAACTGGGCGCTCGCTACGTGCTGATCGTCGGGGAGGATGAGCAGCGTAGCGGGCAGGCTATCCTGCGGGACATGGAAGAAAAAAAACAAGAGGAGATCCCCCTCTCCTCCATCTTTGAAGAGATAGTCAGGAGGGTACCGGGGAGAATCCCTTGACAGGCTGTTGGGAAACGTCCATCTGTCCCGCGATACGCGGGATTTTTCTCATACTTCGTCGCTGCGGCGTCCGCCCCTCGTACCCCTCACTCCTCGGTCCCGCCCATGGCGGGATTTGAGCAGCCTACAGAAGACCTTTTCTACAATACCCTCTTAATTATCGATAAAACTCTTCAGCTGTTTGCTCCTGCTGGGGTGGCGTAGCTTGCGCAAGGATTTGGCCTCGATCTGGCGGATTCGCTCCCTGGTGACGGAGAAATCCTGCCCAACTTCCTCCAGGGTGTGATCGTATTTTTCGCCGATGCCAAATCTCATCCGCAAGACCTTCTCCTCCCGCGGGGTAAGGGTGGTCAGGACCTTCTGGAGCTGCTCCACCAGATTTTTGGCGATAATGGCTTCACCTGGTTGCACGGCCTTTTTGTCCTCGATGAAGTCACCCAAATGGCTATCTTCATCCTCCCCGATGGGGGTCTCCAGCGAGATGGGTTCCTTGGCTATCTTGAGGATCTTGCGAACCTTGTCCACGGGCAGCTCCATCCTCTCGGCGATCTCCTCGGGGTGAGGCTCTCTCCCCAATTCTTGGACGAGATAGCGCGATGTTCTGATCAACTTGTTGATAGTCTCGATCATGTGGACCGGGATCCTAATGGTCCTAGCCTGATCGGCGATAGCTCTTGTGATGGCCTGTCTAATCCACCACGTGGCATAGGTGCTGAATTTGTAACCTCGGGCATACTCAAACTTATCTACGGCCTTCATGAGACCGATATTACCCTCTTGGATAAGATCGAGAAATTGAAGCCCTCGGTTGGTGTATTTCTTGGCGATGCTCACCACCAACCGCAGGTTGGCCCTCACTAATTCATTTTTTGCCTCTTTGGCCATGGTCTCCCCTCGACGGATGCCGTCAATGGCCTTTTTCAGCTCCAGCGTATAAAGCCCTGCCTCCTGCTCGATCCGTTGGATCTTTCGATAGGCGTTCCTCACACCCTTCGACAGCTCCACAAATCCCTCTTCGTTCAGTCTTTTCTGTTTGAAGAAGGCCTTCTTTTTCGCCGGATCCTTCTTTACCTCGCGAAGGAATGATCTCAACTTCTGTACCGGCACTCCGAGCCTCTTGCCCACCGCCGCGAGTTCCTCCTCCACCTTCTCGATGCGACGGACCAACCCCCTCAATTTATCTACGATGGCCTCGATTTGCAGTTCTTTGAGGTTTATTTGGGTGAGGAGCGTTATCATCTCTTCCCTTTTCTTCTGCAGCTTTTCCTCACCGGCCTCGCCCTTTTCTTTCAATTTTTTGATCTCGTCATCGAGGCGTTGAATCCGTCCAATGATCCTCAGGATCTTATTTTTGTAAAACTCCTTCTCCTCGGCGTAACCTTCGTCATCATCAACCTCGGTGGTAACGTTCCTGATATCTATGTCCCCCTGGCGGATTCCTTCTCCGATGTTCAATACCTCTCTTACCGTAAGAGGACAGTTAAGAATGACCCTGATGACCTCTTTTTTCCCCTCCTCTATTCTCTTGGCGATGGCTACTTCTCCTTCTCTGGTTAAGAGGGAGACCCGACCCATCTCCCGGAGGTATAACCGCACGGGGTCACTGGTCCTGCCGATGAGATCGATATCTTCAATCTCTTCTACTCGTTCTTCTTCGACAAACTCTTCCCCTACCTTCTGCGCGCTCACCCTCTCTTCTTCATCGGTCATTTCGATGTCTATCTCGTTGAACATCGTCAACATGTCTTCCAACTGCTCAGCGGGGACTTCGTCTGAGTTTACGACCTCATCAACTTCTTCAAAATCTAAAACTCCTTTATCCTTCAAGGTTATAACTCCTTTCTCTTGAGGTATATTTTCCCTCTGTTTTTGCCGAAGTCGATCACGAGGGGTCCTTTAAACCATCACCTTGGAGTTTGCGGATTTGGGGACTCAACGCGTTCATGCTCAGAAAGAGAGAATTCAATAACGCCTCGTCTCCCTGCGCCTCTGCCTCCTTGATCCTCTTTTTAAGGCCCTCCATTTGTCTCTTCAGGGTCTTCATCTTGATCTTGCGAAGGCAATCTACCATGATTCGTTCCGCCATTCCTTCTTCCAGCTCTTCTTCCTGAAAGGCCAGGGCGAAGGCGGTCTCACTCACCCCTCGCTCTTCCAATTGGGGTGCTATCCTATCCAAGGATAGGTCGCCGTAGCGCTGGAAGGTATGGATCACCAGTGCGCCGATGGATCGGAGGGCTTGGTTTTCGAGATTCTCTATAACCCCCTCCTTGATCACGAGGGGAATGAGCGTCGGATGCTGAATCATCATCTGTACCAGCTTTTTTTCCGCCGAAACGTTTATGCCGGTGATAGATTTCTGCTCAACGCCTTCCTTGTGACCTTTGTGCAAGGTGAGGGCTGCATCACGGATCTCTGCTTCCCCTACACCGGTCTTCTCTGCCAGGCGCTTGAGATAGAGATCTCTGCTCACCCCATCCTTGATCCGGAGGAGGAAGGGGAGGACGGCCCCTACCGCTTTAGCTCTACCCTCTACAGCGCCCAGGTCATGCCCTGCCATCAAGCGCTCCATGGTATACTCCACCCCTGAAATTGCCTTGGACCAGAGGGCCTCAGCATCACTCCCCTTTTGGAAATAGGCGTCAGGGTCCAGTCCATCGGGCAAGGGTACCACCGTCGCGAATGTCTCCTCCTGCATGAAGATCTCCACACCCCTGAGGGCTGCCTTTGCGCCGGCCTCATCGGGATCGAAGAGAAGGAAAAATTCCTTGCCGAATCTCCGCGCCAGCCTTGCCTGCTCAGGGGTGAGGGCAGTACCCAAAGTGGCTACCACGTTTTTCACCCCTTTCTGCGCCATACTGAGGAGATCGAAATATCCCTCCACGATAAAGACCTTTCCTCCTGCCTTCTGAATGGACTTACGGGCAACATTCAACCCATAAAAGCCGGCTCCTTTCTTATAGAGGGGCGAGTCCGGGGAGTTGAGATACTTCGGCTCTGAACCATCATTCAGGATCCTGCCCCCGAACCCGATGACCCTATCCCGCAGGTCAAAGATGGGGAAGATGATCCGATCCCGGAATCTGTCATACCATCCCCCTTTCTTGGGTATGATGAGACCGAGGGCCTCCGCCTCTTTTAGATTCACCCCTTTCTTTTTGAGATGGGACACCAGGGCATCCCAGCGGGCGGGCGCATAGCCGATCCCATATTCCTCCCAGAGCGCCCGTTCTATCCCTCTGCGCTCCAAGTAACCTCTGGCGACCTTCCCTTCTTTTTCCTGCTTCAGTTCGCGGACGTAAAAATCGAGTGCCACGGCATTAATCTGCCGAAGATTCTCTTTCCGCTGATCTTGGGCCGTCACCTTGACTGCGGGGATCGTGATGCCGTATCTCTGGGCCAGGGCCCTGGCGGCCTCTGCAAAGGCGACCTGCTCGTACTTCATGAAGAAGGTGAAGATATTTCCCCCGATGCCGCATCCGAAGCAATGGAAGAGCTGTTTCTCCTGGCTCACCGTGAAGGAGGGGGTCTTTTCTTGATGAAAGGGGCAAAGCCCTTTGTAGTTGGTTCCCGCCTTTTTAAGGGTCACGTAATCGGAGATCACCTCGATGATATCCGCCCGCTGCCTGATCTCCTCTATGACCTCATCGGGGATAAACTCGGCCATCACCTTACCTCAACTCCACAATAGTGATCGCCGAACCGCCTTCGTTAAGCCCTGCACCCCTGAACTCCTTCACCCACCGATGCCCCTTGAGATGACTCTGGATTGCCTCTCGCAGCCGCCCAGACCCCACCCCATGGATGATGTGGACCCGGTCATACTCCCTGATGAGGGCGTCATCGAGAAACTTGTCTACCTTGGGAAGGGCTTCATCCACCCTCAGGCCGATCACATTCAGCTCCCGCAGCACGGCGCCATCCGATGTCTCCAGGGTACAGGGAAGGGCTGCTTTCTCCCGATGGTGCCCGACTTCCGGGCCTCGGGAGACGAACCTCAGCTCCTCCAGGGGGGCCTTGATCCGTATGCCGCCGATGGCAACCTCCGCTCGCACGGGATCATCAGAAAGCCCTACCACCACACCCTCTTTACCGAGCGTTACGACCTCCACCTGGTCCCCTTTGCGAATCTCGCCGTCTCCTCCTCGTGGTTTCTCCTTGGGGAAGTGCCCCATAAAATCCGCTTTTATTCGTTTGGCATCACCCTTTAAGGCCGATGCCTGCCCCTTCCCCTCTTCGGCCTTCTTCAAGACCTCCTTGAGGCGTGTCTCCAGGGAACTGATGATGCGTCTGCCTTCTTCCTCGGTTTTCTCGATGATCCTTGTCTTTCTCTGCTTGATCTCATCTGCGGCCCGCGCCAGCCTCTCACGATGCTCCAGGGCATCTGCCTTTGTCCGGCTCACCTCAACTCGTTCCTTTTCGAGGTCACGGTGCAGACGCTCCATCTCCCCCATGAGCCCCTCCAGCTGGCCATGGACCTCATCCTGATAACCCCGTGCCCCATCGAGAACCTCTTGCTTGAGACCCAGCCTCTGGGCGATCAGGAGGGTTTGGCTTGTCCCCGGTCTTCCGTAGAGGAGGCGATAGGTGGGTTTGAGGGTTTCCTCATCAAACTCTACCGCTACATTGGTCACCTCATCATGACGATAGGCATAGGCCTTGAGGGGATTAAAGTGACTGGTAACCACGGCATATCCGCCCTTCTGTCTGATGTAATCCAAGAGCCCCATGGCCAGGGCCGCCCCCTGGGAGTACTCTGTCCCTACCCCGATCTCATCTATGAGCAGGAGGGAGGTATCGTCGATCCTCGCCAGGACGCGATTGAGCCACAGGACAAAAGAAGAAAAGGTGCTGAGGTGTTCCTGAAGATCCTGCTCATCGCCGATAGAGGCGAAGATTGCTTGGAAGAGGTTCACCTCGCTGTCCGGGGCAGCGGGTATGTGCAACCCCGCCTGGGCCATCAGGGTCAAAAGACCGAGGGTCTTCAGGGCCACGGTCTTTCCCCCGGTGTTGGCTCCACTGATCACCAGGATCCTCTGGCTGCGGTCCAGGTTGAGATCAATAGGAACTACCTCGTCTCCCTTCCCCTCCTGGTGGGCATGGATCAAGAGGGGGTGTCGCGCAGCCATCATCCGCACCCGTCCCTCGGTATTTAAGGCAGGGGGGACGCCATTGAGATAGATACTCAACCTGGCCTTGGCATAGATGGCATCCACCCTCGCCTGCAGGGCAAGGTCGAGGAGGAGCTCCTCTCCGTGCTCTCGCACCAAGGCGGCCAGTCTCCTGAGGATCTTTTCCTCTTCCTCCCGCTCCTCTCGCACCAGGACGTTGAGCTCGTTGTTGTGCTCCACCACCTCCAGGGGCTCCACGTAGAGGCTCATGCGGGACTGGGAGTAGTCGTGGACGATCCCCTTGATGCCTCCCTTGGCATCGGCCCTGATCAGGATTACCGAGCGGCCATTCCGTTGGGTGATTACCTCGTCTTGGATGACCTCCTGCAACTCCTTGCGCCGCACGAGGGCTTCCAGCCGTTCCTGAATCGCCGCACGGAGCTTCTTTATCTTCCCCCTGAGCGCCTTCAGATGGGGGCTCGCCTCATCGTAGAGCTCGCCCGCCGGGGCGATGGCCTGCTCGATCTCTTGAGCCAGTTGTGCCGGTGCCGAGAGCGCTTCCCCTATCTCCTTTAAGGGGGCGAAATGCTCATCTAATGCTCGGAAAAAGCGTTTGAGGGCACTTGACGACCGAATAGAAGCTGCTATCGTGAGAAGTTCCGGGGGCGGGAGTAGGGCCCCCTCAATGCGGGCACGCTGGAGGATGGGTTCGATGTCCGACATCCCGTGTAGGGGAAGATCGGCCTCTCCTTCCAAGATTTCCTTGAGCGCCGTCACCTCAGCAAGGAGTTTTCCCACCTGGCGGGGATCGGAGAGGGGACGGATTCGCTCACATTCCCGTCTGCCCAGCTCCGAGGAGGTGAACCCCTTGAGGAGGCTCACTATCGCATCATACTCCAGCGAGGAGAGCGTATGGAGATCCATCTCTTGAGTGATTTCCACGGGGAAAAGAACAGTCCCCCCCTTGGCGAATTAGGTATTCGTACCTGCTGCGACTTTTTGGATCACGTAACCGACTTACCGTGAGCAAGGTAGTGGCGCCTGCTTACCCCGCGAGTCTCTTGCGAACCAGCTCGTTGACCACCTTTCCATCGGCCCTGCCGGCGATCCGGGGCATGAGGATCTTCATCACCTTCCCCATATCTTGAGGCGCAGAGGCCCCTGCCTCCTCCACCGCCTTGGAGACCTCCGTCTCCAGCTCTGTCGCGGTGAGTTGTTGGGGCAAAAAGGCTTGGAGGACTGCTATCTCATGCTCCTCTTTTTTCACCAGATCTGCCCTCTGGCCGGTCCTAAACTGCTCTATGGATTCCTTCCCCTTCTTGATCAATCCCGAGATGACCTGGATTGCTTCCTGCTCCGACAATTCCCTCAGAAGCTCCTTTTCCTTATTCTGTACCGCCGCCAGGGCAAAGCGGATGATCGAGAGCCGCGCCTTGTCCTTTTCCTTGGCGGCGCCCTTCATATCCTCTATGAGTTTTGCTTTGATCTCCATAGGTAAGCCGATAAAAAATCTTCTTTACTTAAATCCTTAAGTATAACATCTTAAAACAAAAAGTCAAGAAGTTAGTTCATATTTTTTACCCTCATCGATAGGCATTTTCTCTCTGTAGAGGTCATCTATAAACCATGTATCTGATCTTCACCTCTAAGATAAGAATATATCAGCGCCTGTCAAGACAGCTCTTTGTTATGCGCATTGTTGCTTCCCCCGGTGGAATGGGCTATCTTATCATGAGCTTATGCCTGAGGGAGGGTCCTATGCTGCGCATGGAGATACCGGGCAGGGGTGCATACAGCGTAGAATTCTTGGTCTTGGATATGAACGGAACCATCTCTACCGATGGGAGGATATCAGGCCGGTTCAAGGATAAGATCAATCTTCTGGCAAAAAGGCTCAAGGTATATATCCTCACCGCGGATACCCGCGGAGACGCTCAGGACAGATTGGGTCGCATGACGGCAGAGCTGGTGCGGATCGAGGGGAAAGAACAGGCTCAGCAAAAGAAGGAGTTTGTGTCCAAGATCGGCGCGGAGAAGACCATCGCCGTGGGCAATGGCTATAACGATCACCTCATGGTGAAGGAGGCGGCCCTCGGTATCGCCGTCATCGGCAGGGAGGGGGCAGCCATGGAGACCATCGGCAACGCCGATGTCGTGGTCAATGAGATTGCAGACGCCCTGGACCTCATCCTAAAGCCCTTCAGGCATCAAGCGACCCTCAGAAAGTAACCGACCCTCTGTTGATTTCCATCCTTTCTGTGTTATCATACGCCGGAAGGCTTCACGAGAGGAAATTGCATGCACTTTTTCCAACACAAAGCAGGGGTGCTGCACTGTGAGGAATGCTCAGTCGAGGCGATAGCCCGCGAGGTGGGAACTCCCTTCTATCTCTACAGCTACCGCACCCTGGTGCGCCACTTTCAGGCCTTTGACTCGGCCTTCCAAGATCTCCCTCATCTTGTTTGTTACTCGGCCAAGGCCAATTCCAATATGGCCGTGCTCAGGACCTTTGTCACCTTGGGAGGTGGCGTGGATATCGTCTCCGGCGGCGAACTCTTCCGGGCGCTCCATGCCGGGGCCGATCCCGGCAAGATCGTCTATTCCGGGGTGGGAAAGCGAGAGGACGAGATCAGGTATGCCCTGCAGCAGGGGATCTTGATGTTCAATGTGGAGTCCTATCAGGAACTCCATGTCATCAACGGCATTGCGAGCACTATGGGGATTCAGGCACCTGTCGCCTTGCGCATCAACCCCGACATTGACCCGCAAACGCATCCGTATATCGCCACCGGCATCAAGAAGGCCAAGTTCGGTATAGATATCGATTGGGCGCTGGAGTGGTACCGGGAAGCCAAGGGATTGTCGCACCTGGCAATCAGAGGGGTGAGCTGCCACATCGGATCGCAGCTCACCGAGACAGGACCCTTTGTGGAGTCCCTCAAACGGGTCAAGGAGCTGGTCCTGAAACTGAAGGGGGAGGGGATAGAGATAAAATATGTGGACCTCGGCGGAGGATTGGGCATCACCTACCACCAAGAAGAACCCCCCGATCCGCGCGAATATGCTCATGCCATCATCGAGGAGGGGAAAGACCTCCCCTGCACCTTCATCTTCGAGCCCGGCAGGGTGCTTGTGGGGAACGCCGGCATCCTGGTCACGCAGGTCCTTTATATTAAAGAAGGAGAAAAGAACTTCGTGGTCGTCGATGCGGCCATGAACGACCTCGTCCGGCCTACCCTGTATGGGTCCTACCAGGAGATCGTCCCGATCCAGGAGAAAAAGGGTGACGAGATGGTGGCGGATATGGTGGGGCCGATCTGCGAGAGCGGTGATTTTCTGGCCCGCGACCGCGTGATGCCCCGCTTTGCGCCGGGTGATCTGGTGGCGGTGATGAGCGCCGGGGCCTATGGATTTGCTATGTCCTCTACCTATAACTCCCGACCCCGCGTGGCGGAGGTCCTGGTCAAGGATAATACATTCCATCTGATCAGGGAACGGGAGTCCTACGCAGATCTCATTCGGGGTGAGCGAATCCCCTCTTTCTTGGAAGGATAATGAGGGAACAATTTGAGTTCTATAAGATGACGGGCGGGGGGAACGATTTTATCCTCGTCGACAACCGGGAGAAAGAGGTCGATGCGGATGCCTTGCGACCCTCAATACCGCTCATATGCCGTCGTCGGTTCGCCGTCGGGGCGGATGGCTTGATCCTCCTCGAGCATTCGGCAAAGGCCCATTTCCGCTGGCGCTTCTTCAACGCCGACGGGAGCGAGGCGGAGATGTGCGGCAATGGAGGCAGGTGCGCAGCTCGCCTTGCCCACCTCTTGGGCATCGCGCCTGCCGAGCTCACCTTTGAGACGAAGGTAGGCCTTATCAAGGCCCAGGTGAAGGGCAGGGTGGTGAAATTGACCTTACCCCCCCCATCCGATATCAGGCTGGGGATTCCCCTGCCCATCGGGGAGCAAGAGGTCAGCGTGGATTTTGTCAATACCGGCGTCCCCCATGCGGTGATCCTTGTCCCTGACCTCCAAAAGGTCGATGTCATCGGTTTGGGAAGGCAGATCCGCCAGCACGAGGCCTTTCAGCCGGCAGGGACCAATGTGGACTTTATCAGCGTAGACAATGGTAGGGTCGCAATCCGCACCTATGAGCGGGGGGTCGAGGATGAGACCCTGGCCTGCGGCACCGGCGCTGTAGCAGCGGCTATTATAGCCGGCATGAGGGGATTGATCTCTTCTCCCTCCACCGTCATCCCCCGCAGTGGGGAGCCCCTGACTATCTCCTATGAAGGAGCAGGGAAGATCAAGGAGGTCTCCCTCGAGGGTGAGGTGAGGATGATCTATCACGGCTGGCTTGATGAGGAGTCCGCCTTATGAAGGCCGTGGATACGATCCTCGATGCCGTGGGCAACACCCCCCTGGTGCGACTGACGAAGGTAACGCCGCACGCGATCTTTGCCAAGGCGGAGTTCCTCAACCCCGGGGGGAGCGTCAAGGACCGGGTGGCCAAATACTTGATTGAAGAGGCGGAGCATGAGGGGCGGCTCAAGAAGGACGCCATCATCATGGAGCCTTCGTCCGGGAATACGGGCATCGGCATCACCTTGGTGGGGGTGCAGAAGGGCTACCGGGTGATCATCGTCATGCCGGAGAACATGAGCGAGGAGCGCAAGAAGATCATCCGCGCCTTCGGAGGAGAACTGATCCTTACCCCGGCTGGGGCGGGGATCGAAGGGGCGGTGAAAAAGACGATGGAGATGGCTGCCAAGGATGCCTCGATCTACGTCCCTCAGCAGTTCGAAAACCCCAAGAACCCCGAGATCCATTACCTCACCACCGGCCCGGAGATATGGGAGCAGATGGATGGTAAGGTGGATTTCTTTGTGGCAGGGGTAGGCAGCGGGGGCACCCTGGGGGGTGTGGGCAAATATCTCAAGGAGCGCAAGCGTCAGGTAAAGCTGATCGCGGTAGAGCCGCAGAACAGCGCCGCCCTGCTCGGCCATGAGCCTGGGCTCCATCAGATCCAGGGTATCGGCGACGGCTTTATCCCCACGGTGCTGGACACCTCGATCATCGACGGGGTGATCACGGTGACCGATGAGGATGCCATCGAAACGACGCGCCGACTGGCCAAAGAGGAAGGACTGTTAGTGGGGACCTCCTCTGGTGCTAATGTCTGGGCCGCCATGAGGCTGGGCGAACGGGCAGGGGGGAATATCGTTACGGTGCTGCCGGACAGGGCAGAGCGCTACTTCAGTACGAGCTTGATTTAGGAGAGGGTTCGAGTCCCGCACTGTCGTTTTGCGACATCCCCTCATTTATATTTTTATACAACGTGGGGGGGGACTTAATTCAGATTTTATGGACTGCGGGATCTGTCGCTTTGCGACACCCCGTCCATAAAAATATCCGAATGGTAGGGGGCCGCGAAGCGGGAGGTTCGAGGGGTCAAGGGTGTTAAAGACTCCCTATATTAAAGCGTAGGGTCCTGGAAATGGTGTAATAAACTCGCCAGTGAGGTGAAAAGATGATTAACGCTATTGTCGTAGGGGCAGCTGGACGCATGGGGCGGATGGTCCTCAGCGCCATCCAGAATACCGATGGTATCACGTGTACCGGGGCAGTAGAGGCTGCCAATCATCCTTCATTAGGGCAGGATGCGGGGGTAGTTGCCGGCCTGGGCGAGCTCACGGTGCGGATAGAGGCAGATCTGAAATCAGTGATCAAGAAGGGTGCAGTGGTCATAGACTTTACCGCAGCCGAAGCATCCCTGAAAAACATGGAGATAGCTGCACAGGTGCACAAGCCCATGGTGGTGGGGAGCACCGGCTTTTCCTCCCAACAGGTGGAGAAGGTCAAAAAGCTCACCAAGGAGTTCCCCTGCGTGCTCGCCCCGAACATGAGTGTGGGGGTCAACCTGATGTTCCGGATCGTGGAGGAGATGGCGCGGACGTTGGGTGATGACTACGACTGTGAGATCATCGAGGCCCACCATCGCATGAAAAAGGATGCTCCGAGCGGCACTGCCCTGCGTTTGGGGGAGGTAATTGCGCGAGGCCTGGGGAGAAAATGGGCGGAGGTCGGGGTCTACGGAAGAAAGGGGCTGATCGGCGAGCGCAGCAGGGAGGAGATCGGGATGCAGGTGATCAGGGCCGGTGACATCGTGGGAGAGCACACCGTGCTCTTCGGGGGCATGGGGGAGCGAATAGAGATCACCCACCGCGCCCATACCAGGGACACCTTTGCCCAGGGGGCCATGCGCGCTGCCAAATGGGTAGTCAACCAGAAACCAGGGCTCTATGATATGGGCGATGTCCTGGGACTAAAAGACGCCAGTATCTGATAAATAGTGATTTACAAACATTACCCTCACAAATTCTCTGGGGGCTTGTTTTTTCAGTTGTCCTTTCAGAGTCAAATATCAATGAGAGGGTAGGGGGGGTGTCTTTAGATATCAGTATATCAGGTAAAAAATACGGAATTAATGACTTATGGGGTAAAAAAAAGAATTAATGCCAAATTTGAATTATAGTAAAACATAACAACTCAGTTAAAATGGCTGCTGCCCATAGCCTTTTGGCATCGGCTACTAGCAGGTGAGCTCACTTGCTGGTAGGCCTATTTTTTACGGCAATATTAGGTCAATAAATGTTTCTGAAGGACAAAAAGTTAAGGAAGATGATTAATGAATTTCATACTGCTTTTAGTGGACTTCATACGGCTTTGGAAGAAAATCTTGAGGTCAGTATTAAAGCGAGGGTCACTGCAGAACAGAAAAATCTTGAGGATATAGTATTTATCATTAATATCAATCAATTTGTTATTATCTTCGCCTATGACTTGAGCGTATTAATGCCAGATCTATTAATTACCGAAGCGGGATGGAGAAGGAAGCTACATGCTCGACTACTTGCTTTAAGCATCTCGGAGTTCTTTGAGGACATAACAGAACTCTTGGGGAAAAATTTCAGAAATAAGGTTGAACTTCTAGGAGATAAACTAATCAGCTTCGATAGATTGAATGCTATCATGAAGCAATTAAATCAGCTTAGGCTAAAGCATGAAAAGGATCTTCGTTCGATCCGTAATATCGCAATTGGTCATAGGGATAAAGACGCAAAAACCCAACTTGATTTAATTAATAATTTAGATGTTGAAGGTTTACAATTCCTTGCCAAAGACGTTATGGAATGGTTAAAATCTATTATTAAGTTCTTGACAGGTGTGATTAATAAAATTGCACAAGAAAGTGAGAACAAAACCTATAAATCTAAGGCATAAAGAAGGATACCTCGACAGAATGAGAGCCGCATCTTTATAGTTGAAAATTCAGAGGACAAAGAACTTCATCAACCATTGCGGCGGATGCGGTAAGCCGTGCCGCTGAGCTGCGGCGTTAGATGCAAGGAGATATAATGCAACTCAAGGGAATTATGGACGTTTTTAGCGCTTTGTTAACACCCCTTATCGCGATTGTAGCGTTATACATCGCCTACCAGCAATACAAAGTTAATCGATCTCGACTTAATCATGAGCTTTACGTACGGCGCCTAGAGGTATTTAAATCGATTCGCAAGTATATCAGCTCGATAGCCAGGGAAGGCAAGACCGATTTCCCAAAGGTGACCCAGTTTTACGCAGATGCTGGCGAAGCGGACTTTCTATTTAAAGACGATATTCCTGAACAAATTGAGAAACTTTATAAGAAGGGGTTAGAACTAGCAGAGCTACATGAGAAGCTTTATCCATCAGATGGTAGCCCCGGACTTTCAGTAGGAAAAGAAAGGAGCAAAGTCGCAAAGCAACAATCGGAAGCTCTTAAATGGTTTTTCGATGAGTTGCCTAACACAAAAAGGTTGTTCAAAAAGTATCTTCGAGTAACATAAAGTTAAGAACGGGGGCAGAAGGGGGCTTTGTTACTTAAGTTGCGTTATTGAATTCCCACTGCCTTTTAAAGTGTTTGCAATTTAGATAACAACGTCTCTTAAATACTGCTCAGCATACTTAAAGATGACGACGCTAAAAGAAGAAATAAAGAGCTTCTGGGATAACTTGTCTTCCCGTCAATTCAAAGGTGCTGTTTATCTCGATGTAGACGAGTATTTATCCAAGTTAGAAATAGCATTGAAAGAAGAAGCAATAAAGTTGTTTCCACTTTGTATAGAACTTCTTCATCATGGAATACAAGCATGCGTGCATTTTCAGAATATAAATATAAGTAGATTGAAATCTGATACTCGGAAGGCATTATCAAATCCTGGCTTCTGGATGCTGCAGGGGAGACAAGTATCTCTTGCGTGTGCATTTAGATTGCTCATATTGAGTGGTTTTGAAGACGCTTCGAGACTGATCGTAAGACCGTTAATAGAAACAGACGAATTAGCGCTTGCCTGTTTGGTTAATGAGAACCTATCGGAAGAATATACCGCTGAAGATCCAGCTTATAACGAAAAAGAATTTTGGAAAAGAAATGTTGCTTATGGGAAAATCAATGAGCATTACATGAGAGTTTTGGGGCGTATTGGCCTTGATCAAGAAAACATTGATGCAATTATCGAATATCGCAAAGAAATAAAAGAAGCATTATCCTCATCGGTTCATAGTGCTGTGTCATCAGCTTTGCGTTCTGAGCTCGTTCCATCTCTTGCTAAACCAGGATATCTTTATCCTAGTTCTACTGGTCACCATAGCGTTCATACTCCTTCTACTTGTGTCGCTGTTATAGGGGAAATTCATCATTATCTTGCAGCTGTAATAAATTTGTTAACCTCTAATGACCCTCCATCAGCCCTCGCTGAAATTGAACCAAGTGAGGCAGCCTCTTTTTTTGCTTCAGCTATAACGTTTCAGGAATTTTTTTTCAAGAATGAAGATGATCTTCGGCCAAAAGAGATAAAAAAAATACTCTAACAAGGAGCCCCGACAGCCGATGCGGTAAACCTTGGCGCTGACTTGGGTCGTTAAACATTACCCTATGGAAGAATTTTTCGGAGAGCAAATAGAGGTGGAAAAGGAAAAAACATCGCCACGCCCCTGGCGTTTTACATGGCGCGGAGAGGTGCATGATGTAGTCGAGGTGTTGAATGAACGCGTTGATGCGGGGTTCGGCGTTCTTCCGCGCCGCAGCCGCAAGTGGTACACGCGGAGGCACCGCCGCTACTATGTGGTTCGAGATTCACAGGGGGCCGTCTTTGAGATCTATTTGGATTACAGCAATCGCCAGAAACTAAGCTGGTGGCTGGTAAGAAGACTCGATAGGAATGATGCGGAGGTTGTAAGGAATGTTGCTACCGATTAAGGCGAAGCAAAGTATAGGGTTCGAGGATTCAAGGGTTCTGGGGGTCAAGTGAAGAAAAAATATGGTTTGCTTGAATCCTCGACCACTCGACCCCTTGGCCCCTGAAGTCCCGCCCTGTCGCACAGCGACATCCCGACATTCAGATTTTGCCGTCTTACGGCATGATGTCCTTAAAAGATTTAAAGGAGCATCATTATACAAACTGGTGCGGGATTGGCGGGATAGTTTACTTAATCCTTACTATATTTCCAGAGCCAGATAAGACCCATCACGATCAGCAGGGCCGGCAGGAAATAGGTCTTCACGATCGCGGGGATCGCGATATCAAAAGAGTAATATTTTGCCCCCACGATCAGG
>Ga0299912_10000657_pt1 | contig 28678 bp, 26 predicted proteins | sample RVTome_2_FD_207667 | JGI IMG/M metagenome (GOLD analysis project Ga0299912, IMG submission 207667) | Soil microbial communities from uranium-contaminated site in the Upper Colorado River Basin, Wyoming, United States - RVT95D214 (version 2) ... | reverse complement strand
GAGTCTATACCCTCACCCGGCTTTAAATGCTTGAATCTCGGAGAACCTTTGTGATAAGAATGCTATCAAATGTTATAGCTATGTAATTTTTTCTGCCCAGATTTTATGATTTCTATATCCTGGGCTGACTAAAATATGTATGGTATAATTTTTTGAGACCGAAAAAAGGGAGCCCATCTCAAAGTCAAATATACAAATATATCTTAAGATTGAGCATAAAAAGGAGGATTGAAATGAAACTGATAGGAGAGCTCTTTCAGACCGCCGACTGGAAAACGGAGAAGCATGTACCCGTGATCGAGTGCCCGGACCAGGTGAAAGCCGGCGAGTTATTCGCGGTTAAAGTCGCATTGGGGAAGGAGATTGCTCACCCTAACACTACCGAGCACCACATCAGGTGGATTTCGGTGTATTTCCACCCGGAGGCTGCAAAATTCCCCTATGAAGTAGGACACTTCGAGTTTTCCGCGCATGGTGAGTCTGCAGAAGGGCCTAATCAGGGGCCAGTCTATACTCATCATGAAGTGACCGCCTCGTTAAAGATTAATAAGCCTGGGGTTATCTATGCCGCTGCCCTTTGCAACATTCACGGGCTGTGGCAGTCACAAAAAGAAATAAAGCTCGCTTAATTTGAGTCAAGCAACAGGCTGAGATAAGGGTTTGGAGCAACTCCGCACTGAAAATTACCGGCCAAGTTGATAGAGTGCGAAGAATCGACATGTTTTCCTTAACCGGAGCTGTAAAGAGCAGCCATGCGGAAGCTTGAGGGTATGCTGCAAACAGGACTACACGCTAATATCAGTAATATGTTAGCAAAAGGTGACAGGGCAGATAGTAGGCCGTACAGGAATCGGTCCCGCGATATCCTGATTAATTAAAAGGAAGAGACCTAATGTCCCTCCTCCTTACAGATAGCATTCGGTGCTTTGCCGGCTGACAGCAGGGCCATTAGTTGATGGTTAACAACCGCTAGAAAATGCAACCCGCATGACGGAGACTATCGATATCCGGACAGGAGGATCATTTCTTGCGCAGTTTCTGAAACCTCCCTAGGTACTTCGATTCAACCTCTTTGTGCTCGGTTTCTTTCAAGCCTGCCTCTGATAACAGAGCTAGTATTTCCTCAATCGGCGTACCATGTGATTTCTTTGTAGGTTCTCTTACAAAGATTGTCCCATCTTCCTTCAGCTTTCGCGATAGCGCCTTGACCGTATCCTGTCTCTCCGCCGGTGGTATATGATGGATTACATGAATAACTAAGATAACATCAAATGCAGAATCGGGTATATCCAGCTCTCGTATGTCGCCAACTCGACATTCCACGTTGCCGTACTTTTTCAGTCTCCTCCTTGCCTTATCGATCCAGAAATTAGACGTATCGACACAGGTCAGATGTCCCTGTTGATTAAGGAATTTCAACAAACTGCGCGAGCCGACACCACCACCACAGCCAAAATCAAGAACCCTTTCGTTTCCTTTTAATCCTAAAGTCTTAAAATAAGGATGGTACAGTAAAGGTCCTCTGATAAGACCTTTTAGCATTTCTCCCAAGGCAAATAGAGTAGAGGGACGATCATAACCGCTCACGTTCTGCCTCCTATCAATTTGGCCATTAGCATTTACAGATGCGCCTGATGATACTATATTTTTCCATTTTCTGTCACCTCATTTTCATAACGAAGCAAACTGAGCTATTGAGCTCAGGACTCTTCTTGAACATATCTATTTCCCGCTGGGCACTATGAACTGCTTCAATAACCCCGGGGGCGTTGGGGTATTTTACCCGAGTCTCCAAAATCAGCTTCTCCAGAGGAGCGAAATATTCAGCCCACCACGTCTTTTCGTCCAGCTCAAAGTAGCCGAGTAGCTCATAACCGCAGCTGGAGATCTGTTCCAGCTTCTCCCCGATATTGCCCTTTTCGTCATGAACTACCATGAAACCGTCCGGCTTTAGAAAGCGCTTCCATTCCTGAAGCCCTTTTTTGAAACCGATTACGAATATAGAGCCTTCAGTCCAGATTATGTCGAAGCTCTCATCCGGGAACTCCATATCGAAGAGCGAACGATTTACAACCTTAACTCTATCCGATAGCCCTGCCTCTTCGACATTTCCACGAAGCACATCCAGCAGACCTTGGTCGATGTCCAAACCGATTACCTCTCCATTGCTTAACCTGGCCAGTTCCATGGTCGGCACTCCTGAACCGCACCCTACGTCCAGAATTCGTGGCTTATCCAATTGCGGAAGCATCCGAAACGCCTTCCTTGTATACTTGAGGAGACGTTTTCTTATTCGGTCCTTTTGCCTCTGGAACCATGCTTCTTCACTCGACATTGCCCAACCCCAAGTGCAATGTTTTGCTGCTACCCCAACCGCTTAAAACACGCCGTGAATGAAAACTCTTTTGATTACCGTTATCATGTCCTAATTTGCCGGATTAGAACTATCTGTCGTGACGAAACCAATCTCGTTTTCTACCGGCTGCTGCCGCCAGAGGAGCCACCGCAATCCAGAGCGTAATGGTATCAGCATAGCCATAGGATAGTCTATGCCTTGCCAGCCAAGCTTGGGAGCGATAACACCCCACAGAAGCATGAAGAAGAACGAACTCAGAAAGAAGCCAGGAATAGCTGCCAGCATGGTAAAGTAACCCATTTTAGTCCTCCTTTATTTTATTGATATCCTTTAACTTCAATTCGATAAATGTATCTACGCCGAAATGCGCCGCTTGCCTCAAGTCATCCAGGGCTTCATGCCTTGTTTTACCCGCACCGATAACTATTGGTTCCCAGATGGCATAGTAGCATTGGGTTGTCTCATCAAACTCGGTGCTGTGCCAAGACATGATATCCACTCCAAGATCCCTGCCCAACAGCCACTTTGTCCAGCGTGATGGGGATAAAAAACCTTATTTTATCATTAATGTACTGAAGTCGTGTTTTTAGCTAAGAAAAAGGTGTTTTGCAATCGAGCGAAGAGTGTTCTCTCAGGTTATTGTAGTAATAGATATAACCTAGAGATTCATTTAGGAGGTCAGCACCGCCTTCGATTTTCATGGCTTTGGGTGCAGTCCCAAAATATTGACAAACGCCTTAACGCGATTTATACTTATTCGTTACGGTACTAATATCGGCAAAGTTGAGAAATCTGAGACTGATATGCCATCGACTTTTCCAATAGGTGCCTATAGAGGCAACTTCCAAGATTAAAATTGGCCAAAGACTAAGGGTCGATGGTGATCGGGCAGGCGTTTACATTTTGATAAATAGGCTTGAGGCGTTCTTCTCTCATTGCCATAGCGCTTCTATTCACACTCTTACCCTTTGGTATAATGGAGGACGAGAATGTTAGATAACAACGGAACAACAAGATTGATTTCATTGCAAGTACCTTATGAGACCTTGAGGAAGGACCTGGAGAATTTTAGACAGAAAGCATTGGACTTTGGCGCCTCAATGGCTGAAATCATACCCGCCAAGTGGGTAGAAATAGATGAGAGGGTGCGGCTCAAGTGCGCCATACCTTTATGTTCATACTATGGTAAAAACATATATTGTCCACCTCAAGGGTTTGAGCCAGAATTTATGCGAAAGGCATTGAGTCGATACAGCTGGGCAATACTTTTTGCACTCGACGTAGTCCCGGTGAGTGAGTTTGCTGACCGTTCTGTAGAAGCTGATTCAGTTATGAAATGGGCTAAGAAGAGCATAGAGATAACTGGCAGGGTTGAAACGCTGGCTTTAGGCAGTGGTTACCACCTGGCTCTGGGCCTTTGTCAATATTGCTGCCTACAGGCGCTATGTCATCAAGAGCGGTGTTTAGTTCTTGATGGTGGCAAATGTCCGTACCCACTGAAGGCTCGGCCCTCTATTGAGGGCGTGGGCGTCGATGTTTATCGTCTAGCAACTAAGGCTGGCTGGGACATATATCCTATCTACAGAAGCGTGGACCCTAAACTGGTACCCCGCGCTTTAGCGGTAGGGATAATTTTCGTTTACTAAGCCTGAAGTTTGAAGCTAAAGTCGGAGTTTTCAAAATCTAAGACAAGTGAGGTAAACATGTCATACGACCTTACTGATGCAGATATGCAGCTGATAAGGAGAATTGAGAAACAGGCACACGACACTCAGTTGAGGTATCGTGGTTGCTCGCAAACAACCTTGCTGGCTTTGCAGGACAATCTGGGTATCGGGGACCTTTGGAGCTTTAAAGCGGCTACTGGTTTTACAGCTGGTGTAGCTGGAAAGGGTGTCGGTCCTTGTGGAGCCCTTTTAGGCGGAATGATGGCTATTAGTATGGAGTTTGGGCGGGTGGTGTTGGGAGAGGCTGGAGCGCCGCGGGAGGGGGGTGGTGGTGCGCCGAGCAATTTGAGCCGGACATCACAATTATGCCGAGAACTCTGGGATAGGTTTGTAGCAGAATATGGAGAGCGGTGGAGTTGTTTTGATATTCAGGAACTTGTTCTCGGTAGGCGTATCGATTCAGCCTCACCAGAGATACAGGCGTTAAAGGCAACTGGCGAATTTTATGACATACTTTCTAAAAAAGCTTGTGACATCACGGCAACGGGTGCAAGGCTCGCTGCTGAAATAGTTTTGCGAGAAAGAAAAGTTGATTCCGAATTGGGGAAATATCGCTTCTAGCAGACCCCTTATGGTAGTTGGCGGTCAGGTTAGAGTAACGTCAGTGTGCTAAGTTAGGTTAGATGACCAGATGACAGACCTCAGTCGACTCAAGGAGTGGCGCTACAATCAGCGATGAAGGCATCTGAAGGGAAATTCGGTCGGGTATTTGTGATTCGTCTTGACGACGGCGATGCTATCCCTGCCTGCATTGAGAGTTTTGCCGAAGAGAAGGGGATTTCGGTAGGACAGGCAATACTCATCGGCGGCATTGGTGATGGTCAGGTAGTTGTTGGCCCGCGGTGCTCAGATGAAATGTCACCTGAACCGATGCTACTCCCCGTGGATGGGGTGCATGAGGTAGTTGGTGTGGGGATAATTGCTCCTGATAAAAATGGGCAACCAAAACTACATATACATGCTGCACTGGGAAGGTCTGGACAAACAACTACTGGCTGCCTGCGACTCGGCGTAACCACTTGGCTGATAGGGGAAGTAATTATCTTAGAGATACTGGGGACAGATGCAGTTCGTATTCTAGATAAGAAGACAAGCTTTGAGTTTTTGCAGATGGGCCGGACTTAGGGATTTCCTAGGACAGCATTTGAGCAACAGTTGATTCCTATAGTTTCCATCTACCAAACAGAATAATATCCAAAATCAGGACCTTTTCTGCCTTCTCCCTCCTTTTGTCAGACTGCGGTTGAAACCTTGCAGCCAGTAAGCCATTTGCTACTCAAGGTTGACTGCTACTTCAGCCACGGCATCATCTCGCGGAGTTTACTGCCTACCTTCTCGATCTCGTGCTCTGCATCGCGCCGACGATAGGCATTGAAGCTGGGGCATCCTGCTTGATTCTCCACAATCCATTCCCGGGCAAAAGTACCGTTCTGAACTTCTTCCAAGATTCGCCACATTTCTTGGCGAGTATCGTCGTTGATTATCCGATGACCTCGGGTATAGTCGCCATACTCAGCAGTATCGCTTATCGAGTGATGCATGAATTTAAAGCCACCGCGGTATATAAGGTCGACAATGAGTTTGAGTTCGTTACACACTTCGAAGTAGGCGATTTCGGGCTGATAGCCGGCTTCGGTCAGAGTCTCGAAACCAGTCTTTATTAGGCTGGTAACGCCACCACAGAGGACAACCTGTTCCCCAAATAGGTCGGTCTCCGTTTCTTCGGCAAAAGTAGTTTCAATCACTCCAGCGCGGGCACAGCCGATGGCTTTGGCGTAGGCTAAGGCTATTTTCTTGGCATTGCCCGAAATATCTTGGTGTACCGCTATCAGTGCAGGGGGGCCGGCATTCTCGGTGTAGAGCTGCCTTAGCATATGACCGGGGCACTTGGGTGCGATCATGGCGACATCAACATTAGTAGGTGGTACGATCTGGTTGAAATGGATGTTAAACCCATGAGCGAACATGAGCATTTTGCCCACTGAAAGGTTCCTCTCGATGGACTCTCGGTAAACGCGGGGCTGCAGTGTGTCGGAGACGAGCATAACGATGATATCGGTGCTCTGTGACACCTCGTCCGCGGTAGCTACCTTCATTCCTGCTGCCTTAGCATTCTTCCAAGGCTCGCTATCGGGAAGCTCACCAACCATAACGTTTACACCGCTGTCCCTCAGATTTTGAGCGTGGGCATGTCCTTGACTGCCAAAGCCAATTACGCCAATTGTCTTACCGCTCAGAAAAGCTAGGTCCGTATCCGCCTCGTAGTGAATTACAGCCATTTTCTCTCCTTCTAATTTATTTTCACTATGATTGTTAGATGCGAGTCAGTTCGCGACTTGTTTGAGCTTACCTCAGAGTCTCTCTCATTTGGGTCTTCCCTGCGTTCAAAGAGACTCGCTATGATCTGCTTCTTTCAGCTTTCACGCTCTCAATAATGCCACGAAACTCGTCTTCAGTTAACACTCGTTTGAGGTCATGTGACTTTACTTTCACCCTATTAAGGACTTCCAAGGTATCATCTTTATCAAGGTTGACACCTAGCTTGCTTGCCCATATCGCCACATTGTCGGCGCCGCTTTTTTTACCCATCAGAATCTTTGGCGATCGATGGCCGACGAAGTCAGGATGAATTGGGAAGACCTCAGTCGGATGTTCTTTGAAGGTGTTCTTAAACCATGTAGTAAGTATGCCTGATTCAATGTCATAAGCCATATCACCTATAAAAGGTCGATTGACCGGTATCTGTGTATTCGAGAGCTTCATCACCAGTGCTGAAAGTTCATTTAGCTTTTCATATTTAATGCCAACATCTATCCCATAGAGAGTAAGCAACGCCAGCGCCGTTTCCTCCATCGGGGTATTGCCGGCGCGTTCGCCAATACCAGTTATTGTCGAATGTATTACTTCAGCGCCAGCTAGTACCGCTGCGATAGTATTGGCGACAGATAAACCAAAATCGGCATGAAAGTGAATTTCTAGCGGCTTATTTATCCTCTCTTTGACCTTCTTGGTAAAGTAAGCAGCGCCGTGAGGTGAAAGCACCCCGAATGTATCAACAAGGGTTAGTGCATCCATGTGCCCCTCGCCGGCTACCTTTTCGATAAGATTTAGAAACCAGCCCATATCGGCCCTGGTGGCATCAATAGTAAAGAAAACCGTATACAATCCCAGTTCCTTGGCTGCAAGCGTTGCCTTAATAGATAGGTCTATCGCCTTTTCTATTGGCCACTTATAGCCATATTCCATCAGGTGCTCGCTGACCGGAATCTCCACAACTACGCCCGTTGCGCCGCAATCAGCCGCTCTCTTTACATCATCGACTACGCAGCGTGAAAAGCAAAATATCTCAGGTCCAAGGTTACGTTTCACAATCTCCCTTATCGCTGCCTCGTCTGGCTTTGATACTGCCGGCATCCCGGCTTCGATTCGATGAACCCCGACTTCAGCTAGTTTCTCGGCAATACGTATCTTATCGTCCTTGGAGAAGATGACACCGGCTTGTTGCTCACCATCGCGCAAGGTTATATCATGTATTTTTACCTTTTTAGGCGGTGTGAAATCTTTGGTTACCTCAGGAAGGTAGTTCCAAGGACTGACAAACCAGTTATTTGTTTTCCAAGGTTCTTTTTTGGTCATACTATGCCTCCTATTCAATATTGTTCTGTACTACTATTGTGGCAGGGCTTCATCTAGGATTTCTGCCAAGTCTACGACCTTGACACGAGCTTTTAGCTTGCTTACTCCTTTCATGAGCTGCATCATGCAAGCCGGGCAACTAGTGGCAATAACTGGTACACCAGTAGCCATGAGTTCGTTAACCCTCCTTACTGCCAACCTCTCGCAAAGCTCCGGGAAGGTTACTTCCATGCCACCCCCTCCGCCACAGCACGTGGACCATTCGCCGGTTTGGTCTACTTCTGGCTCCCTGAGTTCTAGACCTCCTATCCTGGAGATGACCTCCCTGGTCAATTTCGATAGGTTAAGAACCCTCGAAATCTGGCAAGGGTCGTGATAGGCTATCGTCATTTTCTTTTTTAGGACAGGCTTAATACTGGATTCCCTTAATCTATCAGCGACGACCTCAATAAAGTGCTTCACCTCTAAATCATAGCCATTAATATATTGGGGATAAAGATTTTTAAGTGAGGCCGTACATGCCGGCATAACACCTATTAGCTTCTTAACCCCCATTGATTTAAAGAGTCCATAGTTTTTCTGGGCGTTGTTGATATAGTCATCAGCAAAACCCGAATAATAGATAGGAGAACCACAGCATGGTTCTTCAGTTCCCATGTAACCAATGTCAACCGACAATTTTTTTAGGACGTTAATTGCACTTATGAGAACCCTAGTATAGATATCTTCTGCCCCAGCCGTAGTAATTCGCCCGGTTATGCCGGCAAGATCGATGCCCACTTTGCCAAAGGCCTTGCTGATTCCCACTACTTTTTCCATCCCCACGCCCATTTTTTCAGCGGTTCTAACACTGGCCAGCATGCCATCGGCATATTTCATTAGCTGATAGCCACAGCCGGCAAAAACTGTATAATCTGCCTTCTTGGGCAGGTCTAAGCCCGTAGCCCAGGCAGTCTTATCGGCAGACACACCGAAGACATTGCCCTTTTCTAGCACACTTTCTTTTATATACACATGCCCCGTCGGTATTACATGCTTATAAGATTTATCCATTAGCATCTTCCCCCTTGGCTTCAAACTTTATTGCCAGTAGATTTCTGGCCTTTACTATAAGATCTGTTGTTTCGACTCCCGCTGACATAGCTCGACAAATATTCTGGCATCTGCGGCAGGTTGAGCACGAGAAAAGGAGCTTGCTGAGCTCTTTTTCAGAGCCCAATCCGTACATTAAAAAGGCGTAAATTGCTGCCAGCCGGCCCATCGACGATTGTGTATACCAGCCTTCATAGGTCGGGCAAGCACTGACGCACATTTTGCAGTGGCTGCATTGCCGCAGTCCCTCTATAATATCTTTTTCTAACGCCTGTAATTTACTTTTCAATGTAACCTTCCCCTTCTAGATTGCCAGTGTTCAATATGTTGTTAGGATCAAAGGTCTTTTTTAGCTGGAGAAGTAGTTTATACGCCGCCTCACCATACTTTTCCCTGTAGAAGGCTATCCTTCCTGACATCTGGCCAACCTCCCCACCGATACCCCCCCATTTTCGATGCATTCTGTCTTCCAGATGACGGCTTTCAAGTACCGCAGCATACTTCATATCATTTGGCCAGTCCTTCGGTATAATCCATAGGGCATGGATTGAACAAGCCCCAACATGGCCATAAATGTACATCTTGCAATCCTTAAGTACTTTCAGTTCCAGGGGTCCTTTCTGGAGAAATTCGATGGCTTCACCTAGAGCATGCACTGGCAAACCGACTTCTATAGCCACCCAAGTACCCTTCGGCTCTCGCTGCTGTAGATTAGTAATAAAGTCCCGGGCAGCCCAAAGCAGTTCCTGCTCCTCCTTCGACTTGACGATGTAAGCTTTTACCGGATTAAAGTGTTTAAATACCCGCAATATTTCTTCTGCTTGGCGATCGGCTTCTTCTTGGGAATAAGCAATGGTGGTAGCAAGTGCCATCGAGCCTTTAGGCTTACCCAAACCCCGTATTTGGAATCCTATTACGCAGGCATCTTCCTCCAGAAATTCGCCGTACATGGGTGGCGCTAGCTTATCCTGATATATTTTGGTGAAGCTACGACCAACGTTTGTAGCATCTTTAAAGAAAGCAGCAACGTGACCCTTCTTGGGGTCGGGCAGAAGGCGCATCCTCACCTTGCATAGCACACCAAATATGCCCTCCATTCCGGCAAAGAATCTTGTTAGATCTACCCCTGCTGGCCTTCTCAGGCTATTGGTACCAGTCTGGATGATTTCTCCGTTGGGGAGGACCGCCTCTACTCCTAGAACATAATCTATTGTCTTGCCTACGCAAGAATCCACCATATGACCAATGGTGTTGACCGCCACCGACCCGCCGATAGTGGCTGATTTCTTACTGCCAATATTAGAGGGCAACATGTAACCGCGTTTCCTAAGCATATTTTCGAGATTGAGTAGCCTTACACCAGCACCCACTTCAAAGTAGCAATCTGCCTCGTTTATCTCAAAAGAGTTAAGGTTGCATGTATTCAGGATTATGCTGCCGGGCCGTTTCGGCCTTGCCGCTCCGACAAAGCTAGTGCCGGCACCATGAATCATAACAGGAATCTTGTGATCATTCGCATACTTTAAGACGGCGGCTACTTCGCGAGCAGATTTTGGCCTAACAACAGTTTGCGGTATTAATGCCTTTTCAAGCTCGTGTGGCAAGGGGTCCAAAGCATAACTGAACCTGTCGTAGATACTATCAGTAGCGTTCTCTTTACCAACGATTGACTGTAGGTCAACAATTAAACTGCTCAATTCAGTTCTACCTCCTTGATTAAATTCATTTCAGCCTTACTTCCTTGACTATGTTCATCTGCCTGCTGGCAAGGTAATGCCAAGGTCTCATTGAAAGCAACTTGCTACTAGAAACAATCTCTCTGAGTTCATCCAGTCTATCTTTCCTCACCATTTTGGAAACCAGCAGACCAGCTCGCTCGCTCTTACCTATCAATTGCATGCCAACAAGCTGGTTATTTACAGTTAGCAGCCCTCGATATTCAAGCCCCGTGGTTTTTTCGGTTAATTCGTAATCTTCCAGAGTCTTGAAAGAAGCGCCGCTTTTACCAACCGAGGAAACGTAGTGGCCAAAAATTTCCATCGTAGTGGCATCCGATGAACCGATAAATTTGCTGGGTTTTCCTACACAGTTACAGCCAGCTACCCAACCCTGTCTTCTGGCATTATGCCACAGAAGGCTTAGTATACTATCGCCACTGAAAATATCTTTAGACTCAACGCAGTCCCCACAGGCATATACACCTTCTATGCTCGTCCTCATAAAGTTGTCGGTAGTAATTCCACCTAGGCTGCCAATTTTAAGTCCCGCTTTGATAGCCATCTCAATAGTGGGCCTGACACCGGCGGCTATGACAGCAAGACTGCATTCTAGTTGTCTTTTGTCCGTAGTTAGCCCCTCGACAGAACTGTTACCAGAAAACCCGGTCACCTTCTCACCTATGAGTACCTTTATTCCTTGCTCTTCAAGAATCTGGCTTATTATGGAAGCCGGCTTTTTATTTAACAGCCTCGGCAAAATCTGATCCATGACTTCAACAAGTGTTACATTCGCGCCTTTCTTCCTGAGGGCCACCGCAGCTTCTATTCCTATGGGGCCTGAACCAATAACAACTACCTTCTTTGCTGGGTAACCAAGGATCCTTCTCGCATCCAAAATACTCTTCAGGGCAAAGATCCCATTTTTTTTAACTCCTTGGATTGGCGGTATTACTGCCCTACTGCCGGTTGCCAGAACAAGCTTGCTGAAATATATACTCCTCTTGCCAGTAAGTACTCTTTTATTGTTCATATCTATATCGGTCACACTCTGGCCGAAATTTGCTTCTACCCCCTCGTCTCGGTAATCTTCGTATGTCTTCAAAAAAAGCTTCCGCTCCTCAATTTCGCCTGAGAGATACTTGTGGAAGGCGCAGGGACTATAAAGAGGGTCTTTCTCTTCAGAGATTAAGGTAACAGGAACATTCTTATCATAAGTCCTTACGCCTGATATGACACTGTTACCAGCAATGCCATTACCGATGATTACAATACGCGGGCGTTTAGGATCGACGTTAGTCAACTTTCTCAACCTTGTCCTACCAGAAGTATCTTACTCCTAGAGGTAACCTGATCTCTTCAGGTCGTTAGCAACGTCAGCGAGACCCAATTCTACGAGCCTCTTCTTAGTCGGTAAGCCGCGCTTAATATCCCATCCAAGCTCATCATAGTAATCGTCCAGCAGCTTCTCGCAAGCTTCCCGACTCAAAGGATTCCGGAAGTAGTCCTGCAGATAAACCTCCTTCCCATCTAGGTCAATTATGGGCTCAAACCATCTATCGGGGAATTTATCATCCTTTCTAGTGAATCCTTCACGGAGGTTAAGTATCTTGTGCATGCAGTGCGCCCTCTCGCCTACCCTAAGCATGTCTTCAACTGTCAGTTCGATCCCTGTTACTGCGGAATATATATCCGCGGTGGTTGCTGCATCATAATGGAGGCCAGCTCTCATTCTAATGCACGATGAGCCTACCGCATCCATGTAAATCTCCCGTTCTACAGCCCACTTGGTAAGACGGCCAATGTTAAACCCAGTTGAGGTAAATATCCTCTCAATGGTTTCTTGAGATAGGCCCATTCCCTCCGCTGCCTTACGAAATACATCTACGGGCAAATCCCTTGTCATATAAGTGCCCGGTATGGTGGTTCGAGGGTGACCGTGCCTCGGGTTTATAACCTCGCTAAACTCGGTTGCTTGCATTCTATTTACCCGGGGGTCATAAAGAGGAGTACCTCCTTTGATATGGATAGCCAACATTTCACAGCCCCGTCCAATTTTTGGTATAGCCCGCAAATAACCTTCCCCAAGCGTAGCGCCAAGGCCCTCCTTATTAGCTACTTGCTGCAGCAATGCCCAAGTAGTCTCAAAATTCCAATCGAGTTCCAGCCCTCCAGTGTCTTCCTTGCTGATTATTCCATGCTTATAAAGGTCAATAGCCCAATCTATAAGAGCTGTTATTTCATGAACGCATACACCCATACGGTTGCAGTAGTCCAAGCATTTGACAAAACGATTGAACGTCCCCACGTTACAGCGTGCCGAAAAATTCGAGAGGCGTCCGTAAAAAGAGGAGCCGTACGTTTCAAGACCGGCAAATTCGCCTTCTTTTATGCGAACGCGATCTTTACACCCAACAATGCATCCCGCACAAGCTAGCCGGTCACCTTTTATATTTTGCTTGTATACATCTAACCCAAAAAACTGCCGGGCTTTATCATGAGGAAGTATTGTCCTCCAGTTATGATGAGAAGCTCCCTGGCGAATAAACCAGCCTTCCCATCCTGCCATAGTGCCAAGGTCAACCACCCTCTCGTAATCCTGGTGCTCTTTTACCTGCTTGATTATTGGCATAATTATTCCGCGGAGGCGCTCGGGATTAGCTACTTTTATACCCTTGGTACCTTTTACAGCAACTGCCTTCAGCCTCTTGGAACCCATAACTGCAGGCAGACCTCCCTTGCCCAAGGTACTCACCTTATCCACAAGACCCACAGTTGTTCTCACCTGCCGTTCTCCGGCGGGACCAATGCAGTGAACTGAGGGGTTATCATGCCTCTCCCATATTATGTCTGTGGCTGTATAGACGTCTTTGCCCCATAGCTCACTTGCGTCGCAAATCTGTACATCGTTATCATGTATATTCAGATATACCGGCTTATCGGATTGTCCGGTTATAATGATGAAATCATAGCCAGCCCACTTCAGCATCGCGCCAAAGTCGCCACCAACATGGCCCCAGCCTATCGTGCCGTAGAGCGGCATCTTGTATGTAGCAACTGCAGTTCTGGCAGATGGCACCAGCGCCCCCACACAAGGCCCAACACCATATATTATCGGGCTGTTCTCAGCAAATGGATCCATACCTGGTGGAATTAAATCATAAGCCAACCGAAGAGTAATAGCTACCCCCCCAAGAAAGTCCTTGACTAACCCCATATCAACCTGCTCAGTCTGAACCTCGCGGCTGGTCAGGTTCACTTTTAGAATATTCCCAGTGTACCCTCCTAATTCCATGGCTCGAAAAACATCTCCTCTCAAGAATTAATAGGCAATTTTCTCCAGCACCTTGGCAAGCTGGTTCACAGCTTCTTTCTTCCTTTTGAAGCCGACCTCTTCTTCCGAAATATATGTCAACGCACCGTAGCCGCAGACCTTGGCACATTCCGGGTCTCCGCCGCAGAGATTGCATTTCACTGCGTGTCCTAAATCACTGTTAACTATTATCCCTCCAAGAGGACATGCCACTGTACACATCCCACAAGCTATACACAGGTCATAGTCGATGACCATCGCCTTCGTTGATTCATCCCTGGAAATAGCTCCCATGGGACAGGCATCGGCACAAAGAGGTTTGGCACATTGGCGGCATACTACGGGGACGTTGATTTCTACTCTCCTTATCTTTACAGGTAAAATCATCGATGAGCTGGGGCCGCTTATATTACCCTGCTTTATTGAGCAACTCATGACGCATGCCATGCACCCCACACATTTCTCTGGATCAGCAAATAGCACCTTTTTCACAGTATCTCCCATTGATTTACTTTACCTCACATACGACTAATTGAGCTACATTTTCTGAACCCCAAGAAGCATCTTTAGGACGGAAGTTGTACTAGGTATACATCGCAAAATAGCGTCGTAACTACAAAATGCTAGTCATTTTTCGAGTTACGAGCTTTGGCCATTTTGTTCTTTGGTGGACATATTTTGATGTATAGCTCCGTGGTAGAGATGCACAGCTTGGAGTTCGTAGAAGGTTTCTCCTTAACATGCAATTCGGAATAATTATATCCATTGTACTTTTAGTTGTCAAACCAACTGACCTCACCAACAAGCAAATCTAGTAGCTAAATAATAGCCATCATAGAAGGCTTACGCCTCAATTTTTGATATGGTTCCATAGGTTTTCTTATAGCGGGAAAGGTATAATCTTTTGCCTCCAGCTTCGGGACCAGCCTTCTCTTTAGAGGGCAGCTGTATTGTTATGAAAAAGCCATGCCGATATTTACTCGCTATTTTTCTGTTTTGCTCCACCTCCATAGAGTAGGATGGACAGTTAGCATTGCTTCCATAACTAGAACAGGGGGGAATAATGTTTAAGTATCATATACCTAAACCAAGCGAGCGGTGCGGAACCCCTGCCATATAGCACCTATAACCTTGGAAGACTCTACGCAATCACCTATAGCATAAACTTTTAGACTCCCACTTTCTAAGGCTTCTACCAGTTCACGGTTCGGCTTCAGACCCACTGCCATTACAATGGTATCAGCCTCAATGGTGCTCTTCTTACCATGTTCATCAGCGATAGTGATATGAGAATCTGCTATCTCCAGAACATTGGTACTGCTCAGAATCTCCACATTGTGCTCATTAAGCGATTTCACCAGATCCAGGGCGTTGCCCCAGACCATGTCACGCGCTATGCTCTCCAAAAGCTCAATAATAGTTACCTTCTTGCCCTTTTCCTTTACCAGGTACAAGGCGGTCTCGCAACCAATCAGACCACCTCCAATGATCACCACCGACTCGCCAGGCTCCTTCTTGCTCAAAAGCAGGTCTACTGCAGTAAGAACCCTGCCCGTGTCCAGTCCCTCTTTTATTCCCTTAATCTTGGGTATAACAGGCACGGCACCAGTAGCAACAAAAACGATTTCTGGTTTCATCTTCCGAATGAGTTCAGGTGTGGCTTCTTTGCCTAGCTCTATCCTTACTCCCAGCTTATTAATCTGGGTAACTAGGTAGTCTATCAACAGCTGATAGTCGTCCTTAAATTCAGGCACTGCCGCCGGTATCAGGTTGCCGCCCAAGGCATTTCCCTTCTCCCACAATGTAACCTGATGCCCCCTGAGAGCAGCTACTCTGGCAGCTTCCATGCCAGCAGGACCACCTCCAATTACCAGTACCGATTTCTTCTTTTCCGCCGAGGTTATCACAGAATCCCTTTCCAGCCCTACCGACGGGTTGACTGCGCAGCTGATATGCTTATGTTGGCGCACTCTAGCGATGCAACCTTCATGGCAGCCAAGGCAAGGGATGATATCTTCTGTCCTGCCCTCCTTCACTTTATTTGGCCAGTCTGGGTCAGCCAGGAGATACCTGGCTAAGCCGATGAAATCAGCCTTGCCCTCCTGCAATACTCTCTCGGCTAGCTCGGGGTATCCTAGTTTACCAGCGACGATAACCGGGATCTTGACTACCTCCTTGGTCATTTTGGCCAACTCGACCCAGCAGCCTCGAGGCTGGGTGGTTGGTGGCTGGGCTATATTGTAGGTCTCGTAACATCCTGCATTGACACTAATAGCATCAATCCCGGCTGCCTCTAGCCGTCGGGCAACTTCGAGCCCCTCTTTGATATCTCGTCCTCCCTCTAAGTAGTGGGTAATAGCATATCTGAAGATTATAGGAAATTCGGCTCCAGCCGCTCTCCTTATTGCTTTAATTAGTTCTATCGGGAGTCTCAGTCTGCCCTCAAGGCTACCGCCATACTTGTCAGTCCGCTTATTCCAAAGTGCGGTCATGAACTCATCCAGAAGGTACCCCTGATGACCGTGTATCTCAATGGCATCTATGCCGGCATCTTTTATTACTTCGGCGCTGAATTCATAGTCCTTGATTAGCTGATCAATCTCCTCTGTAGTTAATTCGCGAGTTATCACGTAGTTTTCCGGCTGTGCCGGATATCGCCCTGGGGCTATTCTTGGCATTTTCCCATCATGACTGCGGATGCTGGGCAACTGTGATGGTGCCACAAGCCCACCATTAGGCAGGTTGGGTTTGGGGGGTGGTATTCGTCCTAATCCCGGGCTAAGTTGGATGCAGATCTTGGCTCCATAGTCATGTACTGCATCAGCTAGGTCGCTGAGCCATGCGCCAGCCAGACGGCTGCTTATCACCGGCTCACCGATGGACGGTTCCAGCTTCCGGTTGGGACGCATAAAGGTGGTTATGATCAGCCCTGCGCCACCCTTGGCTCGAGCCGCGTAAAAATCTATTCCCCTCGGTGTCAGCCAGCTTTCTTCAACGGGTGAGGCAAGCTGTATATTTATTGCTGGCATTACTACACGGTTCTTCAACGAAAGCTTGCCTATCATACCCCGCTCAAATAGTTTCATTTCTCCTCCTTCTGAATTGACTTACGAATTGTTTTTTTGTTTTACTGCTACAGCACCTTCTAACCTTCCAAATTCCCTTTCTTATCTGAGAAGTCTAGTTGGTCATCTGGTTTACCAGGGTTCCTATGCCTGTTGGGCCCAATTTAGAGCTACTGTATGGTTTTTACAGCGTTCTCAGAGGTTGTTACCCAGCCATAATAACGTTTAACGTTAAAGATTGTTGCTTCTTGAATGAATTGCGGACCAGTATTAGCTGCTGCGTCCGAAATGAGGATAGGAAAGTAATCACGATAGTAGGCGTCTCTTATTGTAGCTTCGACACAGACATTTGTAGCCACACCTGTAAATAGCAGGTATTTAATATTATAGGTTCTTAGTAGCTCATCTAAATTTGTCTCAAAGAAGGCATTGTATGTTGCCTTTTCGACGACTATATCGTCTTTCTGTGGATTCAATTCTCGAACAATCTCAGCTCCCCAGGTGTGGCGAGTAAGGAGCTTGTCTCCCCATTCGGGGTGTTCATGATAGGTGGTCAGAGTTCCTTTATACCAATTTGGCGAATTTGGACTTCCCCCTTCGCGCAGGTCAGACGAATACCTTGTAACAATGTATACTACTTTAATGCCTCTTGCATGTGAAGCTCTAATTACTTGCCTGATAGGCTCAATAATCTTTTGACAACCTGATATATCAATTCCTCGTAATTCATACATAGCACCTTTACTGACAAAGGCATTTTGCATATCTATCACTAATACAGCTGTTCTCTGTCGGTCAATCTCTAAGGGTTGTGGCTCCGCTTGAAGTAATGCCACATCGGAAACAAACCCAGGAGTTACTGCTGATATGATCTCTTTGTCCATTCAGTGCCTACTTAATGAGGATACTAATAATACTTATGCTGTCTTGACTGGGATGCCGCTCAAAGGAACCCAAAATGGGGCTCTACGCTTGTCCAAACAAAACCTTGAGTTTATTCTTGAATTCTCCCTCTGGATTAGCAATCCTAAGCAAGATCTCATCATCCGACAGTCCTGGCTCAAGCTTCCGCAGGTCATCTACTGTTATTTCTGGAGGTTGACCGCCTCGAAAGCGTTTAGCCCGGGGTGAATTCAGTATCTTGTCCTTAACATTCTGATCCATGGGGCCGTCCGGCTCCCCGTAATACCCCAATGCGTACTTGACTACTTCTTCGGAAACAATTTCATACCTTTTGCCCGTTGTAGTATTAAAGAACGCTTGGGCAGCAACTATCTGCGAGTACGGAGTAGCCATAACGGGACAACCAAACTCGACACGAACTCTGGCTACCTCTTCCAAGACTTCTTCTAATTTATCAGCCTCTCCTACCTCGGCAAGCTGATTCTTCAAAGTTCCCATCATTCCTCCAGGCGCCTGATGATAGTAGTGAGAGATATCGTATTCTACGGGTTCCCCTATCTCCATTCCGCGCTTTTGTGCCTCACTTCTGAAATAGTCGGATACAGTTTTGAGCGCGGCCTCATCAATTTCCACCGTGTGCCCTAGGTAGCGTGCATTTTTTATAGTACTTTCGACTGATGGTAAGGATGAACTGTTAGCCAACGGCGCCACTGCTGTGTGTAAAACTGTGATACCTAGTTGCATAGCCTCCACATAGCTCATGGGGGCAAGCCCCATGGTACAATGTTCATGGAATTCAAGTGGTATGTTCCCAATTTCCCGTTGAATCGCCGGTAGAAGTGTACGCGTGCGCTCTGGTGTCAGAGCGCCCGCGGTATCTTCCAGCTGTATGGCATCAGCTCCACCCATTTCTATTATCATTCGAACCTTTTTTGCCCATAGCTCGTCGGTGTGCACAGGACTAAGGGTAAACATTATTGCCACAACAACTTCGGCACCCTCTTTCTTGGCTACTCGCGTAAGGTAAGAAAGTCTGTCCATCATGTTTTGGTAATCGCACACCCAGAAGCTCCGGATGCCATTGGCAACACTCCTTTTTATCCAAAGCTCGATAGCTGCAATTGGCTCGATGTCAAAGCCAAATGCAGAGTGGGCCATAAATGAAGTGCGTAGAGGTGTATTGGGCATGGCCTGGGAAAGGAGCCGAAACCTTTCAAAAATGTTCTCGTGGAGGTAGCGGACAGCCACCACCGTGCCACGGCCACCCACTACTCCCATGGCCTTGTAACCAACTTTATCCATTACCCCAGCAATCGGGAGTATCATATCGGTAGGCATGCGAAAACCCCACAGGCTTTGTTGGGCATCTCGAATAGTCTGATCAACGAACTTTATTTCAGCCATGGCTTTCACTCTCCTTCAGAAATAATAGGTTAATTTGATAGATTTTTATTTCATGCTCGCTATCAGCAGCCATGAATCCAAGATACCTCCCCTGTTTTTACGCAAGTTTAGAGGGCTTATAGCAAGAACATAAATAGAAATCTATGCCCTACCGCCTTCATGCAAGAATCGTCGGTAATCGTCAGCCGTGCCTACTTTCCGACCTAGTGCCTCTACAATTGCTACGGTATGCTTTACCAAGGTCGGGTTATCTTTTATCTTTTCATCCTTATACGGGTACATATACAGGCTGTCCTCCATACCTACTCTGGCTCCTATCAGTCCCAACATAACAGCCATAGGAACCATGAATAACCCGGACCTGCCAGCCATATCAAGCATTATGGCACAGTCGGGGGCAATATTCCTGAGTTCCCTAGTCATGTAGCTAACGCATTCGAGCAGGGTGTATGGGTCTTCAATATAACCCCAACCCGGGTTACCAACGGCGAGGCGAAAATAATATGGTTTTTTCAGAATTTTAGTGTCAACAAGCCAACGCTTTACCATTGAAATGTCACCCAAGTTGTGGAGTACAATTTCGACTTTGGGCCCCACTTCTTGTGTTAGCTCCACGCTGTATTGGACTATTTCGGGCGACGTGCATCTTGAGTACTCGCCGGATAAGTTGACCGCGCTAACTGTTACAGGTGCAACCTCCACGGTATCTTTAAATTCAACTATTGGGCGCAAGGATTCAGCCAGAGTGTCTCCACCCTCGGGACATGCGCACACGAGCACTTTATCTCCATACTTAGCCTTAATTGGATCAATTACCTCATGATATAGTCTAAGATCCAGTGAATGCTTGCCTTTAGCGTCCCTTACATGAGTGTGGAATGAACAAGCCCCGGCTTCAAGGGAAGCTAGGATCTCCCCTTTGATTTCCTCGGTAGTGTAGTTTTGATTAGGATTGTTTTCTTTCATTATAAATGCACCTACCGGAGCTACTTTTATAACAAACGGCTCCGGCATATTCCATCTCTGTTGCTCGACCCAAGATGACTTCGAGGCTCCGAATGTGCTCTTTGGTGTTGAGTATTTCTGTGGCATACCTTCAAACTTTGCCATCATCTCTTCTATTTTTTTAATATTCATTTTATTCTCCCTTCTTTCTTTGTATTATTTATAAGATTATTTATAAGTTCCTATTTTTTAATATTCGTTTTATTCTCCCTTCTTTCTCTATTATTTATAAGTTCTTATCTAAATTGACACTTTTGTCCCTATTTTCACTTTCGATTTCGCGGCAGTTCAGTTGGTATTAATCGTGTCCATGATCTCCTCTGTGATGGCTTTGGCAAACTCATCATCGTTTATATGTGCTTCAATTTCCTTGACCATAATTGCTTTTTGTACCAGTCTCTTTAGTGTCTTAATGAAGACCTCATCAGCTACAGGGTCATAGAAAGCTCTGCCCTGTTGGTCAAGCGAGGAGAAACCTTGCTTTGGTATCAAAACCTTTACTGGCCCAGCGGCGAGATTCAACTTCTTAGCTACGGTTTCACCCACCAATTTTAATTCATCTGCGTTTAATCTCATTAAAGTTGCCTGTGGATTATGACGAAGCAGGTTTCGGGACTTATACCGGCTAGGAACAGTTTCGGGAGCAAGAAAGTTTATATACTCAACGTTACCTGGAGTAATAATTTGAGGAATCCCTTTCCTACCCGCTGCTTCCAGCCGATCTGGTCCAGCTGTTGCCACCCCCCCAAATAGCTCGTTCCCAATCTCGTTTAATCCTAGCTCGATAACTGCCTTTGCTGGATAGCTTTTTATGAGGTCTTCAAGCGTCATTCCCCCAATACCTATAGTGTGGAAGATTATTACCTCAAACCCCCTATCTTCAAGGAATGTTTTAACTTTTAGCCCACAGGTGGTAGTAGGTCCCAGCATAGTCATGAAGACGAGTGGTTTTGCTGAAGTTTCCACTTCAGCTGATTCTACCATGCCTACTATGGCACCAGCAGCGTTACTCAGGGCTTTTCTGGTAAACCTGTTTAACCCGGCTATATCAGCTATTGAGGGCATCATAGCTATATCCTTTATACCGACATATCCTTTAATTCCGGCTTGTACGATCTTTTGTGAAGCGAGCATAAACTTAGGGATACCTACTGGCAGTTGTCTCATCACTGCTGAAGCTATAGATGTGCCCATCCCACCGCCTATAGCGATGACACCTTGGAATTTCCCTGATTCGTATAAATCCATAGCTATCTTGCTTGCTCCGTTTGTCATGACTTCTGCTGCTGGTCCAGCCTCATCAAACTCATTGACTTCCTTAATAGTATTACCAGCCGCTCTAGCAACCTCGTCCGCAGTAATGTCAGGAACGAATGGAGGCTTCCCAAAGCTACTAACATCCATAACCAGGGGAATGTGCCCTCTTTTGTGTATGGCTTCTTTCAGAAATTGAGCTTCGGGACCTTTGGTATCAAGCGTGGCTATTAACAAGATGGTTGCCAATGTCGCTCTCCCGTTAGCCTAAGCTGCTCTCTTTAAGATGTATACTGCATTGTTGTCGCCATCGACTCGGATCAGATCTCCAGTCTTGATCTTAAATGTCGCTTCTCGGGTTCCAGCCACGCAGGGTAAGCCATATTCTCGGGCTACAATTATGGCATGGCATAAGGCACCACCAGCATCGGTAACCGCTCCGCTAACAAAGTTGAAAGCTGGATGCCAACTGGGGTTTGTTGATGGTACCACCAGAATCTCACCAGGTTCGAGGTCAGATAGCTGGGCAACATCTATAAGCACACGGGCCCTACCTTCAGCAATCCCTGGTGCGGATGCAGCACCATAAAGGTCTGCCTTCAACTCAGGTTTTACTACTGGTGTCGCTGCCAACACTGACATTATCGGGTCACGGTCTGCATTTGCTACGAACCACTCCGGATCGCCAATTAAGATATTATCCTTTGCCATTCTTGGCGCGTCATCAATGAACTTTTGCCACTCCTCTCGCCTCTTTCGGACTATTTGGCGAGCCCCTTGGGTCTCCATATTCGCCAGTAACCGTATTATTATCTCCTCAGGAACCAAGAAATTAACGTCGTCCGGGTCATCAAGTATGCCAGCTTTAGTACCCCTTCTTCCAATTTCCATGAGTATGTGCCGACCAAGTGCTGGCATATAACAGTCAACTGTAAAATTATGTTCCTCACTGTAGATGCCAGCCCACTGAGCAGCCTTCATCATCTTCTGGAACAAATCTCTTTTATCGCTGGGGACTCGGGAGAGGACGTCTTTTTCTACCTCCTCGCGCTCTTTAACTAAGCGGTCATATTCCTCGTCCATAGTGAAGCCCCCTCCTTTAGCCATATCGCCTCTTATCACTGGCAGAGCCAGTACTGGCTTTTCAATCCATGTAGGGACACAGCAATCCAGGAGTGTTTCTGTTCTCCAGCAATATTCATGAAGTGACTGGCGAAATTTCTCGAGCCATTTTTTCCCTTCCTGCTTTTTCTCAAGCTTGGCCAAGAGTTCTGCATCATCCGGGGTAGATTTGAATAGCGGCTCAAGTCCTAGTTCTCTAGCTCGGTCGCCAAGCCGCCATAGCTCTCTATCAACTTCGTAAATCTTGGTTTTGAAGCCAGTCATAAGCTTCTTGAATTGAGTATCATCATCCCCGATTCCGAGTATGTCTTCGCACATCTTTCGAAATTCTCGGTACACAGTAAATGTGGCATACATAGGCAAGAAGTGTATCTCCCAGGTCCTCTGCACAACCGATAGGTAATACTCAAATTGCTCTAGGAGTTGAAAATCGCTGAGCTTTGTCAGGTCAGTATCCCTAATACGTAAGAAGTGTCCCATCAACTCAGGGACCAGTTTCCCTCGCCATATCGCTCCAAAATCCTCAATCCAAGGTTTAATTCTCTTCTCGTGTATTGGCTTGCGTTGTTTCTCTTCCTCTGCAGTTGTTATTCTTAACCCTACATAATAGAGACCCTCTATTGATCTCGCCGAGATTCCTTTGCTGGTAGGTATCATTAACTGGTCGGCTGCCCAGGCAAAACAGCGGATATCGTAAAACTGGAGAGCCCAGTGGTGAAAAGGTTTCCTCACTGGTATTGAGTACGGTACTGCCAGTGCCCAACACTTGGTCACCTCCAGGTCCACATCCGCATCAAATCTGTAGGTTTCCCAACCAGAACCACTGTAAGTCATTTCTTTGCTCATTTTTAACTCCTTTTCTGTATTTTATTACTTTTCTGTTTTTTGGATTATACTAAATTTGTTATTTGAGATAATTATGTTTAATTTGGACTGCACCCCTATGATTGGACAGATAGGGTTAGGAGAGTCTGGCGGGGCAGCACCACTTTCACCGCTCAGCAGCTCCTCCACTACCTGGCGTTTAAAGTCTACACTGAATGTCCTCTTGTTCCTCATAGCAGGGTCCTTTCTCCTTTCGATTATACTCCGACCCTGCCAGACCTTCCTAACATTCCTAACCTATGGTGTCCAACTTCAGGGGTTCACTCTAAAACTATAGCAGGGGAAGGGTGACATTTCTAGACAAAAGGGTGAAATTGTTAAATAAATTTTTCTATGATATCATAAATAGAGAATGTATTAACCCAGCTTGTTATAGCATAATTTAGAAGTCTGTAGAAGCGCTTACTGAGGTAATTAATTAGTAAAGTTTAAATTTAAGCAGTGATGGATGATAGCGGTGAAAACGCCACAGTATAATCCTTACCATCTCGTTGTCTTTTATTTCGTTGGCAGTGAGAAGAGCATAACATATGCTGCTGAGAAGTTATGTCTGACTCAACCATCTGTAACTCACCATATTAAGTGTCTGGAAAAGGCTGCCTCCATAAAGCTCCTTGATGTGAAGAGGAAAAGAGTGCGTCTAACTCATGCAGGGGAAGGTCTCTTCCAATATGCGGCGGAAGTCTACCACCAACTCATTGGCGCAGAAAAGTTCCTGAATGACCTGAGAGAGGCCAGACTGCATGTTGGCATAGCCATGAATTTCAGCTCTACCGTTGCTTCAGCGGCATCCTCATTTGAAAAACGCTACCCTCATGTGAAGCTGATAGTTAAAAATGCACCCTCCTTTGAGGTTGCTCAAGATGTTCTAAGCTCACAAGTTGAACTTGGTGTCGTGGTTAGTATGGACTATGCAATTCCTGAGTTGAGGTCTGTAACAATCTCAGCGGGGGGGAAAGGATTGTTTGTCGCTTCTCCGTCTAACCCTATTTTTCGAAGAGAGGACATAAAGTTGAGTGACCTGTGTAATTATCCACTGATCTTGGGACCTGAGACATCAGCTATACGTAGAGTAGTTTTTAATAAATTTGAAGCTGAAGGGCTGAAATTGAATAACCTTGTAGCAGTGGTAGCAGCGGAGGTAAATACCGTGGAATTGGCTATGAGTCTGGTAGAAAATGGAAAGGGCATAGGTTTTTTCTACATAAGGAATGTAGAAAAGGAAGTCTCTGAGGGACGGCTGAGAGTACTCCCCCTAACTGATGATATGCGAATAGGGACAGATGTTCTTATTCGCAGAGATGCTGTTCTGTCTCCAATCGCTGAGAAATTTATTTCCTTACTTAGAGTAGCGTTTCAGAATGGTTGCCGGGGTTAGCGCTGATATAGCTACAAACTTATCACCGGTGCAATCCAATAGGTTAGTTAAAATAGTTCACCGGGATTGAATAAACTTATAAAATCTGATTAAGTAAATTAGAAAAAAAGTTTAATTCCTTTTGTTTATCAGTTTATTAAACATCTCCATATCATGACTGACCTAGCACCGTTGATAAGTTCGATGATTTGAGTTTTAACTCTATAAGCTGCAAAATCAGACTGGTCACACAACAGAGCCTATTATCCTTTGGATAATATCCGAGCCGGGCGTGTCTGAAGCAAGAAAATATTATTAGGGAAGGGGAAATCAGAACTAATTGCCCACTCCATATCCTGAGGTGTCCCGAAATAAGCCTCTAGAGCCTTAGCCATTTCAGCTATTCTTACCAATTCTTCATCGTTTAAGCAGAGGGCAAGCCGTTTGTCACTGGGGAGTTCTTCTTCTACTGTTTGCCCATCTCTGGTGACTACCTGGATTCCTTTATCGCCGACCTTTTTTTGCAATATTTTTAGAGTATTTTTATCTACGGCATACGAGTCTGGGGTCATAGCCCCACTGACTACACTTTCTCCTAATCCCCAATTACCTTCGATTATTATTTTCGACAGGTCACCAGACATAGGATCACCCGTAAAACCAACACCAGCACAGCGAGCATTTACCATCTCAAGTATGCAGACGCCAATATATGGGGAGTTTTCCACTGGTATACGTTGCCGATCGAGAGAGGCTATAGTTCGCGTGTTGAATATGCTTGACCAAACCATTGTTATTTTGCTGAGAAGCTCGTCTCCTCCCCTAACGTTGAGATACGTTTCGTATTGACCAGGGTGGCTTTTTATGCCAGCAGACCTCACTGCGACGGCAGCCTCCGTTCCACTTTTACCGCCTAGAGCCTTATAGTAGGATAATATAGTCTCCTCCATATCCCGTGGCATTTTCTTCGATTCCAAGATCTGGCGCAGCCCTCGGCTTGCCTCCTCATACTCCTTAATCTTGTGTATTCCATCTTCAAATTTGGTTAGGAATTGCTTCATTTCCTGAATTGCGTTTGTTTCGTTTACAGACCTTTCCTGCGCTTTGAGTGAGAGGCAGAAACCTCGGGGAACTGGCATACCCATCTTAGTCATTTCACCTAAGTTGGCGCATTTTTTACCAACTAGCTCACTGTCATCTTGCCCTATTTCCTTGAACCAAAATATCCATTTATCTGCCATTTTTACTTGCCTCCATGACTTGTCTTTCTCACATAAATCTGTAACCCTGCATGCAAAATGTTAATATACAAACGCAAAATTTCACTTTGCTATGTTACTTAACGTCACTATTCTGGCGTGGCTATCGACGCTCTTTCTGACTTAGCATTACCTTATGTGCTGCGCCCTCTATTCTTCAATGAATCCAGGTATTCCTGCTTCAACTGTGGATAAAGTATCACACCTTTAAAACTCCGGGGTATCGGTCCAAATCTTATATAGTCGGGGCGGGCGGCTTTAGAGACCACGCGAGCTTCTTTAATGAGGTTGGCTTCTAATTTTGGTTTAACATCAGCAGCTTCTTTATTAAGCTCGATTGTAACGCAGCAACTATCTTCGTGTTCACTTTCCAATCGTAATCCCACTACAGCCAACTTAAATTGGTCGGGCTTTAAATGGAAATGCTCCTCCACGAATCTACTTAATTCGACTGCAAGCTGGTCATACGCATAATTGGCACCACCCCGAATGAGAAGCTCTGAATCCCTAGATGCCCAATAGTAATCAAGCTGCCCATCTGTACTATTTCTCAGAATGAAAGCGATGTCCCTGAGACCAGTGTACCATCCTTCCCTGAAAACAGCTTTTGTGGCCTCCATGTCGCCTACATAGTAGCTCATAATATTGGGGCCTTGGGTAACGAGGTAGCCCGGCTCACCGATTTCACAAGGATGCATATAATTGTCGCCCCCGGGCTCGATAGACTTGACCACCTTAACCCGTGTGAATGGAAAGTGCTCTCTGCCAATGTAGTAGCCGACCGTTTCCTCGCCTTGTCGGCGATATGACCAACCTGCCTCAAACGCCTTCATGAGTTCGCCCTGTGCCATTGTTGTCGGGGTAGCCATTACTTGAAGACAGGTTTCAGTGGAGCCAAAGCGTACATGAGGTAAGCGATTAGTAAATTTAAGTATGCGATTTATTGTTGTCGGACCCACAGGTGCTGAACCTATCAAGATATTTGTTTGATTTAGTGCTTCTTTGAGCCTGGCTATATCAACCGGCAATTTTGATTGATTGGAGAGGTCTTCTAAGAAGTCAATATGTCGGGAAACCATAGGGGCAACGAGTAGGTCTCGTTTGTTATGAGCTACCTCGGTTAGTATCTTCCAGTAAGCTGTGGTATAACGTTCCAATAAATGTATTACGGCTCGCTTACGCCGCATGCCCCAATCTGAAAGGGCTGATGAATTCGTGTGGTGCAAAGGATTAGTTAAGAGTAAGTCCAATTGTGTCGGCTCAGATGTCATGAAGTAGCTCTCAAAAGTGAGTCTGTTGGCTAAGTAGCTTCGATGCGAGAGGCTAACTCCTTTAGGTTTGCCTGTCGTACCGGAGGTAAAAACGATTATTTTCTCATCATCATAACTAAGCAACGGGTAGGTTGGTTGGCTGTCCGCCTGATGCTCGTCAGCTATGTTAGCTTTAAGAAATGGGATAGCAGGTAGGCTGGTTTTCATCTCCTGTATTCTGTCAGCAAAGCCATCATCATAGACCACCAGCTTCGCATCGGTAATATGCGCCTTATAAAGAACACGTTCGTTATCGTCCGCCTGCCAGTTAATGGTAACCGAAACGCATCCAGTTAGGACGGCAGCAAGCCTGAACGCCAAATCATGCGGGCTGTTAGCAGAGAAACAATGAATTATTCGGTCACCTTTTGACAGTCCCTGCTTGGTAAGGCATGCAGCTGCGGAACATGCCAGCTCCCAAAACTCCCCTCTAGTTAATGTTCGTTTCTCTACATCGCCATCCTTAAAGGTATAGTAATTAAGGAAAGGATAGGCCCGCTCCTCAAAGGCGGCATGATACTCATCTATTGGGGAAGGAAATGTGGTTAGAGAAGTAATAGGCTTCTCGGTGCTCAATTCATATAGTTCAGCTTTATATTCTGGCATATCTCAGTAGATAAACACTCCCCTCTGTCCTAATAAGCTGTGTCAATTTTCAATTTAGCTATTTAGTTGGCTCCACCCTTTCGTTACAGGCTCCTTATCAAAGCGGCCTCAACTCTGAGTCACTGGATTAAAGTCTCTTACTGCTAAGTGTATATGCTGAGCTTCTTCATCACTCATCAACTGCTGAGGCGTAGACTGATATACATTTTCCCCTTTACTAAGTATATAAACGTAATCGCTTACACCGAAAGCTAGCGCGAGGTTTTGTTCTGTTAGAAGAATTGAAAGACCCTCCTCTTTTAACTGAGAGATAACGCCACCTATTTCGTGAACAATTATAGGGGCAAGCCCCTCCGATGGCTCATCCATCAACAGCAAGTCGGGATTAGTTAGTAGAGCCCGGGCAATGCATAACATCTGCTGCTCTCCACCACTGAGAAGGGTACCTTTGATATTAGCTCGCTCCTTTAAAATCGGAAAATAAGAATATACTCTCTCCAGAGACCACCCATCGCCTCCCTTTCTTGGCCGTGCTCCTATGATAAGATTTTCCCTGACAGTTAGCGATGGAAAGATATGCCTTCCTTGCGGTACCAAACCTAAACCCATCTGGCAAATACGATAGGTTGGCATACGTGAGATTTCTCTTTCTTTGTACCAAATTTCTCC
>Ga0299912_10000656_pt1 | contig 28716 bp, 28 predicted proteins | sample RVTome_2_FD_207667 | JGI IMG/M metagenome (GOLD analysis project Ga0299912, IMG submission 207667) | Soil microbial communities from uranium-contaminated site in the Upper Colorado River Basin, Wyoming, United States - RVT95D214 (version 2) ... | reverse complement strand
AGGAGATTGCTAAGGTCAAAATGAGAGACCTGAATGCGTTAGACCTGGAAGAAGCAACGCGGATTATTGAGGGCACCGCTCGCAGTATGGGAATTGACGTGGAGTAAATCATGACATTTCGAGGGAAAAAGTACAAAGAGGCGACTAAACTCCTAAATGCGGAGAATGCATATGCACCTCGTGAAGCTGTGGAACTGGCTAAAAAAGCGGCTTTCGCCGGCTTCGATGAGACTGTCGAACTGCATCTGAGGATGGGAGTCGACCCCAGAAGTGCCGACCAGCAAGTGCGTGGCATAGCCCTCCTGCCAAATGGTTTAGGAAAGAAGGTCAGGATTGCTGTCTTCGCTCAAGGTGAAGCAGCCAGAGCTGCCGAGGCAGCTGGCGCTGATTATGTGGGCAGTGATGACCTTGTTAAGAAAATTGAGGATGGCTGGCTTGATTTTGATGTGAGTATAGCTACACCGGACTTGATGGGGAAGGTTGGAAAGCTGGGTAAAATACTGGGTCGTAAAGGGTTGATGCCTAACCCTAAGTCAGGCACGGTTGTAGCGGCTGAAGACCTGGGCAGAGGTATTGCCGAAGCTCGCAAAGGTCGGGTAGAATTCCGGCTGGATAGAACGGCGATTATCCATGTACCTATCGGCAAGGTCAGCTTCGATGAGGCTCAGCTTCTGGAAAACCTGACGGCACTGGTAGAAGCAGTAATGAAGGCTAAACCCGGCGGGGCTAAGGGACAATATATTAAAAGTGCTTTTTTAACAACGACCATGGGGCCGGGCATCAGGCTTGACCTGAGACCCCTGTTGTCGTAGTATTAATGCTGTTCTTTATGAATTGAATAGTGGATTTCCATATCGTGCCCATGACAGCAGGTGCCGAAAGGCTTAAAATCAGCCTGCCGAGGTAACTTGAGTTTGACTGGTTGTTGCAACCAGATTTGAGGTCCTTGTGTCATGGCAAGGACTTTTTTATTTACAGGAGTGTGAACTATGTTGAAGCAAAAAAAAGAACAAATGATAGAGGAGCTAACTAACAGCTTGTCCCGGTGCACCATTGCCGTAGCCACCGATTATCGTGGCTTGACTGCAAAAGAAATGGTTCAGTTGCGTCGACGCTTGACTGCGTTGGGCATAGACTACCGGGTAATTAAGAATACTCTTACACGGTTTGCCGCTGAGAAAGCGGGTAAGAAGCAACTGGAGCCACTGCTCAGTGGCCCTGTAGCTATGGCCTTTGGCTATGACGACGTAGTTAAGCCAGCTCAAGCTTTAAGAGAACATATCCGCTCTGCAGGCTCGGTACTGCAAATTAAAGGCGGCATTCTCGGTGATAAGCTGCTTACTCCTGAGGATATCGCTAATCTGGCTACTATGCCGTCAAGAGAGGTATTGATTGCCAGGCTGATGGGACAGTTACAGGCCCCACTGCAAGGTTTACATAACGTTTTAAGTGCACCTCTGCGGGGCTTTTTGAACGTAATGCAAGCTAGAGTTAAACAACTTGAAGGAGGATAAAATGCCGGAAGAAAAAGTCGAATCCCAAGAACCTAAAGTCGAAGGCGAACCGAAAGCTAAGAAGCAAACAAAAACGAAGGAGACTTCATCAGGAGCCAAAGCGATGACCAAGGAAGACATTATAGGCGTAGTTAAGAATATGACCGTTCTGGAGCTGGCTGAGCTGATAAAGGCTCTGGAGGAAGAGTTTGGGGTATCAGCAGCGCCAGTGGCGGTGGCAGCAGTCGGGGGAGCACCATCGGCGGCAGCCGCAGCACCCGAAGAGGAAAAATCGGAGTTCACCGTAATACTGAAGGAAATCGGCGAGAATAAGATCAATGTTATTAAAGCCGTCCGAGAGGTGACGACTCTGGGTCTCAAAGAAGCCAAAGATTTAGTGGAAGGTGCTCCGAAGCCAGTCAAAGAAGGTATCAATAAGGATGAAGCCGCTGCGGTTAAGAAGAAGCTGGAAGAGGCCGGAGCCAAGGCAGAAATTAAGTAGCGATACCCGATTAGCTTTGCGCTTTAGACAATTTTAAGACTTTAGCTCGCCTGAGGTTGTATTGACAAAGAAAATATCGACCTTTGGCGGGCTTTTCATTGTCTCAGACATAATGTAAGATTAATCTCTAGATGAGATAAAAGGAGGGACTGGCATGGCTGAAGCGAAATTTTATGAGGTATCGGCTACGATAATATCGCAGAAGGGCACCTGTGAAGGCGGTCACAAGGTTGGTGACAAATTTCGTATTGGCGATAAAACTCCGCCCGGTATATGCGCCTGGGCATTCTATACACTTTTCCCCTTTGTATCGGCATTGCAGGTCGGCGGCTCCTTCCCCTGGGAAGAGGATAAAGATAAGGCAACCGTTGCCTGCCCCGACTCCACAAACCAGGTCGTCTTCGAACTAAAGCGATTGAGAAGGTAAGAGACGAAAGCTGTCGGCGCGCTTTTGCTCATACTGGGTATTGTAGGCCTGCTGCTGAACTTGATATTCTGGCTGCCTGCCCAATTTAACCTGGTAGTGGTGGTACTCATCTCTGTTGTCTGTTTGGTAGCCGTTTGGGGTGGTGGCAGGCTGTCTCAGCCAAAGACGGAACTGGTGACACAGCCGGCAGGGAAATATGAGCCGGTGTCCCCGCCCCCGCCAGCCCAGTGGACGCAGCCGGCGCCAGGAGTCATCTGCCCCAAATGCGGTTGTCAAATTATGCCCGGCCAGCAATTCTGCAGCGGTTGCGGTTCCAGCCTGGTCTCTTATTGTGCCAGGTGCGGGGCTGCTATTAAGTCGCCGTCAAGATTCTGCGGCAGCTGCGGCTTCAGGCTGAGCTGAATTAACGGAGAACGAGTACACGTTCCACTATTCCAGTCTCATTTCAATCGCCAAAATTCACGCAAACCTTACCTAATCTTCATAATAAATTCACATTAGCCTGTTAATATTGAGACTAGTAAAACTTTTAAAGGAGGCGAACATACGTGGACAAACTATTGAAAATCGGCATTCCAATTATAATTGTATTGCTGATGTTGGTAGTCGTCGGCACCGGCCTGGTGCTGGCCAGGGGGACGGGTACATCGGCTTTAACCACTCCCACGGCATCATACGCCGGCTATTCAAGCGGTACATGGGTGGGCTGCGGTGGTTACTGTTCCGGGTCGGGAGCCGGTTACGGACCCGGCGGATTGTATGGCGGCAATTCCGGCAGCTACCCGCCGTGTCACGGTTATTAAGTACAACTTATTATGATTATTGTCTAGTCGGAGTACCGACTTATCAAATTACACCTCCTAAGCTAGGGGCGAAGGTCGACCACTTCGCCCCTATTATTTTGTTTATGCTACAATCAGATTACAAAACGGTTTAAAAAGAATGGCACGCAACAAGATTTTGCTGGTCGAGGACGAACCGAAAGTCTGCGAACTAATTAAGGCATACCTGGTAAAGGATGGCGATGATGTTGTCATTGCCGGCGATGGCAAAACTGCCATTGAGCAGGCTCAACTTTATAAGCCAGACCTTATTTTGCTGGATTTGAATTTACCTGAACTGGACGGCTTGGAAGTCTGCCGCACGATCAGAAAACAATCGAACGTACCTATTATTATGCTTACCGCCCGTGATGAAGAGGTGGACAAAGTTGTTGGACTGGAGATTGGGGCCGATGACTACGTTACCAAGCCGTTCAGCCCACGTGAACTGGCTGCCAGGGTCAGCGCCGTACTGCGAAGATACAGGGAAGGCTTGAAGAAGGGCGAACGGATTGTTTGCGGAGAGCTTCGCCTGGATGCGGACAAACATGAAGCTGCCTATTTTGGGCAACCGCTGAGCCTGACCGCTGCCGAATTCAAATTACTCTCCGTCCTGGCCCGTAATCCGGGCAGAGTCTGTACCCGTCTGCAACTGATGGATTCGGCTTTCGGTGAATCCTATGAGGGTTATGAGCGGACCATAGACGCTCACATAAAGAATATCAGGCAGAAGATGGTCAAGGTGGCACCGGATTCAACCAATCCACTGGCAACAGTCCGGGGTGTCGGATACAAATTGGAGGAACCATGCTAAATAAGCTGTCGGTGAAACTTTCACTTCTCTTTGTGGGAATTGCCCTGGTGAGCGTGGGTGTTATAGCTCTGTGGGTGAATCGTTCGGTTCAAACTGAATTCGCCTGCTACTGCGAGAGTATGTATCAGGCACAAGCTACACCGGGTTCCACCTCCACTGTGCCTATGCCGGGCGATGGACCTAACACTGGGGCGCCTCTTTACATGGGTGAAGCCGAGCGAGCCTTTCTGGATTCAATTCGTAATTCTTTATGGCTGGCAGCATTAGTAGCTATCTTGACCGGTGTGGGTCTGGGTTACTTTTTCAGCCGGCTTATTAGTGGACCCATGAGACAGCTGACTTTAGCCGCTCGTAAAGTGGCCACCGGAGATTTTTCACAGCGGGTTTCCATAAAAACGGATGATGAGATAGGCGAGGTATCCGTAGCCTTTAATACCATGGCTGAACAGTTGGCAGCTAAGGAGAAAAGCAGGCGACAGCTGCTGGCCGATATCGCCCATGAATTGCGCAATCCGCTGAGCATAATTCAGGGTAACCTTGAGGCCTGGCTCGATGGAGTTATTACGCCCGCGCCTGACCAGGTAGCCTCGGTATATGACGAGACCGTGCTCCTCTCGAGGTTGATAACTGACCTAAGGGACCTATCGCTGGCCGAAGCCGGACAACTGAAGCTGTACCAGAACGCTACCGAACTGAGCGAGTTCATTTTCGCCGAGATAGGCAGCGTCCAGAACCGATGCCAGGAGAAGCAAATTTCGATTAGTGCTGAGTTACCGTCCGGATTGCCATTGGTGTTGATTGATAAAGACCGTATACGCCAGGTGCTACACAATCTTGTCGATAATGCACTCAGATATACGCCTGCGGGAGGTGCCATCAAAATCGGCGCCGATTATGCTAAACCGGGCTGGGTTACGGTATCTGTATCAGATACGGGAGCCGGCATAGCCCGCAAGGACTTGCCACATGTTTTCGACCATTTCTATAAGGCGGACCGGTCGCGGCAGAGGGGACACGGGGGCGCTGGTATAGGACTGGCCATGGTGGAGCAGGTGGTGGAGTTGCACGGCGGCACGGTTTGGGTGAAAAGCCGTAAGGGCAAAGGTACCACCTTTTACTTCACGTTGCCGGTGGCGTGACAGCCAGCTATTCTCTTAAAAAGCCGTAAACTATCAGAAACAGAGACAGGTAGTACGTAATCATAATGGCGTAATCCGCCGCCGGTACAGGCATCATGAATTTATTGATGGCTATGACCGAGTCCGAGACGATAAAAGATATGGCTCCGTAAAGGGTGAAATCGTTCTTTGCTGCTTTCAGTGAGGCAAAGATAGCCATCAAAGTTATAGCTGTTAAGTAGACATATACAGGTATTGCCATTTCTTTGAGAGAGGGCGTCAGGACAATAGCCATCATTATGGAATATACCACTAGCAGCACGATTACAGGAATCTTCGATGTTTGAAACCTGAAATCTCTGGAGAAGGTTATGATGAAGAATATGTGAGCGACCAGGAATAGTCCCAGGCCGGCAACGAAGTATTTCCCCGCTGCCAGTTCCAGGGCTATATCGGCAGCGGCGCAAAACAGTAGAGATGTAAAAAGCAGCTTACCTCTGATGCCGGAAACTGCTATGAACGCCAGCACCGCCAGGCTTATGGCCGGTATGGCTTTGATGACGAAATTACCGGTATAAGGTTCGAATGGTAACAGTCCAATGAAGAGGACAGCGAAGGCACCGAAGATATAAAGCCAGGTCTTTTGCAGAGTCGTCACTTTATTCACCCCCGGATGTTAAGATTGCCTACGTTTGCCATATTATAACTCTCTTGTCAATGGTGCCGACATTGACAAAAGCCATCCTTCCTAACTAGTATATCTCTTCAGCGCTGGTCAATAGCAGGAGGCTAATTATGGATGCTAAATTGCTGTCATTGTATTTTGTGCTCGGCGGTACGATTGTAACGCTGATAAGTTATTTCGGCACCCAGGGTAAAGGGATGCTGGCCGCCTTCATCGGTTTTTTCCCCAGCATCAGCATCGTGACCCTGTTCATCATATACTATAAAAGCGGCGTCGGTGCTACGGTCTCCTACTTCAAAGGCATGCTGTTTCTGATACCCGCCTGGGTTTTATATGCCTTAGCTATGGTATTTATACTGCCTCGATGGGGCATTGTACCGTCTGTCATCGTCGGTATAGTCCTTTATGTAGGCGTGGCTTTGCTGACCATCCGGCTCGTACACTGACTAGTCTGCGGCATACCGGGCGAAAAGGGGCATTGAATAATGGACATGAAGCTTAAACAAAAATTCAGCCGGCTGTGGCAGAAGTATTTCAACGATGCCAGCCTCCCCATTACCTTCTATTACACCGATGAGGCAGGCCGCGCTGAGCCTATAAAGCCTACTTCAGGGCACAGATGTGTTATCGGCGACCTGATTAAAGTCAGGGAAGGGACTGCTATCAGCTACGACGCAGATTCCATCGGCTGCTTCGGCGGCAAAAGATATATGGGATTCAGCCGGACGATTGCGCCCAACTTCGAGTATTTCCTGTCCTGCGGCATACCGGGCAAGCTGGAGGGCGAGCGATACAAGAAATCTCCGGAACTGGTAAAGGAGCTAATGAAACAGCAAGCGGCATTTAAGGCACCGGCACGGTTCATCGTATTCAAGAGATGGGACATGCTGGAAAAAGCCGACACGCCGGAGGTAGTCATCTTCTTTGCCCAGCCCGACGTTCTTTCAGGCCTGTTCACGCTGGCTAATTTCGATGAGGCCGAGCCCAATGGAGTCTTCGCCCCGTTCAGCGCCGGCTGTGGCTCGATTGTCCAGTACCCTTATCTCGAAGGAAAAACCAGGCGCCCCAGAGGCGTTCTCGGTATGTTCGATGTCTCGGCGCGTCCGTTTGTTCCTAGCAATGTGCTTACCTTTTCGGCGCCGATGAATAAATTTACCCGGATGATTGACAATATGGGGGAGAGCTTTCTTATCACCGGTTCGTGGCAGAAGGTGCAGGAGCGTATAGGTTCTAAAACTAAATAAGCCAGGGAATTTCAGCTATATGGTAGAGGTTAAAAATCTAAGCAAAATATACGGTCTGGGCGAGGTGCAGGTCAGGGCGCTGGACGATGTATCGTTCACCATTGCCGATGGCGACATGGTCTGCATCATGGGCAAGAGCGGTTCCGGCAAGTCCACCTTGCTCCGGCAGCTGGGCTTACTCGACCGGCCGAGCCAGGGCGAAATTGTCCTCGATGGTGAGGTGGTGACCAGGCTTTCGGATACTGCTCGCGGTGCGCTTCGCCTCCAGCATTTAGGTTATGTTTTCCAGGAGTATGCGCTGCTGGCTGAACTGACGGCGCATGAAAACGTCTATTTACCGGGCATGATGCTCGGTGAAAAGGGTATTGATTTCAGGGAAAGGGCCGGGGAGTTACTGGAGCTGGTGGGGCTGGGAAAAAGAATACGTCATTATCCCAAGGAGCTATCCGGCGGTGAGCAGCAGAGAGTAGCTATAGCTAGGGCGCTGATTAACAGCCCCAGGATTATATTTGCCGATGAGCCCTGCGCCAATCTAGACACCATATCCAGCAAGAAGGTGATGGAAACGCTGGTCAGCCTTAATCGGGATATGAAGGTCACCGTCATTTTCGTTTCGCACGACCCCGACGATAGGAAATATGCCCGCGGTCTGATTGTGCTTAGTGACGGCAAAATGGTTGAAGAGGACGCGGTAAAATGAAATCGTTGAAAGTGGCGGCATTCCTGGCCTTGAAGTCGATTATCAGGGGGAATATCGGCATTATCGTATTGACCGTTTTCATGCTGGTTCTGGTAACCATGAACCTGCTTTTTGTCCCGGGGCTGATAAGAGGGGCTACCGAGAGCATGAATTCTATATTGAAAAGTACCTATTCCGGAGATATTATCATCGAGCCGGCGGGGGATGATACCGTCATCAACCACGTTGACGACCTTTTGGACAGCATCGAATCTATAGACGGTGTTGTGGCTGCCAGTGCCCGGAATGATATAAATGCCTATTTTGAGTTCGAGGATGAGAGAATAGGTCGGGTCATCACCGGTATCGACCCGTTACGTGACCGGGAGGTTTTTGAGATTTCCAGCAGCCTGATTGAAGGCAGCTACCTTGATTCACGCGACCGCGGAGAAATACTGCTGGGCATTCAAATAGCCGGTGCCGACCAGGAGGATATAGAGCTATATTCCAGTTCATTGCGCCACGTGCACGCCGGCGACAAAGTGGTGGTGACGTATAGCAACGGCCTGGAGAAACAGTATACGGTAAAAGGTATTTTCGATACCGGATTCATTCAAACTGACATACAGGCTTTTGTAACGCAACTGGAGTTCAATTCAGTGATGCCGAATATGAATGACAAAGCGACCAGCATACGGGTCAAGCTGGAAGACGGTGCTGACCCGGAGCGGGTAATTCAACGGATAGCCAGTCTAAGGGATGGCCTGGACTTCCAGACCTGGGAGCAGACCGCCGGGCTGGTGCAGAGCATGACCGAAAGCTTCACCTTGATAAACCAAATATTGAACGTGGTCAACTACCTGGTGGCCGGGATTACAGTCTTCATCGTTACCTATGTTGATGTCATCAATCGGCGGCGTCAGATTGGCATACAGCGCGCCATAGGCATCAAATCGCAGTCTATTGCCATCTCGTACTTAATCCGGGCAGTATTTTATGCGATAGTCGGCTTAATTATAGGCATACTGGTCTTCAAGTACGTAATCATACCGGTGGAAGCCCGTCATCCCTTCGAGTTTCCTTTCGGTCCTGCCTATCTCCTCACCCAGCCCTCGTATACGGCGCGTATGGCTTTTATTTTGCTGGTGGTATCGCTCGCGGCAGCATTTATACCCGTATGGCGGGTAATGAGGATAAAGATCCTAGACGCCATTTGGGGATGAGATTAAGCTGACTTCGTGAGGCTTCAGTGCAGCGCAGCCAATGGGAAGTAAACCTAATTGTAATAAACCGCGTTCTATGAAATCTTGGTAGTTGTGATATGATTGTACCGAAGTCACTCTTCTCGGGCTTTGAGTGGAAGGTTGCTGTAAGGAAAAAATCAAATGTGGAAACGCAGTTTCTACCTTCTCGTTTTTCTAGCCATCGTTTTAGCCGTATCTAACTGTGATGGGTTCGATAACTCCTCAGTCCGCCTGAACGAAGAGTTCAGCTTGTCTATTGGACAGCGTGCCTTCATTGCCGGAGAGAACCTGGAGGTTAAGTTTAAGGAAGTCACAGAAGACAGTCGTTGTCCCAGCGGTGTTACCTGTGTCTGGGAGGGTAGGGTTACTTGTGTGGTCGAGCTTACGCAGGCAGGTGTCTCTAATCAGATGTCATTGACTGAGCCTGGTCTGACGGACGAATACTCCAGAGAGAGATACCAAGGGTATGAGTTCGCTTTTCACGTGACTCCTTATCCTGAAGCTGGCAAGAACATACCCGCAGACAAATACCGCTTGTATTTGATTGTCGCCAAGCTATCCGATTAAAAAAGATGATGGGCTCTACCGATAGCCGAGCCGTTTACCTTCGAAGAACAGATACGCTCCACCAGCTATTACATCTTTAGTCCGCTCATCTAGAGTTCCGGTATTCTGGATGTCAGCCATGGCATAAATCAGGTGATTTTCAAGCCACGAAGGCACAGTAAGTATCGCAGCCTCCAGCCTTTCTCATTTCCAATATAAACAATAGTTCTCATTGAACTACTCAGAGGAACCTCAAAATATTAATTAAATCTTAACTGGATTTTAACATCCAGGTGCTATCCTGAATATTAGCTTTAAAAGAAATTAGGTTAGACAGTAAGGAGGGAAATAAAAAATGTTTAAAAACGTAAAACAATTAGCCGCAGGTATTACATTTGTAGTGATTTTAACCACCGTTAGTTTGGCCGGTTGCAGTTCCGATGTGTCTCAAAACCAGTCTTCATCATCGGGGCAGCAATCGTCTACCTCATCGGATGAACAATCAACTAATCAATCCACGCAACAACAGCAGCCCAGTTCTTCAGGTCAGCAGCCATCCGGTTCCCCGGGTCAACAGCAGCCTGGTGCTTCAAATATGACCGCAATTTTAACCAGAGCGGCAGAAATTTTGGGGATATCCTCGGATAATTTTATAGCTGCCTTCAACAATGCCATGCCAGTAGGTGGACCTTCTGGTTCGGGTCAGCAGGGACAACCGCCTACACCTCCGTCGGGAGAAGAGGGACAAATGCCTATATCTCCGTCGGGTCAAGAGGGACAACCGGCTGCACCTCAATCAGGTCAACAGACGTCCCAAGCCCAATTTATGACAGAGATCTATGAAAAGATGGCAGCGGAGTTAAATATCTCCGCCGATGATATTGCTGAGGCTATAACTCAGGCGGAAGAAGAGCTCCAAAAATAATATTACCTGATAATTACCTCTGGTGGGCAATAGGCGGGGTCAAATGGCTGTTCAAGTATGTGAGATAAATACAGATACCGATAACCTGCCGCAAAGAATTGAGCGGAAATTCTATTTACCACCGCAGAGAGTCGGCATGGCTTACGGGCTGCTAAGACATGTCTGCCGCTTTGATGTCGAATACCCGTCTGAACAGATAACAAGCCTGTACTTTGATACAGCAGACCTGGAGCAGCATAACAAATCACTTGACGGTGATTTGCGCAAGGACAAGGTGCGCATTCGCTGGTACGAAGAAGAAAAGAATCTTTATGATATGCTGATGGTATTTTTAGAGTTGAAATCAAGGCAGGAATTTGCCAGCACCAAGCAGCGTCTCAAATTGCAGGTGCCTGCGGAGAACCTGGCCCTAGATAATCTTGGAAAAGGCATTATTCCAAAAACCCTGCTGGTGGATACTCTGGCAAGATTTGGCTATTTCCCGGCGGAGCCCCTCCAGCCGATAATCAAGATATCCTACTGGCGTTACCGTTTCAATGAAATCCTGACCGGTCAAAGGGTATCGCTTGACTGCCATATACGTTCTACGATGATTGCTCGTGAAATTGGTAACGGGGAACGTGACCTGGAGCTGCCCGGTGCCGTTATTGAGATTAAGGGCACGAGCATGGAACTTCCGATAACTCTCAAGCACATGAAGATATTGGATTTAGACTGGAGCAGATTTTCCAAATACTCTTCCTGTATTGATTCACACAGTGATGAGCCAGGTACTGTGGGGCGCCTGTCACCCTCGGGTAAAAATATTCAGTTATAAATAGAAAGGAGAAAGAAAGATGTTAGAAGAAATTACAAAATTGTTGCAATCTAATCTGGGAGTGTGGGAGGCTCTCATCCCAATTGGCTTTTCGTTAGTGGCTGCCGTAGTCGCTTACTTCATGTACCAGCTATTCTATGGCTCAAGGAACATTGGCGCAGGGGTACATCGTACATTCCTTATCGGTGGACCCGCCATCACCACGCTGTTTCTGGGTATCCAGACCTCCATTCCGCTGTCCCTTGGCCTCTTGGGAGCGCTGTCCTTTGTACGTTTCCGCACGCCGGTGAAAGACCCTGCCGAAATCGGTTTTCTTCTGCTGTTGATTGCTTCCGCGATTGGTGCTGCTACCGGCAACTACCTGGTAACAGTCCTGTTGTTTGTTGTCGTCTTTATGGCGCTGGGAGTCCAATGGTTGACGCGTAACCGGGTCACCCTGTTTGGAAGAGGACATCTGATGATTTCTGTCGAGCAACCTGCTTTCCCCACGCTGGAGAAAAAGCTTACGGCATTCCTCAAGGAACGGCTTCATGGCTTAAACCTGGAAACCATGTCCACACTGGACGACCGGGTTGGTCTGCACTATCAGTACCGGCGACAGTCAGGCTTCGACTGGGCGGCCTTCACTAATGAGCTTAACAAACTTGCTGGAACAGCTAAGGTTGAGGTTTTCGTCGGCTAGTTGCCGAGTGAGCCAGGAAGTGCGGAAAATTATGAGGGTAGGGTTAATAGAGATTAATATGAAAAAGATATTCGTATTATTATTGGTGTTAACCCTTGTCTTTACCGTTACCGGTTGTTTCGGTGGTAAGGTTGAAATCATAAACGCTGCGTCTCCATCCAGTACAATTTCCGTTGTATATGACAGTGATGATGAGGATTCCGGCTGGAAAAGCCCCGAAATGTCCTATATTACATTGAAGGGCAATTCGATAACCATAGACGGGGGTGGCGGGGTAGTTGACGGCAATAAAATAGCAATCACATCTGCCGGCACGTATTACATAAGCGGTACCTTGGATGACGGACAGATAATAGTGAAAACTGAGGACCAGGAAACGGTAAAACTCATTCTATACGGAGTGGATATTACTTGTTCTACGAGCGCTCCCATTTATGTTAATAAAGCGAAAAAAACAGTTATCACCCTGGCAGAAGGTACTGAAAATTATGTGACGGACGGAGATTCTTATATCTTTGCCGATTCAGAATCCGACGAACCCAATGCAGCGATTTTCAGTAAGGGCGACCTCACTATTAATGGCAACGGTTCACTGACAGTCGATGCAAACTATAACAACGGTATTACGAGTAAGGACGAACTTAAAATTACAGGGGGCAGCATCACCGTAAACGCCGCAAACGATGGCATCAGGGGCAGGGATTACATTGCTGTCAAGAAGGGAACTGTCACGGTAAACGCAACTAGCGACGGAATGCAATCCAATAACGATGAGGATTCTGAAAAGGGATATGTTGCCATTGAGGGAGGCACTCTAAATATCACTGCCGGAGAGGACGGTATTCAAGCAGAAACAAGGGTTATTATCAGCGGGGGGAATATAACAATATGCTCAGGCGGCGGCAGTGTCAACAGCAGCGCCAAAACCAGCAACATGGGAAACCCCTGGGATAACCTGGGTATGGCAAATAATTCTAATAATGTTGTTGATGCCGTCAGCGCTAAAGGGTTGAAGGCTGGTGTTGATATAACCATTACGGGCGGTACTATTAACATAGATTCTTCTGATGATTCTATTCATTCAAATGACAGTTTGGCGATTAGCAGCGGAGATATTATTTTAGCCTCCGGAGACGATGGCATACATTCAGATTCTTCCTTAGAAATTAACGGCGGAAATATAAGCATTACGAAATGCTACGAAGGTATTGAAAGCGCGACTATTACAATTAATAACGGAAATATTCATCTTATTGCCAGCGATGATGGTATAAACGTCGTCGGTGGTAACGATGGTGCCCTAATGATTGGACAACCGGGGCGGAATAACTTCAACGTTGCCAGCGATAACGGTACAAACGTCGTCGGTGGCAATGACGGTCCTCCGATGATGGGACAACCGGGTCAAGGTAACTTCAACTCTTCCGGTAATAACTACCTCTATATCAACGGTGGATATACTGCAATTGATGCTATAGGTGACGGTCTTGACATAAACGGTCCAATCGATATGACCGGAGGTGTTGTTATCGTAAACGGTCCCACGCGCAACGATAACGGCGCCCTGGATTATTTAGGTGCTTTTAAAATTACCGGTGGTTTTTTGGTTGCGGTAGGCAGCTCCGGTATGGCAGAAGCTCCCGGCACATCATCAACCCAGTATTCAGTGATGATAAATCTGACATCATCACAGCCAGCAAACACTATGGTTCACATTGAAACCAAGGACGGCGAAGAAATTCTTACATTCGTACCGACAAAGGCATATCAGTCCGTGGTATTATGCTCACCCGAACTAAAAAACGGTTCGACCTATATTGTTTACTCCGGAGGTAGTTCAACCGGTACTGTTATTGACGGTCTATACTCTGATGGAATATATACTTCAGGTACTCAAGTTACTAGCTTTACGATTTCAAGTATTGTAACCAGTATAGGCACAGCTAGCGGCGGTTTCCCCGGCGGCGCAGGCGGCAATATGGTCCCCGGTGGTATGCGCCCTTAATGCAGGTACAGCCACAACTAAGAAGAAGACGGCGAGCCGCTTTCGAATCAACTGAGGAGTTGATAAACTAGATACTGAACTTGGTCAACTACCTGGTGGTGGCGATTACGGTGTTTAGCGATGCACTGAATTAAAATTGCACAAAACTGACAATTGTTACCTTCCATTAAGCCACACACTGTTAAAGAAAGTGTCTTGATTTATCGTGGCCAGTCCCAGGTTGGATATTGCATAAACAAATTGCTTAATCTTATAAAAAGGCAGACGCCAGTTGCTGAGCGGAGATTGCCACGTCCCGATTGCATCGCGACTCGCAGTGGCTGGGAAAAACAGGGGGTCGCCATAGGTGCCCCCTTTAGTATTGACTGCGTTTATTGACTACGCAGGATGCCAGCGAGCTATTATCAGTGCCACAATGGTAGCCACAACCAGCGCGCTGACAAGCATAATGGCAATCAGAGCGCCGCTCCGGGATGAACCGCTGGTATTAGCCGTACCCCGGAGTACGGCAAAGCGGCTCTGCTGCCCATCAATGGCCACGGTATAAGTGCCCGGCTGAGACCGGCTCACGGTGAACTTGACCGGCTGGCTGGTCTGCGGGCCAACGCTCACCGCCTTCGTCTGCTCCACTTTCCCGTTTATCTTCAGTGTGACATTGTAATTGCCGCCCTCACCACCGGTGTTGACCACATTGGTTGTGATGGTCACCGGCTGACCGGCATATGTCTGCTGTGGGCTGACGCTCAGATACTGAGTCGACATCTGAGCCGGATTAAGTCGAATGGGTGGCACAGACGTAGGCGAGGATCTCACTGGTCTTGATGGTGGATATACCTCAACCTGGCACTTGTCGATGCTGAAAGTGTCGAACACGCCGTATGTTCCCGTGTAGCCGCTGTAACTGTTTACGGTCACCACGCAGCCGCTTATATCCACAACGCTGAAGTAATAGGTCTGCGCGTCATTGTGCACGTTCCATGAGGCCTTGATGTCCGGATCGATGGTGCCGGTGTCAGGGCCGGCGCCGCAGGTGCCGTTTAGAAGCTGAACTACATTGTTCTGCCATGCGGGAGTCGGCGGAGTGGTCTGTGGATTGGGGGGGACGCTGCTGTCGATCGTCTTGCGGGAGAATAGGTGCGAATGCCCGCAGGCATAGAAGTCGAACTCGTTGGTGTCCAGGAAGGACCAGAGCTCCGTAAAGGACTGGTTTGCGGCGGATGGTTCCTCCGGGTCGTTGGATACATAGTAGTAGGGCGTATGAATGAAAAGGAACTTGTGCGTTGCCCTGCTCTGGGCCACCTGCTCTGTTAGCCATGAGAATTCGATGGGATCGATGTTACCCCCCAAGCCATCGGGGGTGACATCGCTGGTCAAATAATAGGGATCCAAGACCGCAAAAAAGGAGTCGCCACCTGGAGAGGTGAAGGAATAGGCCAGGTGCTCGTACCCGGGCGGCCCGTTGTCGGGGTTCTCCGAAAACACTTTCTGGAACTCCTGCTGGTTCTCCAGCGCAAATCCTTCATCGGGATGGATGTCGTCATGGCGATACAGCTCATGATTACCGATAGCGGTATATAACTGGATTCCGGCCTTCTCCAGGTCCCCGAATAGATCTTTCCACATTTGGAAGGTGTAGCCGGTCGGATAATCTTTGGTGTAGATATAGCCCCGGTACGACATATCCCCGGCGAAGATCACAAATTTCGGCGGAGGATTTAGGTTCTTAATAGCCTGAATGATGGGGACTAACACCTCGGTGTGGATCGGATGGCCTAGCCCTGTGTCTCCGCCTCCGCGGCTGTCCGCCAGGAAGACGAAACGAAGTGTTTCACCCATTTGTTGCGTTTGTCCTGTTTGCCCAGAGGCGCCGCCGTAACCGATCAGCATCGCGAAGACAACAATCAGGGATAGCACAGCTACTATACTGAAATAGCCCTTCAGGATCCGAAATAACTTCATTGTTTCCCCCTTATTAGGATGTTTCCTATGTCCTCTTGACTCTGAAAAGGCCCGCACTTGAATTCCTTAATAACACCCTTAGCGTCGACAAACATGGTAATAGGAGCACCATGTGGGAAACCACATTTTGTGGCTAATTCATTATTAGGGTCGGACAGAGCAGTGAAGATGTACCCTTTACTAGCTACGAAGCTTCTTACCTCTGATACCTTGTCTTCGCGGTAGATAGTCAATACTATCAGCTCGGCGTTTATCCGCTGATCGTAAACTGCCCGAATGAATGGCATTTGTGCTGCGCATCTAGGACAATTTGTGTTGCCATTTTGAGTCACGTGATATCTTTTTTTCTCACAGCTGCTTTTCTTTCCGGTCCCAAAGCGTACTGCACATGGTTTATATAAGGAAGCGTCTCACTTGCAACAATAATTGTCCCCTAAATCAAATACCGACATCGGTATGATTTGCTTAACTGGTTGCAAAGCGGATTTCGACATAATCTAATTACTACCAATTCACAATTTATAATAGTCGAAGTGATTGGCACCCAGCAATTATACCACTTGTGAAACTTCAGTTGCCTATGTTGACCGAAAGCCTAAATTGTTAGGCCATTGCACAAAAACTCAATTTGTGACATTTATTTTAAACGACAAAAGTAAGTCCTCAATACTCTTGGGTGCATGTGATCGTGTCGATGTATATTCAATAGTAATATTATGCCTAGAACTACTTGCTTCTTTTCAAGCAGAAGCCTAGTATATAGTGAGGTAACAATGTGGGGCTGTCATCCCCACATTATCAACGCAAGGTTAGCTTCAGGTCCCGCAACACCTTTCTTAAATGAAGTTACCATTTTTCTAAGGAGGCTTGAAATATGGAATTTTTTGACCTTATGAGTATATCGCACCGCTATATGGAGATACTAAATCCTTCCACTTCTGAAAAAATCATCAAACTTGGCAAACTACTCAAATTGAAAAAAGGAAACCGGGTCATCGACTTCGGTTGTGGTTGTGCTGAGCCCCTCACTCTCTGGGCTGAGGAATTCGGTATTACTGGTATTGGCATAGATATTTCCGAGGATTTCTGTGAACGGGCAAAGAAAAAGGTGGACATGAGAGGGCTGTCAGACCAAATCGATATCGTTTGCTCCCCTGCGGCTGACTATGTATTTGAAGAAGGGGTTTTTGATGCAGCAACATGTATTGGGTCAACGTTTGTTTTTGGCGGTTATCAGCAGACGATCCAGGCAATGAAGAGGGCTGTCCATCAGAGTGGACGCCTTGGTATCGGCGAAACTCACTGGCTTAGCACTCAGATACATCCGGAATATGCCCAAAAGCAGACAACAACCCACACAGAAGCGGAACTAGCTCGATTTACCCGGGACGAAGGCTTTGAACTCGAATACATCATCCGTTCCAGCCAGGACGATTGGGACAGGTACATTTCGGATAGTTGGTATGGACTGTTGCGTTGGCTTGAAGAAAATCCCAACCACCCTGACCATGAACAGGTATTTAAGCATTTTCGTACTGACCAGGATGATTATTTACAGTTCCAACGCCAATATATGGGTTGGGCTATGTACTGCCTAGCTCCCATCAAATCTCATTCGACATAGGCACTTATGAAAACAACATTTATTGATATTGTTTTTTTTCAGCCTGTGATACCTCATAGGAATGCACTTAATATGAGTCAACATCAGATAATCCCTCGTTCTAGTAGCTTGGGTTGCGTGAGGAATAGGCGCTATTAAACAGCTAAGGCGAATTTCAGTTCGAAGGTTTTATTAGTTCTACCTATTGATACTCCGGCTCCAGTTTTCTTTAAGTGAACTTTAGTGTTCTGTAGTTGCTAAAAAGTGTTCAAGAATTTGTCATCTTATCCCTTGTGTTGATTACTCTCTGAGATATCAAATACTCATTTTGTAAACTGTCACTGCCAAGCCATTTGATAGCGCGTGGAACATAGTGGCATTTCACCTTTTAGTATTCGTTCGCTACGAAGAAGGCAAACAATGAGAAATATCTCCTCTTTTTAGCGGTTGGCAAACTAGCTCAGATATGCTACATTAAGACAAAAATGTTTGAAAATTACTACTATTGGAGTGATTAGAAAGGAGGTCTACTAGTGGCAAGAAAAATACGCAAAGATATTACTGGCCCGGGATTAGAAAAAAGACTTGCCGGAAAAACCTCTGCACGGAAGATTCGAAAAGATGTCAAAGGACCAGGGTTGGCGAAAAGACTTTCAAAAGATAAGTAGTAAACTACTAATAGGCTATTCCTTGTTAGAATACTAATGATTTACTAAAAACGGCACCGTGAAATTAGGTGCCTTAAAAATTAGTCACTTTCAAATAAGTTACTCAACAATCTAGCGGAGTGTGTAGTTGTGCCTGATGGGGGGATTTTTGGGTTTTGCTGAGCTTTCCTTGATAGATCACGAGCCACGAGGCTAGGCTTTACTGCCATTATCTTAGATACTACAATTCCACCATAGCTAACGTATTATGCGAATTCCAAGTTCGCATATCCTGCTTTTATACGCAATCATGGAGGAAAAGCGTTTGGTGATTTGAAAAGAGCAAAATTGTTTACAATCGTTAAAAGAAAATAAGATATACTATAAGAAATAGAAGGCGATAAAATGGTTCGATTTATACAAACATCTGACTGGCAGATTGGAATGAAAGGTGGGGGCCTTGGAGAAGCTGGCCCTATTGTGCGTGAGATCCGAATTGAATCAATCCATAATGTGTTGAAATCAGCTCAAGAGCAAAAGGTTGACTTCGTGCTCTTATGTGGTGATATTTTTGAGCATAATATGATTAGTCAAGAGGATGTCAAAAAAGTTGTTACAATATTTAATCAGTATCCTGACATTCCAATTTATCTTCTCCCAGGGAATCACGATATGTTAGGCGCAGATTGTGTTTATAATAGACCAATATTTCAACGGGTAAACCACCTTACAATCCTTCGTACAAGCGATTCTGTCAAGGTTACCGACGCGATTCTTCATCCTTGTTCAGTTCTTTCAAAGTTCACCACACAAGATCTTACTGGAACAATCCCTGTTGTTCGCGAAGTTGATGGCATCCATATAGGAGTTGCACATGGAAGTTTAGTAGGAAAATCTCCTGTGCCTACTTGGGAAGATGTAGATTTACCGATTGATCCAGCATGCATTGATAGAACTGGTATAGATTACCTTGCTTTAGGTCACTGGCACAGTCATAGAACTTTTGAAGATAGCACTGGAATAGCCCGAATAGCATATTCTGGGACTCATGAACAAACAAAGTATGATGAAGATAATGCTGGGCATTGTTTGTTGATTCAAATTGATGGGAAAGGGGATGCACCGAAAATTGTGCCTATTAAAACGGGCCAATTGACATGGGTATCTAGGGAATTTGAAATGAAAGATTCTTCCTCCCTTATCGAACTGGAAAAGTATTTTGAATCAATTAAAGGCATTGATATGGTTAGATTGATCCTTGATGGAGAATTGCCACTGGAATCTAAAGAAGAACTTGATAATCTATTAGAATTTCAAACAACGGTACATAAGAACTCAAGAGTAGAATTAGATTCACTCAACATTACAGTGCCACCTTCATTAGAAGCACCACCTGATTTCGGAGATCCAATCTTGAATCAGACTGAAATACATTTGGAACAATTACTAGCAAATGAGATTGATCCAAGAGAAAGAAGAATAATCATTGAGGCTCTTGCACACCTACAAAGGCTTGGAAAGGAGGTTGAGGTATGAAGCTTCATTGGGTCGAGCTCGAAAACTGGAGACAGCACGCTAAAACGAGGATTGATTTTGATGAGGATACAACTGTTATATATGGACCGAATGAGACTGGAAAATCAACCGTATTGGAAGCTTTGAGCAGAGGGCTTTTTGACAAGTCTAGCACTCATGCTGAGGCCATCAAGCGCATTAAACCCCTTACAGCTTCTGGAGCCGTAACATCAACAGTTCGTATTGAATTCACGCTCAATAAAATAAGATATCGTGTCGAGAAGAATTTCAATTTAAGGAACGGAACTTCATTATATAAAATCGTTGGTGAAGAACCTATCCTTCTAGACCAAGATGACTCAGCAGATGGACAACTAATACAATTATTGGAAGCGGATTTGCCATCTACAAGGGGAAGTAAACCCTCACAATGGGGTGCTTTTCACTGGCTATGGGCTCCCCAGGAGAATCGAGAACTCCCAACTGATAAAGAAGGAGACCCGACCGCCGCTCTCCACTTAGAAACAAAAGATGGTGGAGGGGTGCTTGTTACTCCGAAATTTCGGGGCGTTCAAGATTTTGTTCAAATTTCCCATGCTCAATATTTTACAAAGACCGGAAAAACTAGTAAGGATTCACTTATATCAAGTACCGAAGAAGAAATTCAAACTCTTCAACAGGGGAGTGTTGAGCTTAGGGATAAAATAAAAAAGGTAGATGATGAAAAACAACAATTAGAAGAGCTTCAACGACAACTTCCCATACTTGAGAAGAAGGTCATAGAAACCAAGGAAGAATTGAAAAAAGCTAGAAGTGAGGCAATTGACTTTTCTTCGATTGAGTCTGAGTTAAAGGCATCTGAAGCCGGTGTTAGGGAAGCAGGAAGGGATGTTGAGGATGCAAAGAAGGCACTAATAGAGCTTGAAAAATCAGTGGAAAAAATAGAGAGGCACCAAAAGAAAGAAAAGGAAACGAGGGAGAACCTTTCTCGACTTGAAGCTTTATGCGAACAGTTGGAAGGACGACAGCAGGAAATAAAAGAAAAAGTGGAAGAGAAGGCGATGAAAATAAGGGAATGCGAGGAACTGACGAGGGATGCCCGAATCTTGTGGACAAAATCCGACGCTGAAGCAAAAACCGGGGTGTTGGAGAAGAAAATAAAGAGGATAAAACTTCTTGATGACAAAATTGAAAGTCTAAGGGAAAAGGAAGTGCCGATTACGCCTATCAACAAAGAGGTCGAGAATCTCATCCAGAGTCAGACGCGAATCGAAGCATTGAAGGAGAGCTTGACGGCAAGAGGGCTTGCAGTAAACGTTACACCTGGCGAAAAAGGCTCACTTGAAGTTGAGGTGGATGGAGAGAGACTCAAAGACGGAAAACTAACTACAACAGGGACTGAGAGAGTAAGTGTAGGAGCACCGGGTTTGGGGAAGGTTACAGTCAAAGCCAAACTAGAGCAGGCACACGATGCAAAGGTTGACATTCTGCATCTGGAAGAAAGTATTCAGGGGACATTGAGCAAATACGCTGTAAATTCGATAGACGAACTAAAAGAGCTGAGTCAGACCCAAAACGAGATTTCAAACAGTATAAAGGAATTAGTTGCAGAAAGAAGGGGAGTTGATGAACGCTCAATCAACGAAATAACTCTCGAGCTAAAAAAATTCAAGGAAAAATATGAAGAATATGAAAAGATTAAGAGGATACCTAATGCAATAAAATTGAATCCTACTGATGTTGACCTTGGAAAACTTGTGAATAAAAGGGAAAAGGAAGAGGTGGAGGCAAGGGCCGTCCTCGATAAAGCGAGAACTGAGAGAGACGAAGTTGATAAAGAGTTAATAGAGAAAAAAGAAGAATTAGCTGAGATTCGAGCAGAGCAGAAGCATTTATCTAAAGACTTGGATGACGCAAGAACCCAGGAGCGTGAAATTATTCGCCAATATGGCTCAGTGGAATTTCAAGAAAAAAAATTAGGGAGCGCAGAAGCAAATCTCGAGAAGAGAAACGAAGATTGTGAGAAAATAAAGCAGCGGTATGAGGAGTTAGAAAAAGGCCCAATATATAGAATAAAACGCCTGGAACAGCAGATAGAAAATCAAGAGCAAGTAATTCAACAACAACGAACTTCTATAGACCAACTCAAAGGTGGAATAGGAGCGGCAAGTTTAGGGGGAGCATACTCAGATTTAGCAGAAAACGAATCCCGTATAGAAATTCTCAGTGAAAGACTGGAGAAAGAGCAGATACGCGCGGAATCATATAAACTCTTAAAGGAAGCATTAGAGCAACAGTATCGTTCAGCTTTATCAGCAGTGGTCGGTCCAATACAGGAAGAAGTAAAGCGTTCGTTGAGTTATGTTACAGGATTTTTGCATGAGGATGTGGAACTGAATGAATATCTATTTCCAACCCGACTCGGTGAGCGAGGTTTTGAGGATATTTCATTAGAATTTAATGACGGCTCGTCCGGATTAAAAGAGGTATTGGCTCTCTGCGTTAGATTAGCTGTTGCAAAGCATTTAAGTGGAAGAGATTCCCAGTGTCTCGTCCTTGACGACCCCTTCGTGCATGTTAGTTCAGATCGTTCAAATAAAATGATTGAGCTAATAAATGAAACAATAAAAGAGTATGGACTCCAAGTGATAGTATTTACTCATCGTCAAATGGAGTTTGCTGGATTCACCGGCGGGATGGTTGATATTCAAAGTGTGAAATGAGAAAAGAGAAAGGAAGGATAGTGCTATAGGAACGAACCACCAAACGGCGGCTTACGGAAGCTTCTCTTCCTCCATGACACTTCGTCGCTTCGCTCCTCGTCCTTGCTATGCTCGGAATGTATAACGCGGTGTAAAAGACTCCGTTTCGCTTCGTCCAAATTTGGCTTTGCCAAAACTTCTTTTATCCACAAATCGTTGTGCGTATTGATAATGCGTGAAGGAGCTACAGGATGAGGGTGCGAGGCTTATGGGATGTTGCCGCCCTACCGAGGGCAGACATTGCCAAGGTTGCTGAACAAAAGGGCGTTTTGTTATTTCAGTATGTATATCGATTCGAGACTTTAGTATTGACAAGCTAGTGGAAACTGGTATACTGAAGCCAGCTGTTCGGCATTCCCAATTTATGTTGGGTAAGTAGTGCTTTGTTGGGGGCAAGGAAGTAGCGTCTGACATACTTGGTCACCGTGGACGCTATAGAGCCAATGGTGAAACCGACCACATAGATGGTCGGTTTTTATTTTTTTAGGGAGGTGCTTGGAGTAACCGAGGTGACCACAACTCAACCATGATGTGGTAGCGTAAATAGGGAGGTTTCAGGGTATGCCTGAGCACCTCGGATAGAAATGGCGAAGGGAGGTTATAGGAATATGAAGAGAATCGGTTTGATCATGACATTTGTGTTGTTGTTTTCGTTGCTGGCCTCACCCGGCTGTGCCGCGATTGAGAGGTTAACGTCACTTGGCCAGGCGGCACCGGTGCCCATTCTCAGCCTGACGCCAGCTACGGCTACCAACGTTGTTGGCAGCCGGCATGAGCTTGTAGCCAAGGTGACCAGTGACGGTGACCCGGTTCAGGGGGTTCAGGTGTGTTTCGAAATCACCAAGCCCAGTGCTAACTACCCGATTAATTTAGCCCCCGACCAGTCCGTGGAAATTGAAGTCTTTGAATGGGCACCGCCTGGTGCTTTGATCTCAGACCATTGGAAGAAGGAAAAGGTTTACACTGCCACCAATAGCTATGTATATTGCGGCACCGGTATTGGTGGTGAGGCTAAGTGTGCCATATTCGGCGTAAACCCTGGCGTTGATATATATAGGTTTTCAGCTACTGTTGGCGGCCATGACCTAACAGCTACAGCTACCGTTACCTGGCAACAACCGGTAATGGTGCCTGTTATCAGTCTGACGCCGTCTACGGCTACCGACGTTGTTGGCAGCCGGCATGAGCTTGTAGCCAAGCTGACCAGAGACGGTACTCCGCTTCCGGGGGTTCAGGTATGTGTCGAACTCACCACGCTCAGTGCTAACCACCCGCAAAATTTAGCCCCCGACCAGTACTTGGAAATTGAATTCCTTGAGCAGCCACCTCCTGGTGTTTTGATCTCAGAGCATTGGAAAAAAGAAAAGGTTTACACTACCAGCAATAACTATGTATATTGTGGCACCGGTCCTGGTGGTGACGCTGGGTACGCCATAACCGTCCCAAATCCTGGCGTTGATGAGTTTAGGGTTTCAGCAACTGTTGACGGCTATGACCTAACGGCTACTGCTACCGTTACCTGGCAACTACCTGCGGCACCGGTGGTCATTTCCTTCACCGCTTCCCCAGAGAGCGTTTCTTCAGGTACATCTTCGGTGCTTAGCTGGAATGTCTCTGGCGCTGCCACAGTGACCATATCAGGCATAGGTGGTGTTTCTCCAACCTCGGGTCAACAAGGAGTGGCACCTTCAGGCACCACCACTTACAAATTGATAGCTACCAATGCTGCTGGCTCTGTTGATGCTCAAGTCACGATCCTAGTTAAGCAGCCCTTGCTTGGGAGCGCCTGTTACATAGATTTCTTTAATAAGCAGCATAACTGTCAGCCTGGTGGAGCAGTTCATCCCTATGCACCCCAGGGTGGCATAGATTTGGCTACGTCAAAGGCTGTGGTGGAAATAGACATGGCGGACTATCAAGTGCTTGAAATGAAAATCGAGGTTGTGATTCCAGCAGTTCCAACAAATGGCTGCTGGCTTGTGAACATCGGAAATTCACCTTCGAATGACGGAGGTGGCGGAGACGCTGGCAACTTCTCTAACGATTCAGAACTGGATATCGTAGATTGCAAGCTTAGTGTCTATGGTAATGACTACAGCATAGGCGTTGCTGGGATCACAAGACCTATGATTAGTTTAGATGAGTTTATGGTCTGCCAGTCACAGCTCACTTTAACCGCGCAGATAGTAAGGGTTCAGATAGCAGACGGGAAACTCACTATTGGAAATGCACCAACACGAATGGGGGTATCGTCCATACCCGCTGTCGGTGCATATTTATTCCGTCTTGGCCCTGGACCGGATAATGAAGCGGGTACCAATGATCGTAAATACTATGAAGCCTTCAATCGTAGCGTAGGAAACCCAGCGAGAAGTGGAACAGGCGTGAACAAGGTTACGTTCTTGTTGAAGAATACTTGGGACTCCAATTGGCAAATTCCCTGAAACCGCAGGTAATTCGTCACTAAGTCAAGGGCTGACTATCATTGAACATTAGCCTGTCTTTGTTACCTATCCTGCGCTTCGCTGGCGGTACTGGAGGGCTTCAGCGAGGTGGTTGGCTTTGATGATGCCGGCGCTATCAAGGTCGGCGATGGTGCGGGCTAGCTTGAGGACACGGTGGAAGGAGCGGGCGGTGAGGTGGAGTTGTTTCATTGCCGTCCGCAACAGGCCTTGAGCCGGCGGCTCGACACGGCAGAATTCCCTGACCTCTACGGGCGTCATCTCGGCATTGCAGGTTAGCTTCGTTCCTTCAAAGCGCTTCTGCTGAATCTGCCTGGCGGTTTCAACACGGCTGCGAACTTTATCCGAGCCTTCGCCTATGGAATCATCGGTGAGCTTTTCGTATTCAACCCGGGGAACTTCGATGAAGATGTCGATGCGGTCGAGAAGCGGGCCGCTGAGCCGCTTCTGGTAGCGGGAGATTTCGCCGGAGGAGCATTTGCAGTCTTTTACCGGGTCACCGAGATAGCCGCAGGGGCAGGGGTTCATGGCAGCTACCAGTATGAAGTTGGCAGGAAAGGTGATGCTGCCCTGGGCACGGCTGATGGTAATCACTTTGTCCTCAACCGGCTGGCGCAGCGATTCCAGAGACATGTGGCTGAACTCGGGGAACTCGTCGAGAAAGAGCACGCCGCGATGGCTCAGGCTTATTTCACCCGGGCGAGGCCAGTGCCCGCCGCCGACCAGACCGGCATGGGAGATGGTGTAATGCGGCGAGCGGAAGGGACGTTGGTTTATGAGCGGCGTATCCTGGGAGAGAAGACCGCTGACGCTGTAGATTTTGGTTACTTCCAATGCTTCGACTAAGGTCATCATGGGCATTATGGAGGGTAAAGCACGGGCGAGCATGGTCTTGCCGCTGCCCGGCGGCCCCTGCATGATTACATTGTGGCCTCCGGTCGCCGCCACCTCCAGAGCGCGTTTGGCATGCTCCTGTCCTTTTACGTGAGCCAGGTCGGCATGGGTGAAGTCGGTGGCAACTTCCCTCCAGTCCTTATCCGGCTGATAGTGAGGAATCGATATCTCTCCACGGAGATGGCTGACCAGTTGAGCCAGCGAGATGGAGGGGATGACTTTCATGCCGTCTAAGAGAGAAGCCTCGTTGGCATCGTCAGCGGGCACGAAGACCTCAGACACACCTTTTTCCTGAGCTAGAGCCACCATGGGCAGTATGCCCTGCGTGTGGCGCAGGCTGCCGTCAAGTGAAAGCTCACCCAGGAAAAGCGTTTTGGAGACATCGGCGTATATCTGGTCGGAGCTGAGTAGTATGCCGACAGCGATGGGCAGGTCGTAGGCGGGGCCGGCTTTCTTTAAATCCGCCGGAGCCAGATTCACCGTTATGCGCCTCATGGGGAAGGTGCAGCCGGAGTTGCGTATAGCCGCCCGGACGCGTTCCCTGGATTCCTGGACGGCGGTATCAGGCAGGCCGACGATGGTAAAGGCGGGCAGCCCGGGGGAGATGTCAACCTCAACTTCAACGATGGCTCCTTCCAGCCCGACTACGGCACAGCTCATTACTTTAGCCAGCATATTCGGCTCCTGGTTTGGTAAAAGGGGAATTGCAGGCGCATTTCATTTAGTCACCCGTGCCAGAGCTTTTGCCAGTCCGGGAACGGTCTCATATTTTTTCAGTTCCGATGGTTTAATCCACTTTGATTCAGTATGCTCCCAGTCAGTCTTGATTTTGTCCGCTGCCTTTACGTGGAAAAGGAAGGGGTGGACAATCCATCTGCGGTTGAGGTTTTTATCGATGACCTCCAACGGGTCGCCCTTTTTTACCAATTTGAGGTCTTTTTGATAAAGCTGAGTTTCCTGTCTTACCTCGGTGAAAGCCTGGTCAATGTCGTTTGTCTCAATGTAGCCGCTGACGCCAGCCCAGCTCCGGCGGTAAGTGCCAACTTTGCTGCTGCGCCTTAAAATCAGGATTTTCCGCCCGTGCTCCAGGAAGCAGGTAACCACATGTTTCTCGTCCATGGTGCTATCGGCAGATTCGATGACGCGCTTTTGCAGATACTCTTTCAGCATGGTTAGAACCGTTTCGGCGGCTTTTTGCTTGTTTTCCTCACGGCTGCCGTGGAAATGGTGCTCCTTAGCCAGACTGCTGTCTTTAGCCGAGAGGCCGAGATAGAACAATCCTACGGGCTTTCCGGGCGTATCACCGGTGGGCCCGGCGATTCCGGTGTCGGATAGACAGATATCAACCTTAAGCACTTTTCTGCCGCCCTTAGCCATCTCTATGGCTGTCTGGCGGCTGACGGCGCCATGTTTTCTGAGGGTCAGTTTTTTAACGCCGACAACGTTCGCTTTGGCTTCATTGCTGTAGGAAACGATGGAGCCTTTGAAGTAGTCGGAGCTGCCGGGGACATTGGTTATCTTGTCGCTGATTCTACCGCCGGTAGCTGATTCTACGGTGCCGATGGTCAGCAGTTTACCGGTTTTTGCCTGATATTTCCTGAGAAGCTGAGCGATTTCGTCCTGTAGTGTGGGCACTTTTTTCCCTCCGGTGGTGAGGCTGCGCCAATTTTAACAGAAACATGGTATGTAAGCTAGAGGATGGCAATCTCCCAAAAATAAAAAACCAAAAGCTAAAAACCAAAATGACAGATAAAAATGCAAAATACCAAACAATAATAACCGAAACCGTTAGTTTTCTTGCTATAATTAAAGACTGTGGAGGAGCTGTCTGATACCATAACCTTTCTGGGGACGGCGGGGGCGCGGTTCGTGGTGACCAAGCAGTTTCTGGCTTCGGGAGGCGCCTGGCTGAACCTGGGCGGCACGGAGATACTTCTTGACCCCGGTCCCGGCTGCCTGGTCCAAAGCGTGAAAAGGAAGCTCGATGCCTTGAAGCTCAAGGCTATTATACTGTCGCATAAACATCTGGACCACTCCGGTGACATTAACATTATGATTGAAGCCATGACTGAGGGGGGTCGGAGGCAGCGGGGTGTGCTGTTCGCCCCATCGGATGCGCTGAATAAAGACGCGGTGATTTTTCCCTACTTGCGAAATTTTCCGCAGAAGATAGAGCTTTTATCCGAGGGCGGCTCTTATTCCGTTAATGGCATCTCTTTTGAGACTCCGGTCAGGCACCGGCATCCGGTAGAGACCTACGGACTTGTTTTCAAGACGCCGAGGCATACTTTTTCCTGGATTACCGACACCAGGTATTTTCCCGAGCTAGCCGGGTACTACCGGGCTGAGCTGCTGGTTATAAACGTGGTCTTGATGGATCCCAGGGACCCGGTCGACCATCTGTCTCTTCCCCAAGCCAGGCAGATAATTGCAGAGGTGAAACCAAAAGCTGCCATACTGACTCATTTCGGCATGTCGATATGGCGGTCCAAGCCCTGGGAACTGGCCCAGAAAATGAGCGACGATACGGGCATTAAGATTATAGCAGCCCGTGACGGCATGAAGTTCGATTTGGCTAAATTGGCAGAGCTATAGAAGGTAGCAGCTTAGCTGCTCTTTTTCAGACGGGGCAGGGAAATCAGCAAATTGAACATGACATAAAGTGCGAAGATGAGCAATATTATGCCTATGAGCAGGGCCAGGAAAAGGAATTCCAGCATGAAGACGGGTGCCATTAAGATTGATGAGATACCTGAAAACCTTCGCGTTTTTATAGAGCTGCCGCGACTGCGTATCCAGAGGAAGCCCTGGTTTAGCAGCTTCGGCGGCTGCACTGGGACGGGCAGTTTTGATTGGCTATCCGGCACTTTCA